>Ga0105227_100122_pt1 | contig 33460 bp, 30 predicted proteins | sample Virmet3734_803_FD_89585 | JGI IMG/M metagenome (GOLD analysis project Ga0105227, IMG submission 89585) | Marine viral communities from the Southern Atlantic ocean transect to study dissolved organic matter and carbon cycling - metaG 3734_803 | ecosystem: Environmental > Aquatic > Marine > Oceanic...
AAAGAGCTCTCTTTGCAAAGAATTTGCAAAGAAATTAAAAGTTGCATATTTTCAATGCTTTAGAGTGGTGATTTGCATTGAAAATCCGCGTGTCCCTGGTTCGATCCCGGGTCGAGGCACCATCATTGGAACCTGATAGTTTATTGAAAGCTATCAGGTTTTTCCATTTCTGGGCCTTGTCTTTTTTAATCAGCAGACCATTGATTGTCACAAAGTGTGACGATTTTTTGTCACAACCTGACTTTGTGACAAAGGTATCATTTTTTTCTTTTACAATATTGTTTGCTTGCTGTGACAAATAACTCAGCGATGGATGTGTGTATCGCTGAACCATCTCCAGTGTTTTCCAGCCCCCTAATTCTTTAATAGCTAATAAGTCGGTGCCACTTTCCGCATGGCGTGATGCCCAATTATGACGTAAGTCGTGAAAACGCAGCCCATCTAGACCAGCAGCTTTTGTCGTCCTCGCCCATATTCTCCTATTTAAGTCTTTAATGCGCGAATTATCATAATTGAGAAAAACAAATACGGAATTTTTCGAGTTATGCAAAGAACTTAATAGTTGGAAGACTATATTGTTCATCGGAATAAGGACTGAAGAGCCACTTTTGTGAGAATCCGCGTCTACTTTCAAGGTTTGATGTTCCAAATCGACATGAGTCCATTTCAGGCCAATGATATTGGAGGCGCGAAATCCGGTTGCTAGGGCAAATATGATGATAGGTTGCAGAAAGGCTGGGGCACAATCAATGAGGCGAGCAGAATCTTTCTCAGTAAGCTTATAGAAGCTTTTTTCTCGCTCTTTGTGGGTTTTCAAATGGGGGACGCGATCAATCCACTCAAGCTCTTTATTAATGAAATTTAAAAAGCTTTTGATCTCTGCGAGGTATCTATTCTTCGTTGCTAACGTGACGGCGGTCTTCTTCACTAACGTCGTCAGAATAAGCTTAGAATTAATTTCGGTTAATGGAATATTTGCTAGATATTGAGACCACCAGGCTAGCTTTTTCGTCTTTTCATCAATGGTCTTGTTTGTTTGTCTGGATTCTAGATAAAGTGTTAAAGCTTCATTCCATGAGCCAACCTCTTGAGAATTACGCATCAGCATAGCTAGCGTTTCATCGCGAAGGCGGTGTTCAAAGTGCTCTGCACGGCTTTTCACAGTTTCTTTGGTGCTGCAATGAACACGCTTAACCTAGGGAAGGTGTATTAGTGTTCATCATTGTGTTCCTTGTGTATTAATTGAGAAACTACAAAGGAACAGCTAACGCAAAATTTAAGTGTTTAAGGATTTCTTTCGGGTTTCTTACTGGGAGTTTCTTGTACTCTCAAACACCCACTGTTTTTCCTTGTTTATAACCCACCTGAAAAAAGAAAGCTCACGACGTTTGTTGTGAGCGTAAACGCTTATAGTGCCCGCCGCTGCTGTTGTTGACGTTCGTCAACGCAGTGACTCTACGCCGCAATCGCGGCTAGCACCAACGCTTAAGGCGCATGTTCTCGTGCTGCGCACTACCCCCCATTTTGCCTCTCATATCTATGTATTTCATACACAGCTATTCGTTGCGCTAGCGTTGCTTGCGGCAAGGGGTTTGATTCATAGCGCTTTCGCCCTATTCACCAAATTTTGCTAGGGCAAAACAAAATAGGGGGTAGTTCGCAACTGCGAACATGCGCCAGCTTCAAAAGAAAATGTGCTTCGCAATTGTCTTCCTGCGCGAGCTATTGAGTTGTTTCACAACTGCTTTTTGCACGCAAACTTTTAATTTGGTGCTATCACTTTGCTTTGCAACTGGTAATTCATGCTTTCCAAGCATAATCAGATTTTATTTAAAAAATTTTTTTGAGGGAGAATATTCATGTCGAGTCTGGCTTCTTAACTAGATGCCGCAAACTTTAATCAGTAAAAGAATGAGTAGGAAAAAGATATGAATTAAAAATGTACCAGGGTTTCAGCAACTGAGAGCTGACTAGTTTTGCGTAGCGGCTAACGCTCTAAGAACGAAGACTCGACATCTTTAACTTACCAATGAATTGCAATACCACAGCTATGCTGTTGGACGTTAAGAGGAAAGAGTTTGCATTAGGGTTATTTTTCATTAACGTAATTTTGTGCTGATTAAAAAACAAGAGGACAGCACAATGTCATTACTAAGTTATCAATTGTTCGGACACTGCTCGGAAAGCGGTGAAGAGGCTAATACTTCAGCACTCGATGAGAGCGAGTATGATGCGCCTGGAGTTAATGAAGCAACGGGATTACCGCTTTTATCTAGTGGAGTAAAAGGTTGTCCTGGTGTTATCGACGTAGAAGGAAATCCACGCGGCACTGATATGTCAGACCACCTAGGTGTTGATACCACGCTCGATATTAGTTTTATAGATACTAATATGGCTTGTGGATGTGATGTCCATTCTGATACCGACTGGATGACAGACACAACGTCTATTGATAATGGTTTTGACGATTTTGGAATTAACGACCTGTCAGGGTGTGACGGAGACTGGTAGATGACTGTATTTCAATTCGCCTTACTGGTGTTATTACTGCTAGTAGCTTTAGCTATCTGGCTAATACCATCTTTTGAACGGTTATTAGAAAAGTATATGAAGGCTGACGGTTAGTTTCCCTATCTTATGTCTTCAAAGGCTTACCCAAAATATGCAGTCTTATGCATTCGATAAAGAAGAGCTAATTCTAATGATGGGGAGAAGGTTCCGCACTCCGTTGAATAATATTGAAGTGCGCGATTATGAACTTTACTTTTATTTCTAAAACTATTCTCTCAAAATTTAAAATTTGCGTTTTACGCCTGATAACGCCATTATACTAACTATCGAAATTAACTTTGAAGAGTGGCTCCATGGCAAAAGCAAGGGTCGAGAACCCACCTAAGTTCAATTTTCCAGATGATTTTAGAGATATATCCCCCTTCCTCGGTCAATGTGATGCTACTGACAGTAAGGGACGTTATCTACACTGGTCGCAATTTAAGTGGAGAGTTGAAAAAGAAGACGCTGAAAATTTATGGAAGGCCGTAAAATTTAAAAGGATGACTCAATATAAACAGATTGGGTTAAAAGACGAAAAAGGTATCCCCTTTGTATATTGTACTCCTCACTCGATGGAAGCTACTCTTTACCAATTAGTAAAAATTACTGGTGGCAATGTTGGTGCAGTCGCAGGCTCCACAGCGAGTGATAGTTTACAGAATAAGTTCTTAGTTTCGTCTCTTATAATGGAAGAAGCTATCACAAGTGCTCAACTTGAAGGCGCATCAACTACAAGAGAAGTAGCAAAGAAAATGTTGGAGGAAGAAAGAGAGCCAGTCGATGAAGACGAAAGAATGATTCTTAATAATTACCTCCTTCTTAAATATGCAGAACAAAAGAGTAAAGACGAGCTAACTTTGGATATGATTCTAGAGTTCCACAGAATCGCTACACAAGGAACAACGGAGAACAACGTCGTTCCTGGAGAATTTAGAGTTGAGAACGACATATTCATAGAGGATGGAGATGGAAATGTGGCACACCAACCGCCCGATTTCATGCTGATTGAAGAACGGTTAAAGTTGTTGTGCGAGTTCGCTAATCAAGATCACTCAGGTCAGGGAGGATGTGATTTTGTTCATCCGCTTATTAAGGCAATTGTCCTCCACTTTATGATTGGATACGAACACCCATTTAGAGATGGTAATGGTAGAACAGCTAGAGCATTATTTTATTGGTTTATGTTGAAAAGCGAATATAGATTGTTCAAATATATATCCATTAGTAAGCTCTTAAAGGAAAAGCCCAAAGAGTACGGGTTGTCATACATGTATACAGAAAAAGATGACAATGACTTAACATATTTCATTTACTATCAGCTAGATACTATCTATAAGGCATTCGGAGAGCTTGAAAATTACTTGGATAATAAAGTTTATGAATACAAAAAGATTTCTGAGTCATTAGAAAAAACAGCATGGGGTAATATACTCAATTTTATCCAGAAAGATTTGATCAAAAAAGCGGTTAAAGAACCAGGAAGAATATTTACAATCAAAGAAGTTTCTAAGTCTTATTCAATCTCGGATAATACGTCTAGAAGTCATCTGAATAAACTTACCGAACTTCGGCTTTTTCTGTCTACTAAAGACGGTAAAAAGACAATTTTTATAGCACCTTCAGATCTTTTGCAAAAGCTAAATTCAACAGCACCCTGATTAATTCAAATATGGATTATTGGTTTAGATGAGACAAAATTTAATAAAAATAGTGCCTTGGGAACGATGAAGGTGTGACGATTTTTAGTCTTGTCACAGCGTTTTGTCACAGGGAAGCGGCGCTACAGGCCGCTAAAATCAATAGGTGGCATCATTGCAACAAGGCTCGTAGGGATTGAAAATCCGCGTGTCCCTGGTTCGATCCCGGGTCGAGGCACCATTCTTAGAAGCCCTTGCAGAAATGCGAGGGCTTTTTTGATCTAGGTTGTTGTATCAAGTTAGCGGAACACGCTGGCGTGCCCCTGCGGCTGCGCCGCGCGTTACAATCCCGGGTCGAGGCACCACTTATAAAGAAGCCCTGATCAGAAATGGTCGGGGCTTTTTTGATTCCGGTGACCCGAGTTTCCATACAAACCCCGTTTTCCAAAAACTATTCCGATAAAAGCTTTTATCTAGCGCTTTAATCATCCAGTTATGCCAAATGCTGCGTAAGTGCATACGAAAGGGTGCTTAACTTAGCGAGTGGTGCACTTGTTGATTTTTAATCTAAGTAATTTCATGCACTTAATCGTTGAGGTTTGATTTAATGCGTTTTGCATGGGCTACGACTAGGCTTTAGTTGTGGACTTTCACGATTTAAATTAAGAGGGAGTTTTAATTATAATGCCAAAGTATATTCGTAATTTTCTATCATCGAATAAAAGCCATCGAGCACGTTCGAAGCCGCCAAAAGTAGTCAAATTAGGTACTTATGTATCATTCTTCATTGTTTCATTTATTGTATTTCCTGGTTCCACTTTAGCAAAAACGGTTTGTAGTACTGAAGTGGTAGAAGAAAAAGGCACCCCTACTCTTAGTTCTGGGCTGATTGATGCAATGTATGAAGCAATTAGCACTAACACTTTTGATCTTGACGAACCTTATACTTTGATAAGTAAGAAACATTTCTGTATGGGTGTAGGAGAGTCTAATAAAGGAGCCGAAAGTTCTTTTGAAACTCTTAACAGTGTCCCAAACCCTGATCCAGCACCGAAAGAAGGTGACAAGCAAACAGTCAAGCAGACTAGAGCTGATGGAACCAGGGAGTGGACTTATACTTATGTGAATGGAGTTTGGGTATTGACTGGATACAAATACACACCTTTGCCTGATTCTGATAGTCTGGATCCATAATTGACCAGCCTCATATAAATAGATCCACAAGATAGATGAATTTGAGCATGATAATGCCCCCTAGTGGGGCTTATTGATGAAATCGAAACTGAACAGATAGTTTCCACTATTTAAGCTGCATGTAGCAGCTGAAAGGCCAATAAACGCCTCCAGTTATTGATAGTGACGGATACACTAGCGCTACGACATCTGTACCAAACTTAAAAACTCTTGACGCGAAGACACATGGAATTGTGCTTTTAGTGGTTTTTTAACGCCCGTCCGAAGTATCTGAACCGTTTTCGTGCCTAAACTATTATCTGCACTAATTGCAGACTCCTCACAGTCTCCAATAACCCATACTTCATTCGTAGCTGGCTTATATTTTTCAACCATATAGTCCAAAGGCTTACGCCAAAAAGCCAGACGCATTTCTTGACTTAAAAAGGGAGTTAAATCGTTACGCTTATCTGACTCGATGACATTGAATAGAGGTAACAATATGCCTTCACCTACACTATTGTTCGGTGCTAAGCACCTTTCGAAATCAAAAACTTAATAATGGTATGTATGGCTAAATTACTAGGGAGTGGCGTGCGTCATAGGCACACTTGAATGTTTCAATTTCAGAAAGAGCACCTTGCATAGTCGCGCACTTGTCGCATAGTGGAACGAAGCCAAATACTCTGAAAACAAGCCTGATAAGAACTAGTTTGCGCTTTTTAGACGCAGTTAAAGCCATAGAGCGCTTTTTTAATAAAAAACCCATGCATGTTCTTGCCTACTTTTCAAAATGGGTACTACGCTTATCTCATGTGTGCAAAGCCAGTTAATCATAACGTTGTTACCCAGCTTAGCTAACAACGTTATGTTGCTTTTGCGCTAGGCTTTTTGTCTATTGGCGCTCATATAGTGTGCCCAGCGCTTTGCAATTCGTGAACCAAGTAACGTGCTTAATTATGAAAGAGTACTGTTGAGGATAAGTCGCAGTGTCTTTTCAAGGAGAGTTTTTTTGTCATCTAATAACTTACCTTCTATGCAGCAAGGGGCTTTAAAGAGCATATATGTACTTTGTGTAGTAGGCATAGCTGCTTCTTGGGCTTTGTTCTTTTTTGTGTCCGCGCTCACAGCGCTTGCGGTACTAACAGGCGTAGTTGTCTTTAGTGCTTTCGTTTATAGCAAAAGTGCGGATGAAGTTGACGAGGCCTATCCAAATAACGACTCCCTAGGGCAAAGCGAACAAGCAGGTAGTACTGATATAAAAAAAGCGAGCGAAGAGCTCTCCCATTCATTGAGCACATGTGATACCAACTTATCCTCTATTAAGTCGACGCAAGATGATGCGGTTGAAACCTTGTCACATGCTTTTAGTAGTCTAAAGGGACTGGTAGCACAGCAAACACAATGTATTGATGCGTTATTGAGCGTTGATGCTACGCAAACACAGTCCTATTCCGAACGCATGCGCACCTTTGCGCAAGAAACCGACGGAACCCTAACCCAATTTATCGATTCAACCGAGCAAATGTCCTCATCAACAAAGCACTTGATGGAACAGGTGCAAACTATCCAACAGGCAATGCCTACCGTGATAGATGCGCTAAGCGGTATTGACGATATTGCCGCCCAAACTAACTTATTGGCCCTAAACGCAGCTATTGAAGCGGCGCGAGCCGGTGAAGCAGGCAGAGGCTTTGCGGTTGTAGCAGATGAAGTACGCGCCCTTTCAACCCGTTCTACCCAGTTCAGTGACGTAATTAAAACCCAGGTCGAGAACATTCGTAGTTTGGTAGATAAGCTTACTGACACTGCAGAATTTGTAGCCTCGCAAGATATATCACAGGTTGTTAATGCTAAATCACATATTAGTGATCAACTGGCGGAAATCATCAGAAAAGCAGAAGCAGACCTTGTTACTACGAAACAAATTGAAGATATAGGAGCACAGCTTGATTCGTCGATAAACGCAGCTATCCGAGGTATGCAGTTCGGGGATATTAACGGCCAGCATATCCAATATACCCAAGACATGATCGCGTTCATTTTAGAACAGTTGGCAACGTTAGATGCCAGCAATATTGAGCGTTTCGTCAACGCATTAAATGAGTACCAAAAAGGACTCGCTGCGAAAGGTAAAAATGACCACAACCCAGTGTCTGCAACCTCTATGGACGCTGGAGAAGTTGAATTGTTCTAAGCTAAGAAAGGAACAGGAAGCACGTCAGTAATGACATACTTTGGAGAAGTGAGCAAATGAGCAAACACATTTTAGTCGTCGACGATTCGGTATCAATTCGTCAAATGGTAGAAATGACACTAAAGGGCGCTGGGTATACCGTCACCACAGCCCAAGACGGTCAAGAAGCCTTTGATAAGTGCAAAAGTCAGCAATTTAATTTTGTGTTAACCGATCAAAACATGCCCCGTATGGACGGCCTAACTCCTATTAAAAATTTGCGAGGCCTTGGTGCCTACAGCAGAACGCCTATCGTTATGCTTACGACAGAAGCTGGTGGCGATATGAAAGCGAAGGGCAAAGCTGCCGGTGCAACAGGCTGGATGGTTAAGCCCTTCGACCCTAATAAGCTTCTTGACGTAAGGCGCCGCGTATTGGGTTAGGTCGCCTAACCATTCCTATTATCTGGAAGGATTCAGAATGAGCATCGATATTGAACAGTTCCATAGCGTATTTTTCGACGAGAGCGATGAGCATCTCGACGATATGGAACAGCTATTGATGGGCTTGGATGTTGAATCACCAGATCCTGAAGTACTAAACAGTATATTCCGTGCTGCCCATTCCATTAAGGGTGGTAGCGGTATCTTTGGTTTTGATGCGTTAATGAATTTAACGCACGTGATGGAAAACTTGCTTGATCAAGCGCGTAATAATGAGCTGAGCATTACCGAACAAAAAGTTAAAAATGCTTACTATGAAGGGCAACTTGCAGCAATTGGAAAGTCGCAGGCCGTCATTGAATTTAATATGGACGGCATTATTCAGCATGCCAACGACAACTTTTTAAACACGGTGGGCTATACCCTTGAAGAAATTAAAGGCAAGCATCACAGTATGTTCGTGGACCCTGCTTACCGAGCTAGCCCAGAATACGCGGCGTTCTGGGACGGACTACGCAATGGTACGTATTCTTCGGGGGAATACCGAAGAGTGGGCAAAGACGGCAAAGAAATATTTATTCAAGCCACCTATAACCCAATTTTAGATCACAATGGTAAGCCTTTCCGTGTGGTTAAATTTGCTACTGATATTACCGGCAGAACCCAAGCCGTAGATGAAATTAAGCATGTCATGACAAGACTGACCGAGGGAGACTTAACGGTTAATATCGAGCACGCTCTTGAAGGAGACTTCGCTGTACTTGGTGAAGCGATAAACCAGTTCATTAATGAAATGCGCGGCACCATTACCAGTATCAATGATGCCGTTGAAACAATAAATGTGGCATCTGGTGAAATTGCGACAGGTAACGCTGACTTATCAAGCCGAACTGAGCAGCAGGCTTCAAGCTTCGAAGAAACCGCATCAAGTATGGAAGAGCTAACCGGAACGGTTAAACTCAATGCTGAAAATGCAGAGCAAGCTAACGGTTTAGCTGCGCAAGCTAGCAAAATAGCTTCTCAAGGGGGAGAAGTCATTGGTGAGGTCGTAGATACCATGACGCAAATTAACGACTCAGCACAAGAAATTTCGGACATCATAGGCGTGATTGACGGCATTGCCTTTCAAACCAATATTTTAGCATTAAATGCGGCAGTGGAAGCAGCCCGAGCGGGTGAACAAGGTCGGGGTTTTGCCGTAGTAGCGTCAGAAGTACGTAATTTAGCGCAACGTTCTGCAGAAGCTGCCAAAGACATTAAAGAGCTTATTTCAGACTCAGTAAGCAAAATTGCAAGCGGCAATCAGTTGGTGGTGAAGTCGGGTGAAACCATGGCTGAGGTGGTCACCTCCATTAAGCGCGTAAACGATATCATGTCTGAAATTGCTGCCGCATCGGCAGAACAGGCTTCTGGAATAGAAGAAGTGAGCAAAGCGGTTATCCAAATGGATGAAATGACGTAGCAAAACGCGGCCTTGGTAGAAGAAGCAGCGGCCGCGGCAGATAGTTTGAAACAGCAATCGGCACAGCTAAACGAGCGAGTATCGGTATTTGAAGTAGGTAAAGGCCTAACTGCTGACCAGCAACATCTCGCCGCATTACCTCAAAGAAATTTTGGCCATCAACGCGTGGCCTCGACCACTCATCACGCCCCGCAGTCAGCTGTACTTAAACCTGCTATGCCTGTTGAGGCCGAGTGGGAGTCGTTTTAATGATGGCAGCGGTAGAGGAACGCAATGGTATACGGGAGTTCGCCTTTGAAAAGGCGGACTTCAAGAATGTTCAGCAAATGCTGTTTAAAAAAGCGGGCATTAATTTGTCGGACGCAAAAGAGGCTATGGTGTACAGCCGATTGGCGCGGCGCATACGGGCACTCAATTTAAAAAGCTTTAGTGAGTACCTTGGTGTAGTGAATCAATCAGAGGCTGAGTTAGAACAGTTTATCAATGCGCTAACCACCAACTTGACGTCGTTTTTTAGAGAGCCCCATCATTTCACCGCCTTGGCTGAGTATTTGCGACAGCATTCGAATGTAACGAACATTTGGTGTGCGGCAAGTTCCACGGGAGAAGAGCCTTACTCGATTGCTATGGTCGTGGCAGAAGCCTTTGGTAGCTTTAAAACGCCCGTGAAAATCATAGCTTCAGACATTGATAGTAAGGTGTTGAGTAAAGCAAAGGCTGGCATTTACCCATTCGCTTCGATTTCTAAAATACCTGCTCACCGGCAGAAGCAGTTTTTTCACAGAGGAAAGGGGGCGAACGAGGGCAAGGTAAAAGTGGTCGATGAACTTCGCAACATGGTGCAGTTTAAAAAGCTCAACCTGACAGATAAAAAATGGGATGTAAAGGGGCCCATAGATATTATCTTTTGCCGAAATGTGATGATTTATTTTGACAAGCCAACCCAGCTAAAAGTACTGCAAAAAATGGTGGGCATGCTTAAGCCCACTGGACTTTATATGGCGGGGCACTCTGAAAATTTCAATATGTATACTAACCTTGTGAGACCGGTAGGAAAAACTATTTATCGACCGGCTGATTAGGAGTATTCGTGGCGTCTTGCAACTTTGAAGTACCGATAAGCTATTACGACAAACGCTTTGCAACTGACGCTGTAAAGCTGTTGCCAGGGCAGTACTTCGTTACTACCCAAAATAAAATGCTGGTCACTGTGCTGGGCTCCTGTGTGGCGGCATGTTTATTTGACCCGGTTTCAGGCATTGGTGGCATGAACCATTTTATGCTGCCAAGCGTGAATAAAACTGCCGAAGAGTTCGACAAAATGCAGGGGATGGCCGCGAAGTATGGCGTTCACGCCATGGAACTGCTTATTAACGATTTAGTGAAGGCCGGGGCGTCAAAAAAGAGAATTAAGGCAAAAATATTTGGCGGGGGGAAGGTGGTTCCCTCGTTCGTTCAAAACGATGTGGGAAGGTTTAACGCCGAATTTGTTACCCAATTTTTAAACACAGAGCGCATTCCCATACTCGCGAGTGACTTGTGCGATACCTATGCACGAAAAATCTATTTTTTCCCTAATGACGGTAACGTACTCATGAAGCGTATTCATGAACTTAATAATGCGACCATTATTGAGCGCGAAAGCCAGCATCGTTGGGAGCTGTCTGCTCGGGCACCAAACGGTAGTGTTGATTTATTTGAGGACTGAAAATGACAATTAAAGTACTGGTAGTCGATGACTCTGCGTTGATAAGACAAATTCTCAGCGAAATTATAAAAAGCGAACCAGACATGACATTGGTGGGTGCAGCGCCCGATGCGTTTGTAGCGAAAAAACTCGTATTAGAGAAATCACCTGATGTAATAACGCTCGATATCGAAATGCCAAAAGTAGATGGTTTACGGTTCCTTGAAGTACTAATGAATGCAAAACCGACCCCGGTTGTGATGATTTCCACGCTCACCGAAAAGGGCGCTGACGCCACACTTCGTTCATTGGAACTTGGGGCTATCGACTTTGTTGCGAAACCCAAAATTGGCGTGGCGCAGGGCATGGCTGATTATCACCAACTTATAGTTGGAAAAATACGTACTGCCGCCCGCTCTAAAGTAAAGAAAGCGACGCCTGCTAAGGCATCAGCGGTAAGCAAAGTGAACTACACTGGCACAGAAAAACTTATTGCGATAGGCGCATCTACCGGTGGCACTGAAGCCATTAAGGAAGTGCTGCGAACATTTCCTGCAAATGCACCGGCGACGGTTATCACTAAACACATGCCCGCTGGGTTTACATCGACCTACGCAAGGCGTTTAGACTCGGTATGTCAAATGCAGGTCAAAGAGGCAAAAGGCGGGGAACGCTTGCTGCCTGGACAAGCTTACCTAGCCCCAGGTGATAAGCATATGGAGATAGAAAGGAGCGGGGCTGACTATCGAATTAGGTTAACTGATGGGCCCCGGGTTTCAGGCCATAAGCCCTCTGTTGACGTACTGTTCAATTCAACTTGTAGGAGCGCAGGTAGTAACGCGATTGGTGTGCTATTGACTGGCATGGGCAGTGACGGTGCAACGGGCTTGCTTGAATTATTAAATGCGGGCTGTGAAACCTTTTGCCAAGATGAAGCGAGCTGCATTGTATTTGGCATGCCAAAAGTAGCCATCGAGAAGGGCGCGGCCAAGCAAGTGATAAGCTTAGACAGGATGGGTGAAACAGTGATGGAAACAGTAGAAAAACTGTCAGCGGGTAGTCGTTTGTAGGTGTAGTAAGTAAATACTAACAAAAAAGAAATGCCCGTCCTAAAATCGCTAAGTGGATTGGGATAAGCCCACTTGTTTCGAAAAACCTAAGGTGTTTTAATATCAACGCGTTACAGTTAGTAATGCTGCTACAGAATGCTGTTACTGTGGCCGATACTATGGATAGGCTAATTGTTAATTACGCAAAATATAAAAATCGATACGTAAGTGGAATGGTAAGATTAAGTAAAGTCGTCATAATAATATAAAAGACAATGGCTTACAGGTAGTGGTTTCAGTAAAGTAAGCAGTGATTTATTACTGCGTATATTTTGAAGTACCTAACAAGAATAAAAGGCCTGCTATATTCCTTACAGATTTAAAGCAAGTATATGCTCATTTTTACGGTATGACACTAACCTGGGATTATAACGAGTAGTTGGGGACTCTTATGAAACAGCAAACGCTAGTAGCGCTATCGGCCTTAATGTTTTCTTCTTCTGTTTTTGCGAATGGCGGATTTGAACCAAATAAAAAAGAATGTGTTAATGTCGGCAAAGAAATAACGCGTGTTAGCAGTGAAATGGATACTGCCAAGTCAGGGATCCAGAAGTCGTGGCTGAAACGTCAGCTAGGCGCATTAAAAACAAAGCGCACTTCTTGTAGCATGAAAGGTTTTGAAGCAAATAAGCCAGAACTGGCTAAACTCTAATTGCCTAAATGCTTGCTGAAAGCGACATAGCGAATTAGCGCTAATACGAATAGAAAAGTCTTACCTAGGTAAGACTTTTTTGTTTGTGCTGCAATAACACGGGAAACCCGTGCAGAATGAAACATTAACGAGTTACTAAACTAACCAGCTCATTCAATGATGCAATACTGTGATCGGGAGTTAAACCGAGCGGGTACATCATTTTCCCTGGCCGTTCTACAAACGTAGTTCGCATTCCCGTTGCTTTAGCCCCGCTTACGTCCCATCCGTGCGCGGCAACCATCATCGCCTCTTCATTTTTCACATTGGCTTGTTGGCAAGCCCAGTGATACACCGCGGGGTGAGGCTTGTAGGTTCGTACGCGCTCTACACTCAACACGTGGGAAAAGTAGTGTTTAATATTGGCATATTCTAGTTGAGCATTTAAGCCAGTTTCAGATGAATTAGATAGCGCTACCAAAGCAATACCGGCACTGTGGAGAGCTTTGAGCGTAGGGATGACATCATCATGCGCAGGCAGCTTCGTAATGTATTGCTTAATGGTGTCTTTTGCCGTTTTTTCATCTAGCGCAATGTTTTTACTGTGGGCCACCATCGTAAGTGCTGCACCGCCCACATCAATGAAGTCGTGAAACTGTGAAGACATGGTGTCGACTAAACTATGGTGAAGCAAGTTAGCAAACCACAGGTCTACCAGCGTTTCATCACCCTCTAAAACCGTTGCGAGCCCCGTTTTAATGGCCTGCATATCCAATAGTGTTTCGTTGATATCGAAGAATATTACCCGTGGCGTCACGATACACCTTCCTTTTGCTATTGGTGACAAACGTAGCGCTTTGCCTAAACGCACTTGTAGCTTATACCAATGTAAAACAGAAATGGTTTTGCGAAAGCGTTATACGACCAAAGTCGCCTCTGTTGCTTTGAAATTCAATGTAGAAAGGAGCAGACGGATAACATAAGAAAATAAAAAGCCGGCATAAAAAGAGTGATACCAGCTTAGTATTTTATAAGCTTACAGTATATTTATAGATCGTCGGCATTATTATTTATATCAAGGGACATGGCGATATCATCCAGTATATCGTTAAGGCCCGTTATCTTTTCATTAGCGATAAATACGCTCATGTGTGATTCAACCTCAATACTGTCGGTTGTCGTTTCACTTTCAAACGTACTATCAAGTGCGCTTTGCACTCTATCGAAGAACTGGCGCGCACTTCTTTCCTCGATATTGTGTAGGCACAAAATAAATTGCTCGGTACCAAAACGGCCAAGAATGTCATTGCCGCGCGTCGCATTTTGAAGGGTCTGGGCTATTTTTCTTAACACCAAATCGCCTTTGGTTGAGCCCAGTTTACGGGTAATGTCACGCAGGTTACTCACATCGAAAATGGCGATGGCAATGGCTCTACCTAGTTTTGGCGCATCAAGTTTATTGATACGGGAAATAGCAGAGTCGGCGTTAAGTAGCTGAGTTACCGGGTCGATAGCTTTACGCGCTTGGTGTTTTCTGTGCAAGACATAGCCCGCTATACCACTTATCAGTATGAAAACAATAATAGCGGTATACAGTGTATTTTTACGTCGCTGCTCAGCTTGCTCAATGGCAGACTCTAAATCATAAATGCGAGTATAAAGGTTGGCTGCACCGATAATTAAGGAAGAGTCTTGCGCCAGTTCCCTGCGCTTTGTGACTTCTTTTGAATAAATGTTGTGCGCCGCTTTAGCGCGCTCCAAATCCCCTAACGCAATGTACATATCTACATTAAAACTTAAATAGTCTAAATTGGTTTCAAATACCTTAGGTATTACATTGGCGTTCATTGCCTTGATTTCTGATAGGTACTCTCTTATGCAAGGCAGGTCGCTATTTTGTAAGCAAATTTCGGTTTTATGCCAGCTAACCAGCATCTCACCTAGCGAACTGGATATATTCGCAGTTGCCTCTTCTAAATCGGGCAGGGTGTAAGCCAAGCTAGTATAGTCTTGGGTTTTTCTATAATAAATTGACAGCGCGTACTGATACAAAAAGTTGCTAAGCGTGGTATCTATTTCAGTATTTAATGCACCTAGTTCTAATATGCTTTGGTACGCTCGGTCGAACTGACCACTGCTTAACAGTGACACAATGGCGCTAATAATAATACTTACCCTGTTACTGCCTTCGTACACTTGAAGCCCCATCTCATGGGCTTTTAAATACTGCTCGGCGGCGAGGGCGTGCTGCTCTAAGCTACCGTAAAGTAAACCTATAGAGTTATGAATATGCGCCAGTTCCCCCGGGCTACCGTCATTTGAATAGCGCTTTAACACGCCAAACATTTTGCCCAGCCTAACTTCAGGGGATGAAGAATCGGAACAATAGCTAATAAGCCCTAAAGAGGCACTGGTAAAAATATCGCTGTGACGTTCGGGTGAAGATAAGTCTTGCGCCTGCTTATAGTATTTACAGCGCGCTGGGTTTTCCCTTGCATCATAAGAGAAGCCAATTTGATAAATGGCAGACGCAAATGCATAGGAAGTCTCATCAATGTTGCTCTGCATTATCGCTTTTAGCAGCATTTTTTCTGCTTCTTCATATTTGCCGCGGCAAATCAAAAACTGCCCCTTTGCGACAGTCAGCGCGAAACGCTGCTGGGTAGAAAGAGATTCGCCTAAAAGCGTTTTTTCAAGTTGAGGAAACAAAGACTGGCTAGGACAGTCGTATGAAGGAGTGCGAACTTCCTCTATGAAAGCGTCTATCGTATCACTTGCCTCTGTTGTGAAAGAAGCGAACGCAACGCTTAAAATCAAAATTATTGTACAAGCAATCTTTTGAAACATGAGTATTCGATTTTGTTTTTCCTCAATAATATCGATTTGATTGGGGAAGTACTACAAAAGCCCCATAAAAAAAGCGGCTTTTTTATGGGGGCGGGGGGAGAGGTTTGTTTATGAGTAGCTTAAAGGCAAAATTTAATACGCTGTTAGTGTGCAGAAGGCGCGCCAAAGCTTACCAAAATAGCAACGCCTATTAGGGCAACCCCAGACCAGATAATAGTGGCCCTTGTGGCTTTTTCTCCCAGCACCCACGCAACCCCAAGCGACATTAATGCGCTGGTGGCAATAAGCGTTTGAACAACGGCGGCTTTTGCATAGGCAAAAGCAAACATTTGTAAGTAAATTGCGGCAGTAGTACCCAGTAACGTGGCTAAGACAAACGCGGGCCATACACGATTGCCATTTTCAATAACGGGCATATAGCGGGTTTTCGTAAGCGCAATAAAGGGGACGACAAAAAACATACCACCCACTAAGCGTAAAAACGCGGCACTGGCAGCGTCAATTTCACCCGCGCTTAAAATGTCGCGGCTAACTACCGCCCCTATAGCCTGACATAGCGCAGCGCCCACGCCATATAAATAACCACTGGTAGCAAATACGTGGGTAGTACTGCGCTTGCGTGCTTTGATTACCATGTCGACAGAAAACAAAACAACGGCTACGCCGACCCACTGTTGCCAGGTGATCCATTCGCCAATAAAAGCCATAGCGAAAAGGGCCGTGAAAAGCGGCGCAAGGGTTTCGGCAACCAGTACAGCTTGGCTATCGCCAATGCTTTGCAGGGCTTTAAAAAAGCAGGTGTCGCCAATGCCTATACCAATTAGCCCGCTTACAAGCAGCCATAAAACAGTGCTAGTGGTAAGCCCTGTAGGCTGAACCACTAGCAGTACTGCCGCTAAAATGGCGATAGAAATAAGCCCCTTCCAAAAGTTCATGGTAAGCGGTGAAAATGCGTTGCCCGTACCTCTGAAAAGACGGGCAGCAATCGCCCAACAAAGCGCTGTACCTAGCGCAGCAAAAACACCCATAAATTACCTGTTAAAAATATGATTAATTCAGAAAGGGCAAAATCTAGTTTGCCAAAAAGAGCGGCTATGCTAATGCAAGGTGTGGCTAGGGTAAACTTAAATAAACGAGTCGGCTTTTTGTTAAAACTTCAACGCCTTAAGTAAACGTAATCCAATGCAAAGCCTAATCGTGGCATCATAAACATCAAACATAGAGCAAAGGCGTAGTAGGCACCTGCCGCTTAACCCAAGCAGTAATACGGCTAACGAAGTAAAAGGTATAAAAGGGCGTGAATATTAAGCAAATAGATTTAACCGGTGTTAAAGGCGTAATATTTGATTTAGATGGCACCTTAGTAGAGTCGAGCCTTAACTTTACGAAAATGCGCGACGATGTGGGCTGCCCACATGACCAAGACATTCTTACGTTTGTCGACGCCCTTTCTTGCGTTAGAACAAAAGCTAATGCACACAATGCTATTTTACGGCACGAGTTAGAAGACGCTCAAAATGCGAAATGGCTAGAGATAGGCAAAGCCATGGTAGAAAAAGTGCAAGCTCATAATTTACCCATGGCGATAGTTACCCGCAACTGCCGCCAAGCAACCGCTATTAAAGTCGCCAATAACGGCATTCCCATCGACTACGTGCTTACCCGCGAAGATGCCCCAGCCAAACCCGATCCAACCGCATTATTAATGGTGGCGAATACATGGCAGCTTCAACCTGAAGACTGCCTGTATGTAGGCGATTTTATTTATGACCAGCAAGCCGCCGAGAATGCTGGGATGAAGTGGTTGTTGGTTTAGAGGTTACCGATCTACATCTGGTTTCTTTGGCTTTATCGGCCCTATTGGCAAAATTAAGTAAAAGTCTTCTTTCAATAGCGGGGAGCTAGTTCCAGCGTATACTTTAGTATAGTCTTGCTGTCCAAGTTCTTGCATGTTTGTTTTTTGTTCGATATTCATATCTCTTCCTCTTTATTTTTTTAATTTTCCTGCTCATGTGAGCACTTTAAAGGTAATCGTTATACAGGGATGTAAGATATGACTACTGAGACAGTTCATCGATATCAATGGAAAACTCATTCTTGTGTCCTAATTTTCCTTGTTTGTTTATTCGTTATTCCAAAAACGAGCCAAGCGATTGGTGTAAATTTAGAGGGCAGGACTTCTTTCGATGGCGTTCCTTCAGGAGTTATTCGTGATTTAGAGGTCTCAGACAAGGTTGTCTATATAGCCGCGGAAAATGGTGTATTTGAAGTTATTGGGAATGAGTCTGAACGGTTAGAGTTCAACACGTCTAACCATGCTACGGGGATCATCTCTGATATCCACTTGAGCGGCGCTAGCCTATGGGTTGTTGAATACGGCGTGGGCGTTTTTAAAGTTAATTTGAGAACCAAAGAAGCTAAGCAACTATTTTCTAATAGAGATTGGACGAGTTCTGTTTGGGCTATGACCATGACCTCTACAAACTTCTATTTCTCTGTCATCGACGATGTTATACAAACGAATAGAAATTCAGGTCATTCAACGAAGCTAAGCACGCAACTGGCATCTTTGAAGTTAAACGGTATCTACTCACTTTTCGCTGTGAACGACAAGGTGCATATAGCATCAAACAAAGGTTATGTTTCAATATCAGAAGCGTCAGCTACTATTGAAGAGTATAAGCTAAGCGACAAACTTCCGCTTTTATCTAGTGCAACTTTCGTCAAGGTGATCGATAAAGAGTTATACATTGGAGGACCAGAGGGGCTGTATATTTTAGGCAGTGAGGCTCGTTTCGTTTCTACTGAGGGGATTAGTGGTACTTACATAAACGACGTAATTAAAACAGAAGACAATAAAATCTGGGTTTCGGACGGTCGGCTATTGATACTGGAAAACGGGAAGCTCGTAGCGCCACCCTTTATGAATCCAATATTAACATCTGAGGCGATTCGTTCGATAACCAAAATAGCGGTTGGTCCTTATGATTCGCTACTTATTGCTTCTTCTCAGCTAGGCCTAATTTCCTTACCCAAAACGAAGTTTTCAACAAACCTCATATCATTTAAAGGGAATGCCTTAAGAGATAATATTCAAAAATCTGCTTTCGACCAAACGGAAACGTTAGTCCGAATTGAAAATGGCCTATTTACGCTAAATGAAAGCAATGGAGAGCTAACTGAAACAGTTTTAGGCAAAGATAAAGCTGCTCATTGTACGTCTCGGCAAGAAGAGATCTTTGCACGGCTTAAAGCGTTAAATCCATCAGAGCTGTGTAGCAGTGATTTCATTCATTCTGTCGACATCGATAAAGACGCCTTCTATTTATACTTCGATGATGGAATTAGCGCAAACTACTACTATGTAGTGGATGAGACTATAAAAGACACCATCAAAGCACCCCGAAAAATCGTGTATAGCTCGCTATTAAGCGGCGGTGAACTAGCGGCATTCGATGAGTTTGACAATATACATTTTCAACTGTCTAAGTTTACTTGGCGGACAATTAACCCCGAAGAGGGTAATTGGTTCGGACTTCAGTGTTTAATTGAATTTGAAGAAACTTATTTAGTATGTACATCTGGGGCTGGCCTAAAAGAAATCAATAAGAAAAGCGGTTCGATCAGCTCGTTAACTATCCAGGGCCTAGATAAATTAAGGTTTATTCGGGGGGCTATGGTTACGAAGAGTGGAAACCTATGGGTGGCCTCTAATATGGGCCTATTTGTAAAGCCCCGAACCAGTGAGTCAGTATTCAAAATTGATATGCAGTTTGGACTGCTTGATACGGATTTTGAATATAAAAGCTTCGAGGAGCTTCGCGAAAAAGTATTAGTGAAGGGCGATAAATACAGCTATTTACTGGATGAAATTCAACTAATTGAAAGTCTTAAAGCACAAACTACTGAAGTGGAACCTATTGTTTTGACTTACGTTAAGTGGATGGATAAAAAAGGGCAGCATGCACTCTACTTACCCGAGAATCTTAACTTTAACTTTGATAGTAGTTTTGAGGAAGTAACTTTCAATTTTGTCGATAGCGATGTCTATAACGAGAGCAGAGGCATCGAGTTCAAACTAGACGATGATGCCTGGGTCTCTCACAATAAAGCGGCTATGAATTTAACTTTAGATGACATGGACGTTGGTGAACATAAACTTTATATAGTGACCACGCACAATAAAGGAGCCTCAGAAGGACTGACTATTCAATTCGATATAGCTCCGCCTATTTGGGCATCTTATATAGGTATTATTTTTTACCTATCAATATTAATAGTGTTTTTCTTCTTATGGAAAGTCGGCTTAGTAAGTAAGCTTTACGAGAAGTTCAAAACCACCACCCTATATACCCTCCTGACCCGATATGAAATAACCGACGGACACTCAAAGTTCGAAAAAATGCTGCGTAGTAAAGAGCGTTTCATCAACGAGATCACCCACGAACTTCGAACACCCATTCAAGTCATAAACGGCTCGTTAGAAAAAATCTCTGATACAGATATGGGGACGCGCAAAGAGTTAGTCTGTGTTCAAGATAATATGAAGAGGGTTGAGCAACTAATTAACCAAATGAACCACGATGTTCCCTCAGCGTTAAACATTGAGGACTACTACAAGTCATACTCGTTAGAAAAAATCCGTTTTATTGTTTTATCCCTAGAGCCTTTAGCCAAACAAAAGAGGCAAAATTTAGAGGTTCGGATAAAGGGGAAAAAAGAGGTATTGCTCATTAGCGATAGCCTAGAAAAAATCTTGGCTAACTTAGTACAAAACGCTGTTAAATTTACACCTGAACTTGGCACGATAAAAGTGAGTGCAGTACAAGATAGCAAAGTGCTGAAGATAACCGTAAGCGACGATGGTGAAGGGATTGAAGACAACCTGCAGAGTAAAGTATTTGAGAGATTTGCTAGGGGAAATACAGAAATAGAGGGAAATGGTGTTGGGTTAACAATGGTTAAAACCCTAGTCGAGTTGAACCAAGGGGAGGTTACTCTTCAAAGTCAAAAAGGTGTGGGGACGAGAATAACCGTAACGTTGCCTATCGATGATATTGCTTTTTTGAATTCGCACGCTGAAAATTTGTCGCCGACAAATGCTGAGACAAGCAAGAAATCTCTGTTAATTGTTGATGACAGCAGGGAGTTTCGTTCTTATCTCTTCGAACTTTTTTCTCCTAAGTATCGCTGTTTAGTAGCGCGAAATGGTACACAGGCTTTAGACGTTATGCAGCATTACTTAGTGGATGTAGTGATTACCGATCAAATGATGCACGAAATGGATGGACTTAGTTTGACTAAGGCCATTCGCAGTAATGCCAGCTATGCCAATATTCCTATATTAATGCTTACCGCTAAAACCGGAGCAGAACTAGAAAAATCTGCGTTAGAAGAAAAAGTAGATTACTTCTTGGCAAAGCCTGCCTCTAACGAAGAAATTATGCTTCGTGTAGAGCATCTTTTAGCTGTCAGGGAGGCAAAGGAACAAGGGGAAGAGGGGCGCGATCAACCTGTGTTCAAGTTTGGTTGCCTAAAAATTCGAGAGTTTGATAACGAAAAAGATATGGCGTTTTATCTCAACTTTATTGCTGTACTCGAAAAAAACTATCACGATGAGTCTTTCAACAGAGATCAGGCAGCAACGGCGTTACTGATCAGCCCTCGAAGTTTGAACCGTAGAATGTCAGAACTTTTCGATTATAACTTCAGTGAGTTTCTTTCACGTTTTAGGGTAGAAAAGTCTATCCCATTATTGTTAGAAGGAAAGAGTATTCTAGATACCTGCCTAGACGTGGGCTTCGGCACCGCAGCTTATTTTTCGACGTCCTTTAAAAAGGTTATGAGCTTACCACCCAAAAAGTTTGTGGAGCAATACAATAAAACAGTAGCGTAAAGGTAGTATCTAAAAGAACTAAATATACCTACGCCTTTCCGCCAAAAAGCCAATCAATAGAAACGATGCCACATAGCCTGCACCTTGGTACTGCCAAGGCAAGTAGGCTAGGGTGTGTTTTAAGAACGGTGCGCCGTACAAAGTTAGTGCGCCATAGCCAAAGGCACACAGCACTACAAACAAACTAATGCGAATGGTGAAATGGTAAGGTGCCAGTATGCGTTTCACATGGCCGTTAATCAGGTCGCCGTACACCACTAAAATAGTGGCCATAAGCATAATGCTCATTTCGGTGTAATAGGGGCTTAATGCGCGAGAAAGGGCACTAAAAAGTTCACTCATAAATTTACTACTATTATGACGATTTTTGCTGTGTGCCCATTATAACCATGGCGAGTATAAAAGCGTTAGCTTACGCCTTTATTTAGTGCACTTACCGCGTTGAAGCCTTGTTCAATAGTGGCAATACGGTCGGTGGTTTGATCCCGCTCTACAAATTTATGTTCAATACCGGCTAACTTGCCGTGCGCGAATATCTCTTTAAAGTTAATCGTGCCCGTGCCCACATCAGCAAAACTGCCGTCTTCAGCCAAATCTTTTACATGCCAAAGCTTAAAGCGGCCTGGGTACTGCTTAAAGTAATCAATGGGATTTTTACCTGCTTTTACCGTCCAGTATAAATCCAGTTCCATGGCAACAAGGTCTGGGTCGGTCTGAGTTATAAGCACGTCTAATGGTGTCTTACCGTCGCGTACTTCAAATTCAAAATCGTGATTGTGGTAGGCAAGGGTAATACCTTCTTTCTTACACGCTTCACCAATGTTATTTAGCTTTTCGGCAAGAGCTTGGTATGGCGCAATACCCCTACCGCGTTGCGCTTCACTAAGCCAAGGTACCACTAAATATTTGTGACCAATGGTTTGTGCGTCATCTAAAATTTGTGACAGGTTAGTATCGAACGCGTCTAACTGAATATGAGCCGAAGGCGCAGTAAGGCCATTGTCATCAAGCAGTTGCTTAATTTCCTTTGCGCTATGGTCAAAGTAGCCTGCAAATTCCATTTCCGAATAACCAACATCAGCGACCAGTTTAAGCGTAGCCGGCACACTTACTTTCATAATATCTCTAAGCGTGTAAAGCTGCAGACCAACAGCACTTTTTTGCATGCCCTTCATCATAGCTCCTTTATCACTACCATGCCCCTGAACCGAACTAGTACTTGCCAAAACAGCAGGAGCGCTCATAGCCGCCAGTAAACCAGATGAATATTTAATGAACTGTCGTCTTGAAACGCCAGAGCCAATATTACTGGCCGCGTCTAAAATTGCTGTCTTACTTAAGTTTGTTTTACTTAAATTCACTGCTTGCTCCTTTTCTGTAGTGGTACATAGGTGATGACGCATCGCTATCATCAATTAACCCAAAGCTTTGCCCGTGCTCTCACGCACAATAAGTTCAAACGGCATAATAACTTTGGGGGCCTTGCGAATTTTTCCGTTAAGAAGGTCCACCAGTAGCGTAACCGCCGTTCTACCAAATTCTTCTGCAGGTTGGGCAATAGTGGTTAGCGGCGGATCCACAAATGCTGAAAATGCAATGTCATCGAAACCTGCCACCGATATGTCATTAGGAACATGTAGGTTGGCTTGCTTGAAGGCTTGCATGGCACCAATAGCCGTTTCGTCGTTCTCACAAAATACGGCGGTGGGTCTACTTTCAAGGTGACTAATGGTCTCCCCTGCGTTGTATCCGGCCTGTAATGTAAAATCCCCCGGGAACAACAAGCTCTCATCAAAGGCAATATTGGCTTGCGCTAAGGCGTCTTTATATCCAACCAAGCGTTCTTGGGTAAGCGGACTTGAATTAGGTCCTTTGATCATGGCTATACGGGTATGGCCTAATGAAATTAAGTGCTCGGTCATTGCTTTGGCCGCAGCACGGTTGTCTAACGACACAACAGGATATTGGCCATCGTCAATCACCTCACAGGCATTCACCATGGGAAGTAGGCCATTGTCGTTGATCATCGTGGCATCAAATGGGTTGTGCGCACGTAACTGTATAAGCCCATCAGCCTGAGAAGTACTTACCATCTTGGCGTAATGGCTTTCTATTTCACTATTACCAAGCGTATTGGCAAGTAAAATGGAATAGCCCAGTTCGGCTGCCGCTTCCTGCATACCGCTAATAACACGGGCAAAAAATACGTTCGCTACCGTAGGCACCAGTACCACTAAATTGTGCGTTTTTCCCGAACGAAACTTAACTGCCATTAAGTTAGGTTTATATCCAACTGCCTGAACAGCGGCCATCACCTTATTGCGCGTTTTAGGAGAAACACGCTCAGGTTGTTGCAATGTTCTTGATACGGTAGCGACCGACACGCCGGCACTATCTGCTACATCTCTAATATTTGCCATTTACGTTATTGTAGTTTGTTAATTCACTCGCGCATTGTAAACCTAACCCAGTAGAGGTGTGGTCTATACGATGGTAGCGAATTCAAAATTTACGTGAAATTAATATGTAACCGTTTTCATTTTAAGCAAAAGAATACGCACTTTCATTAAAACGTCAAAGGTTATTTGTAGGATTTATGTAAATTTGAGCTAGTGTTATGTCCAAATTTGGTGCAGGAATAGACTGTTAACGGTAGCAAAGCCCCAGTGTCACCTCGCCATTTGTAAACTTTAGATTAATAAAATGCTGTTTTTTGTATTGACCATTAAAATGTAACGGGTTACATTTTGTGGCATTAGTAACACCAATAGTGCGTTTGCACACAGAGGAATTTCAATGCAACCAATTCGAATGGGAATGATCGGAGGCGGGGAAGGCGCGTTTATCGGTGCCGTGCATCGTCATGCCGCAGGGTTAGATGGGAACTACCAGTTGGTGTGTGGCGCATTTAGCCGCAACGAAGAAAATAATACGCGTACGGCAGCAACGTTAAATGTAGATGCTTCCCGTGCTTACGACAGTTGGCAAGCTATGTTAGATAACGAGGCGCAACTTCCCGAGCAAGAGCGAATGCAAGTGGTTGTTATCGTAACGCCTAATCATCTTCACGTACCTATATCACTTGCGGCCATTAAAGCGGGATTTCATGTGTTTTGTGAAAAACCAGCAGGCGTTAGCTTTGCAGAAGTAAAAGAGCTTCAAGATGTTATTCACGCCAGTGAATCGCTATACGGCTTGGCTCATACCTACCTTGGTTATCCTATGGTTTGGCAAGCACGTCATCTCGTTGAAAGCGGTAAGCTGGGCAAAATTCGAAAAGTGTATGTTGAGTATCCGCAAGGCTGGTTGTCTGGCGAAGAAGAAACGCACAATAAGCAAGCGCAGTGGCGTACCGACCCAGCAATTTCTGGCGCAACGGGCGCAATGGGCGACATCGGCACTCATGCCTTTGGACTTGTTGAGTTTGTATTAAACGACAGTGTTACCTCGTTATGTGGCGAGTTAAACACCCATGTTGAAGGACGCCGATTAGATGACGACGGCGCCGCGCTTATTAAAACTAAGAAGGGTGCGTCGGGCGTGTTGATTGCTTCGCAGGTTTGTGCTGGTGAAGAAAACGCGTTGAAGATCCGTGTCTACGGTGACAAGGGTGGTTTAGAGTGGCGTCAAATGGAGCCAAACTCCGTTATCTATCGCCCTGTTGATGCCCCTTATCAAGTGTTTAGAGCCGGCCAGGGTCAAGTTGGGTTATGTGATGCTGCATCTGCACGTTGTCGTGTTCCAGCTGGCCACCCAGAGGGCTACTTAGAAGCAATGGCAAACTTGTATACCGATTTTGCAAAAGCGGTACGCGCGAATCAAAAAGGCAAACCTGACGGCGTTCCAGGAATAAATTCAGGCATACGCGGAATGGTATTTATAGATGCCATGCTTGCCAGTACTGACAGCGACACCAAATGGGAGTCGGTCAGTCAGGAAGGAACGCAGTAATGCAATTACAACATACAATGAAAAAGGTGAGCGCTTATGGCTACTAATCAACAACCTATAAAAGGGCCGGCTATCTTCCTTGCTCAGTTCATGGGAAAAGAAGCGCCGTTCGATACGCTCGAAAATATGGCGAAGTGGGCAGCGTCGCTTGGTTACAAGGGAATACAGGTACCTACTGATCCTAGTCTGTTTGATTTAGAGAAAGCAGCGGAGAGCCAAGAGTACTGCGACAACATCGCTAAAATATGTAAAGACGCAGGCGTAGAAATCACTGAGCTTTCTACGCACTTACAAGGTCAGCTAGTGGCGGTTCACCCCGCTTACGACGAGTTATTCGATAACTTTGCGCCGGCGCACTTACACGGCAAGCCACAAGAGCGAACCGAATGGGCAATTAATCAGCTCAAATGTGCGGCTATTGCCAGTAAGCGCTTGGGATTGAAAGCTCACGCTACCTTTTCTGGTGCATTAATGTGGCACTTGGTTTACCCGTGGCCTCAGCGTCCTGCTGGCTTGGTCGAGCAAGGCTTTGCTGAATTAGCCAAGCGTTGGAAACCCATTCTCGATGCATTCGACGATGCAGGTGTTGACGTATGCTACGAAATTCATCCCGGGGAAGACTTGCACGATGGGGCTTCGTTCGAACAGTTTTTAAAAGCTGTAGATGACCACCCACGAGCAAATATTCTTTTCGATCCAAGTCACTTTGTTTTACAGCAGCTTGACTACCTTGACTTTATTGACCGCTACCACAGCCGGATCAAAATGTTTCACGTCAAAGATGCCGAGTTCAATCCGAACGGTAGAAACGGTGTGTACGGCGGCTATCAAGACTGGCAAGACCGCGCGGGACGTTTTCGTTCCCTTGGCGACGGCCAAGTCGACTTCAAAGGTATTTTCAGCAAGCTTACCCAGTATGGCTTCACAGGTTGGGCAGTACTAGAGTGGGAATGCTGCTTAAAAGACAGTGCGCAAGGTGCAGCAGAGGGCGCACCGTTTATCGCTTCACACATTATCGAGCCAAGCAAATATGCGTTTGACGACTTTGCTGGTGGAGACGTAAGCGAAGTGAAGAATAATCGTATTTTAGGCCTTGAGCGCTAAGCGCCATCAATAGGATAACAATAACTATGATAACCCTACGCCTTAGTTTGATGATGTTCCTCCAGTTCTTCATTTGGGGAGGCTGGTTTGTAACATTAGGCACGTATCTATCGAATACCCTGTCTGCCAACGGTGGGCAAATTGGCATGGCCTTCTCAACCCAAAGTTGGGGCGCCATCATTGCCCCCTTTATTGTGGGCCTTATTGCTGACCGATTCTTTAATGCAGAAAAGATCCTCGGCTTACTACACATTGTTGGCGCCGTGCTTATGTACTGTATGTACCAAGCGAATGATTTCGCCAGCTTTTACCCTTATGTGTTGGCATACATGATTGCATACATGCCTACGCTTGCTTTGGTTAACTCAGTGTCATTCGGACAAATGGTCGACCCGTCAAAAGAGTTCGGAAAAGTTCGTGTGTGGGGCACTATCGGCTGGATTGTGGCAGGCCTTATGATTAGCTATGTCTTCTCATGGGATTCTGCACAGTCTATTGCCGATGGTATGCTCAAAAACACGTTCTTATTGTGCAGCGTTGCCTCGCTAATGTTGGGCGTATTCAGTTTTACACTGCCAAACACGCCACCTCAATCTAGCGGTAAAGCGGTAACTATTCGCGACATTCTTGGCTTGGACGCGTTGGCACTGTTAAAAGACAAAAACTTCTTTGTATTTTTTCTTTCATCTGTACTTATTTGTATTCCACTGGCGTTTTACTACCAGAATGCTAACCCTTTTCTTACCGAAATAGGCGTTGAAAACGCCACGGGCAAAATGACACTAGGTCAAGTTTCCGAAGTATTGTTCATGTTGGCCCTGCCGGTATTTTTGAACCGTTTCGGCATTAAAGCCACGTTAGTGATAGGTATGGCAGCGTGGGTTGTACGTTATGCACTGTTCGCATTCGGGAACGCTGACGAAGGCTTGTTCATGCTTATTGTTGGTATTGCACTGCACGGTATTTGTTACGACTTCTTCTTTGTATCAGGGCAAATCTATACCAATTCAAAGGCGGGAGAAAACGTAAAAAGTGCAGCGCAGGGGCTAATTACCTTAGCGACATATGGCGTAGGTATGCTGGTGGGCTTTGCAGTGGCAGGCGCAATTACCGACACCTACACGATGGAAACCGGTGCGCATAGTTGGCAGCAGGTCTGGTTATTCCCAGCAGGGTTTGCCGCGGTTGTGTTAGTGCTATTCGCCATTCTGTTCAGAAAGGAAAAGGTGAACGCAGATGCATAACATTACCCGCAGAAAATTACTTCAAAGTATGGCTATGACAGGGGCAGGCATTGCCGGAACAGGATTAGCAGCAGCTGGTTTAGCCACTGCTATGCCTGCTATAGCGAGTACAAACGGCACGAAAGGTAGCAACACCATGAATACGCCGCTTAAAGGAAATGTAAATCATTCGGTAAGCCGATGGACCTACGGCGATTTAAGCATTGAAGAGTTGTGCCAAACCGTTAAGCAATTAGGATTTGGAGCCATTGACTTGGTAGGTCCTGAAGATTGGCCTGTGCTAAAGCAGTACGGCATCGACTCTTCTATGTGTAACGGCGCCGAGATAAGTCTTGAAGACGGCTTCATTCACAATGAGCTCCATGACGAACTAGAAGCGCGTTATATAAAGCACATCGACTTGGTCGCTGATGCAGGTTATACAAACCTTATCTGCTTTAGCGGCAATGCCCGAGGCATGTCACGAGAAGACGGATTGGAAAATGCGGTTAAAGGGTTAAAACGCATTTTACCTCATGCTGAAAAACGCAACGTAGTGATTTTCATGGAGCTGTTTAACAGCAAAGTCGACCACCCTGATTACATGGCCGACAATTCTGCATGGGCGATAGAACTTTGCAAACGCCTAGGTTCTAAGCACTTCTCACTGCTTTACGATATCTACCACATGCAAATTAATGAGGGAGATATCATCCGAACTATTCGAGATAACTATCAGTACTTTGGCCATTACCATACGGCCGGCGTACCTGGGCGTCACGAAATAGATGCTTCACAAGAACTCAATTACGAAGCAATTGCTAAAGCCATTGTCGAGACCGGATTTAAAGGCTACTTAGCACAAGAGTTTATACCCACACCGAAAACCAAAGCCAACAGAATAGCGTCGCTACAACAAGCGATCCATATCTGTGATGTGTAACGTGCGAACAGGCACAGCGACGAATTAAGTTTTAAGGACGTGTTATGGCGAGTAACGAATATGATGCAATAGTTATTGGATCTGGTATCAGTGGCGGTTGGGCTGCTAAGGAGCTAACTGAGAAGGGCCTAAAAGTGCTCATGTTAGAACGTGGCCAAAATATCGAGCACATTAAAGATTATAAAAATGCGCACAAAGAAGATTGGGATTTTCCTCACCGAGACTTGCCTACTCAAGCAATGAAAGTGGATTATCCCGTGCTTAAGCGCGACTACCCGCTAAATGAAAAAACGTACGGTATGTGGGCAAATGAAAAAGAAAACCCTTATACCGAAGACAAGCGCTTCGACTGGTACAGAGGCTACCATGTAGGTGGACGCTCACTGTTGTGGGGACGCCAAAGCTACCGTTTGAACAAAGAAGATTTCGAAGCCAATGCTAAAGAAGGCATTGCAGTCGACTGGCCTATTCGCTACGACGATTTGGCGCCATGGTATGACTACGTAGAAAAATTCGCGGGTATCAGTGGCAATCGTGATGGCTTAGATGTATTGCCTGATGGTGTATACCAGCCACCAATGCCAATGAACATTGTAGAGGAAAGTGTCGCGGCGCGGGTGAAAAAGGCCTATGAAGGCGCGCGGCACATGGTGCATGGCCGCACTTCAAACATGACACAAAGCAAGCCCGAAGAAGGACGTGTTCATTGCCAATACCGCAATAAGTGCTGGTTGGGTTGTCCTTTCGGTGGCTACTTCAGTACACAAGCATCTACGCTTCCAGCTGCGGTTAAAACAGGTAACTTAACCCTTCGACCTTTTTCGATAGTCAAAGAGATCTTGTTCGACAAAGACAAGAAACGCGCGACTGGCGTTGAAATTATCGATGCTGAAACCAACGAGACCTATGTATTTAAAAGCAAGATCATCTTTGTAAATGCGTCAGCACTTAACTCGGCGTGGGTACTGATGAATTCCGCCACAGACGTATGGGACGGTGGCTTAGGAAGCAGCAGCGGCGAGTTGGGTCACAACGTTATGGATCACCACTTTAGAGTCGGAGCTTCAGCTGAAGTTGAAGGTTTTGACGACAAATATACCTACGGTCGCAGACCGAGTGGCTTCTATGTGCCAAGGTTTAGAAACTGGGGAAGTGATAAACGCGATTACTTGCGAGGATTTGGTTATCAAGGCGGCGCAAGCCGTTCAGGTTGGCGCAAAGACATAGCTGAGCTTGGTATAGGGGCTGGACTTAAAGACGCCATAACAGAGCCAGGTCCTTGGACAATAGGCATGACAGCCTTCGGTGAAATTCTTCCGTATCACGAGAACAAAGTGTACTTGAACAAAAAAGTAACCGACAAATGGGGCTTACCTGTACTCGCAATGGATGTTGAGATTAAAGAAAACGAGCTTAAGATGCGTAAGGACATGCAGCAAGACGCTATTGAGATGTTTGAAGCGGCTGGCCTTAAAAATGTTCAGGGCTGGGATGCAGACTACGCACCTGGTATGGGCATTCATGAAATGGGTACGGCACGTATGGGAAGAGACCCAAAAAGCTCTGTGCTCAACGCGCATAACCAAGTATGGGATGCACCAAACGTATTCGTGACCGATGGTGCGGCAATGACATCGGCAAGCTGTGTTAACCCTTCACTGACCTATATGGCATTAACGGCAAGAGCCGCAGACTTTGCCGTAGAAGAGTTAAAGCGAGGAAATCTATAATGGAACGCAGAGAACTACTTAAACTCATCGCTACTGCTACAGGCACAGCATTGTTCGCAGGTAATGTACTTGCCTACACAGATGTGCCCGCTGTGCCGCTTAGCGACACATTGTTTAATGAAAAAGATGTGGCCTTGCTGAACGAAATGGGTGAGGTGATCATTCCTCAAACTGACACGCCTGGAGCAAAAGCGGCTAACGTTGGCGCGACGATGGCTGTGCTGGTTACCGATTGCTACACACCTTTGCTTCAGAAGACCTTTCTTGATGGCATTAAGAAAATATCTTCGTTAAGTCAAAGTCGTTTCAACAAACAATTTGTTCAGCTTACCAAGCAAGAACGAGAGGCTTTATTTAACGATCTGGATGTAGAAGCGAAAGCGGCGAACCTTGCTAACGGTGTTTATCAAGGTGTTGAAACAGGAAAGCCAAGTCAGTGGGAGCCAGGTACCGATGAGCCAACCCCTCACTACTTTACGCTACTAAAACAGCTAACACTTTATTGCTTTTTCACGTCTCAAGTTGGCGCGACTAAAGTGCTTCGTTATGTGGCCATTCCTGGACGTTACGACGGTGCATTCCCTTATAAGAAGGGCGACAAAGCGTGGGCCACCTGAGCCTGCGCTATCGAGCTGCCAAACACAACACAGTTATACAACGGATAAAACAAGGTACTGACACTATGAATAAAACACTCGTCGCTTCAACTGTGGCTTTGCTTTTGCCACTTTCAGCATGCGCAACGACAGATGCAGATACTGAGAAAAGCGAATCGCGGTTAACCCGCGAACAACAGGCCGCTAAAACGGAAGTTTGGGAACCTGTTCCTGAAGTGGTTTCTTTTGATAAGGCAGGCGTGCCCTCTGATGCCATCTCTTTAATTGGTGATGACCTATCTAACTGGACTTCAGTAAAGGAAGGTGATGCAAAGTGGACGCTGGAAAACGGTGTTCTAACAGTGAAGCCGGGAACAGGCGATATCAAAACGAAAGCAGAGTTCTGTGATGTTCAGTTGCACGTAGAGTGGAAAGCGCCACAGCCAGAAGCAGGTATGGAAGGACAACAGCGCAATAACAGTGGTATCTTCCTGCAGCAGCGATATGAAATTCAGGTCTTGGACTCATATCAGAATAAGACCTATCCTAATGGACAAGCGGCAAGCGTATATAAGCAAACTATTCCTTTAGTTAACGCTATGAAGGCGCCTGGCGAATGGCAAACTTACGACATTATATATAGAGCACCTAAGTTTAACGGAGAAAACTTAGTATCACCGGGCTATGTTACTGTTATACATAACGGCGTGGTGGTTCAAAATCATACTGAAATACAAGGTAGCACTGAATGGATTGGTGCACCTAAATATAAATCCCACGGATGTGCACCGCTTCAATTACAAGATCACGGTAACTTAGTAAGTTTTAAAAATATGTGGGTAAGACCACTTTAAAAAGCCAGTCGATAGATATCTTCAATCTCTTCAATACTCAATTGCTTGGGATTATTGCGAAGAAGGCGAGTTACTTTACTCGCCTCTTCCGCTAACTCACCTACACAAGAAGACGAAATATTAAAATGGGTGAGTGAAGCGGGTATATCGACATCCCTGCAGAGTTTTTCGATAGCAATTAACAACAGTTTAATTGCCTCATCTTTTGAATGGTGACGTTCACATACCTTCAGAAGCTTAGCTACACAATAAAGCTTGTCTTGGCAAAACGGTGCATTTACTTTCAATACATGAGGAAGCATAACCGCGTTACTCATTCCATGTGATAAATGAAATCGCCCACCTAAAGGGTAAGCCAGAGCATGCACTGCTCCAACGCCGGCGTTTCCAAAAGCAAGGCCGGCCATTAAACTGCCGGTGGCCATATCTTCGCGAGCAGCCAGATTTTCTCCATTATTATAAGCATGCACCAAAGAATTAAAGATCAGCTTTAATGCTTTTTCGGCAAGAGCATCAGTAATAGGGCTAGCATTAACACTTATATAGGCTTCAAGCGCGTGAACGAATGCGTCTATTCCGCTTGCGGCCGTTATAGACGGTGGGCAAGTTTTTGTCATCTCAGGCGCAACAATAGCAACATCGGGTAATAGGCAGTGACTAACAATGCCTTTCTTCATTTGTGCTTTAGGGTCAGACAATATAGCAATATTGGTGACTTCCGAGCCTGTCCCTGCGGTGGTGGGAATAACAATAAGAGGAAGACGCCTTTCTGAAAGCGTATTTTCACCAAAGAGTTTGCTAATAGACCCGCTATGATCATAGGTAGCTGCTAGTACTTTTGCGCTATCAATAGCACTACCGCCACCAAGGGCGATAATGCCATCTACCTTATTCTCGCGAAGGTCGTTTAATTTGGCTTCTATGATATTTACAGCAGGCTCGGGTGGAATATCATCGATAATGTGCAAGGGGGGATAGGGAAGTAAAGCGAGTACTTGCTCAAGAAGACCAGATGACGAAACACCTTTATCAGTTACGACGGCACAATCTTTTATACCTAATCGCGTCATTTCATCTGCAAGGGCTTTTATCGCGCCAAGGCCTGTAATGAGTTTCCCTGCGGTCTTAAATTCCGAAACCTTCATAGAATGCTCCTAATAAGGGCGTATTTGTAATCGTAACGACTTACTTAATTTATAGTACAACGCGGCTGTTACCACTTAACTAAACTTATAGTCAGTTAAAAGTCGTGTGAATTAGTAGGTTAAATAAACGTTTTGATTGTTGTTTGTGCAAATGATCGAAAAATAAGGTTTTTTTCGAAATAAGTGTTGACGTGAGCGCTCATTTCCCTAAAATGCGCATCCGCTTCGGGGGAAAAGCAAAACAGCAACCCTCCTGAAGTAAGTCTCTACTACCTTTATAGGCCAGTAAAGACGGGAGTT
>Ga0105227_100125_pt1 | contig 33254 bp, 41 predicted proteins | sample Virmet3734_803_FD_89585 | JGI IMG/M metagenome (GOLD analysis project Ga0105227, IMG submission 89585) | Marine viral communities from the Southern Atlantic ocean transect to study dissolved organic matter and carbon cycling - metaG 3734_803 | ecosystem: Environmental > Aquatic > Marine > Oceanic...
AACCAGCTTTCTAATGATGGCTTTCTTATGATCTTCAGGATAATGCTTCACTAATATCTAACTTACCGCTCCCTGTTATATTTTTATGAAAAACTGAGGCGACAACTATCCTGACACAGGGGGGTATTCACTAGTGCTTTTGAGGTGCTTCCATCCATTAGGTGATTATCAATCACGGATGCAAAACAGTTTTTTAACTGATGTTCTTTGAACGTCGACAGGTAGCTTACCTGTATAACTATGAGCGGAGTGCTTCCCAGCGCTTGACATTATTTGCTTCCATCACGGACGGCGAATAATTTGCGAAAGCAATACTATTTAACCACTAACCCTTGCGGGACCATTTTCCCCGCTTGGGGATTATGTTCCGCTTCATTCTATTGAAGGAACGTATTATGTACGGTGTATTAAAATATTTTGGCTCTGCGCCATATAATTTTGATGAAACACAAGATCTCTCATACTTCATTACTATCGAAAAGGATAACGGTGAAATTGCTACTATGTGGAGTTTAGGCTTAGAAAAAGCTATGTCATCTTCTAAAGAAGCAATTAATGTTGGAGATCGAGTAAATATCAAATTTACTGGTAAAGAACCGATTAGGTTATCTAATGGAAAATGGGCTCACAAGAGTTCGTTCGAAATTCATAAATCTGAAAAGGTTCTGCCTGAATCGCGCAATAACGCTAAAACCAAAATATCAACAAGCAATCCAACCAGAAAAATAAGTAACCATGCTCATAAGAGCAGCAGAGAGTTAACCATCATAGACAAATTTACGTTTGCGCTAGTTGGTTCACTTTTTGGTTTTATTATTCTTGGAGCTTTGCTTGCTTCATAATGACATGCAAGTGTCAATGTAACCTAACCTATCGTCTACTCATTGCAGTGACGTAAATTCTAAACCCAAAGGGTATATCCGCCCTTTGGGCGGTGTATTCTTCCAATTCGGAGTCTCCACCATGGAACTTACCATTTTAGCTGCTTGCATTCTTGCTGGTCCATTTGTTTATCAAATCATTCGTCCAATTTTTCAATTGTTCGGACTTGTTAAATAATGGCCTACACAAGATATCTAGCCAACAAGAAGAAAGTTTTAGAACTCATAACACCTTTGCATTCCAATGTGTTTGCATCGCATGTCACTTATGAGTTTGGTGTACCCAACAATTCTTCTCTTCCTTTGGAAGCTGAACTTAAAATTGTCGGTTACGCCTATGATAAAAAAGCGCAAGCTTTTGTTGTATCTGTTAACGGTTCGATTTATCGACCTGACGGCAACATTTATCATCTAACTATATCCACCGCTGACGGCGTAAAACCCGTTTACTCTAACACCTTGTTAGAACGTGGCTGGATACCTCTTCCTTCTTCAATATCAATTCAGGCAATGCCTGATATTGTTAATTGGTAATAAGAACGTGAGGGCGTATGCCCTCGCTTTGTTGGTTTCTACTCTAAAGTGGATTGAGGCAGTCCATTTTAGTGTAGAAACCAATGGAGTAGTCCTATGCAACCAGTAAGTCACTTTTTCGATCAGTACAGTGCGAAACTTTATCTAGATAGCGGTGAGGTTCTCACGCCATGTAGCCCTGATATTTTTACTCAGGAAAATCAAGAGCGCATGATAACCAAGCTTGAGAGTCGTTTAAAAGAAAAAGGCGTTATTCCCCCACAAGATTTTTTGATGTGGGCTGAATAGCCTTGATTGATGATTATAGCATCCCAATTCGGCAGCGTTAGTGTGGGTCTTTTAAGGCCATCTTGCCCATTAACGCTTTGCCTCCCCCTCAGACAAAGAGTTGTATTGAATAGCAGCAAAACGCTATTGAATAAGGCTTTTTGTGTCCATTAAGGACGCGCTTTACCGTTTTTTTCTGACGTTCTATGAATGTCGACAGCGAGCTGCGCTGTATAAACCTCAAGCGAGGTACTTTTTCAAGTATCTGACATCTTAGCGATTGAATAATCAATAAGATTTTAACGTTGTTTACACAACATATTTAATAAACCCAGCAGGGGAAATTCTTTCCCCTGCAGGGGATAGGTCTCCCTTGCTCCTTTTTGGAGCACGTCAAATGGCCTTATTTGATAAAACTAAACAAGTTGATTCTGTTGAAGAGTTAACTCACGCGCAAAAAGCGCACATTGTCCACACCTTAAATTACTCTCCTCGGAATAGTAATTTACGTTTCTATCGAAGAAAGTTTGGCATCACTAACCAAGTGGTATCGGAGCTTTCTGAATATAGTAATGTTAAAGATGTGGTCAAAAGAGATGAACGTTATTATTCGCCCAATTGGGATAATGATGATGTTATTTTTCACCCTGACGCTGACCGAATCGAGGTTATTCCTATCGCTAACGATAACGAATACGATTCAGTCAATGAAGGATGTCACTATAAATGGGATGAAGCTGATTGCTATCAGATATTTTCTTCGCTCCTTGACCGGGCTTTGGAAATGATACGCGATTCAGCTGTAGACCAAGAGACATTCACCGAAGGGTTGGATTATCTCGTCTCTGACGTAAACAAAGCTTTTTGTAAGTCTGTTGGTATTGATCACGAAGAACTCGTTCTTGGTGCTCTCCACTACAAAGATTTACATGATAATGAGCGAATTCAATATGAATTAAATCCAAAAGACAACAAAGCTGACGCATTGGACTCTTCGGATGTAGTTTGTATCGATGATTATGTCACCGAACTTAAGCAGCAAGCTGCTTTTGACTTTTAAACAACATCACTAGGTTTTACCTAGCGAAATTTTAACCCGTCAGGGAGGATAATCTTCCCTGATGGGGAGATTCCTTTCTGACTTATATATTAAGTTTTAAGGAATCACTATGAACACTGTATCTACACCTACTGCTATAAAGCCTGTTGACTTTAACACCTATGAAAAAGTTGATGGCTCTTTGGTTTTTCCCGAACTTTACTCTAAGGGTGAGGTTCAAATCACACGTCGTAAGTTTCGTCATCAGAATTGCGTAGACAGCAACCCTGACTACATCGCTGATGAAATGTTACTGCGCCGTGCGCTTGCTTGGTGGTTTGGTTTACCAGACCCGCTTGGCTTTGCTGGTGAAACTGGTTCTGGTAAAACAGAGCTGTTTTATTACATTGCTGACAAGCTAAATGAGCCGGTTTATCTCTTGCAGGTAAACGGTGGTTTGATGCCAGAAATGGTTGAAGGGAAAACTTCGCTTGCACAAGGCGAAACTGTTGATGAGATGGGGGTTGTTCCCCATGCTTACAAACATGGTGGGCTCATCTTGTTGGATGAAGTGGATAAAGCTAATAAAGCGTTACAGTCATGGTTGCACCCTGTCTTGGAACGTAAGCCGCTTTCGCTTTCACTCACGGGCGAGTTAATCATGTGCCATGATCAAACTCGTGTTGGCCTAACAGCTAACACATTTGGTCAAGGTGGCTCAGAACGTTACAGTTCTAGTAACAAACTGGATGACGCATTACGCGCTCGTCCCGGATGGCTGACGGTGAAATATCCTGAACCATCGGTGCTTCGCAACATAATGGCTAAAAAGTTTTCTATGATACCTGCTGGGTTTCGTAAGAAAATGTGCCAAGTTGCACTTGAAGTACAGAAAGTTACTGAGAACGAAGATAGCGAGTTAAGCGCTATTTTCAGTACTCGTACTCTCGTCAAATGGGGGCAGACAATGGTGGCCTTTGGGCTTAACGCCAAAGTCGAAGAGTCGCTTGATTTCGTATCACGCGGCGCTTGTGACCCTGATGATTGGGAATCGCTACAAGCGATATACCAACGCATCTTAGGAGAAGATAAGAGCAGCACTGTTGGTGATGTTCTTAAGAAATACACCCCTGTAAAAAAGTAGCGACCCAAGCTTCAACGAATAACGATGACCCACTTGTGGGTTGTCGTTTTGAAGTTTGGGAGGAAAACGATACTGTTTTCGCAGCTTCTTTGGATGAGGTCGACACTTCTGGCAATCGAGTTCGCTTGTTGCTGAAAGATGGAGAAATCATCCGTCGAGAGATATTTGCCAATCGAGAAGATTGTACAACCAAGGCGTATCGGTCTGGCAAAGTTGAGCTAGGTTTAGGGACGTTAGTTAGGAATGCAGATCAAAGCTATGCTTTTGATTATGCGCCTGTCAAACCTTCACCTTTTCCACAAAGCAGTTTTCAAGTGGAAGTATATCAGTGCAGTAAGGATAAAAATCGTTACTGGGCTATAAGAGCTAATGGTGAGTACTCGTTTTCAATGAGTCCTCGCAGTTGGTATCACTTAGTCGCTTACAAATTGTCTGGCCCAAAGTCGGCCTATACAAGAGTAGACGAAAAGATAAAAGATGGTTTTAAGTTTATCGGGTGTCGTATTTACGATCACGAAACAAGAACCATCAAAATTTAAATAACCCTTAGCGGGCCTTCTCCCGTTAAGGGAGTTGTGCTCGCTTTTCCAAAAATAGGAACAAGCTATGTACAACAAAATTAATATCGAAGGTGCCGTATTGGTATCTGTATCATTCACTGGCTGCGGTGGCTCAATGGTTTTAAGTGATGGATCAATCATGGTCGATGACGTTGCCATTGATACACAAGGCTACACCAAGAAAGCGTTGCAGTGGTTTCCAACCAATGCACTAGCGTTCAAAGACAAATATACAAAACGTGTTCGTCGCTATTTAGAAAATATCGGTATAAAAACACCTTTGGGTATCGTCGTTGGTGAACACGCTTTACCGGAAGTCGAAACTTTCATTGAAAACGCTAAAAGCGCTTTTATGGAAGAGGTCGATGAGGTGTGCGCAAATTATGATTTGATCATAGACCGCCACGCTCGTGAAGCTGTAGCTAAAAATGGTTCAGATAAAATCGGTAAGATCATTAATGCGGTTAAGCTGACTCGTCAGCAATTCCGCGACACGTTCAAAGTCGTGAGTATGCCTCCGGTTTCGCTGTCTACTTCGTCTGACGAAGAGGCTGAAGAAATACGGGCAATGCTCAGTGATAATGCTTTAAAAGCATTGGTCGAAGACGCAAGTCACCTGTTCAAGAAATCTTATAGAGGACGGGAAAGTGTGACTAAGGCAGCAACAGCAGCAACGTTTGAGTTACAAGAAAAGTTTTATAACTTGTCTTTCTCAGACCCTAACTTGTCTGTTGTCGCCGAGCAGTTTGCAGACCTGCTTGATGGTGTGTCAATCGATGAGCAAAGTGGCCAAACATTCCACGCTATGTATCGCTTTGTCAAAGAGCTTTCAGAAGAAACTAGCTTGCTAGATTTGATGAAAGGCGAGAAAAGTGGAGATGGTGAGGATGACACTGACGCCGCGCAAGACACAAATGTTACTGCACTTTCTTCGGAAGGTGATAACAGTAACGTTGTAAGCACAGTATCAAATGCTGACACATCTACGGATGAAGAAGCGGAAACATCAACAACCAGTGATACGTCAGCGGAAGCTGAAGTAGAACAAGATGTTGAGGATACTGTACAAACCCATACTGAAGACGAAGAGCCTGAGGTTATGCCTCAGCGCATCAACGGATTCGGTAATTTTTAACCCTGTAGGGGACATGACTCCCCTATAAGGGAGTTGTCCCCTCTTCGCCCTCGGATGCGAGCTTCACCTTAAGTCCTTTCATCTGAGAGGACTTAAGGAAGCTCGTCTTCGAGTCGAATTAAGAGAGGAACAACTAATGAAACTTCAAGCAATAAAAGAAGCCTGCCGTCAACTTGGCTGGGAAGCGGTTTACCGTAATTTCTCCGGTCTAAGTGAAGCAATTCAAAAAGGAACGCGTCAACAACCTTGCCCTAAAACGGGTGATGGTAAGACGAAATTTCGTTTCTTTAAGGATTTTGCTGAAACGGGTGGTGGATATCACAACGACTACGGCCCAATGCCGGATGGTATTGAGGTATTAACATGGTATACCGACCAATCAAAATCAGAAGTGTTAGACATGCTCACTGATATTGTTGGTGGTGATCGTATCCAATGCGTTAACCCAACTCAGACGAAGCCGAAGCAAAGAGAATATTGTTCTCCAGAAGAGGCAACCCGTCGTTCTGAGTTAATTAAAAAGGTCTACAGTGAAAGTCAGCCTATAGCTGGCACATTAGCAGAGACATATTTACGAAGCCGAGGCATAAAATCTTTTACGCCCAGTGATTACTTATGTTGCGTTGGTACTAACCTGCGTTTTCATCCATCACTGCCGTACCGCGAGGACGATAATTCTCCGTGGCAAAGATTTCCGGCACTGTTAGCAGTAGTTCGTGATAAGAACGGAAAACCGCTAACACTACATAGAACGTTTTTGAAGCCTGACGGTACTGGGAAAGCGCCAGTATCTCGCCCAAAAATGGTTCTAGCTCCTCCGCGTGATATGCGTGGTGGTTTTATTATGTTGGATAAGCCGACTCAAATGCCGGATGGGGGTCACTTTGTGGCACTTACAGAGGGTATTGAGAATGGACTTTCTGTTCGTGAAGGAACAGGAGCACCCGTTTGGGTTGGTATATCAGATCGCCTTATGGCGATGGTTAACTTACCAAGCACAGTAAGAGCATGCGCTGTCTTTTCAGACATTGATACAAGTGGTGCTGGCCAAAGAGCCGCAGCCGAGTTCAAAGCGAATAATGCAGCTGTTGATGTTATGAACTATCCACCTCGCTCGAAAGAGTCAAAAGTGGATTGGAATGACATCTATCAAAGGGAAGGACACAAAGGGTTTTATGTGAAAGCACAACCGGATGTGAGAATTCCAATTAACTTTGATATTTGGTGGGAGAAATACTGATGAATACTATTCGATATAATGACCAATTAATCCCTGTCAATGGAACCATACTTCAATCGCTTGAAAAAGCGAGCATAAAAGTAGATTCGCATTGTCGTGCTGGGTTTTGTGGAGCGTGTAGGTTAAAAGCCAAGAAAGGTAAGGTGACATATGTTACTGAACCCCTTGGCTTCGTAGATGATGATGAGGTACTAGCATGTTGCTCTGTACCTCAAGGAGAGGTGGAAATAACAACCCAGTGAACTAAGGTTTGCTGGGTTCCACCCCCGCGTCATCGAAACGTCTAATCATTTTATTCATGGGCACTGCAAAGTGTTTATCAATAAGGCGATTTTTCACAGATATTCATTGAATATCGACAGCAGCTTGGCTGTATAACCCTAGCGGGATATTTTCCAAATATCTGACATTCTTGCACTCCTTAGAGTAATAGAATTTTGCGAAAGCATTACATTTAACCCTGTCCTTTACAGACAGCTTTTATAACCCAGTTGGGGCGTTAATAACTCCCAATTGGGAGCTATTGCCTCAACATTTCCAATTAAGGAATAAATGATGAGTAACATAGCTAAAGTTAAAAAGATTGCGAAAGCAATTAATGCGTTGGCGAAAAATGATTCAGTTCAGGTATCTGTTGGTGGTGACACTGCATACAGTACTGGAGGGTCAATTAATATTCCCATTGGGGATTTTTCTGATCCACGATTTATGAAAATGGTTCAAGGTTATATTGACCATGAAATTGGACATGAATCGGAAACTGAACACGGATATATGGCAAAAGCTATCAGCATTGGAGGGAACCTTATGGGTTCAATTCTTAATGCGTTAGAAGATGCCAGAATGGAGAACAGTCGAGGTAATATTTATCCCGGAGCAAGAATTAATCTTGAAGTCCTGTTTAGTATTGCTATTGAAGACGAAATTATCCCTAATCCAAACGACATGAAGCAAAATATTATGGAAGTTATCTTCTCATATATTTTACATGCTTCACGTGAACTGGTTTGTGGATATACCGCAACACATGCATCACTAGCATTGTCGATAATACGTCAATCTGCCGGTGATGTTTTCGCGGATGGTCTTGTTGAATTATTGAAGGAATCACCTTCAATGAAAACCACATATTGTGCGTTTCAGCTAGCGGAAAAGATATATAACTATCTGGACCAAAGCGTCAACAACCCACCTCCAAAGCAACAGCCTCAACCCGGACAATCACAGGATAGTGATGATGCCGATAGCGGTTCCTCCTCGGACTCAAACGACGACGATGACTCACAAGGTCAATCAGGTTCAAACGACGACGATGACTCACAAGGTCAATCAGAATCAAATGACGACGATGACTCACAAGGTCAATCAGAATCAAATGACGACGATGGCTCACAAGGTCAATCAGAATCAAATGACGACGATGGCTATTCTAGTGAGGGAAGCGCTGACAGCTCTTCGCCTGATGGCAACGATGAATCTTCATCATCGCCTAATAGCGGATTGCAAGGTGTCAAAGCGGATCTTGATACACTTCATGATTATCATGAGGAAGTACAAGATTGTATTACCGATAAAGCCAGAAATTACGATGACGTAGATACTGCCGAACTTCAATGCTTGCGCATTGATAAGGCGAGTAACGCAACTATGGTGTCGTTTGATCTAGCTGGATGGCGTTCACTTTCAAGCAAGTTCGCAAGAACATTGCAAAAAGTGATTATAGATAAAACTGAAACGCTAAAAATGGCCTCCTCTACTGGGAGACGTATTATGCGAAGTAAGCTTGCTTCTAGCCAGCTCGGTAACGATGACGTTTTTGAGTATAGGGAAGAAACAGAGGCATTAGACAGCAGTGTCATGCTTCTTGTGGACGCCTCAGGCTCAATGGGATTCGATAACATGCGTGAAGCCAATAAAACGGCTTTGGGTTTTGCTAAAGGGTTCCAGCGTATGGGAATAGACATCGAAGTAAATTATTACGGTGTATACAACCAAATCGCAAGCCGAAACGAAATCTACACTGCCAAGGAGTTTGGTAAGAAGCTGGATGTTTCTAAATTCAGTGTTGCATCTTCCGGTACAACACCAACAGAAGAAGCTTTGTTTTATGCGCTAGTGCGAATGAGTAATCAAACGCAGCAGAACAAAATTATCTTTCTGATTACTGACGGTCAACCTGACTGTGGTAATAGTGTTCAAATGGTACACGAAAAACTCGTTAACGCGGGTGTCAAAGTGATACCGATTGGGCTTGGTACGAAAAGTGTTCAAGGCTTCAAGAATTCGGTTTACGCCGCCAATTCAGAAGAAGTTAACAACGCGCTAAAAAACGCAATCAAAAAGAAATTATTTTGATTGATTTATTAAACCCTGAAGGGAGAACCCACCCCTTCGGGGTGAGTCTCTCTTCATCATTTTGAGGATATTGAAATGGAAAAGAGAGTCTATGTTGAATTAATACAAAACCAAACAGTTTTGATTAGAGATGTAAACCGTAATCGAATGATGAGACGCCTTAAAAGCTTGAATCTTCATGGTTTGTGTCGAAAGCAAAACATCCGTGTGGTGGAATTAATAACCAACATTAAAAAGCCGATTGGCTCTGTATTTGAGGGAACAATTTAACTCTTGAATACGACGTTACAACAACGAAGGAGCATACGGTGACCGACTGGTTGCCATAATTTTGGAATTTTTAATAAGGTTTATATTATGAACAATTCACAGTTTGATTTTGTAATGCGCACTGCAATGATTGTTTGCATGCTATTTGGTGCCTTCTCATTTATCCCCGCCTCCCTCTCTGATGTGGTAGGTAGTGATATTTTGGAAGGTTACACGTCGTTGGCTTGGTTTTGGGTATTTGGGATGATCGGTTATCTCGTTTACCAACCTGAATATAGCCAGCAAAACTTACAAAAAAAGCTCATTGCCATCGGTGTAACTACCGCAATTGGGATTGGGTCTTTTGTTGTGACAGCGCTAGTCATCGTTTTTGGATGATATTAGCGATTAACTGACAGTCATAAGCTGTCATTTTTAACCCATGCAGGGGAGACAATCCCTTGCAAGGGATTCCTCTGCATTTAACTAACCTAAAATGTAGGAGGAATATGAAAAGAAATAACAATAACTCACTCAAAAAGATATTCGTAGAGCTAATTCTACTAGCTGTATTAACTGGACTGTTAGCGAATCTATCACTAGAAGCAATAAACGACATGTTTGGTGTATGCGGTTTTGCAGAAAAAGTTTGCGAAGATATTGAGCTGCAAGGAGCCATCAAGGGTATAACTGCACTTGTATGTGCAGTATTTGCAGTCGTTGTAGGATTATTTATATCGAAGGAGTTGAATGGTTCTAATAATCAATTAGATGGTAAAACGAAACAGCGAAAGCTGGAATATAAACGTGATACCAAAAAATTGAGAAAAAAACTCGTTAAAAGACCTATTCGTCAAAACAAGTTAAAATAGAAACAACAACTTCAAAGGAGAAGTAATCAATGAGCAATATTCAAATAGTAGGACTCGCAGCTGTTATCTTAAGCTTCGTAGTGTTCTTTGGAGGGTTCATTTGGATTGCTTATCGTTCCGACGATAAATAATTCTATCTTTATACAAAAGACGTCCTGATGGACGTTTTTTTTTGCCTAAAATTTAGGCTGGTGGAAGATATTCAGCTGTCAGTTTCAGGCTTATGCTATTGCTGGCTGTAATATAGAGCTTATACTGACAAAAAACGTATGGAGAGTATGACAGCTATGTATCAGTTAATTGTTTACACAACGATTGGGATTTTAGTTGTACTAGCATGCGCTGCAATATTTATCGATTGGGATAAAATTGGGCATAAATACTTTCCTGACATTTTCTCAAATCCAGAAGAAAAGTAATCCTAAAACATTTCTATTGGTAGTTCATCCTCTAGCTCAGTCTAGCGCTCTATACATTGGTTCTGGTATTCTATTTAAGTCAATAGGAGAGGATAGCAAAGTTGATAGAGCAGCGCGGGATACAGATCAGAGCAGGCAATGGACACGATACTGTTGTCGTTGACGACTACAGTATTGGTAAAGAGTTACCAGTGTGCATTGATGCGACGTCTGTCATGGACTATGAGTATGGGGGTAGTTTCTCTGTAAGTCAGTTCAACCGTATAAAGTCTGAACCCCACCTTCGTCACTCGCTATTTGTGTCGTGGTTCAACGGTTGCGTAGCGTTTCGAAGTGACGTGGGTAAAGATTGGATCCAGCTAAACACACACCAACGCATGGTGACAGTTATTTTCAATAACCGTGCATTTATTGTGGTCAAAGACGATGCACCGGCAATGCTTAAGCACACAGACACCCTTTACATGGGCGAGCCTATTAGGGCTATGAACCATAACAACGATTCGCGTCCATTACCGACAAATGTGTACCAGCTGTTTGGCCATTCAGAGGTATAACACGGCCGCGACATTCGAATACCTATCGAGGCTCACCTGAAAAAAGTTCTTTGACCACACTCTTATTCTCAAATGAGCCAAAGTCACAAGTATTCATCAAGCGGTCACGGTTAACCACATTGCAATGATAATGAAAGCCATCATTACCCCAGCAATTCTTCGTAAATAAATTGGAGCGTTTGGAAGCCACTTTTCGATGTAAAAATAACCCAGTGAATAGCTGACTTTTGCGACGGCGAGGGCAAAGATGATACCAGCATTGATTGCTGCGTCAGTATATTTCTCTTCATTGAGGTTTCCAGAAGGCGCCTGCAACATTATATACAAAAAGTTAGTAATATCACGACAACTATCAGATTGCATCGCAACTAAGCCTGATTACCGTTCTGAAGACGCCAGTTGTATTAAATAGTTAATAGTGTCACTGGAAGACGATGTTCCCGCTTTTTTGCCAATATTGTCCAGTTTACTTTTAACATCTGCAGAGATACTAATACTCACCAGCCGTTTTCTCTGTTTGTAGGCGTAGGACCTAAATCGCCCTCGCAGCGTGTCGATTGTTTCCTTATTTTTACACCGCGAATTAAGGAGTTCTACTGCCTTTTCATAAGGTAAATTAGACATAGAATTGGCGATGTGATCGATATCTTCCTTCTTTTTGAAGTCGTTTTGGAACTCGTTTAGGAAGCGCACTAAAAGCTTGCGACTATATTGTTTCCATGGCTCATTATTATCGTTCATTATCATTAGCCTTTTTCTGTCCGTCCGCGACACAAAAATATAATAGGGGCTCTGAAGCTAGGTTACAAACGCAATGCGATAAAGAGGGCGCATTAATCTTGCCAAAAAGGTCGCGTCAAATGGTTAATATGCTCAAATAGGGAGAACTAGGAGGCACAATGAAACGACTTATTTTTTTACTAACATGGTTATTACCTGTAACCGTATTCGCTCAAGATACGTGGATGGGCCTAACTATTTCACCTGAAAATCGCTGCAGTCCATTTGATAGGGAAGAGCAGTACCCATATAGTCAAAGCGTTGAGGATGCAGTAATTGCGTCGATGAATGGAAAAATCTATGGGCCATACACGGGTCGATACTTTGATTCAAAAAGAGATACCGATATTGAACACATCGTAAGCGTTTCAGAAATTCACGATAGTGGGTTGTGCGCCGCATCAGATGAAGTACGTCGACAATTCGCTAACGATGTGCTTAACCTCACACTGGCTGCACCAGAAGTGAATAGATGTTATCGAGGAGGGAAGTGCGGATACGATGCTGGTGAGTGGTTGCCTGAAAGAAACAAGTGTTGGTTTGCCAATAGAGTGGTTCAGGTAAAAAGAAAGTATAACGCTACGGTTGATATGAAAGAGGCACGGGCGTTAAGTGCTGTTTTGTCGCAGTGTGAGTCGACAGAAATGGTCTACTTTGAATCCGGGGGTGAAAGGCAAAGCCTGGAACAAGCATTGCAACCAGACGCAGCAGTGCAATCACCGAATGCGTTAGCAGTGTATGACAGTAATGGAAACGGCCGTATTACCTGTAAAGAAGCAAGAGAGCATGGCATTGCACCAGTGAGGCGTACTCATCCTGCTTATCGATATATGCAAGATAGGGATGGTGACGGAATTGTCTGTGAGTAGAGTGAAAATTAATTGAGGAGTTAAAGAGTGAAAATTGCAAAGATAGCCGCGTTATTAATGGTATTTTCAAGCAGTGTGACGGGCAGAGGGATGACTAATATCGAATACGCCGATATATTAAAAGAAAAAAGTCTTGGCATGCTCGTGTTCGCCTCTACGCTATCAGGAGTTACTGATGGGTATAAGTCTGCACAAGCCTATAAAGACTCGAATGGATACAGTGCTGACGAATGGGAATACTTTTGCGCTGACGATTTAACTACAGTCACAACTAAAGAAGTTCAGAAGCAATACCATATGTGGATAGTGGAGAAAGGAGAGGAGAACGGTAAGATAATGGAAATGCCTTTAGCTACAACTATTTCATACTTTCTTTATGACCAATACCCTTCCTGTAGCACGAAGTAGCGCAAGTTAGTTATTGCCAATCAGTCAGAGAGGTTAATATGACGTGGACCAAACCATTAAACAGTGAAAAGAGCCAATTTCTCCTTAGTAATACGTGCCCTAATTGCAAGGAAAAAGCATTGGAACCCGTGTCTCAGTCAGGGAGAACCGTCATCTGCGGTAAGTGTAACGAGGCTTACGTCAAACCAAAAATATAAATGTAGTCGACGCACAAAGGACTGTATTATACGGCTGTGCTGCGTAGTAATAGAAGGGTCAACAAATTTATGAATCTTATTCAATTTATAGGTACCTCTGCAGTGGTATTAACATTTATTGTTTTGATAGGTGGCTTTTACTGGTTAAGCCGTAGGGACTAAATGGCTAAGTAGGCATGGATGAATAATTTAAACCTTATTCCATTTGGTCTACACGTTCCTAGCGCGTCGTTGGCCGACGTAGGAAGTGTGAAAAAGGGTGCCCAATGCGATTGTATTTGCCCCTCTTGCAAAACACCGCTTATCGCTCGGCAGGGCGAAATCAAGGAATGGCATTTCGCTCATCAGTCCCGCTCAACTGAACAAGAAACCGAAGCTCCGTGCGAATATTCGCTTGGGGTATCGTTGCGGTTGATGATAAAGCAGCTGTTTGAAGAAGGCGCGGTGTTTTATCTACCAGAGTATAAGAAGTCGTTCTCTGTGCCTATTCCCGATTGTTTCAAACCCTATCAACAAACAGTGCTCATAAGCAAAGAAGCCAAAGTGCAATTCGACGACGTAGCAATCGAGCATAAAAAAGAAGAAGTGATGTTCGATCTGGTGCTAACGAAAGGGAAGCATCAGCTTTATGTGTATATTACCTACAAGGGAAGGCCATTTCCCGAAAAGCTCCTCCACCACAAACAAGAAGATGCCATCATCGAGTTCAATGTGTTCGCATTATTAAATGCTTTTTCAGAGGCAAAGATGGGGCAGTACAAAGAGATACTGGCCATGTTTTTAGCGTCGTCGGCTGAGGGGAAAAAATGGCGTTTCCATCCGCGAGAAGTGGAGGCTTTACAAAAAATAATCAATCACGTTACAGACAATAAAGATGCACTCGTAGCGCAGTATGGCGAGAAGTTTAGTGGGATAACGTCCAAACCTTTCCCACGCGTGAAAAAGACAACACGAGCCGCTTCAGTGCCATCTATTCCTTCACTACTCCCTATTTCAGTACCGTCTAATCCTTCATTACGCCCGGAAAAAGCGCCCGTATCACCAGAGAGAAAGGCGCAGCAATCAGAAGAGGCTAAACAAGCGCTTTATGGAGCACTTAATAACTGTCGAGTGTTACTGGGTAGCTTTGACGCGTCGTTGACGAAAGGCACCAGCGCACAAGAGACAGTGATAGGCAAAGTTGATAGTTTAAGCCCCCAATATCTGCACCGATGCATGTCATGCGGCGATGATTGGAAGGGGGCGTCCAACCAATGCAGTACATGCCAGACACATGAGCATACGCGTTCAGTATTCGGCCAATGATGCATTGGTTGTATGCTTCCACCTGAGAAAAGCTCACTTCAGATATTTAAAATAGGCTTGTTTACCGGCCTGCTTATCAGCTTGCGTAATTTGCTGGCAATAGTCATGACTCTCTTGCACAGAGATAATCTGTCCAAATGGCGCTACTAAACCGCAACCAAATAATTCGCAGGTTTAATCTATGCTCTTGATATAACTATGTTCAGTATTATGGAAAGCCCTTAAAGGTATCCAAGTTGAATTTGAAAGAGTTCGACGTGTTTCTTTATTTGAAGAACCCATTCTTTGTTCATGGTTAATCCACCACTGTTTCTCTTATTGCTTGTTGGAGTATTTCTTTGATCTGAGCATTATTAAATTGTGTCTCAAATCGAACTTCAAAGCCTTGTTTTAAGGAAATGAAAAGCTTTTGGGCGTGTTTTATTTTTTGCTTCTCATCATTAAACAGGGCGCGTTTCTCTTTATCCTTTGTTTCTATGATGAGATTAAGCTGCTTCTGTCCATCATCATATTCAATCACATAGGCAAAGTCGGGAGAATAAGTACCTCCACCTGCAACGGGGATTCTTATTGAATTTTTTGGTATTTTTGTAAACACTGTAACGCCTGTAATCGACTTTTTAATATTTTCCTGCTCTAGTGGTGAATCAAAGAAAACTTCTTCAAACAGATACTGATCCGCAGGTTTTGATTCGTCAAAATGTACCCCTAAGTTATGAGCTGGAATACTCTTATAGGGCTTGCCACTATCATCTGTAAAAACTGTAGGGTGCACTTTGTTAGATACTTGTTGGTACCCAATATGGAATTTACTGAAAGCGTGATCCAACAAGTATTTGTGGAACTGTGCCTTGATGGTTCGTATGGTTTGATGGCTCAAATAATCGTTAATGTTTAAGTCGTCTTTGACCGCCACAAACGCTTTGTGTAGCGTAATCATGTTTACACCAAGCAGTATGGCCAATTCTTCAATAAACTGTCTGTAATGAAGGCTTACGATCGGCAGAATCTCATTGTTAAGGTCATCTTCTTCTTGTAATGAAGCAAAACCTTGGTCAAAGGTTAATCGCTGGGTTTGAGTTATGCTGCCACGACGTTTGAATGACTCTTGGTTGTCCAGAAGGTAAGACTCGAAGATATTTTGAAATTTGGATTCATCGTCAATCTTATATTCAAGAATCACACGTTGGTTTATTGCTTCCCAAAGTTCTTGAAGTTCTTTGTATTTTCCAATACGGATAGAAGCTTTGGATTTGGTTTTTCCTTCAACGCGAACCTTGCCTTTTTTCAAGCCGCCGGTCGCTTCAAAGGCACTTGGGAATTCAGTTTTAATAATATCTAAACCGCCTTCCTTGAAGTTTCCTGAAAAATCAATTGCGCCAGCTTCACCTAATGTATTGCGAATGGTATCCGCTGATTGTTCTGGATACTTTGAGACAATTCTTTGCACAACTTCATCTGTGAGCTTAGTGAGTTCTTCAATCGGTGTTTGACCTGATTTTTCATTAATCTCATTGACTAGCTGTTCAGCAAAATCACGTTCTGAAAAGTCCACGTAGTAATAGAGGTCAAAGGATTCATTTTTAACCCGACTCATAAACTCATTTACTGGTAAGCGTAATCCACGCCCAACTTCTTGCAGCTTAGATGTCTGTGAACCGCTGGAACGCAGTTTACAAATCTGAAAAACATTTGGGTTATCCCAGCCTTCCCGTAATGTCCATTTTGAAAAGATAAAACGTCTCGTATTATCTATGCTCAACAAAGATTCCTTATCGTGCAGGATTTCAGCAACCTCCTGCTCAATGGCTTCATCAGACTCACTGTTATCTTGTGCAAAATACCCACCATGACACACCGATAGGTCTTTTAATGAGCTTTCCAGATAAGAACGGTAAAACGGCGTTAAATCACTCGATTTCAAAAGCTGTTCAATATGCTGTTTCAGTAGGGATTCAAATTTGGTTTTAAGATCACCGGTGATTTCATGATTGCCACGATAACCCTCAATGTCATCAATGAAAAACAGGGTTAGTGGCTTAATTTTTACTTCACGAGAAAGTAGCGATTTTTCGATCTCAAAGTGACGTTTAACCGCTTTGGCAATCATCTTGTCCTGAATGGTAGATGAATAAGAGTACGGGCTAATTTTTTGGTTACTTTTAAGCTCTAAACCGTTTGATAGCAGTACCTTTTGAGTGTTGAGCTTTTCAATGTAGATTCCGTTCATTTCAGAGTGAATGACTGAAAGGCTTTCTCCTTCTATCAACTTGAAAGTCTTCTTCTTAATACCATCGAAATATTCAAATGTTGCTTCCGGAAACTCTTTATTGACCGCTTTACCCTTGTTCTTTCCTGACTTAGCAATCACTTCACGAGTGGTTTTCGCGCCATAAGAGAGTAACTTGATATATTCCTCTGAACCATCCTCAAATACTTCAATATCGGTGACAACCCCTTTCACTAAGTCTTGGTTAAAAGCATCGACCGCAGAAAGCTCATGTATGAGATTATCGTAACGATCATCAAAGGTAGCACCGAATCGTAGAGTATATTGTGAGCCAAATTTTAGAATGTTTTGCCACGTTGCATTCTCTTGTTTGAATTTGTGTGGTTCGTCAATAATCGTAATCGGATTGACCGAGGCAATTGCATCAAAAAGGTTGTCGTAAGCGTCATTAATACGGGTATCGAATTTCTTGCTCAGTGTGTCTGAGTTAATCATTCCGGCGTTGATAACCATTACATGAATGGTCTTGTCCAGCGCTGGGTTCGCGTGTTTTTGGGCTTCAACAAATTCGATAATTGAGCGCGGCATATAATCTTTTTTGCTTCTATTGCCTTTTTGACTTTCAACAACATGGACTTTTAGCTGTTTATCGCTGTAACTTTCCATAAAATGCCGTTTAGTGGCTTCTGCACGAAGAAAACTTACCGTTCCGGCTTTAATAGAGAGTGTTGGTACAACAACAATGAATTTGGTCATACCAAAGGCTTTGTTTAGTTCAAAGATTGCCTTGGTGTAGGTATAGGTTTTACCAGTACCTGTTTCCATTGAAATATCGAGTACACGACTGTCTTTCTTTAGCAAGCTAATAGAATTAGGCTTTTGGATTTGATTCATTTTTTGAATATCCAAAACCCTGTCTGCGAAGTCAATATCGCTGCGAAAAGGCACAATTGGGTTGCTCAACCTTGCCGTGACAGGTTTTTGGTAGGAATCAGGTTCTACCTTTTTAAAAACTGCCATTATGGACTTAACAGCAGCCGTTTGGTGGGCTAGGTCTTTTTCAAAGTTAAATCCAGACATTTTAGTACCTCACCACAACACTGACATTCTTTTCTTTTCGATTCTGGTACTGGCGAACCGCTTCATTGATTTCAAGCTGGTTTTTACTATCAAAGTTGTAGCCAAACATCACGATCTTTTCAACATCAAAGTCTTTATCACTGCCGGTTGTTGTATCCAGCTTGGATAAGAATTCTTTTAACGATTCTGTCTTAAATCCTTTGTGCATTAAGTACAAAACTTTGCTGTGACGGAAAGCTGTGTAACCGGCCAAATCTGTTTTGATAAGTGGTTGTGTGAGTGGAATGCCGTCATAAACTTTCCATGTGGTCAACAAATGTTCAAGTTGTTCACCTGAAAGTGTTGCACCATCAAACATGTCTTGAATCTCACCTTGAAGAGTTTCGATATTGTCTAAATAACCCTCAAAAATCGGCAAGGTTTCAAAAATTTTAAAACCTAAATCCCCGTTGTAATCTGGGTTTTCAGCGCGGATTTTTTCAGCGGCTTTTTCAATGCGAGCTTTGGTGATGTCGAAGATGGTTTTGTAGCCAGCTTTATAGGCCGCTTTTGACTTTTCAGTTACTTCTGGTAATTGAACGCAAATAAATTTTCTGTTTCCATTATCTGCCTTGTTTAAGTCCATAACTGCGTGAGCAGTTGTGCCTGAGCCCGCGAAGAAATCAAGAAAAATCTCATTTTGAGAATCTTGAACAGATGCGATCAAAGTTTTTATAAGAGAAGTTGACTTTGGTCTAGAGAAATAGCTTTTTCCATTAAATAGGTTTTCTAGTTCTACACCACCGTCACTTTTTGTTGAAATTATTGATCTAAGAAGAAAGTAATTTACTTCATCAAGGTATTTAATTGAGCTAGGTTGAGTTTTTTCATCCGCCGAAAACCAAATGCGTCCACACATAAAGCTGCCATCATGTAGCTCAATAATGTCTGTATATTTGTCATCAATTCTTTTAGCTGCTTCATCGAAAGTACTTTTTTTCCATCGCCACCCACGGTCAGGGATTTTTACAGGATTGCCCGTTTTAGGATGAGGAATAATATAGTCGGAGCCAAACGTATCTTGGTTTGGCCAGCTCATGTTTATTTTACCCCATAATCTGTAATTTTTATCTAGTGAGTTGTACAAAGTTATCCCGCGATCATAGCCATTTTTTCTATAAAGTTTTTTTATTTCTTGTTCTGCTTCAGCTATCGAAGTTGAGTTGCGTTTTAGTTTCTTAATAAGGTCTTGAATCTCATCAAGCCCCTCTTTTAGCATAAGAAATTCGTGTCTGATGGCTGGGTTTTTTGTGTATAAAAGTATGTATTCGTGAATGTTCCCAATACCTTTATCATTTTTAGGGATACGTTTGTTCCAAGCAATGCATTCCACAAAGTTGGCCTCTCCAAAAACTTCATCACATAGGATTTTCAATTGAGATAGTTCATTCTCGTCAATCGAAATAAAGATAACCCCATCATCCTTGAGAAGTTCACGGGCAATATAAAGGCGTGGATACATAAAGGTTAGCCATGCACTGTGGCTATTGGCTTTGCTTTGAGTAAATTCCAGAATACGTTTGGCTTCTTCTGTTTCGATTCCTGCTAATTTAGCTAATTGTTCAGGTGTGAATTTACGGTCATCTTGATACACAAATCCATCTGAACCAGTGTTGTAGGGTGGGTCGATGTAAATCATCTTTATGGATTCAGAATAAGCTCCCTTAAGGTGCTTTAGAACCTCAAGGTTATCGCCTTCAATTAAAAGGTTTTGGCTGTCTTTATTTTCTGGTTTCTGATTGTGAGTTTTGTCTTCTGCGAGTAGAGTCAATGGATTTTCATTTGCCAGTAAACGCGCATAAGACTTGCCTAGCCAGTTCAAACCATAAGACTCTTTAGAAAGAGACGTACCACTATTAGAGACAATTTCATTGAGTTTTTCAGCAATGAAGTTTCCGTCCTTGTCAAAACATTGAGGAAAATGTTTTTTAAACGTCTCAACTTGTTGGCTATTGACTGTGGTTTCTGAGTTATCAGAAAGAATTTCAGGTTTGATTTCGTTCATATTGAGTCTTCTTTAAATTTAATTTTTTGTTTTTAGCAATGAGTACTATTTAACACTAGTTGTCTTCGTTTTTCATATTGCCTACATAGGACTCGGCTGCTATTTCATTTGCGCCTGGCTTTTTCGTTCTGGAGCGTTTTGCGGCCGACCAACCTGCTAAAAATGCCAGCTTAATTTCACTGATTATGCGCTCTCGATCGCGCTTGGTAAGAATATTCAGCAGGTTGTTTAGATAACTCCCTTCGTCATCGTAGAGGCGCTCACCGTGCTTTTCTTTTGCGTATTCGAGGTCAAAGTCATAAGACTTTTTAGTCAACAGCATATCGATGGCCTCATCGATACCACTGGCCTCTGCGTCTTCAACAAAGTCCAACATTTTCTTACGCGATGCCTGACTCACCTGCAGTGTTGTTTTCTTGTTTTTCTTTCTGTATTTAAAACTACGCCAACGGGTTTGTATGGCCTGTACTTTTTCCTCAACAATCAATTCCCTTAGTAGCTTCGTTGCTTCTTTAATACCACCAGCATGTGCCATAGCCATATTCAACTCGATTTCATATGCCGTTGGATTAACATCACTAACAAAGTGTTCATCGCTCAAGCTTTCGATGAAAGGCATAAGGGAGTTCGTGTTGAACTCAAACCATAAGGCTAATTCTTCTTGTGTTGGCTTTTTCACACTTATTGACCAATGATACATAGAATGACAATCAGTGTATGGCAAATAACAATTCAAGTAAATGTGACGCATCATGCCTATTTTGTGAGTGCTGGATAGTGCATGGCAACACTCTCACATAGACATTCTTGTGTTTCATTTAGTCGGGAACAATTGCGTGACACCGCAAAAGAGCATTTATCCTTTTCTTTATGGTTTACGAGGCCATAGAGCATGCATTACGCTATGTTAAATGCTTTAATAATGCAGGGGCGTTTGGGTGTCTTTATAGTCAACACATACTGCCGTCATAAAGTATGAGAACAAATCGGAGTAGGAATAAATGCCAGATGCAGATGTCCGGTTCAATATACCAACACCAAGTATCAATGTAGATGCAGTAAAAAAAAGCGAAGTAATTAATGCTATACATAATACAAATCAAATATCAGGTGAGTCAAAAGAAGTCGCTTTAGATTTGCTAGATAAGCACAGTGCAGATAGCTTTCATAGTATGAGTGAATTGTTAGGTGTTGGCTTTCCCCCCGAAGTGATAGAAGCTCTACAATTATGCAATGAAGTGGTTCAGCTGTTTGTAAGTTAACTAAAGAGGTTTAATCATGGCATTAGAATACACCAATACTTTTGACGCCATTACGGAAGATGAAGCAGAAGCTTCAGAGCTACAAACTCGCTCTGACCTCATGATTGCTATTCGAGACATTGTTAATTCCAAAGGGTGGGATCAGAAACAAACTGCGGCGGCAATGGGTATAACTCAAACAAGAGTAAGCGACCTTGTAAATGGCCGGATAGAAAAATTCCCTATCGATAAGTTGATGACTTGCTTATACAAGATTGGATTTCGGTTCAAGCCACAGTTTAAAAAAGGACAGCTCACGATGTCTGTCCAATCGGTTGCGCAAAAGCAAAACCATGCTGTAATGGCGTAAAGGTTAATAGAGGAAATAGGCAATGGATTTTGAACAACTTTACGAACGTGACGTACTTGAGTTTCCTTATGAGGTTGTGTATTTGGGTGACGAATCTGACGCGATACCACCAAAATTTAAAACATGGCAGGAGGCTCTTGACGCTCAAGTGAAATGGAACAAAGAATTATCAGGGCATAGAGCCAGAAAGCGAAAATAGGAAATACAATGGAAATCAATACCTCTTTATCATCTAGCCAAGCTAGATTCGCCACATGGATTGAGGAAGAAATGCCTTATCTATGGCCGTTGTTTGACTTCAGTAAGAGGGAACTTATTTCAGGCAGTGTTGATGAATACTGTGAAGTTGCATCGAGAGGTGAGCAAATAATGGCAAAGTTTGCTGCGGGTGTGTGGTGCGGTAACAATCAATTTAATTTTGACTTCACCGAGGCAGCCTCACACTTGGATGAAAAACAGATGAGGGTTGTCACTGACTGGCTGAAAAGTCCGTTTTGGCCTTAATTAACGATATTGGAAAAGTTATGAACTTCCCAATTTAGTAAAGACTGTTTACAAAGGGTGGTTAGACTTAAAAAAACAGTAAGAAACAAGGGGGGAGAAACGTTTCTAGAGGGGGTTCTGTTTATATCAGCTACCACGTGTCGTTAACGACAGTGACGCCGTCCAATGTTTTTTGCGTTACTGATTGCGTAACTCTAAAGCTCTTGATAGCGGTGTGATGTGTGTACTCAACGGTGCCTGCTTTTTGTCCATTACTGTCAAGAATGTCGTAGCTATACAGGTCAGTTTCTTGCAGCGACCCTTTCATCTTGTGACCTGTCAGTTTTACTGTTTCACCCTGATTAAGTGATAATTTTTGCTTAACGTAATCTTCCATGCTCTTCCTATTGTTTGATTTTATTACGTTTATAATGAGGTAACTTACAGCTAATTTAATGCTATCATATCAAGGGGAGCCTCAATAGCAGAGAGATATTCTTGTGACAGCGCTAGTTTATATTTGCACATCATTTCATAGTGCGTCTTAAGCCTCTCTTGATTAAATGACAATGTACAATGATGTTGCTTTGTGAATTTATCATTGTCGCTCAACATATGACCGTGCATCATCAATCTAGTTAGCGCACCCGCTTCAGGCACAATCACGCCATCAAATCCCTTATGCCCACACTGTATAAGCCCTTGTGGATCGAAATCAAAGTAACCTATTTTTTCCCCCTCAAATTGCTCCATTAATGAAAGTAGCGACTTTGTGGAGTAACACCCTTTCATACCGCGAAATACAAACAGTGTTCTTTCATCTGCAAACTGCTGAATATTGCTGTATAACCGTAAATTAAGAAATGTTTCTAGATTCTCTACTATGATAAGTCGTGACAAGGGCAGCGATAAGAGTTCTTCAAGGGTTACATCTGTAGCCCTTCCAGCGGGTAACACAGACTTTTCAATGTGCAAGGTGTCGCTCAAGGTCGATACCAAATACCGGCAATGGGTGACGCTACTTTGCGCTATCTTTTCGTTGCTCAGCACTTTAGCTGTCGTTGTTCTCGTCGACAAGTCACCGTCTTCAAACGTTAGCGGTATGCGCTGCGTTACAAAGTAACCTTTGAGTGTCTCAATGTCTGTTATCGACAATTCCACGGCATTGCTTCTAACACTGCCGATACCAGTAGCATGTGCAAAATGAACAAGCCACTTTGCTTTTTTACGAATGGGTATGTTCTTGCCGATGATAGTTTGCAGTGTCGATATTTGCTGGCGAGTCAACGAAGGCATACTATTTACTCTCCAGTGTCGTTTCAATATCACTGACAACGTACGTCTCTGAACGCTTACAAGCAGGTGTTTGTATAACGTTCATTGAAAATGCAAACGCATTGTGGCTATTGTCAATCTCGCCAAGCCAGTGAACCATCTCATATAACCAGGCTCTGACATCGATAATACCGAACAACGATGGTGTATCTCGCCAATATGCTGAAAGCGATACCGACTGGCCTAGGTGAGTTTTAAGGTATTCGCAGTACTTACGCTTTTGCTCGGCAAGCATGTGATCAACAGATTCTGTTTCAGCAGGAGTGCCATCATCATGACGTTCAAGCTTGATCGGTTCATCATTTTGAGTAACCTTTGTGCTGTCAGTTCTGTCTAGTTTTAGTTTGTTCGCGATATCGTTGAATATGATTTCTTGTGAGGTGAAACTAGAGAAAACATTGAACTGCGCTTTAGGCACAATGTGACCGTTAGAAAGCTTGCCGTGTTTAGCTAAAAGGTGGTCAACGTCAATGTCGTTTATATCAAGCGAAACCTGGTTATTCGCGATAACGGCAAGCATCATTTCTATGCGTCGCGTTCTCCCTTCAATTTTTTTGAACTGAATATTATGCTTTTGGATTTTTGTAACAACACTTCGTAAACTACTGCGCAGCTTGTTGAGTTTACTATCAAGTTCCAAAAGTGCGATGTCCATATCAGTATGAGGGTAGGGTAATACTGCTTTAAGGGATGAGTAATTCAATCGACCTAGTCGCTCTAAAATGTACTTCGTCGCGTTTAAGTAATATTGCGTTCTGCGTAATTTAGCCTCATTGGTTTTAGCGCTACCAAATTCTGTGCTGATCTCATAATCAGCTTTGCGAATAGCATCATTAAGTTTAGATGCTATCTGTCTTACATGTCTAAACACTTGCCGTCTATACTGCGACTCGTCGTTGTCATTACCTTCCAGTGCATCGTAGAAATCTGCAATGGCCATTTTAAAGCTGTCAAACCACTGCACAATGTCGAGTGGCGTCTCTGCAATATGTCGGTGCGCATTAATTGCTTTTGAAAGCAATTCAAAATTATCCCCAGGGAAAAAAATGCCTTCTTCATCACTTTCTTCAATGATGCGTGCGTTTTTTAAAAGGCCTATACTTCGCGTTGTACTCGTGTATTCAACTCCTTGTAAGTCAGTATCATCCAGTGCGACTAATAGCGTAGAATTCTGCGCAATTGCCTCGCCCAGTGCTTTAACATCTTCAGTCTTCATCAGAATAACTCCATGTTCTGCACATCATCCTTAACGTCATTAAAGTGCTCTGGCGCTTGTGCGAGCATGATGCGTTCAATAACACTCATCTGGTAGGCGAGCTTGCCAGTAAAAATATAGTGGCTTCCTGCATCGTCAGTGATGACTAATTCTTCATCCATCATGACTGACACAACAGCGGCGAGTTTGTCGCTTAATTTGCTTTTTGTACTTGCCTTTTTGAAGAGGGGTTTACTGGTAAGCTTCACAAGCTCACTGTGTAAAACTTCGCTACCTTCGATTGCCGATAACACGGTACCAAAATAAAAGCTATGGTGGATGTCAGGGTAGGTATCTTCGCCCAACGCCCTCATTACCATCCCCATAAATGTCATGACCGGCTCTGCAGTGGTTAGTATGTGTTGCAAATCCTTCCTTAGCCGTTTTTTATCTTCCGTGTTGCTAATATCCTGGTATGCAGCAAACCAAAAATCTTGTTCTTCAGAGCTCACTAAATCTGCGCCTTGAAACTCAAGTGCTTCTTCCACCAGTGTCCTATTATTTTCGTGCTTTAAGTATTCAACCCATTCAGGTGCTGTTACTTCACAGATTACCTTGCCGCTAGTCAGTGCTCTAATAAGGTGTACGCTGTCCATTATGCTTCGCCCTCCTGTGTCGTATCCGTACTAAAAAGCAGTTCGCTTGCCGGTACCGCTTTGTTATCAACAAACTTTTGGAGTCTGTCCAGCTTAACTTCATAGAAGTGATTGAAAATTTCTATGACTTTTGGATCTGCTTTTGGCGTCGCCGCAAAGAGTGCTATTTTCTCATTATCTAGTATGCGTTTAAGCTCTGGTGCATTGTCTGGGTGAATGCGGCTAATTTCATCGACTGCCCACAACAACCAACAGCTTTGATTGCGCTGTATCACATTTTTGATGGCCGCATAGAGCGAGATTAAAATAAGAAAGCTCAAGCCTTCTGACGATATACCTTCAAGCTCCTTGTCATTTTGTGCGCTGCGCCATTGTGCTGCGTTACTATTTTTTACTTTGACAACAATTTCAATGTGCTTTTCGATAACAAACACCGCTTTCTGCTCAGTGATGTCTTTCACAGACCGCGCAATAATGTCAAAAAACGCATCCGTTAACACTGTACTATCGGGTTGAATTTGCGCATCTCGGCAAGCACTGGCTGCTTTTTCTAGCGACTTCATAAAAGGAAGGCGATGCAGGTCCGAATCAATTTTAACTTCCAACTGTTCGATATTGGCAAAACGGGTACCGGATGAATTGAATTGACGGCTGATGTTTCGTCCGACCTCTTCAATACGTTTTTTTGTCTCGGAGAATTTTTCATAGAGGCTAAGCATTTCTTGCGCCTTTATACGAAATTGTTGGCTTATCGTTGTAATGTGTTCTTTTAGCGTGCCATTCATTAAATGGTCTAAAGACACCGTCAGCGCTTTCCAGTTCTTGTCGCTTTCTAAGTCATCAAATCCGTATTCCACCAGCAATTCACGACACATGGCATAAAGGTCTGCATTTTGTCGTAAACGGTTTAACAGCCCACGCATTTTTACCTTGCCTTCTTTTTCTTGCTCCTGTCGTTGTTTAAATCGTGATGTGGCGTAACTTGTGATCTTATCTGCAGGTGGAGGTGTCTCATCAGTCTCAAGCTCAACTATCTCATCCAAAATATCTCTCTGCAGCTTCTCTATGTGTCCAACTTCTGTTGTGGCGACTTGTATGTCCTTCCTGAGCTTAGCCGCAAATTGCTTATACTCATCCTTATATGCTTCAAATGCCTTTTTTTGCTCACTCATTTTTGTCTGGCGCTGTTGCAATTGTGCGTTAAGTTCTTGAGCGGTGCTGTAAAAGTTGTTCAGTTCGGCATAATCGTTTTCTAGCCATCGCTTATACTCTGAGTACACATCCTTTGCCGCTAATGCGCTGGCTTTTTCCCGGCGCAATTTTTCTATCGCTTGCTCACACTCTCTTATTGCTTCAACTTTTGCGCCGCTTTCGCTCAACTTACGATTTTCTTTCTCCATTAGCGACTGGAGTTTACTAGTTAAATTTTCCTCTCGCGCTGAGATGAACGCTTCGGACGTTGAAATCATCTCGGCAAGCTGAAGGCTAATCTCCGATTTTCGCTGCGCAGTATCGTGCTCAGCTTCTTCTTTTTGTTTGGTTAACTTATTAAACGCGTTCTGCTTTTGTTCGTTTAACGTCTTTAAGGTGCTTTCTAATTCACATAGGCGTGCTTTGGCTTGTGCGATGCACTGCTTCTTCTCCGCTGCTAGCTCCTTTTCTGTACGCGCTATGTCGGCAATGGTTAGTTCGCGTTTTCTATCTAGCTCTGCGCAATGACGTTGCGCTTGCTTGAGTCTTTCATAAAGTGATTTAGCCTGCGTATCCAGTGTGTGCTTCTCCTGGTTTTTTGCGGCTTTTTTCTCTTCAAGTTGCACAAGCTTTTGTTCTAGACGAGCGCGTTCTAACTCTAGTTCATCTTTGTCTTTTATTGGTTGGGAAGCGATATTGCTGACATCAATGTCAAAGCCCAATAACGCGTCGTCATCGTGAAGCTTTGTAAGTTCATTGTTTACTTTTGAGGTGAGTAACGCTCTATTTAGCGCTTTTGACGCGATAAGTGCTTTATCGGGGGCAATTTGTTGAAGACGAAAGTACAACATGGTATCAACATCATTGTGAGCCCGTTTATTTTCTTCGATATACTTAATTGTAGCCGTCATATCATCTTGTAGCTGAAGAAGCGCAACACCACATTTTTCACTATCGCGCTCAACATCCTCTCTATCACGCGAAAATGCATTTATCGCTTTAAGCGTATCTGCTTGCGTATCCTTTATATCGCTCAGTGCTTCTGCTAGTTGTTGTTGGTGATGACTTAGGCGCGTTAACTCTTCTGACTGTGGGTGTGTAATAGCATTTTTGGCATCAGCGATGCTGCCTGTTAACGTATCTCGCTGCCTATCTATGTGACTTACCGTGTCTTTATTGTCTGCTTCTAACTGAGCTATAGTGTCTTGATGTTGCGACGCGAGTTTTGCATATTGCTGGTGATAGTCATCTTTCGCAGTAGCTATTTTACCCTGCTCTGCCTGCTTCAACTCATTGAAGCTTTCTTTCGCCTGCGCTTTTAACTTGTCGTAGTAAGAAGTGATGCTTTTGCTGGCACTCTTAAGCTCATAAAGTTGACGTTCATGTGTCTCTATTTCTTTTTCAATGCTTGGTAATAATTCTGCTTGTTGTCGTTTAGATTCTATATCCGTATGCTGATACTGCGTATATTTCTCTTTTAACGTATTGATACGTTTTTCCTTGTCCCGCTTTTCACCCTTAAGTTTGCTTATTACCTCGTTATATTTATCCGTGGCTGCGTTAAACAAGGTTTGTTTCTCATCAAAACGCTGACAGCTTTCTTGTTCCTTGCTCTTTGTCTGGGTGATCAACTCGCACTGCATGTGATAACGTTTAATTGCCTGGTGCTTATATTTCCCAAGCTCTTTATCTAACTGCCGGATGTTCTCTGAAAGTACGGTTAATGCTTGTACACTGTCATGATGCGTTAGAAATTGCTTTGCTTGCCTAATGATGTTGGCTTGGGTTTGCAGCGTGCTGACGTTCGAGTTCTCTCTAGAGAGCTGCGCCTGTAAACCCTCACCAAACGCCGCAACCTCTTGTGCGATAAGCTCCTTGATGGAATCGAAGCTTGGTTTTGAGCTGATTATCGATAATGCGACTTTTTCACTGCCAGCTATAGAGTCCGTGTTTTCACATAATGAGTAACGCACCTTCGCAGCATTAATGCTATTTGCATTGGTATTACTCTTTAAAACACGTTTTGGGGACTGGATAACCTCACAATAATCATTATGGGTATATTGATTAGACAACGTCACGCCATGACGCTGCGTTAGGTGCTTTAGTAGCTGTTCCGTCTTTATGAAATGCGCATCGTCATCTAAAAACAGTTCATCGTAAAACTCAGTATCAGCAAAACGATAGTGTAGATTATCCATATCCCGTGTATATACGATAACAAGTTTGGGTTCGCCGTTCTTGATATATTCAAATACGACATAGCTGCTATCTGTTGGCAAATAACGAGGGGCAAATTTTTCTTTTGGTTTTTTTGATGCAGCCATCACTTGGTATGGTTTGGCGCCATAAAAAAGGGGGGACAGTATCAGACTGCTCGTTTTGCCTGCACCATTACCACCTTGTAGCAGGGTACCGCCATCTACCTCGATAATTTTGAACTTCCCATTTCCATTTGGCCATGAGTTTACCAAAATGATTTTTTTCAGATAATTCATCGACTTTTATTCCTTATCGCCATTATTTTTGCCGCAAGAGGTGACAGCTTTAAATTCTATCTGTATAACTATTGTATAGTAGCATTTTACGACATGTATATACTGTATACATATATATGTAGCATTTTAAAGCAGGCTTCGATGAATAATAACGACATAAAATGGGATCAAATTCTTCGCTTTCGCATCATAGAGCTGGTGGCATTGTGGGAAGGGCGACTCACTACCAATCATCTATGCAATGCCTTTAACATTGGTAGACAACAAGCATCACGGGATATCGCAAAATACCGTGCATTGGCGGGTGAGAGTGCATTGGTGCTGGACCAGTCAATTAAAGGGTATAAACCTGCACCTCATTTCGAACCACGCTTTATCAAAGGGACGCCTAGTGAATATTTATCATTTATCCATGGACAGCATGAAATGGCTGAATGCTTTGAGTTTTTCCAGCCTCAGCATTGGGCAAGCGAAATCATTGCGCTTCCTGAGCGTCATATTCAACCGGCTATCATTCGAAAGATAGTCAAGGCCTGTAGAGAAGGGCTAAGGCTTGATATCGACTATATGTCGATGGACTCGCCACAAGGAGAGGGAAGAATCATTACCCCTCATACCATAGTGTTTGATGGCGTTCGCTGGCATGTACGTGCGCACAGCGAAAAAAACAACAAGTACAGGGACTTTGTATTAAGTCGTATTACTGAAGAGCCTGACATTGTTGGGCCATCACAAAACCTAAGAGATGATGATCTTGGTTGGCACACCTTTATCAATCTTACCTTGTCCCCAAACCCGTTTTTAACCGAAGCGCAGCAAGCGTTGATTGCTAGAGATTACGCAATGACAGACGGAAAGCTTGTCATACGGATACGAAAGCCGCTTACGATGTATTACAAAAACGCGCTTAATGTCTGTGACGATATGAAAACACTGGAAGAGTTAGGTACACAAAAACACCTTACTTCTTTGACCGTGAATACAAAAAAGAACTATGCATAGGTTTATCCAATTTCTTAGGTGTTATTGGGGGCGATATAACCAGGACCGTAGAGCTCATACTTTCGATTTAACTACAGATGCTCGTATGTTTTTTTGAAAAACACTCTAATTTTAAAGCATTAAGCTACTAGGATATACGATGGAAACCAGTAGCAACCCATATCTTATTAAATGCCCTAAATGTGGTGCCTCTATTGAAATGAGTTGTCAGACTGCGAGCCGGTATCCTTCCGCTGTTCATTTAGCAAGATGGAAAGCAATCGGAGTTAATAAACCTACTATGAGGCAAATAGGTGATGCTTTCGATTACTATAAAAGCATTGAGCGAGCTAGGTTGCTCGCGCTACGCCTAAATTAGAATATAGGAAATATCGAATTATGAGCTTGGCTGGTTCTATAGAGCATTTAAAGTCACTATCAAACACGCTTGTTAAAGTGGGTTTAAGTGATGAGTGTGGTTGCCCTGACGAGGAATGGGTTATTGGCCAGTTGTACACAATTATTCATATGGAGCCAGATACCGGTGGTCATATATTTATTGATTGCGGTGATTGGGATGACGAAAAGTTAGTCGAGTGCAACACGATGGAAGAGTTGCGGATGACGGCGGTGGAATGGTGTGAATCATTCCCAATTAACAACGAACTTTGATATGGAAACAGTATGGCTTTTTATTTTGGAGAAATAGGTTTCGAAGCTGAAGGGGAATTCTCAAGCCAGTCTGATGCAGAGAGGGCGGCGGTTGACCACTCTGTAGCGATGGCTGATTCTGCTATAGCTGTTTGGGATGATCATGATGATGTCTTGTCGGTGGTAATCGAAGGTAAAATTTTTGATAAGAGACAGTAAAGGAAACAATGATGCGCAGCTTATCAGACTATTCAGACGGATTAAAAAGGCTTTTATTAAGCTTGGAATCGCCTGAAAAGGACTATCAGGTAGACGACAGAAAGTCACTGGTAGTTCGAAATGTTCACGACGCTCTACTTCGCGAAGGTTATCCAGTATCGATGTCACAAGCTGAAGAAATCTGGTCTGCATACTCGTTCAATAAATATGCTGGTTGGATGATGGGCGGTGAAACTGTCGAAGCTGCGCTTAGCGCTGTGATTGAGCTTTGTGATGATATCGAGAACGGTGAAAACCATATTGGTCTGTAAGGAAGGAAACATGAATAGACCTGTTAAAAGGTCTTTTTATTTGCTTCGAATTTTAAAGTGACCTATAATTAGTACTGTAAAAAAGTCTCTAAGGGTAGACGTATGCAAATCATAAGACCGATACTTGCTGATAACACTACGAGTATTTCCGAGTTAAAGAAAAATCCAATGGCAGTTGTTGAACAGGCAGACGGGTTTCCGGTGGCTGTATTGAATAGAAACAAGCCTGAGTTTTATTGCATTCCAGCGGACGCTTATGAAGCGATGCTAGATAAGCTGGAAGACATTGAATTGGCTCAAATCGTTAAAGAACGCCTTGCGCAAGAAGAGGTAGAGGTAAGCCTTGACGACCTATAAGCTTGTTTTCAAGCGCGATGCTGAGAAAGAGTGGCGAAAGCTAGACTCCACAATTCGGGAGCAGTTTAAAAAGAAGCTTCAGGAGCGCCTAGCATATCCGCGAGTCGAATCAGCTCGGCTTAGCGGAATGGAAGATTGTTACAAAATTAAATTGCGTAGCGCTGGATATAGGCTTGTATATCAGGTTAGAGATAATGAGCTAGTTATATCTGTTGTAGCGGTTGGCAAGCGGGAACGCAATCAGGTTTACAAAATAGCAGTTAAGCGAATATAGGAAACAGAGGAATAGAAATGGACGATTTGGATAAAAAATTAAAAGTGGCGGCAAATAGAAAACTGCTACTTGGTGCTTCACTGATAGTTACCCCACCCAGTTTATATGGACTGATAGTAGACCTCAATTCAATTGAAGTATCAGGCTGGATATCATGGCCACTGCTTGCTGTTTGGATGTACTTTATTATCACTTATATTTTCCCCAAAAATATGAATGATCTCGTTTAAACATCCAAATCTGACAGGTAGGAAACTAATCATGCGTTGGCCAAAATACCGGATTATCAAAATTTGTGACATCTGCCCATGGCAAGTTCAGCGACGGTTTTGCTGGTTATTTTGGCGCAATGTTTGTTTGAGTTTTAGCAGCATCACAACTGCACGCGATCATCTAAATGAGCTGATCGAGAGTGACGAATTTTTAAAAAAACAACGATAGGAAACATTGTGAAACTGGCTTTGAGTATGTAACAGCTTATATATTCTCAATGCTATCTGTTGTTTCATTGTTATTAGCAACATTTACAAAAGGCTCAATTGATGAATAAAATGCAGACCACTGCTGAAGACTTAATAAAGCTGTATGAATCAAAAGAATCCATCTTAGACATAGTCTTCAATGCTTTCAGGCGTTCTCGTAAAGTTGGTTTCAGACTTTATCGCTATGAGGTTTCACCGGAACTTAATGAATACTATGCTGCTTTATTTTGCTTTTCATTAATTGATAATACAGTGTTCGATTCGTTAATTGCCTCAGATGAACCAGAGAAAATAAAGCATGTTCAATCGGCCATATCTAGCTCGATGCTTTTGAGGTCACATGTTGAGTTTGTGTTGTCGTATTCGCCAGTGATTGATTGGGATGCTGGTAAATGACTAACGAAGTAATCAATACATAGGGCCAACATATATGTCTTTTAATAAGTTAGAAGAGCGTGAATTCATAGCTAATAAAAATATTACGCATCATGATTGATGCTGCGTGATGTGTCATGATATTACCTATGTTGACTGATAAGGCTTATGAGTGAGTTTTCCCAACTTTATTTCAAATTTCTCAACTTTATTTAATTTTTCGCAACTTTATTTATACTTCCCACATGTAATCGGAGAGATTTTTTACTCACCTGTCTACTTAGGCTTTTCCTAAACAAAACTCGAAATTCACGCATAGCGAATGAGAATTATTACTAATAATAGTATGGCTATGTTCTGCTAAATTGTTGCTATACTGTATATGAATACAGTCATTGAGGGTTAATCATGATCCCAGCACAATTTACAAAGCTTATAGCCGAGTTAGAATACTTAACAGATAGTCAAAC
>Ga0105227_100131_pt1 | contig 31938 bp, 26 predicted proteins | sample Virmet3734_803_FD_89585 | JGI IMG/M metagenome (GOLD analysis project Ga0105227, IMG submission 89585) | Marine viral communities from the Southern Atlantic ocean transect to study dissolved organic matter and carbon cycling - metaG 3734_803 | ecosystem: Environmental > Aquatic > Marine > Oceanic...
GCAATAGAGCTTCAAACTACGGCAGACAGTACTAAAGGTGAAGACAAACCTATGGGTGAAAGAAATGCCTTCGTAGCCGACCATACCCCCGATGACGTCAACACAATTTCAGTGTATCCATCTAGTTTGAAAACAGACGAAAGCGTATTTTGAATACATACAATGGCTACGATAATAGTAAGCACATAAGCAAGATACTTCGCTATCTGTATAAATGCATTTTGCATTGTATAATTCCTTTTATTGGGTTACCCGACATTGGGTAATATAAAGGTATACAAATCAAGAATGATGGGTAACTGAATATAGGTATAGTTTTATACTAGTTACAAATGGCACGCTCGTTCTAAGCCTTTAAAACCTATGAGTTGATAGCGTCAATGTTTTACGTCATCGGGGGTATGGTCGGCTACGAAGGCATTTCTTTCACCCATAGGTTTGTCTTCACCTTTAGTACTGTCTGCCGTAGTTTGAAGCTCTATTGCCGAGTTAACCTCGGCACCAATAAGAATAATGTAGGCACTTAGGTAAAGCCACATTAGCAAAATAATAATTCCACCTACAGAACCATAGGTTTTGTTATAGCTTCCAAACTCGTTTAGGTATATCGAAAAACCATAGGATGCGACCACCCATAGTACAGTGGCAAAAATGGAACCGGGCGTTACCCATCGCCATTGCGCTTCGCGGCGATGTGGCGCATATCGATAAAGTGCCGACAAGGCTATGTTAAATAAGCCTAGCATAACAGGCCAAGTAACCCACATAGCCTCTTTCGCGCTAACGGTATTTCCCGACAGCCACTGAATAGACTCGGGTAAAATTGTAATGCAAGCTAGGGCGACGATAACGGTCAAAATCATGAAAACAGTGCAGGTAACGCGAGCCAGTATGCCTTTAAAAAAGCCCCTGCCTTCCGATTCACTATAGGTAATGTTACACGCTTTAATAAGCGCATTGGCCCCTTTACTGCTACTCCATAGAGATAGCACAAGGGTGAACAAAAAGCCCCACCCCAAGGTGGAGTTAGACTTTTCGATCAAGTTGGTCAATTGCTCTTCAATAATATATCGGCTGTCAGTGGGCACTACATTTACAAGAAACGTCATATGACTTTGCAGTTCTTGTGGCGATACCATCAGCCCATAAAGGGCTATCGTGGCACCTAACAAGGGAAAGATAGCTAATAGGCAATAAAACGCGACACCAGCAGCAATAAGGGGGATATTGTCCTTTTGAACGCTGCTAAAAATGCGCTTTAAAATGCTCCACCAACTTTTCAGCGAAATCTCAAATGCTGATTTTGCGTGGTTAAATCTTTCCTTGCTCATAAATCCTCTAATCGTTCTTTTACGCTTAGTAGCCCTTGTAGTTCTTCATACATAAAATCGTACTAGTCGGCTTACTTCGCCCTGTAAATCATTCATGTTTATCTGCAAATGTGAGTGCTTAATAGGGTTGGATGATAACGCGGATTCTTGAAATGATTAATTTAATCATAGGGTTATGTTGTTTATTGCGCGCTGGTTTGTAATTTGCAACTTAGTTTTGCAACTTAGTTGTGACGCAGGATTAGTAGCTACGTAGGGTTAGTTAACACGCAGAAACGGTTAGGTACAAAGTGGTATACCACTATAAAGCCTTTGGTTAAATAGCGTGTTTACCTGTGTAATTTAATGCTTTAAAAAAGGAGTGATATAGATGAGCAATACGCAAAATCTACAGGGTAAGAAGATAGCCATTTTAGCAACAAACGGTTTTGAGCAAAGTGAGCTTGTTGAACCTAAAACCTTGTTCACCGAGCAAGGCGCTGAGGTAGACATTCTTTCCATTGAGGACCAAACGACGATTAAAGCCTGGGATGAAGACAATTGGGGTAAAGAGGTAGATGTCGATTTACAAGTATCGTCAGCTAACCTTGAAGACTACGATGCCCTTGTACTACCAGGCGGGCAGATTAACCCTGATGTGCTTCGAACTAACGACGATGCGGTAGCCTTTATCAGCAAAGCCAATGGCACCGACAGTATTAAAGCTATTGGCGCAATTTGTCACGGCCCATGGCTATTGGTTGAGTCGGGACTAGCTGACGGCGCCACGCTTACATCGTTTCCAAGTATTAAAACCGATTTACAGAATGCAGGGGCGACCTGGGTAGATGAAGAAGTGGTAAATCACGAAAAACTGGTGACAAGCCGTAACCCCAACGATATCCCCGCATTTGTTGCCAAAATTAGCGAGTTAGTTGCCTAACAGGGTAAACGCCAGCCTGTTTCAATTTTAATGGGCAGGTAGAAACGTATCTGTCTTAGGTAGGTACAAACGAATCTATTGCCCCTTGATGACGTTACACGTCATCAAGGGGCAATCAACTAAATAGCAACGACTTACGAGTGAAGGAGAAGGTATGACGAGTTCAACGTCAGGTCAGAAAGTTATCGTGATCACAGGGGCATCTAGCGGAATAGGCAAGGCAACGGCAAGACAGCTCGTTGATGAAGGTTTCAAGGTTGCGCTAATGGCTAGGAGTGAAGATAAATTAGCGGCGCTTGTGGACGAGTTAGGCGAAGACAAAGCCTATGCCGTTAAAACAGACGTAAGCGTTTTTAGTGAATTAGAAGACGCCTTTAAAAAGGTGAACAGTCACTACGGCCAAGTTGACGGTATCTTCGCCAACGCAGGGCGCGGCGCCAAAGCAGCCGGTATTGAAAAAGGCGAGGTAGATGATTGGGAGGGAATGTTAGGCGCGAATGTTAATGGCTTGCTCTATACCGCTAAGGCAGGTTTACCCTATCTTCGTAACAGCAAAGGCCATTTCATCATTACCAGTTCAGTGGCTGGCCGTATCGCGCTTAAAGGCTCGGTTTACGGCGCTAGTAAATGGTTTGCTTATGGATTTGGTCAAAACTTGGCAGAAGAAATGCGGGAGTGGGGCGGTAGGTGTACGACAATTTGCCCGGGCATGGTAAATACCCCATTCTTCGACGAGCCTAAGGAAGACAAGCTGCAGCCTGAAGATATTGCCAATACCGTGCTATTTGCTTTAAACGCTAATAGCTCGGCGTGTGTACGAGAAATGTATGTTATGCCAGCGAACTAACATGCCGGTTCGCCCGTTGTTTTAACTTTTACTGTAACCAACAAAGACAGTTTTTACATACGTTAGATTATTAAAGGGGCTTACACTTGCCCCTTGCCCTTTGCAACACCCCTCACTATGCCCGCCATCAATTTCGTGAAGTCATAGAAATTAGCTAAATAAAGTATATTCCCCGTTTGAACCCTCCTAATCTGTTTATTACAAATAGTCCGCTTTTTTCACTGTGCGGGATGCGACGAATAGTCATGTGTCGCGAAAGGTATGCCTTTAGAACACAGAACGGTGAACACTGCGGCACAACAATAACAGGAGAATAAAATGTCGAACGAGTTCAATGGTAAAACGGCAATTATATCGGGCGCGGCTGGCGGCATCGGTTTGGCTTTGGCAGAGGCGTTAGCCGAACAGGGCATGAATATAGTGATGGGGGATATCGACAACGCTGCGCTAACGCAGTCGGGAAGTGCCCTGCGTGAAAAAGGCTATAATATTCTTACCTGCGCGTTGGACGTGACAGACTACTCCCAGTGGGAAGACATTGTTGCTAATGCGAAAGATAAGTTCGGCAAAGTTCACATGGTCATCAATAATGCAGGTGTGGGCGGCACCCCGGGGAAAGTCGAAGACTCAGAGCACGAAACGTGGCGCTGGGTAATGGATGTTAACGTAATGGGTGTGCTTTACGGTGCGCAGGCTAGCGTTCCAGCCATTAAAGAGCATGGTGAAGGCGGTTGGGTGTTAAATGTGGCTTCAATGGCGGGAATGATGGGAATGCCCTACGCAGGGGCGTATTGCGCATCTAAAGCCGCTGTGGTTTCAATGACAGAAAGCTGGATTGCTGAGCTTAAACCTTTCAATATTCACACCTCTGTACTGTGCCCAGCCTTTGTGAAAACGCGAATCCATGAGTCTTATCGAAATCGTCAACAAAAGTACGCCGTCGCTCAAGAAAATCGCATTGATAAAGAAAAGCTTAAAGCGGGGGCGCAAGCGGCTACCATGGCGGTTGAGTCTGGGATCCCGGCAGCTATGCTAGCCGAACGCGTAATCGAAGCCCTTAAATCAAAGCAAACCTATATTTTTACGCACCCAAATTACCGCAAAGTAACAACAGAGCGCTTCAACGCTATTGATAACGGGTTTATCGATGCTGAAAATAGCGCTGTTGTCGGGCACCTTATTGATGACGACATGGTAACGTTTTAAAGCCGCCAGGTTATTTAAAAATAGCCAACTCTTTTAGTGTCCAGAATAAACGGCGCGCTCAAGCACAGTGATTTGATTGCGCCCTTTGGATTTTACGCATCAATAATACGCTAATACCATCTGGAAGATTTTTTAACCTTCATAATCGTACTTTGGTCGTGGAGTGCATTGAATTATCCAGTGTTTATAAGTAATGCTATAAAGTTGTTAACAACAAACTTGTAAGGGCGTGATGCCCTTTAAACACACTGGATAATAATAATGAAAAAGCTTCTTAAAGCGGCAGTTGCTGTATCAATAGCACTGTCGTGCTCGCCCACCTACGCAGATAAAAACGACAAAGACGAAATATTTAGCAGCTCAACGTTTAAAGCAATGGAGCTCAGAAACATTGGGCCTGCGTATATGTCGGGGCGTATTGCTGATATTGCAATCGATCAGAATAACCCATCCACATGGTATACCGCCGTTGGTTCGGGCGGCGTATGGAAAACGACTAACGCAGGTACAACCTGGACGCCTATTTTTGACGACCAGCCGGTCTATTCCATTGGTGACGTTACTATTGCGCCAAGCAATTCAAATATCATTTGGGTTGGTACCGGCGAAAATAACGGTGGCCGGCATATCAGCTTCGGTGACGGCGTTTACAAATCAGTAGACGGCGGTCAAACCTGGAAAAATATGGGGCTGTCTAAATCCGAGCACGTTTCAGACATTATTATTCATCCTACCAATCCCGATATCGTTTGGGTATCAGCCCAAGGCCCTCTATGGAGTGGTGGTGGCGAGCGCGGCCTATACAAAACTACCGACGGTGGCGAAACATGGAAGCAGGTCCTTACCCCAGCTGATAAGTGGACAGGCGTAACCTCACTGCTTATCGACCCTCGCAACCCTGATAAGCTTTACGCAGCAACCTGGGCGCGTCAGCGCTCTATTGGTGCTTATGTGGGGACAAACGAAGGGGCAGGTATTCATACATCAAACGATGGTGGCGAAACCTGGACCGAACTTAAAACCGGATTGCCAGAAGGCAATATGGGAAAAATCGGAATGGCAATATCGCCTATGAACCCCGATGTTATCTATGCCACTATTGAAACCGACAACCGCGGTGGAGGTTTTTATCGCTCTGCCGACCAAGGTGCCAGCTGGACCAAGATGTCGGATGAAGTAGGTGGCGGAACCGGTCCACACTACTATCAAGAGATTTTCGCAGACCAACACCAGTTTGATCGGGTGTATATAGCGAGTAACTACAGCAAAGTGTCAGACGACGGCGGTAAAACTTGGACGCCCATTAACACCAAGCGCAAGCACGTTGACGATCATGCCATGGCATTTCACCCCACCGACCCAGACTTTGTGTTAATGGGCTCTGATGGGGGAATTTATATGTCGCACGACAGAATGGCGAACTGGCGCTTTATGGCTAACTTACCGTTAACGCAGTTCTATAAAGTGGCGCCCGATGATTCTACGCCTTTTTATAAAATTTATGCCGGTGCGCAAGATAACTCTACCCAAGGTGGCCCTTCGCGAACAATGCGAGAAGAGGGGATTAAGAACAAAGATTGGTTCCTTACGCTTGGTGGTGACGGTCACGGACCGGCAACAGAACCAGGCAACCCGGATATTGTGTACTCGCAGTGGCAACAAGGTAACTTGACCCGTGTAGACATGAAAACCCGCGAAGGGGTTTACATTAAACCGCAGCCGCTACCTGGCGATCCCGCAGAGCGTTATAACTGGGACGCGCCTATTAATGTTTCGGCCCACGACCCTGCGCGTATTTACTTTGCGTCTCAGCGAGTATGGCGAAGCGATGATCGCGGAGACAGCTGGACGGCGGTATCAGGCGATTTAACGAAAAACGGCAATCGCATGCATTCGCCATTAATGGGACGTACGTGGTCAGTGGAAGCTGGCTGGGACCTGTACGCAATGACCGAATTTCATACCATCGCTAACTTCGCAGAAAGCCCGGTAGATGAAAATATATTGTGGGCAGGGACTGACGACGGCATTATTCAAGTGACCACTAACGGCGGTAAATCTTGGAAAAAGATTGAGTTAGACGATATTCGAGGGATTCCTGCGAACTCGTACGTCAATGATATCCGTGCCGATTTATACGACCCTAATACGGTTTACGTCGCATTAGATAATCATAAATATGGTGACTACAAGCCGTACCTGATTAAGTCGACAAACCTTGGTAAAAGTTGGACATCGCTTGCTGAAGACTTGCCTGAAAAGCATTTGGTTTGGCGCATTGTGCAAGACCACGTAAACAAAGATCTGTTATTTATTGGCACCGAATTTGGCGTGTTCTTCTCGGTGAATGGCGGCAAGAAATGGGTTGAGCTTGATGGCGGTATGCCAACAATTTCAACACGAGACGTTAAAATTCAGCGTCGTGAAAATGACCTGGTTGCTGGTACCTTCGGTCGCGGGATCTACATTCTTGATGACTACGCACCGCTTCGTTCATTAACCGAAAAGTCGATGCAGCAAGACGCGATTTTGTTCGGGCCAAGCCGCTCAGTAAAATGGTTCCAGCTAGATGATAATCACACCGACTCTGACGGCGACGATCGCTTTGTAGCGAAGAACCCAGAGCACGGTGCAACCTTCACTTATTACCTTAAAGACAGTTTGCTAACAGCCAAAGAAAAGCGCCAAGAAGCAGATAAAAAAGCAGTAGAAGATAAAAAGTACCCTAAATACCCGAGTTGGGAAGCGGTTGAAGCGGAAAATCAAGAAGCGGAACCTGCGGTTTATATTGAAGTGCGTGATAGCGAAGGCGACATTATTAAACGCGTTGATGGCAAGACCAAAAAAGGGCTACATCGCCTAACGTGGGATATGAAGTATGCATCTACTAACCCGTTAACGGAAAAAGACAGTAAAAATAATGGCCTGATGGCACTGCCAGGCAGCTATACCGCTACCTTGTTTAAACGCGTGGGTACTAAGGTAACGCCGCTTTCTGAGCCGGTTTCATTCGAATTGGCTGCTATTGTTGAAGGTGCACTTGAAGGTGCAACACCACAAGAAATGGAAGCCTATGGAAGTGCGGTAAGTGATGCACAAAAACGTGCGATTTCAGCCACAACAGTGCTAAAACAGCTGAAAGATACAATGGCGTTGCTGCGCACAGCCATTGATCGTACCCCAAGCGATATTGCAAAGCTTGAGGCGCAGTTTGCTGCAATTCAAGAAGAGATACATGCCGTAAACAGACAATTCTACGGCCTTAAGTCTCGCGATAGAATGGGTATAAAGCCCGCTAATATCATGAGCCGTTTACGATATGCTCGTTCGGCACTAGGCTCTTCCTACGGTCCTACAGCGCAGCATAAAGATCAGCTGGGTTACGCAAACGATAGCTTAGACAGTGCGGTTGCGCGTATTGGCACATTGCAAAGCACTGCCGTGCCTGCACTCCAACAAGCCGTAGTTGAAGCTGGCGGTCCGTGGACTTCTGGTCTACCTGTTATTAATAAATAGCGAAACGGGCAAAGCGCATGGGGTTACCTCATGCGCAATGTCATCTTACCTTTTTATAAGCCAGCGAAAGGCACGGCGGTAATGAAATTGTCGTGCCCTGGCTTTTACATTTTAATTTTAAGTCTTAGTTTTATCCCTAACTTGTCAGTTTAATGAGTGTGCTTTTGTCTTCTTATTCCTCGCCTTTTTTTCTTTTTCTGTGTTTCTACTTTATCTCTACACGAGGTAAAAACGCTAAAAACACCGTGACGTTTTCAGGGCTATGTGCGGGTTTATTCTTTTCTTTTGTTTCGCCTTTAAGCTTCGCGCAACATGCAGATATCAGTCAGTTAGAGCGTTACACCGTAACCGCAACGCGGCCTTATTACGATGAATCCCTATCCCGTATATTTCCTCAGTATCAATTTGATAAAAGTCACCTGGTGACGCCGCTACACACCAACGAACTTTTGTTGCAAGCGCCTTCCGTATCCCTCAACGGGCAGGGCGGTCAGATACAAAGTATTAGTATTAGGGGGTACTCTCGTTGGCGTATTCAAACGCTGCTTGATGGTGTGCCTATTGTCAGCGATAGGCGAGCAGGTTCTAGCATTGGCTTTGTTCCACCTGAATTTATAACGTCGGTTTCTGTATTGCCTGGCGCAGCTTCTACGTATTTGGGGTCAGGTGCACTAGGAGGCGCGGTTAATTTGCAGCTAGATGCCACCGAGAACCCTTATCTTAATGTGGGGTACAGTAGCAACCAGCAAATGAAAACCCTTAGCTACAAAGACAGTGTCGGCAATACAGATTGGAATATAGCCTATCGCAGTGCTAATAAGGGAGAAGATGCTAACGGCGCTCTGTTATTTGATCAATTTGAACAGGCCGGGCTTTTCTTGCGACATCGCCCTGAAAGCGGGTTTATAAAAGAAGCGTGGACCCTCTATTCTGACAACAATAATATTGGTAAATCGAGCAGCGATTACCCTTTAAATCGAATTTCTACTTATCCAGATAACACGCACTGGCTAGGCAAGTTGACGGTTGGAGCGGATAACTACACAGGAAGCATTTGGTGGCATCAGTCTTATTTAGAGACGTCGGTGTTGCGCCCGCAAAGCCGTATTAACGATAGCGAAAACAAGGCGCTTGATTATGGCTTTGATATTAAGACCAAGGGCAATTGGCAAGATTGGTGGTTTAACTGGCAGTTACAGGTGTCAGGGCGCGAAGGCGTAGAAGCAGACGAAAAAGAATTTAGCTTAACCGCTATCTCGGTTGAACAGGGCCATGGGCCTGATTCTATTGCCCTTTTAGAGGAAAGGGCGCCTGCACTTGCTTATGAAGTAAGTACACTGAATGCAAATGAAATAAATGCTGCCGGTATTGTAGATGCCTCACGTCAATGGAATAGCACCTCATTGGCGCTAGGTGCGCGGGTGGATTGGCAGCGACAATCTGATAATACCGGTACCAATGAAAACGTCACCGCCACAAATTTAAGCGGTTATATCGGAGTAAACTATCAATTAGCAAAGCGTTGGGCAACAAGTTTGTATGTATCTAGCGCATTTAGAAACCCGTCATTAACCGAGCGCTTTTTCGCGGGGGAAACGCCCCGTGGCACAGTAATAGGCAGTACAAAGCTGCAAACCGAGAGCGCCCTAAACTCACAAGCTACTTTTGCTTACAACAGCGAACAGCTGCAGGGCGCTATCGACGTATTTTATCAGCAAATTGATAATTACATAGAAAGGCAAGCGATAGCTGACGACGTTTTACAATATGCGAATTTGGATAGTGCCACCATTAAAGGGCTAAGCTATCAGCTTAGTTGGCAGTCGAAAGTTAACAACATTGATGCGACATTAAGTGGCGCATGGGTAAATGGGCGCGATGAGTTAGGTAATGCTATTGCTGATATACCTGCCGATAATCATCGGTTTAATGTTGGTATGACATTGGGCAGTGCGCGCTTTTTTACCACGGTGGTTTATCGCGCTAGTAAATCAGATGTCGCAGAGGGAGAGCGACCCCTTGATGACGTTATTACGTTGAATGTGGGCGGTAGCTGGCGTATGAACGAGCGTATTGTGTTACAGGCCAGTTGGGAAAATTTAACCGATCAGCTGTACTATACCAGTACCGATGATAAAGCCCCTTTTGCCCAAGGTAAAAGCATACAGCTTGCATTAACCTATTTGCTTTAACGACTAACGTCGTTGGCGATTTTTTTGCTGATATTTTTGCTTTCGGTATTTGCTTTTCAACGTTGTTATCAGCATAACCAACCCGGTTACCCAGAGTACAAACAGTAAAATGGCCGCGGGTAGAAAAACCCAAAGCTTAGCGCCTTCAAAAAACCAGCTGCCGTCGTGAATAGCTTCTATGGTATCTGTCCGGCGATAGGCCACTTGAAGCACTTCCCCCGTTTGCGCGTTTAACTGCACTTCCCAGTGGTTCTTTCCTCTTACCTTGATAATGCCTTTGCCGGGGCGTACGTCTAAACGGTCAATATCCTCCCATGTCTTCAAGTTTGTTTGGGGGACTTGTTTAACTGTTGCTAATACGTCATCGAATGCTAGGGTTGGCGCGCTATTTTGAGCCTTTTGTGTGGGTGGTTGGAGCCAGTCGAACTCTTTTTTTACTTGCAGCAATAGGCCGCTGGCGATAACGATGATCACCGGAATAAAAATAACAAGCGACAGCCATAAATGAATACTTCGACTGTATTTACGAAGGGTAACCGACATTAAACAACACTTAAAACGAATAGGTAAAAACACTCGATACTATACGGTATTCGGCGGGTGCAGTAAAAACACCCTAACGCGCCGTTTACGAGATTGGTCGGTTTGGTAATGATGAGCGAAGAGACGGCCTTTAGAAAGCCGCCTCTATTTATCATTACTGTTGAGGGTCGCTGATGCCCAGCATCACCTTATCCATGGTTATAGGGAAGTCCCTAACTCGCACTTTGCAGGCATCATAGATTGCATTGGCAATGGCGGCGCCTGCACCGGTTATGCCAAGCTCTCCGATACCTTTAGCCCCAACGGGGGACGCGGCATAGTCAGGCTCTTCAAGAAAGTCTAAGTTGACTTCTGCAATGTCGCGGTTCACGGCAATATGGTATTCGCCAAAGTCTGGATTAACGAAACTTGCCGAATCGGTGTGGTGGTGAATACCTTCAGTCAGTGCATAGCCTGCGCCCCACACCATTCCTCCTTTAATTTGAGAAGACGCGGTTTTAAGATTCAAGATTTGTCCCGCGCTGAACATGCCGTACTGTCTAAGCAAGCGCACTTCACCGGTAAGTGTGTCTACTTCTATCTCTGCGAAATGTGCGCCGCATGAGTACTGCTCTTGGTCGCTTGTGTCGTCTTGCGAAACGCTTCCTGTTGCAGAGAGAGGGAAGGCGCTTTTATCAACAACATCCAACAGCAAGGCCGATTTAGCTGAAGAAGCTGTACTATTATCTGGCGCATTAGTAACAATAAATTCGCCTTGTTCCATGCGCAGCCGCGCGTTTTTATATTCGCCCGGTAAAGTCGCCATAATTTTTTGCGTTAGCGCTTCGCAGGCTTTTTTCACCGCAGAGCCTGTGCTGGCCGCGCCAAATGAACCGCCCGAGCCACAAGATGCAGGAAAGCGGCTGTCTCCTAACTTTACAATAACGTTTTCCACCGGTGTAGAGAGCATTTCTGCAGCGATTTGAGCCAAAATGGTGTAGGTGCCGGTACCAATGTCAGTCATGTCTGAGCGAACGATCACTTGCCCTTCGGCGTTAATTTCAACGTCGGCAGAGCTTTCTACTAGCACGTTCATTCGCATAGCACTTGCTACGCCGTGCCCAATGACTTTGCCTTCAGACGGTGAGGGTTTATGCTGCCAACCAAATTTTTCCGCGCCTTGGCGTAGGCATTCCCCTAAATTATGTGTAGTAAAGGGGCTGCCTTTCATTGGGTGCACAACGGGTAAGTTCTTTATACGAAGAGTGAGGGGGTCAATATTTGCTTTATGGGCTAACTCATCGATAGCGGATTCAAACGCAAGCGAGCCTATGGCATCGCCAGGAGAGCGGGTTGAATCGATAAGCGGTAAATCAACATCCTTCACTCTATGTGTGCTTTCGATGTATTGTGATTTGTAAGTCACCCGCGCGCCTGCACCTGTTGCTTCAGCGAATTCATACCCTTTCGCTTTCGGCATAGCGCTTTTGTGAGTGATATTGGTAAGCTCGCGGTTTGCGTTTGAAGACAGCGAAATATGCTGGATGCTATGGCCTCGATGAGGGGTATTGTAAAATACCTGGCGTCTACTCAACGCAACTTTAACAGGCTGTTTCACGTGTCGAGCACCAATACACGCCAGTATGGCATCGTAATGTAAACCTAGTTTTGAGCCAAAGCCGCCCCCCACATAAGGGCTTTGCACCACGATATCCTCCGGCGCCATTTCTAGAGTAATGGCTAACGCTTCTACGGCTGACGCGATAATTTGCACACTGCAATAAACTTCTAATTTCCCATCTTTAAAATCGGCGACCGTGGCATGAGGCTCCATGGCTGCGGAGATTTGCGAGGGCGTGGTGTAAACACTCTCTATCTCACTGCGAATATCATCATCGTGGGGCTTGTCACCGCTGGTAACATCGGGCTCAAAACCGCCATCAAGAGACGCTGGCTTTTGTTGTGCATCATCAAATGATGTCAGTAAATCGGGGGCATTCCCTTTAACGGTAAATTTCACTAAGCTTGCTGCATAGCGCGCTTGTTCAAGCGTATTGGCAATAACCAGTGCCACAGGAGCACCAAAATGTCGGATGTGTGGCTCGTGTAGCACCGCTCGACTTTGCGTAAACCGGCTTTCGTCGGCGGGCTTACTGAAAGGCTTAAGCGGCCCAGCATTTTTATAGGTAATTACCGCACTCACACCGTCTGCACGTTCGGCTTCAGTGGTATCGATATTCGTTATTTCCCCTACCGCGGTATCACTTGACACAGGCCAGCCTATCAACGGATTACGCTCACTCATGTGCTCAGCCGCATAACGAGCTCTGCCGGTGACTTTCAAAGGGCCATCTACGCGATTAACAGCTTTACCGATAACAGATTGATTATGCGTGGTCATATAACGCTCCTTCGTGTTCTGGGTGTTTCTCCTGATGAGCTGCTATTGAAGTCAGTACGCGTACTAAGGTATTGCGTAGTAACGTGGTTTTAAAGTTATTGCTGCCGTAAACTTTCGCATGAGACAGCTCTGCTTCTGCGGCTTGCGCAATAACTTCTTGAGAAAGCTCTGCGCCTTCGAGTACCCGAATGGCGCTTTGTGGGTACCATGGCTTAGTACCTACGCCGCCAAAGGCAAGAGAAAGTGTGTCAACACGCCCTTCTTTCAAGGTTAAGCCCGCAGCCACTGACACCAGCGCAAATGCATAGGAAGAGCGGTCGCGCACCTTATGATAATACTGGGTGCCGTGGCGAGACTTTGGAATAGAGATATGAGTAATTAACTCATCGTTCGCTAACACGGTTTCTATCTGCGGGGTGTCGCCAGGCTCTCGGTAAAACTCACGTAACGCTATTTGACGGGTATCATTATTTGCATTTTTTACGTTCACTTTGGCATCAAGGGCTATCATCGCAACCGCCATATCTGAAGGGTGTGTTGCGATGCAGTGCTCGCTTGTACCAAAAATAGCGTGAATACGGTTCATACTATTAAGTGCGCTGCACCCAGACCCCGGCTCTCTTTTGTTACACGCTTTAGTGGTGTCGTAGAAGTAATAACAGCGCGTACGTTGCAGCAAGTTGCCTGCGGTGGTGGCACGGTTTCGAAGTTGAACGGTTGCGCCACTTAAAAGCGCTTGGGCTAGCAAAGACAATGAAGGCTCGTCGTGGGAAAATTTTGCCAGTGCAGAATTACTTACCATAGCACCAATATGATAGTGCGCTTCATCTTGCGTAATGGCGTTTGCTTCTTTCCATTTCGCTAGGCTAATTAGCGTGTTGGGTGTCTCAACCTGAAGCTTCATTAAGTCGATGAGATTGGTCCCACCGGCTAAAAAACGCGTCGTGTCAGTAAGTGGAAGCGAGTTAAGTGGCGTAGAGTGGTCATAATGGTGTAGGTCAAAAGGCTGCATTATTGACGCTCCAAAGCAATCACATCAGTGATTGCATCTACGATATTTGGGTAGGCGCCACAGCGGCATAAGTTACCGCTCATGCGCTCACTAATGTCTTCTTTGAGTGAGGCGCGGTTGCTGTAGGTGACCGCGCTAGGGTCACCACTTTTTAGCTCATTAAGTAATGATACGCCCGAACAAAGCTGCCCAGATGTACAGTAGCCGCATTGAAAAGCGTCGCGTTCAATAAATGCTTGTTGAAGAGGATGAAGCGCGTCGTCATTTGCAATGCCTTCAATGGTGGTTACCTCGCAATCTTCAAGCTGGAAAGCGAAGACTAAGCAGGCGTTTACCCGCTCGCCGTCAACGATAACTGTGCAGGCTCCACACTGGCCGTGATCGCAGCCTTTCTTGGTGCCAAAAAGTGATAGGTGTTGATGAAGAAAATCAAGAAGCGTAGTTCTGGGGTCTTCGGGAAGAGAAACGTCTTTCCCGTTAAGTCTGAGTGTAGCCATGGATATGTCCTTCTACCATTGTGCTCAATTTCGGTACTCCTTTGAAATGAGCTTAACAAGAGATTTATCATCACTACGGGGGGAAAGTGGTTTCGGTTTAGGCTGTGAAAATTAAGTCTTCTGAAACCCGCTTGCGCGCTAATAGATGCCAGCGTGTAAGTGGTGTAAAATAGTGAAATTGAGTATTTTGCTCTACGCTTTTAAGCGCCACTTCATATTTCAGGCCTACTTACATGATTCACAACGATGTTTTACGTCGCCTTCGTTATGCACTTGCCATCAACGATACCGCCGCTATCAGTATTTTCAAATTAGCTAACTACGACATGGAAATAGATTATTTGCATGCCGTTATGAAGCGAGAAGGTGAAGAAGGCTACTTGCCGTGTCGCGACAAAATTATTGGGCTGTTTTTAGACGGATTAATTATTAAGAATCGCGGTCGCCAAGAAGGGCAGGAGCCGAAAGTCTTGGGGCCAAAAGAACGGTTAAGCAACAACGAAGTCATGCGTAAAATTCGTATTGCGATGAGCTACAAAGACGAAGATATGATTCACGCACTACAACTCGCTGACTTTAGAATAAGCAAAAGTGAGTTGTCTGCATTTTTTAGAAAGCCTGACCATCGTAACTTTAAACCTGCTGGCGATCAGGTTGTAAGAAACCTCCTTCAAGGCATGGTGAAGAAACATCGCCCAGATTCAACCGTCTCGCACCGAAACGCAAAGCCAGATGATAGAAAGCCATCTAGCGGTAAACCGAATGAGATAAAACCTGCTAAGAAGAAGGGAACAACCCATTCGCTAAAAACTGAGAAAGGCGAGTTGAATAGCCGTCATACCAACGCAGTACGAGAAAGCAGCAAACAAGCAAATACCTCTGTATGGGGAACGCTGCCCTCTAAAAAGCGGTGAACGAAGTGCTGTGTTAGGCGGTCTTCATTTAGTAAAGGGGAAACGGCATAGTAAACCCATTTTTGACACCGATGAGTACGTGACAAAAGTGGTGGACTTTGTGAAAAACATCAAGCGTAAAAGTGAGTAAATTGAACTTAAGTAAAGGAGAGAATATGAGTCGCCATTTTGAACAAGCGGACGGTTTGTATGAAGAGAAAGACACCGCTACCCAAGGGTTCGTGTTTAATCAAACTATGCTGCGTATAGCTGACCCTAAACGCTCGCTAGACTTTTACACACGAGTTATGGGCATGACGCTTATCAAGCGCCTAGATTTTGAGGAAATGAAGTTCAGCTTGTATTTTCTTGCGGCAGGCGATGACTTTTCTGATATTTCTGATGACGTTGAAAAGCGCACGCAACAAACATTTGGCCGCCCGGCAATGCTGGAATTAACCCATAACTGGGGCGATACGCCAGAAACAGTTAGCTACCACAACGGCAATTCTGAGCCAAAAGGCTTTGGGCACATTGGTTTTCACGTACCTGATGCCGACGCAGCGTGCGCCCGCTTCGAAGCGCTCGACGTGCCTTTTCAAAAAGGGCTCAACGAGGGGTCTATGAAAGGTATTGCCTTTATTAAAGATCCCGACGGCTACTGGATTGAAATATTTGATGCATCAAAAGTGGCACAAACGTGTGCGCCGCATTTGAAGAAATAAAAGCCGGACAGATAAATACAGAAACGTTTAGCGCGCATTCAGGGCTGGCTAAACTTCTGTTAAAAAACTATCAAACACAACGAAAACAGGCAGCATAGTAATATGCTGCCTGTTTTGTTTTATCGATGGTAATGGTTTACACCTTACACGAAGGTGGTAATGACGCGATGGCTACTTTGCCTCTAAGGATAACTCCACACCGCTAAATTCAGTATGTAAGTCGTGCTGAGTATTAAGCAAGAACAAGCGATTCGCTTCAATTTCAGCGTCGTTGGCCAAGTAACTTTTTACCGCTTTACTGCGCGCATCGGCCAGCAGAATAAGTTCACTTTCTGGGATATCGATGCTATTGCGTAGTTTGTTGTAACGCGCGATGCTTAACGCGCGTTTTACGTCATCTCCTTTGATTACACTTTGATTATCTTTAGTGCTTACCTGACTTGGCTCTTGGCTTTCGCTTGCCAATTCTGGGTATAGTTGTACCACCATGTTGGTGTACTCTTGGTTAAGGTCTGGCGTAAAAACGTCGACATAATAAGCTAATAGCGCATCGGCTAATGGGCCATCCAGCGGAATGCTGCTGCCGGTTATGGGGCTAGCCTGCGAACTATTAACAGCACCGTTCGCGGGCATATCTGCAGTGCTCGAAGTGCTGGATGAATCAACGAGCCCGCTTCTTATCAACAGTGTATTGTTTAACTGGCGTTGTGCCAGCGCGCTTGCATCAGATACGGCATTGACCGTACCTTCAATGTTTACGCGCAGGCCAGGGCGCTTGTTAAGCGCTTTAGCAAGGGTATCAAGTTTTTCTTTCACTGCTGGAGAAAGGGTTGAGGCGCCAAACGCAAACTCCGCACTGTCTAATTCATCATCGCTACCCACAAGGTTAGCAAGTAGTGAGAAGGGGGCGGTTACCGCTTTAGTAATAATATTGCCAATTGCGTTTAGTATGATAGAGCCAAAGCTAAAGTCTGGGCTGTCTACATCCCCTGAAACATCCAAACCTAAATCGATAACGCCGTTTCTGTCTTCTAACAGCGCGATAGCAAGGCCTAATGGCAGACTTAATGCTTGATCTGAATTAGACTTTTTCCCCAATGTAAGCTGGTCGATAATCACATGATTTTGGCCATCTAGCTGGTCACCGTTGAGCTTGTATTGCACAGCTAACGATAATAGCCCCTTGTCAATGTAGTAGCCCATGTAGGTACCAGAGTAGGGGTTAACCGATGTGAGTTCAGCCCCTTTTACTGAAAAATTCAGGTCAAGGTCCAAATCCTGCTTCAACGGGTGAATTGTGCCAGCAAGTTTCACTGGCGCATAGTTGTCTATTTTACCGGTAATATCAACGCTGGCGGGGTCGTTTGAGCGAGAATCTATGCCCGATATTTTACCGTTTAGGCTTTCTATTGCCGACGCAAATTTAGGGGTTAATGAGTGATCGGCAAAATACGCCCTACCGTTTTCGATGGAAACACCGCCAACTGCAATAGCCAATTCAGAGGAAGCGGCTTCGCTTGTCGACGATGTCGCACTTTTACTTTCTGCTTCACCATTACCGTTGCCATCACCATTACTATTTGCAGCGTCTTGAGCCGCTAAATTATCGTTTCCTTCCCTATTAGTGCTTTCATTCTTAACAACGTCCTGTTCACTTGCAGCAAAAAGTTTGCTTATGTTGGTCTGCTTCGCTTCATCAATGATTAATCTAGCAAAAGGGGCTGTAAGATGAACCGTCTCTACGCGCAATTGATTGGCGTTACGGTCAAACTTAATGTCTTCTACGCTCAGTGCTTCCCATTGCAATAAGGGCGTTTGAGCGGTGTCGAGTATGCTTAAACCTTCCACCCGTGTGCTCGCATTTACATTAAGGTCGCCAGCGGCAGAGCCTTCAAACGTTACGTCGAGATTAACAGCGCCACTTTCTAGCGTTACTTTGGCGTACGGCGAGACGTACTGCTGAAACTGACTGAGTACTAGCGCGTCAAGGGCTGCGCTGCCCTTTATGGCTTGCTTGGCGATTGTTACACTGCCAGCGCTTGAAAACGCGCCCTGTGGGACTGAGCTGAAACGTTCGTCATTAGCAGAAATCTGTAAATTTGTGCTATAGGAAATAGGCGCCGACAAGTCTGTCGTAATGCTTCCGGTTTCAATATTGATATTACTGACTCTAAGAAACGTACCGGCACTTACACCGCGTTCTTCAATATCCAGGGTGCCACCGTTAAATACAAATTGCTGTAATACTACCTGCCACTCATTTCGCTCGCTTGTATTTTGAGCCGTGCTTTCAGCATCTACTTCAGCGCTGGGTGCGCTTTTTGCCGCTTGCGCTAATGGCTCATCGGCTGTTTGAACACCACTGTCTTCCTTTGCAGATAGGCTTGCGGGCTGGCTAGCGGTAAGCGATGAATTGTCTGCTGCGGTATTCGTGTTGGCGTTAACACCCGGTACGTTTTCCGGTGTAAATAACCGTTGTAAATCAATGCCTGACTTATCGTATACCGCTGAAATATGCGGTGTATCAAGCGACACGCGTTCAATATTTACCTGTTGCTGCAGCGCATCTACATTGATGTTATGAACGGCAAAAGAAGGTATGGAAAGAATGTCTTTGCCACCTTTGCTGTTACTAATAGGGGAGCGCTTAAACAGCAGGTTATTAATTTCGAATTCGCCATGTTGCAGTAGAAACTGGAAAGCGTCATTTTCTTCAAAAATTTTAGCATGTAGGCTAACGCTCACCGTGCCATCAGCTAAATTAGCGGCTATTAGGTGTTTACCGAGGGACCAGAGCGGTACAAGGGCAATATCATCGATATCCACTGAGGTGGTCAATTTTAAGGGAGATAACTGAAATTCGCCATCAATGGATATCTTACCTTTTTCGGCCGTTACCAACGTAAATTGATACTGATTAAAAGCAGATGTCGACCCTTTCGAGGCTGCATCATTCGCGCTTTGCACAGACGCAGATTGAGCTGTGTCTTTAAGTACCGCATGGGTGTCTAAATCTTGCAATGCAACTTCAAGTTCTGGGTAATTAAGTAGGGTGCCCGTTACCCTATCTTTGATAATCACGTGGCCATGAGTCAGTGAAAATTCACCTAATGTAATATGCGGAATTTGGCCATTTTCGCTTTCGGATGGCGCGCCGTCTGTTTCAGGTGTCTGTTGTGCTACGTGCTCGAGGATATCGGAAAAGTTGAATGTTTGGGTATTATTGGTGTTATTGAGGCGAGCAACAGTAACAAATGGCGCATCAATGGAGAGCTTCTCAACTGCTGGCGTTAGCGTAAATACTGAATGCCAAAAACCTACGTCTAATGACATATGCCCCACGCTGAAAAAACGGCTATCGGGCTGTGTATTGGTAGTTTCTTTCTCAATCTGGCTTTCAGAGAGAACCCCACTGTGAGCTGAGGCGTAAATAGTGAAGTTGCGAACGTCTACTTTTAGTAAAAACGGGTTAATAGCAATATCTGCTACGCTGGCTTTTCTCCCTGTTTGTTCCTCAACTATTTGGGGAAGTTTGGTTTTCAATATAGCAGGGGCTAGAACGCCTAACAGCAGCGCGTAAGTGAAGTAAACAAGCACAAGGTAAGTAGACACTCGAAACCATTTAGGCTTAGCAGCAAACCAAGATATTGCATTTTGCATAGGCGTTTATATTGCTTTATTGGGTTAATAAGAGAGGCAAAGGCTAGTCTCAACAACGGAGAAAAGCCTCATCTGCAAAACAAGAATGGTTAGATTACAGAGCCGTTAGCAAATTATCTAGGCCAGACTTAAATAAGGCTTGGGTTTCACTATCGGCGTTTACATTTAGGTAAGTACTTATTTGTGAAACAAAGCTCGCAATCATATCAGTTGATAAACCAAGGGCTTCAAATTGCTGTTTTAAGTCATTGACCGACTTAACGGTAGAGCTATACTCCGAGGCTTTGTTTAGTAACCCAGATAGCGAAGAGCTTGAGTTTGGCGCCGAACTGTCAGACAGCGCGGGTACGTCATCAAGCAAGCCGTCTAAGCCAGGGATGTTTTTCGCTAGCTGCGAGTATTCACCGTTAGATAAGTTGCTTTGTACGTAGTTCATTACCGACGCAATGCCGCCCTGCGATTGCTCGTTAGATACATTCAGATTACCAGAAACAGCGCTGACTAAGCTGGCTAAGTCGATGTTAGATGCCGCACTTGTTGCCATTTGTGTAAGGCTGCTGGTGGTAACAGTTGTATCAGCTTTTTTATCGCCTAGAAGGCCCTTTAGCTCACTGATATTGGCGTGGGCTGAATGAGTAAAGCAAGTCAATGTAATAAGCAGAGCAGGGGCTAAAATAAAGCGTTTCATATTGAATATCCTTTTTGAGGCTGCGGGAATAGCGAAATGTAAATTAACCTCGAACAAATTTGAATCAAGGCTATTCAGGCATTCCATTAATTAATAGCTAGAGCGTATGTAAATACTTACATTCTAACGCAGTAGTACCGCAAATACTGTAGAGAAAATGTAAAGGTGCTTTACATTTTCGCGAAAAGAAATGATGTGGGCCGAGTGGATAAGTCAATTAGACAAAACACTAAAAGGAGCGATTGCTCCTTTTAGTATTCTACTTTGTAACACGGCATAAAAGTGGCTGTTTTAGCTAACGTTACCTATTGCTACTCACCTCTTTTTTACCTTTTATATCCTAGGGCGTATCGCTAAGTTTGTAGTCTAGCTGAACAAGCAGCCCGGTTTGTCTTACGCCTTTGCCGCCCTGAATGCGGGGTTTGTATACCCATTGGTTAAGGGCGACTTGAGCACTCTTATCAAATACACCTGTGGGGGCTGATTTCACCACTTTGATATTATCTGTGGCGCCCGTCTCGGTAATATCGAAAGATAAAACCACAAAGCCTTCAACGTTATTCTTTGCCGCTTTGGTCGGGTAGGTTGGTGAGACGTGCTTAACCGGAGCAGCTTCGTTAATTTTCGTCTCAGCCTTTGCGGGCGGAGGCGGCACCTTGGCAAGAGCTGTGTTAATTGTGACTAAAGCAGCAATCGACAGCATTCCTGCTGCAAATACTTTACTGTTGCGCGTAGGTTGTTTTATGGCATTTAATCGTTTGATCATGGTCCTTTTTTCTCCAAAGGTTGGATAAAGCGTGATTGCGTTAGAACAATGCTCAGCACACTGCACAAGTGCTTTTGCATAAGTGAGTTTTTCGTTTTCGGTTTTGTTTTTCAGCACCGCGTTATCGCAGGCTAGCTCTTGGTTTATTCTGAACGACTTAAGGGCAAACCAGACAAGCGGGTTAAACCAAAATAAAATTGCGACTGTTAGCGCTATCGTGTTCCACAGGTGGTCGTAGTGTTTGCGATGCACATTTTCGTGCTCTAACACGAGTGCTTGCTGCCCGCTTGAAAATGTACTTTTAAATGAAAAGGGAAGGAGTATTTTGGGCGCGATAAAGCCGAAAAGCATAGGCGTGGTGGCTTTACTAGAATAATACGCGTTAGTGTGTACAGCACGACGCTTGCCAATAGACGCCCATGTCGTTAGGTGGTGCACCAAAATATACGCCGTAATAACGCATACACCTATCCCCCAGGTTATGAACAAAGGCGCGGCGTCGCGAGTGGTCAATGTAGGGGTGATCCCTACCACATATCGGCTGAAGTCATTCGATGGAATTGCTACTATCGACATAGGGATGTTATTAAGCAGCAAGCAAACGGGGACCAATATCCATAATTTATACGTAAGTGATGCGCCGAGCTTCTGTGTTAAAAAATGCTCTGTAAATATAAGCAGTGCAAGTGTTACCGAAAGCATGCCCTGTTGAGCAATAATCCAATCAATCATTGTTCTGTTCCCACTTTTTTATTAGGGCCTTGAGCTCGTCCACATCTTGCTGTGAAAGTGAGTTTTGGTTGGCGAAGCCCGCTACCATTGGGGCTATTTTTCCTTTGAAAAGTCGACTAACGAAGCTTGTGGTTTCTTTCTTCGTGTAATCTTCTCGCGCTATTAAGGGGTGGTATAGATATTGGCGGTGTTGCTTTTCAAACCCCAGTACCTCTTTTTTAACCAGCCTTCCTAACAGTGTTTTTACGGTTTTTTCATGCCAGTTTTTTTTATTGTTAAGGCGTGCGATAACTTCATTCGATGTGGCAGGATGGTCTTCCCATAACACGTCGAGTACTTCAAATTCCGCATTAGAAATTTCAGGTTTGTCCGTCGATTTATTCATAATAATAATGTCTAATTAATGGATTACATTTGTAGTTTATGACTTTAGATTACACTTGTAATTCTAAAGTGCAAGTTTTATTGCGTATTTTTTAGACGGGATATACAGAAAGTGGGAGAGGGCTAGTATAAAACGGTGAAGTTAAGTTCATGGGCCTCTAAAAATTCACCTAAAATACGAGCCTGTTGATTACCTCTTGGCACCATAACGTAGCAAGGTGGGGCTGGCGAGACTTCTTGCAAGTCGTACCATAGTGTATCAAGTACTTCACTGCCGCTTTTTAGAAATGTTTCGCCCCAAGACGTGCTGTAGATAACCGATACGTCTTCTACTGTGGCTTTTTGCCGTAGTGTAGGAAAGTTTACAATTGCAAAGCACGCGGTGATCCGTTCTGGAGCGAGCAGGTTATTTCGCGGAAGTGCTGAAACCTTTACCGGTGGAAAATACTTGCATAAGTGCTTAAGTAAGTCGTTTAAATCAAGTTCGCTGACTTCGCCGTAGTTGTAGTCGAGGTAAACTTTACTGTGTGTATCGATGATTTTGCTTGATACACACCACACCATGAGTGCAATAGCGCTTGATGCCTGCGTAATTTTTTGCGACTCGTCGATAATACCCGACTTACTCAATAAATCTCCTGCATAGGCCGACCATACTTCCTCACCGTTTTTAAGCTGGCGCATGGCAATAGTGACCTTTTCACAATAAAGGCTTTCGTCAAACGCACGGCGAAGGAACTCAATTTTATCGGCTTTTTTCGCATAGTACGTGCTTAACCGTCTGCCCAATACCGTCATGTCTTTTTCATCCATGACTTGCTGGTGGTGACTAAGCTCTTTGGAAATACGACGGTAGCATTTCAATAAGAAACGATGAATGCGACGACTTAATTGCACTCGCTCGCTGAAATTCCATTCTTGCTGATTATCAAAATGACTAAGCTGCTTTCGATTCCATCCCCATTGTCTGGCATAAGACGCCATAATTCTGCGTTTGAAGTTGGGTTTCTCATCTTCCATCAGCGGTTGACTAAGGGCACAGCCGCATTTCAAATACAAACACTCTCTTAGTACGGCAATGTCTTCGGCTTGCCCATGCTCACTGTAGTGGGTAATTAGCTCATCAAACATAAGCGAGTAGGGGTCGATGTCTGCCACATGCCCCGGTGCTTCAGCGCCTCGGTGTACATGCTTTTTAAGCAGGTTGCACAGTGGTTGTCCCTCGGCGATATTAGCAAGGTAAACCTCTAACTTTGCCATTTTTAGCACCGACTTAAACGGCGAGTCCATCGCTTTTCCTAACTGCCAGATAGCTGCCCCAAAAAGCTCGCTGGCATCTAACTTTTCTAAATGGCCTAAATCCATAAACCAATCTAGATCTGGTGAACCACCTTTTTCAAGGCTGTTGTATATGGCTTGATACTGTTTTTCTGATGTTTTTTCTGGGGTTAGCCACCAAAAGGGGGCTTTACCTGCCACCACGATATTGGTGTTATAAAACTCGGCTTTGAGAAATAACGCTTGGGCGGAACCCGCACTTTCTCCTTCGGCAACGCCAAAGTCGTTTTGTTTTACTTTGTCTATTTCAGACAAAAAGAAATGCACTTCTATACCAAAGGTTTGGTCGGCCCACTTTTCTATAGCGGTAAGCTTTTGTTGCAATAGCGAAAGTGCGGTGGAAGTGAATTGTTTTCCGTCTATGCATACCCAGAAATCAAAATCGGAATCATCGGTTTGAGCGATAGTGCCTACACTGCCCATAAGTACCAAAGCATCGACGGCGCGTTGTCGCGGCCATATCTGTTTTATGTCTGCAAACAAATGGCTTTCTGAAGGGAAGCATCGTAAAAGGGCTTTTTCTATATCAGTCCTAAAGGAATAATTATTGATCCCAAAAGGTACACTTTCGCCCGTTGAGAGGGGCGCGACAAAGCCGGGAAGCGACTCGTGATTGACGTGCACCAGAAAAGGAAGCACGTGAAAAAGAGGTCTGTGCTTTTCAGGCATGAGTGTAAGGGCACGCTCAATACGTGCTTTGTTGTATCTCAGTACCCGCAACAAGCGAATAGTGAGGTTTTGCTGAACGGAAAGCGGCTGTTGCGCTGCCATTATTTAAATCTGCACTTCATCATTACGTCAAGCATAGCGTTAATTTACGTCGACTTCCTTACATTTCGTCTTCACAGAGTGAAAGTTTATCGGCTTTAAGCCGTTTTTTTACCATGCCTAGGTAGCGACACCTCTACGCACAAACCGCCTTCACTAGGGCTTTGCATAGTTAGGCTACCGCCATGTTTTTTAATTGCTTTTAACGCAATGCTAAGTCCCAAACCAAAGCCTTCAGTATGCATTTGGTTTCCTGCCCGGTAAAAAGGTTGCATCAACTTCTCGATTTCCTTTTCATCAACGCCGGGGCCTTTATCCGTAACCTTAATGAGCATAGCTGCGCTAGTCGACTCAATAGCCACACTCACAGGCTGACCTTTATCTGAGTACTTACAGGCGTTGCCAATAATATTATCCAGCGCTTGATGAATAGCTTCGGGGTAACAGCGAATCAATCGTTGTTTTTGCGTGCCTTTCGGCGGTGTCAAAACCGTTGGAATGCCAGGATAGTTTATTGCCATGTCATCCAAAATCCGCTCACATAAGGCTGCTATATCGCAAACTTGTTCCTCGGGTTGGGCGTTTTCCAATGTAGAAAAATTTAATATCTGTTGGATGAGCTGGTCTATACGATGGCAGTCATTATGAATTTGCTTTACATGGCGATTGTCAGGTTGATTTTGTTCTATCAGTGCTGCAGAAGCCTGTAAACGAGCCAGCGGGGCGCGCAATTCGTGAGAGACATCGTGAAGAAGCCTTTGCTGGGCGCTCGCCGCTTCATGGGTTTTACCCACCATAAAGTTTATATCTGTCGCTAAGTCACCAAGCTCGTCACCGCGAGCAAGCAAAGGGGCTGGTAACGGCGCGATGGTTTGGTCATTGGCGTAGCGGCGACTAAATGCACCTAAATACGTTATTGGTTTAACGATAGTCCAACTGAGTAGGGCACTGACAAGGGCACATGCCACAAAAATTAAAACAAATTGTATGGATTGAAAACGGTACAGCACTTGTTTATACGTACGAGGTGCCTGCGGTTGGCGAACCAATACCGTATAGCGAGTATTTGAAGGCCCATAAACATGCTGTTCAATACGCTGCTCAGAGGGCACCTTATTCATTCTATAATGATAAATAGATTCACCTTTAGCATTGTAAACTAGCATGGGAATAAGCTGGCCACCGCGGTTTTCTCGCTGCCGTATCCACTCTTTTATCTTTCTTTTGGCCTTGCCGTCAACAAGCACTTCATGCTCGTAACGCCACACAATTCTTTCAGCTTGGGCGGTAACGTCGTTAAAAAAGCGTTGATTGTATTCGGTGGAGGTATATTCGTTTATTAATACGTAGCCTGTAGTGGCCATTACCGCGAGGCTAGCAATCCAGAAAGTAAGGAAAATACGCCAAAATAAGCGCTTGAATCCGAGCCCTTTTTTTATGTTTTTCCACGTAGTGCCTGCAGCCATATCACGTACCTTATTATTTTTGTGACTGAGGTGAGGTCAACATCTGATAGCCTACTTTGCGAATAGACTTAATCACATTATTCACACCCACAGCAGATAGCTTTTGTCGAATTCTACTGATGTGTACATCCATGGCTCTGTCATAGGCTTCCAGCGGACGGCTTAGCACCTCTTGCGTCATTTCCTGTTTCGAAATGGTTTGCCCAGCACGCTCCATCAACAAGCAAAGCGCGTTAAATTCTGCGCCTGTCAAAGTAATAGGTCTTCCCTTTACCGAGGCTGTCCGCGCGCCAATATCTAGTGAGATGCCATGTAGTTCGGTTATCACAGTCGCGGGCGCTTTAAGCTGTTGTGTTCTGCGTATTATTGCGCGAATGCGCGCGCCAAGTTCTCTTGGATTACACGGCTTAGGTAAGTAATCGTCTGCACCCATTTCTAAGCCGACAATGCGATCAATATCATCACCCCGCCCGGTTAACATAAGAATGGGCGTTTGCTTTTCGGCTCTAACGGCTCTAAGCACATCAAGTCCCGACATACCTGGCATCATAATGTCTAGTACTACGGTGTCGTACTGATTACTGCTTAGCAGCGTGTTGACGGCCTCTTCGCCGCTGTGAATAGCATGCACACTAAAACCATCGCCTTCTAAGAATTCGCTTAGCAGCGCACAAAGGTCGACATCGTCGTCGACAAGTAATACGTTAATTTTTTCATTTTCCATGATTTAAGCTTACCCTTTTACGCTGGGTGTTTTTTTCAACTTTACCGAACTTTACACTAGCTTAACCCTACTTATCGATTGATTCACGCATACTTCATTTCGTTGATGAGACAACATTATTTTTAACGTCATGCATTATCATGACAAAACAAGTAGGAAGATTAAGATGAAAAAAATTAATTACCGGTGTTTTATTAAGTGCATGTATCGCAACGACTGCCTATGCAGGCGGTAAGCATTCTGATGAGCGCAGAGGCGGGAGCGTTTTTCCGCTGCATAAAATGGAAAAAGTACTCGCCCTTACCGACGAGCAAATAGCACAATTTCAAACGTTAAAGGAAGAGCTTAAAGCGGAACGCCGAGCTAAAAAATCGGAAATGCGTGAAGAGGGCATGCGTAAAAATAGAAACCTTTTGGCTGGCCTAAATCCAGATGATGCAGACTATCAGGACAAAGTGAATGCCATTGCCGAGGAAAAAGCGCAGCAAGTAAAAGCGCGCTTTCTAAAACGCGCGGAAATTCGTGCGAAAGCTGCTGATATCCTTACCGATGAACAGCTAGAAAAATTTGATGAAATGAAAGGGAAGCGTGGAAAAAAGCAGCGTAAGCACAGCTAATTAGCCGCCGCTTCTCGATAACATTGTAGGTAAAATGCTTAAAATAAATGCCCCCATCATTGACAAAATTCAACGAAGGGGGTGTTTTAATTCCCACGCATTTTTGATTTTAAAAACCTTAAAAAAAGGGCCAAAATAGCGAAAGGGCCGACTCAACCTATTGGGTATTTAGCGTTGTATTTGGGTAAGGGTCGAGTAACTCACTAACAAGTTCGTTCAGACTATTTTGTATACTGATACTGTCTTTCCCATCTAGTTCAGTGCTTCCAGCTGCGCTATAAATAAACTTTCCGTCTTTTACCATATCAATTTGCAGCCCTTGCTGAAGCGACGTTTGCTCTCCTACGGGAATGCTGAAAATGCTGCCTAGTGAAATGCCGCCAGAGCGGCCATAGCTACCGGTACCTAACCCTAAATTTAGCGTAGTACCGTCTTCTTTCGTGCTTGTGGAAGGCACGTATCCCACAGCGATATCGGCGTCTTCTTCAGACGCCGGTTTAAGACCCTTTGCGATGAGGTTCTCAGTGATAGCCGTTGATAGATGGTTGGCAAGCGTTGCGTTAATGGGGTTCAGCGGAGGCTGAATGTAAAACGTTTTGATGTCAGCAAAGTTTTGGGTTTCATCAACATTTATCTGAGGCTTATTACTACTGCAGGCGCTTACGATAGCGACGCACACTAACGCTAATAGGGTTGTTTTAATTTTGCTCAGTTGATGCGTTATTCCGCTCATCACATTTTTCGAAGTGCTGCTATACATAATATACCCACTGTAAAATACTGCTTTTTTGAAGACATGCTTAATAAAGCAAAGTTCGACTCGTTGTATCTTTAACGTGTTTTTCCCAGGTTTTGGATCGCATAGGCCTTACGATCGAAATAAGATTTGGAAATGTTGATAGCATTTCTGCAACTAAATGCGAAAAGTGGCTGAGACCGGTGCACCAGATGGCATGATTTATCACGAAGGCAATGTCTATTTAGCTGACCTAGAAAAGCAAGAAGTGCAGTACCTCACGCCAAGTCTTGACCTTCGCACCCTTGTGAAAGGCGAGGTGGTAAATTGGGCCGACACCTTTAGTATTTATAACGGTTCGCTTTACTATACCAACAGCAAGATACAAGATGCGGGTAATGATGTAAGCGACATGACGTTTGAAGATTTCGGAAAACATGCCGCTGTAGAAGGCGTGAAAATGGATTTATCTGCCATGACAGCACATGCGCGTTTGGCGCAAAAAGGGTATTCGGTTAACCCGTTTTAAAAGGCCGTTTTCTTTTGTGATAAACATTTGTGCATTGCAGATATCCAATGCACTTCATCAGCGCGCTAATCCACGAATGCGGAGCTGCTTATTACTCTCATTGCTTGTTACATTCTTTATAAAGTACGTGGCGTGATTAGTAACATTAAGCGACCTTAATTTCATTCGCGGGCGAGAGCATTTTAGTTTTAGGGTTGAAGTTCATATCGTAGTGACGCGATTGCTTCATGTCTTCAATGAACTTTGGCGAGAATAGTGCAATACACTCTGCATTGGCACTTCGTACCGATCGATATCTTGCACCGACCGTATCTTTTTTTGTCAGTCCTTTAATCACCTTGTCGCGTGTAGCCGCCCACATTATTGCGCCATACGCCTGCGGAGCGCTGTAGTCATCAGGCAGGTGATATTCTTGCACACCCGTCACATCCTCTAACGGGGCAGCGTAATTAAACACATATTCCCTTAGCTGAATGTTTTCAAAAGCAAAGCCATTCACTTGAGACAGGTGCTTCACAATATGGTGGCGCACTTCATCTAACCCAGCATGGACAGTACTTGCACCGTAAAGCACACCGAATCCGCCTGTACTAAATCGAGAAGGCGTTACAGGTATATGCACGAACGGCGCAATGGCTGAGTGCACTTGCTGAGCGCCTATGGGTATCTCGCTGGTACTGATCGCACCTTCCCCTGTATTGAGTAGCCTTAAGCGTGGGTTCACCTTCGCTTGCATGGCGTAAATCGCGTCAAAGGCTTCTGGCGAAGCAATATCGTCGAAAATATCAATCGTAGGGTATTTGCTGTTAATCAATCGGTGCCAACGCACTACCACATTCCTCCACGCATGCCATCGAGGGTGTCATGTACACGAACTAAGCCCATAAAGTCGCGACAGGCAATTTCAATTGGTTTTTGACCGTTAAAAGGGGGATTGTTATTGACCATCAACAGATATCCATACACGTTGTCAGGGTTGCTAAACAGCGTCCTCAAGGCTTGATGAATATTTAGTAGCAAACCTATTCGCGTTTCCAAATCAGGGCGCACAGATACCTTTTCTGGCTCGTTCTCAAATCTGTGCAGCATGGATGTAGATGTAAAGCCAAGTAGCTGCATACGCTGCTTTTGGTTTAACTGCCACTTTTCGAACAAGTTGTGAATTGCATTAGCAACATGGGCAAACTGCCCTTTGTCTGTTGTTGAAGATTGCGCTTGCATAGAACACCTAACGCGTGACTGACCATATCCTCATTGTAGTTAATTCTATATAGAGCGCAAATTGAAAAATAATTCTATATGAAATGGCTGGGCAGGTGACGTTATCAATGACGGTTAAATATGTCTAAAAGCTTCAGTTCAAACCCGTAAAATTTAGCGCGCCTACAATCGAGCTGAATGAAATAATTCAATCATTAGACATATAATCTCAAAGCTATTTCACGATAGGGTTTAGCTAGAAGAAACCTGCCCCAGCGCGATAATTTTTTCAAACGGTGTCGTATCGGGGAGTGTACCTAAAGCAAAACCGCACGCATTGCCGAGCCGTGATTCACAGAATGTGTGAGCAATGTCGTTATGGACGTTTCCTTTAGCAAGAAAGGTGCATGTAGCAAGTAACGTGCATGCTTGGAGCGCTAGCGCCATTTGCTCAGTTAAATAACGGCTGCGCGTTTCCATATTCTGCGTATTTGATAACTCGTCTAATAGTTTACTAAGGTGAATATCGTAATGTTTATTTTTGCCGGTTTGCGTTTTAAGTTCGTTAAACAACGCTTCTTTTACATTGGGCTCTTTAGCGAGTGCGCGAAGTACGTCTAAGCATTGCACGTTTCCACTGCCTTCCCAAATTGAGTTAAGCGGTGCCTGACGGTAGTATCGGGGCATGGGGTTTTCTTCAACGTAACCAATACCGCCTAAACACTCCTGAGCTTCGTTCACAAACATAGGCGTGCGTTTACAAATCCAGTATTTTCCAATTGCCGTGGCCAGCCTTGCTAATGCTGCTTCATAGCTATTACGTGATGCGTTGTCGACTGCTTTTGCAACGCGCATAGTGAGCGCAGTAGCGGCAGCGCACTCGATGGTAAGGTCTGTTAGAACGTTTTGCATTAAGGGCTGGTTGACTAAGGTTTTGCCGAACGCGTCGCGATGACTTACGTGGTGTAATGCGTGTACCAGTGATTGCCGCATTAGCGCTGATGAACCAATCATGCAGTCTAAACGGGTTAACGACACCATATCGATGATCACCGTTACGCCACGGCCTTCTTCACCAATTAAGTATGCCGTGGCTTCTTGAAACTCTACTTCAGAGGATGCATTGCTCCAGTCGCCTAGCTTGTCTTTCAAACGCTGAATTCGCACGTTATTCAGTTCACCATTTTCGAGTATTCTGGGCAGCAGGAAGCAGCTAAGCCCGCCTTCGGCTTGGGCAAGAATGAGGTGGGCATCACACATGGGGGCAGAGAAGAAGAACTTATGACCTACGATACTATAGCTGCCATCGCGCTGCTTTGTCGCAGTAGTGGTGTTGCGCCTTACGTCTGAACCGCCTTGTTTTTCCGTCATTCCCATACCGATAGTAACCCCGTTTTTTTGACTTGCGGGCAGGGAGCGAGGGTCATAAACACCGTTAATGAGTTTATCTAACCAGTAAGAGGGAAGCGACTTACCATAGCGCATTGCCGGCACAGCAGCATGTGTCATGGTAAGGGGGCAAGACGTACCAGATTCGGCTTGATAGTGCATGTACATTAACACCGCGCGAAGGGTATGTGAGCCATCTTGTTGTTCATTTTGCCATGAATAGTTGTGTACGTTGTGTTTCATCGCCCTTTGCATTAGCGCGTGATAGCTTGGATGAAAGTCAACGTGATCAATACGCCTGCCGTAGCGATCAAAGGTACGAAGCTCGGGTTTATTTTTATTAGCGAGCTCGCCATGCTCCATGAGTTCATTGCCTGCAAGCGCGCCAAAGCATCCTAAGAGTTCTGCATTCCAATGCTGCTTCTCGGGTAATTGCTGAGTAACGTATGTCTTTAGTAGTTTGTCATCGCGCCACAAGTTGTATGAATTTAGAATAGACGGCTGATTGTCTACAGTATGTGTATCAAAGCGGTTAAGTGAGGTCATAATGTGGTGCCAAAAATAACAATATTAAGATCATTACACTGAATGTTTTAATTAGTCAAATTATGTAATGTTTGTGCTCGACAACCCTTTGTATAATGATGGTTTTTAACGTTGACAGAAACACAGACACGTAATTAAGCCACATGAAGAAGTAGTTATACGGTGCAACAAGCAATAGTGAAAAAGCCAGTGGCGAGAAAGCTACTGTTGAAACTTCTCGGTTCGCGAGAAAATATACAAATGAATGCTGCTTCTGCAGTGAGGGTAGGCGCGTTATTTGGCATTTCTGAAAATAACATTCGCGTTACGCTAACGCGTTTACAGTCTATGC
>Ga0105227_100136_pt1 | contig 31360 bp, 26 predicted proteins | sample Virmet3734_803_FD_89585 | JGI IMG/M metagenome (GOLD analysis project Ga0105227, IMG submission 89585) | Marine viral communities from the Southern Atlantic ocean transect to study dissolved organic matter and carbon cycling - metaG 3734_803 | ecosystem: Environmental > Aquatic > Marine > Oceanic...
CGCTAACCAACCTAAAATAAGCACCGGCGCTAAATTGACCTTCGGCGAAAAAAGAAAACCCAAGGCAAAAGTACCTAATAAGCTTAACAGCCAGGTGATTGCTGCTGCCCTTAATAATTCTGGGGTTCTAAAACCGCGCCACGAACGGTAAAGCTCCATACCTTCGGCGGAAAGCTGGAACATAATAATGTAAGTACATACAAGTAAAAGATTTTCCGTAGTAACCGACGTGTGAGAAAAGCCTGTAACCACTAAAAACAAGAACGTGATAATAGAAATATCAACAAGGCGATATAGCGTAGAAAACCCATTTTGGCTTTTTACAATAATGGCTCCGTTCTTACTACGCTGAACATGGTGCTCCTGATTCAATGTAGACTGCTCCCTTTTGTGAATCTGAATAGTGTCGCTAACGTGGTTATTTAGCTATTGGGGCTAAATGTGATCGTATTTATCGCAAAAAAGGTAATAAACTTTCATAATTATGGCTGTGGGTACACTAAAGTATAAGCAAAACTGATTCCACAATCGGTTTCTGTTGAAAGTATTTTTATTTTTAGTATTCCAAGCTTATCAACAATATGTGACACTATCGTAACGGTATTCATGGTCTGTGCAGTACACGAAGAACCTTGCAATAAAGTTGCAATGTTTCATAATTAGAGTAGTAGACAGTGGCATGTATTTAGCATAGCTATGTTGGCTTCCGTTTTCTCGAAAAAACCTTTATTTTAACCACGTTGAAACGCTTAATGGTGCAATGGTAGTTAATATTGCACGGTTTTAGTTCATTAAAGCCGATATTAATTATTAGGAGCAAATATGATTGTAAGGATTAATAAGTTAGCTGCCATGATGGCAATTTTTGCCACCGCAGCCACCCAAGCACAGGACGCAGGACGTATTCAAGCCGGTAGTTTTGATATCATCCCTACGTTTACTTCTTCTCTAGCTTACATAGATAACGTTACATATAGCCAAGATAGCGAACCCCAAATAGACAGTTGGCGCGCGACCTTCGCGCCACAGCTTACCTTTGCTACGCAAATAGACAGTAACCCTGTGCGACTCAGTTATCGCGTAGCAAGAGGTGAGTATTTCACCAGCACAGATGATGACTACACCGACCATTTTGTTTTCGCCGATGGTGACTTTGAATTAAATAGCCGTCATAGAGTGAATCTTTCTGGTGAATACGAAGATGGCCATGAAGAGCGGGGTACGGGTTTCTCTATAGGCACTGGTGAAGAGATTACATCTCCAGATACTTTTAAACGGTCTTTTATTGAAGGTGAGTACAGTTACGGTAGTTTCACATCAGACGGTATGCTTACTTTTAGAGCGAGTCGCTTGAGCCGCGATTATGACCGAACAGACGATGAATACTTATATCGAGATCGTGTACAGAATAAAATAGGCGCTGAATTCGATTATCAAATAGCTCCCGCAACTAATATAGTGATTGATATCTCCGAAAAGTATGTAAGGTATGACTTACAGGAATCAGAGACCGCAAATCGAGACAGCAATGTGTTGCGCATTTTAGGTGGCGTGAGATGGGAAAGCACCGCGGCCACAACAGGGTTTGCAAAAATTGGTTATACAGAGCGTGAATTCGAGTCGGCGAGTAGAGACACCTTTACCGGTACCGATTGGGAAGTGGGTGTAGACTGGACGCCCATTGAATATACCCAGTTTAGATTTGTAACAAATGCGGATACGCGAGAAACCAACGGTGACGGCGACTTTATTCGGAACAAAGACTACTCGGTTATTTGGCAACATGAGTGGCGCCAAGACCTACGCACAGAAGTTTCTATAACATCCACCGACAGTGAATACATTGAAAGTGTCGATGGGGTAGAAGATAGAAAAGACGATACTATGGTCTACGATGCATCGGTAAGCTACCAAGCACGTCGTTGGTTAAGTGTAACTGCTTTCGCTCGATTTCAAGAAAGAGACAGCAATCGTGATACCATCGGGAATGACAGAAGTATTGTTGGATTACGTGCTGAGGTAACCTTGTGAAGTTAAAGTGGTTAGCAGTAATTGCAATAGTTATTCACGCTATCTTAAATGTAAATGTAGCGTTCGCTCAGCAAGGCAATTTGAGCATGAGCCAGTACCAGTTGGGTTCCGGTGATAAAATTAAAATCTCAGTGTTCGGTGAAAGCGACCTTTCTATAGAAGTTAGGTTGCCCGACGTAGGCACCATAAACTACCCATTCTTAGGCGAAGTAAAGCTTGTGGGGTTAACAGCCGCAGAGGTAGAGCAGCTTATTTATACGGGGTTAAAAGGGGATTATTTAATTAACCCATCTGTTTCTGTGACCATAACAGAATACCGCCCATTTTTTATAGATGGTGAAGTAAAAAGGCCAGGGGGTTACCCTTATCAACCAGGGCTAACAGTAAACAAAGCGGCTGCATTAGCGGGGGGCTACACCGATAGAGCGAGCAGAGACAATGTGATAATTGTCCGCGAGCATGATGGCACCACAAACGAAATAGATGTAAACGTAAGTGATATGATTCAGCCTGGTGATATTATAACAATCAAACAGCGCTTCTTTTAGTATAGCGAATAGTGGAATTAAAAAATGGTAGTACAAAACAAGGATGAAGTCATTAATGGTATTGTGGAAAATGAAACCATTGACATAGGCTATTACGCGGGCATTCTTAAACGCTACTTTTTCCGAGTTGTTTTATTGGCACTTGTATTTACAGGGTTGGTAGCCTTGTTTGTAATGAGAATGACGCCCTTATATACCTCAACTACAACTATTCTCATAGAGTCTGATAAAACTAATGTCGTGTCTATAGAAGAAGTATATGGGTTAGATACGAAGCGTAAAGACTACATGCAAACCCAGTATGAAGTGTTAAGTTCTCGTCAAATAATGGAAAAAACAGTTGACGCACTTAACTTGCATGAAAATGATGAGTTTATGCCTGAAGACACTGGTCCAAGCTTGGTATCTCAAATTAAGTCGTATGTAAAAGACATGCTGCCGTTTTTACCACAAGAAGAAGCCGTGGTGCGTACCCCCGAACAAATTATTGAAGGTAAAAAGCGTAAAGCGGTGAATGTTTTAACCAAAGCGGTTGAAATAACCATGGTGGACAATACGCAACTGATGAAAATTGCCGTAACCACTGAATCGGGTAGGCTTTCAGCAGATATAGCCAATACCATTACCGACGTGTATATAAATAATTACTTAGAAGCTAAACTGGAAATGACGGCAAAAGCGACGTCTTTCCTTACCGACAGCCTAGAAGGCCTTAAAAGTAAACTAGATACTGCAGAGAAGAATCTCGCCGAATTCTTTGAAGCTAATCAGGTTGTGAATATAGACGGTGTACTTGGTTTAGCTTCTGATGAGCTAGAGCGCTTAAATACTCAGTTGTTAGACGCACAAACCGCATTAAAACTAAACGAAGTTATTTACAATCAAACCAGAAATAATGCCTCACTGGACGAAATAGCGCGTTTACCAGAAGTGCTAAACCACCCGACAATTCAAAGTGTACGTCGTGATGAAGCGAAAGCGATGACCAAGCAATCTGAATTAAGCAAAGTGTACGGTCCCAAGCACCCTAAAATGATTGCTATTAATGCTGAATTAGATGCAATCAGGGACACATTGAATATTCAAACTCGCGACTTAATTTCTAGTATTACTACGCAATACCAAGTGTCGCGGGAAAGAGTACAAAGGCTAAAAGCAGAGGTTGAAATAGCGAAAGCAGAATTTAGACAGCTTTCATCGCTAGACAATCAAAGACGTGGGCTGCAAAGAGAAGTAGATATTAACCAACAGTTATATAACTCGTTTTTTACCCGCTTAAAAGAAACCGATGAGTTAGGCGGTTTTGAAACCGCAAATGCAAGAGTATTAGACAAAGCCATTCCTCCTACGTATTCTGCCAAACCAAATAAAAAGTTACTGATAATAGCAGCGTTAGTGGTAAGCACTGGGTTTGGTTTCTTTCTAGCTATTGCGATGGAAACCCTTAATAATGGAATACGCTCCAGTGAAGACGTAGAGAAAAAGCTAAATCAGCGCATGCTTGGCTTAATACCTTGGTTAGATCACGAGAAGAAAACTGACTTACCCGTGCGTTCGTTTTTCGATACGAAGAAAACACAATTTTCTGAAGCAGTGAGAACGCTTCGCACCAGTTTGTCGTTGCTTAATATTGGAAGTGAAAAACGCTCAATACTCGTTACATCAAGCGTGCCTAAAGAAGGTAAAACGACAGTTTCGTTAAACCTTGCGTTTGCGTATGGGCAATTGGGCAAAACGCTAATTATAGATGCCGATTTACGCAGGCCAAGTGTTGGCAAGCAATTTAATATACCGTCTTATCACCCAGGAACGTCGAATATCATATTAAATACGCACAAATTTGAAGAATGTATAGTAAGAGACGAAGCCTCCAACGTAGATATTCTGGTTGCTGGTACAGTGCCCTCAAATCCGCAAGAGTTGTTAGCGGGCAAGGGCTTTGAAGAATTAATGGAGCACGCTAAGTCACACTATGACTATGTGATTGTAGACACAGCACCGACGCAAGCGGTAAGTGACTCTATGGTAATTGCGCGTTCGTGCGACTCTATTATTTACGTAGTGCGTGCAGACAGCACCAGCGAAAAAGTGATAAACAACGGTTTGTCTCGATTTATTCAATTTGGTCATCGCTTAGATGGTGTTGTATTAAATCAAGTAGATTTAAACAAATCGGATGCAGCGGAGCGATATCGCGGCTATTATGATCAGTACGGTTACACCAGCAGTACTAATAATAGTTAGGCAGTTTATTGAAAGATCTCCACAGTCATATCATCCCTGGTATCGATGACGGCGCAAAAACCATGCATGAATCGTTGCTGATGGCAGAGCAAGCTGTAAGCAACGGTGTTACCCATATGGTTTGCACTCCCCATATCCACCCTTCATTCTTTGATAATAACCGGGTAAATATTGAACAAGGCTTTATTGCTTTAGCTGATAATGTAAAGCAGGAAGGTATTCCCTTAAGCTTGTCGTTTGCTGCCGAAGTGCGCGTTAACGATTTAATTCCAATATGGTTAAAGAATAACGAGTTGCCATTTATTGGTACCTACGAAGGTAAAAACGTTCTTTTACTTGAAATGCCACACAGTCATGTGCCATCAAGCTTAGACATGCTTATAAAGTGGCTAATTAATAATAATGTTCAGCCTCTTGTCGCTCACCCAGAACGCAACAGGGATATACTAAAGCAACCTCACTTACTGCAATGGTTACAGCGGTTAGGGTGTCTATTTCAGGTGACGGCGGGCGCGTTTACTGGCCGTTTTGGAGAGCATGTGCAAGCTTTGTCTAAGCAAATGCTTGTTGATAAAGCATTTCACATTGTTGCTTCAGACACGCATGATACTCACCGCCGACCAAATGAAATGAAAAAAGCCTATGACGTGGTGGCGAGCTATGATGAAGCCTTCGCACAAACTGCGTTTTTAACATTGCCCAGCAGAATTTTAAGCAAGAAAAGTGGCTAATTTAAACAATAAGAAAAGTAGCAGTAAAACCCTTTTGTTACGTATTTTTCAGTTAACGATTATGGCCATATGCGTTTTTGGTTTGTATTGGACTTCCCATTTTTTAATAGCAAGTAACAATTATTACCATGCAAAAAATGCAGTAGTGAATATACGCACAAATACTACTGCTCGTTCGGTTGAGAGTATTAATGCTGCGCTAGAGCATGTAAACATAGCCATTCAGTATTTTCCGCAAAAGTCTGGGTACTATTTGTTAAGAGCAGAATTGTACGAGTGGAAAGCAAACGTATCACCCAATGAGCGGTTAGATTATTTAACTGAGGCGTTTAATGATTTTATTTTAGCACTTGAATATCGCCCATTATGGCCGCCAACTTGGGCTAATTTGGCAGCGATAAAGTGGAAGCTCGGCGAAATAGACGACGAATTTTATCATTACTTCAATACCGCGATTGAATTAGGGCCACAGCATGAAGTCGTCCATATATTTGTTGCTGAATTTGGCTTGGCTATGTTTGCGGAGCATTCTAGAGAATTTGGTAAAATTAATGTGGTGTTACGTAGGCATATTAAGCAAGGTTTGAAAAACTCTTTAAGTAAAGAGCGAATTGTTAAAGCTATTGCATCGCATAAACTTGAACACGAAGTTTGTCGGTGGATGGTAGACGCTGAGTATCGTGTTAGACGAGCAATACCTGGCTGCGTCGTTTTTAAGTAAAGCTTGGTTTAAAAAGAGTTACTTTATCCAATCCCATAGCCCCAAAGAATAATTCTCAAACAAGTTAATTCCCATCCACGATTTTAAAATATAGAGTACGAGTAAGCCAAATATCGAGCAACATATGATAATACCGAAAAGAAGTAACGATACCCCAAAGCTGTTTATATTTCTTAACGTTCTAGAAGCTTCTCGTTTGTCCTTACCGCCTAATACAACAAAGTAATAGCGACTGCTTAAGAAAGAGAGGGTGCCACGTATATCTAATTTATGTTGTCCCCATCGTCTACCTGCAAGGGCTAAATTGATTTGTGTAAGCTGTTCGTCGGTAAACGATTGCGCTACCTCGTTAGGCATTTTGCTTAAGAGGTTTTTCACGTTTGGCTCATCCCTTATAGGGTGCTCAACTTTTAGCATTTATGCGTACCCTTTGTATCGAGACTTTACTGGCGCTTTTATTTGATTACTTATTAATCCTATTGTCAGAAGGCAAATAAAGGTAGCAGCATTTGCCGGCGCTTGAAGAGGAAAGTCTACACTGGCGTGCAATGCCATACCTATAATAGCCATAAACGACGCAAAGGCGGCTCCTCTTGCCATATTATGACGCCTTCGCTTTAAAGCTTTAAGGCTACTCGTTAAGCACATGCCAACGATAAAAAATAAACTTAAAAAACCAATCGCGCCAAACTCAATAAAAAACTGTAGGTATTCATTATGAGCATGGTCATAGGCTAAGTTTACCTGACTACTCTGGTATTTAGGATACATAGTGTAAAAGCTTCCACCACCCGCTCCTAATGCTGAGTACTTTGAAATTAAAGGAATGGAGTCGACAATAATCTCGTCTCTTGTTTCTTCTTCAATACTTGTTTGTTCTATTCTGGTCTGCACTTCTTTAAGCCCAAAAATACTACTGATAATAGCAATGTCTATTACAAGCATACTTACAAATAATAACGTGTAACTTTTTAATCGGGGTTTAAAGTAAAAGAAACCAATGCAGGCGGTTAATGTCATGCTAATGAAAAAAGAGGAGTTTCCCATCCTTGAGCGCGACATAACAAGCGCAATAACCATACAAATAATGGCTAACCTGAACACTACCTTACTACTTAGCCAAAAAGAAACCCAATGCCTTAGTAAATCTTTTCTGGTGTAGGGGGGCGTAGCCTTTAACGTGCTAATTAAATAGCCTATGGCGGCACTTAGCGTTAATAATAAATAATTAGCAAAGTGGTTCTTATAAATAAAACTACCCGTAGCGATATGGCTTACGGGTAGGTCGAAAATAAGGCTGCGATCAATCCCAGACAAAACTTCAAATGCCCCATAAAATGCCTGAACGAGGCCACTCATACCTAACACGGCAATTAAAATTTTTAGCCTGAATATGCTTTTAACTAAGGTTAGCAGCGCCAAAAATAAGCAAAAAAACGACAATGATTTAAAAAGTGCGATATACGATTGGCCGGTATCAAAGGACAGCGAATAGGCAGGCGCTGCATTCAAGCTTACTAGTGGGTTAACACGCTCGGGGCGCATGTGAGCAACAAGTTCCTGCGGTAAAGGAATTAGCAAAAACGCTTGAAGGCCAATAAATATTACCCATAACGTTATTATGACTTTATAGCGTTTGAGTGTAACTAATACACTGCCAGGGCTGGTTAAACACAAAAGTGCAGTAATTAAAAAGAAGGAAATCTGCATTAGCGCCCACGCCCAGGGCCTGTTAGACCCCAGCGGCAAGGGTAGCCACACTAACGTGAAAAGCAAAAAGCCGAAAATAAGAATTTCGGCTTTTTTAAAGTTAGAAATCAATCCGTTGAATCGCTCATTTAAATAACGTTAAACTTAATTTCCTGAAGGCGTAGTGCCACCTTCGCTAGTTCCGTCAGCTAATGTGCCGCCAGCAAGTGGTGTAATAGTCGTTCCATCAGCAGCTGTGGCTGCAAGTAATTCAGTAATGTCGGCGCCGCCAGCAATCAAGGCTGCTTGTGCATCTTCTTGCGACATATAGCCTAGGCTAACTAAATAAATTTCAGTATCGTCTGACGGAAATAGCATTGTTGCTATTGTAACCACTTCCGATTCAAAACCAGACAATGAGCTATCTTCCAATGCATTTGTAGCTAGCAAAGCACCCGTTGGATTATTAACCAAAATTTTCATCATGGTAATAAACACATTCATATTATTGGTAAAGTACTCTAATCGCGCATCGGTGGGTTCAACGTCTAGCGATTCTAGAATTTGAACCACAAGTGCCTCATCGATATTGTCGATGTTGTCTGCTGAGCCAATAAGTTCAAGCAAATCAGCGCGCAGTTCATCGCCCAATTCGTTTGCTGCCACAGGCGTTTCGGTAGAAGATTCAACATCCAGTGCGCTATCTTGCGCTAATGTAATTTGAAACGACGAAATAAATGTAATCGCTAATAAACTAGCTAATTTTTTGATGAGCATGACTATTCCTTAAACAATATAAAAACTAGCGGAAAACTGCGGTAATACACTTCTAAGTATAACTGCCAATATAGGCTCTGTATACAAAACAACCGCGTTTAAATTAATATTCTTGCTATTTTTACTGCGTTACATTGATACCGTTGATTTACCACTGTACAGGTTTACTAAAAAGGTAGCCTTGTTGAAACATAACGCCTACTTTAGTAAGTGCAGTCGATTCTTTTTCTGTTTCTACTAACTCTGCAATAACTTGAATATTTAACCCGTTTGCTATGCTTACTAAACTACTCACAAACAGCTGGTTGTCTCTACTTTCTTCGATGCCTTTCGTTAATTTACCAGATACTTTTAGGAAGTCAGGTTGTATGGCTCTTATTCCAGCGAGAGAAGCTAAATTTTCGCCAAAATGCTCAATGGTTATTTTACAACCTAGTTCTCGAACGGCGTGGCAAAATGCAAGTGTTTCATTTTTATATTGAACAATAGTCATATCCTCAATTTCAAACACGAGTTGTTTAGCTAATGAAGGCGTTAGTTGCAGAAGCGCTGTAATCCACTTTCTGAAGTCGTCGCTTGCAATTGAAGCCATAGAGAGGTTAATGCCAATTGGCTTACAGTCAACCCCTAGCTTATCGATGGCGAGTTTACACACAAGCTTGTCTATTTCTGGAACCAAATTTAATCGTTCAGATGCGGGAATTAGCTGAGACATAGGTATGTAGCCTTCAGCCCCTCGGCCTTTGAATCGGGCTAACACTTCATGGTAACGGACAATAACTTCCGACGAATTGGTAATGGGTTGAAGTAATAATTCAGCGCGTTGTTTTTCTAGAATGAAATTTAGTCTTTCTCGCCATTCAGTATTGCTGTTGATAAAAGAGAGTTCAGACGCAAATTGCCATCCCTGCTCAGTTTTAGATGCCGCGAGTAAAGCGCTATCAGCTCGTTCCATAATTTCTGAAAGTGCGTCGTTATTCGAAAATATCGACGCGCCTAGCCAAGCAGCCTTATTACCTGTTTTTAGCGGGTCTATAGAACCTAAATTTGTGCTAATTTCACTTAGTTTTATTTCACAGTCTTCTTTGTTTATGCCCTCGAAGACCACGGCGAAATCGGCGCCCGAAATTCTGAATATTGCTGTTTTGGATATTTGCGAGGTGGTGCATTTTTTTAACGTGTTGGCGATGTTACTCACATAGGTATCGCCGGTATTAGCGCCCAACTTGTTATTGACTTCCGCCAGTTGAGAACAGCGAACTAGCAGTAGATAACCCCCGTCGTGAGAAGATGATTCGCTAAGTAGGGCACTCATGTGTCGTATAAACGCATTCCTATTTAGTAATTTCGTTAAATTGTCTTCAAAGGCAATAGATTTAAACTCTTCGGCTCTGGCGGTGAGTTCAGCAAACATGCCCTCAATAGAGCGTGACAGTCTATTAACGGCGTTGGTAATAAAAGACAACTCTGTAGTAAAGGGTTTATAGTTAATCTGAGAGAACTTCTGATTTTGGATGTCGTTAATTTTCTCTACAACGATGCCAAGCGGTTTAGTGATAGTTCTTATGATAAACAGCAAAAATATATAAGCGATAATAAACGCACCGAAAAACATGACAGCGCTTTGCGTTATTGTTTCCCACAACTTTTCGTTCGCTAGCCCAGGGTGGCTTTGAACATAAAGTTCTCCCGCCATTACCCACCCATCATTAATCTCAGTTTTTTCAACTGGAGGCGTTACTTTAACGAGTTGGGTAAACCATGTAGGGACAGTATCAATTTTATTGGGGTTTTGTTTAGTTAAAACAGTTTCACCATCGCTATTTTTTAATATTATTTCCTTGTAATAGCCTCTGTCGAAAATAGCATTCACCATGGTTTCAGCCACAAACATACCGCTATCTTGACCCATATAGGGGGAAATAGATAATCCTAACGAAGTGGCGGTATCTTGCGCATGTGTGGCTAATTGTTCACTCACATATTCTTTTGTCATCTTGACATTAATTAAAAACGAGCCAACGAATACAGCCAGTAAAAAGACGAGTAAACTACTACTGAGTTGGGTAGATAATTTCATTGTTTTTATGTATCTCCGTTAATACTGGTATTAAGTCTGTCGATCATGTCGTCCCACATTTTCATGGGCCCGCTGCCTCGTAGCTTCTTTCCGGTTCCCATCGACTTTGCAGTCCATAGGCCGTTACCATTGAAGCTATATACAGGCGCTAAATCTCTTCTTTTATTGGCAGGAAGAATTCGTTTATTTATATTGTCTAAAACCAAAGGAATCGACTTGGGTGTAGGGTAGTAAGCAAGTACCATATGCGGTTGGCGTTGCCTCAATGCGGTAACGTACATTAGCCGTAAATTTTCCTCTGGTATACCAAGCTCTCTTAGCGAAAAGTACTTAGCGATGGAGTAATCTTCACAGTCGCCAGCGCCTGTAGAAATAAACTCTATTGGTGTAGCCCAGTAGTCTGTTGTACGCCAATGCTCAATATCGTCTACAAATTTAAATCTATTAAAGTAGCGGTTAACTTGATACAGTTTTTCTTCTATATCTTCGTTGGCAATGTCGTCGAGAAGCTCGCGCCATTCAACAATGCTTTCAGCGGCCTTTTTACCATAGCGTGACTCTACCTTTTTTTGCATCTCTGGGGTGAAAATCATGCGGTACTGTGCAACGCTAGTGAGTACACAAGTACTAATAAACACCCCAAAAACATAACGAAGCTTCCGCGGTATATAAAATCTATTTTTGCGAATGTCCAAAAGGGCTGCCTGTCGAAAGATCATGAAGTTAAACTAAAGTATAAAAGACTATGCTTTAGTTCATAGTTCGTCCTTGTTCATGATTTTATAATGTCAAAAATAATGTAAAGTTAAAAGGGGTTTGGTAACGTAGTAACGCATTAATTTTAATTGTAGCATTAATCGGTTGTCGAAGACGTTAATGCTTTATATATTGTGTGAAAGTTATAGTCGCAACGCCTTGATGTAGTGTACTTTTTAAAGGGAAGCTAATTTGAAAATGGAAAGTGAAAATGCCGTGTTCTTGATAAACTCGTTAGAAGGCGGTGGTGCTGAAAGGGTAATGGTGAACATGCTTTCTATTTTAGAGTCTTACTTCAGCCGTAAAGCAATGCGTGTTTATCTGGTTTTACTTGATGATTTACCCGAAGAACATAGCTGCCCTGGGTATGTTCACAAAATTGTGCTCAATAGCCAAGGGAGCTTGCTAAAAGGCTATGGCCAGCTAAGCAATACGCTATGCAACCTCAATCCTAAATTTTGTTTAAGCTTTTTAACACGCAGCAACTTACTGAATGTTGTGCTTGGAAAAAGGCTAGGCTATCCAGCCATTATTAGCGAGCGAGTGCATACATCTAGCCACCTTTCCGGTGGCTTGAAAGATAGTATTACCAAACAATTAGTAAAGCTAACTTACAAGCATGCTATGCATGTTATTGGTGTAGCTGAGGGCGTAATGTCTGACTTGGTAGAGCATTACTCGGTTCCAAGCAGAAAGATTTCCGTGCTGTATAACCCTTATAATATTCCTCGTCTTCAAAAGTTGGCTGAAGAGCATGTTACGGATCTCCCCAACGCTAATTACATCGTAGGCATTGGGCGCTTGGTAAAGAACAAAAATTTTTCTCTATTAATTAATAGCTTTGCGAAAGCTAATTTATCGCTTCACCTTGTGATTTTGGGCGTAGGGGAAGAAGAGGCGTCGCTTAAAGAACTAACATCTCAATTAGGCGTGAAAGATAAGGTGCATTTCATTGGATTTAAAGCTAACCCTTATCCCTATATTGCTAATGCCACATTTTTTGTTTCTACCTCTAATGCTGAAGGGTTTCCAAATGCAATTGTGGAAGCTATGTGCTTAGGTAAGCCAGTGGTTGCAACCAACTGTGAATCAGGGCCCGCAGAAATAATTGCAGAGCGTTACCCATACAAAGTCGCCACAATGAGCATCGAGAAAAATGGCATTTTATGCCCTATGAACAATCAAGCAGCGGTTACTGACGCGCTGAAAGTTATGTGTAGCCCTGAAAATATTGACCATTTTCAGCAGCAAAGCTTAGCGTGTGCTAAACGGTTTTCTTATGCATTCTTTGAAGAGCGTGTGACTACTATTTTAGAAAAAGTGGAAAACCATGTTTGAAGCAATAAAAGTCGTGGTGGGAATAGTCAGCTTTTTTCTAGTTTGGCGAACTATTCGCAATAATTGCAATAAATATTTAGCGTTTGCCATTGCTGCAATTTGGCTCCGTTTTTTCCTGTCAGCATTTCCTAGTATTACTTACCCCCCATTAGTCGCGGGGTTTTCGCTTAACGCGATAGGCTCCATAGGTGTGGTGTCATTAGGCTTGCTGGTTATTCCCTTTAGTTTGTTTAAACTTAAAAAACTCCTTCCTTTTTATGTGTTGTTTTTTGCAATATTAATTAGCGGCATCATCAATATGAAAGTGGGAGGGACAATAAATTTATTAGTTAAGTGGTGCTATTTTTTAGTGTTAATGTTAGCGGTGTTTTTATCGGTGCATTACTATGGCAAGAACGAAACACTGAAGAAACTACTGGTAGCGTTCACCATGCCAGTAGCGCTGCAAGTTCTCTCCATATTGCTAGGGCACACAAAAGCCACAGAAGCAGACGGTTCAACCAGTTTTATTGGGGGCTATAATCACGAGTCTGCATTTTCGATGGTTATAGTAGCCTATGTATTCTTACTTGGAATGATAGAGCGGGGCACCTTGCGAATGCATACTACGCTTTTTACTGTAGCTCTAATTCTGCTAGTACTAGTGAACTACCGAACCTCAATTCTTACCGTATTACCTATCGCCGCCATATTTTACTTTACCCAGGCGGAACAAAAGATAAAACCGTCGCAAAAACCGGCGGTTATGACGGTCATCACCTTGTTTTTAGCTGTTGTTTTGGTAATGCTTTCATTCAGCATGAGGGAACGCTTTACAGACATAGGGAGTTTAATCGCCAATTTAGACGTGGTACTTAAGGCGCCTGAGTATTTAAGCCAAACTGAGCGAAGTTTAATGTCTTCTCGGGTTTATATATGGAGCCAATATATTGATGGCTACAGAAACGCGGGTGTTATACGGCATATATTTGGCTTTGGCGCTGAGTCTTGGCGAGACGCCTTTAACCTTTATGCGCATAATACATTCATTTCTTATTTATACGAGTTTGGTGTAGTAGGTTTTACAAGCCTTATAAGCTTGTGCATTATTATTCTTGGTAATGCATTTCGTATAGTTAATAAAGCTGCATCGAGGACACTGCTTTTTACTTTTATAGGCTTTTTAGCAATGAATTTAGCCACGATGCCATTATGGAATATAGAAGGCTTAATATTCTTTGCCATTTTTAGTGCGCTATTGTCTGCAGAAAATAGCAAAGCTAGAAGTGACGTGAAAAATAGAAGTGCGGAGACTATTAACTATGCGAATTAACAGCAAGAGTGACTGCCATTATTTTTTACGTCAGGATATTAAGGCATTAAACATAGTGCCTAATTTTAAAAATAAATTGACCCACGATATTTGGCAATTCCAAAAAAAACTACGGCTTTTGGAGTACTATATAAATTGTAAAAAGGGTTACTTGTCAAAGTTAATAACGGTTTATTTGCGCTTGTCATTAAGAAAACAGGGGCGCAAGCTGGGGTTTTCAATTCCACCAAATGTTTTTGGGCCTGGGTTATCGATTGCTCATGCTGGAACAATAGTCGTTAACTCAAACGCACGAATTGGCGCTAATTGTAGAATTCACGTATGCGTGAATATTGGTGCAGATATACGAGACGGAAATAAGGCACCGATAATAGGCAGCAATTGTTATATTGGCCCTGGAGCGAAAATTTATGGCGCAATTGAAATAGGCGACAATGTAGGTATAGGAGCTAACGCTGTGGTTAATAAAAGTTTTCCTAGTGGTATAACGATAGCTGGTGTACCTGCGCGAAAAATAGGGGATTCTGGCCCCATGGATTACAGGGAGTCTCAGGAATGAAAATAGCAGTGCTGGGGTTAAGAGGCATACCAAATATTATGGGCGGTATAGAATCGCATTGCCAGAATTTGTATCCGCGGCTAGTTAAACACGGTATGGACGTTACTATTATAGGGCGTTCTCCCTACATAGATGACGATCAATATGAATTTGAAGGGGTTAAAATTAAATCGGTTTGGACGTTTAAAAATAAATTTCTAGAAACCTTTTTACACACTTTTATGGGGGTTATCTATGCGGCGTTATTCGTTAAACCAGACATTATTCATATTCACGCCATAGGCCCGTCTTTATTTGCCCCGTTTGCTAGATTACTTGGTTTAAACGTTGTAGTCACGCATCATGGAGCAGACTACGACAGGAAAAAGTGGAATGGTTTTGCTAAGCGTATCTTGAAGTTGGGTGAAAAAATGGGGGTGAAATTCAGCCATTCAATGATAGTGGTTGGGAACTCACTCACAAAAAAACTAAAACAAGAATACTCATCTAATGCAAATAAGTTAGTGTTTATACCTAATGGAACCTTAACGGGTTTTTCGGACAACATCACTGAAGAGCAGTTACCTACAGACCTTTCTATTCAACCGAATACCTACATTTTGGCTGTGTCGAGACTGGTACCCGAAAAAGGTATACACGATTTAATTTCGGCCTACCAAAAAAGCAATACTGATTTCAAATTAGTCATTGTGGGGGCGGCAGATCACGACGATGAGTATTCTAAAAGTATAAGAAATAGTGCAAGCCAAAATATCATCATTGCCGGTAGAAGAACAGGGCATGCCCTTGCTAGCTTGTACAAGTTTTGTGGTGTATTTGTGTTACCTAGCTACCATGAAGGTCATCCCATTGTTGCGCTAGAAGCCATAAGCGCGGGCAGCAATGTTTTACTGTCGGATATTCAGCCAAATAAAGATATTAGCTTACCATCCGATTGCTATTTCAAAGTAGGGGATACAGACGCCCTAGCAAGCAAAATTACTCAGTTGGACGAACTCAATTTATCTTTCAATAAATCGGCATTTTTAGAAAGATACAACTGGGACAATATTGCAGAGCAAACCTTGCTTGAATATAAAAAAGTTGTGGAGCAATTAAAGTGAAAGCGGGCGCTAAAATAGACGTAATCTATATTCTTTCTGAAAAATCTTCAGGCTCTAGCTTCTTGTTCCGAAGCTTGAAAGATGCGCTTAATATAAAGTCTTACCCTAAAACGATTCATTATGAATCTGAAACCCTTTATTGGACCAAAGCCGCATCTTTGCTTGATAAGCCCCAATTGAAAATGCTTGCTAGTGCTGTACCGTACCCCAAGGCGCGAGCACGTAAGGAAATTCAAGATTTCCTAAAAGAGAATTTAAATCATGACATCGAGTTTGAGAGCGATGAAGACATGGTATTTAGGGGGTGGTTTGAATTAGTACGTCAATTTGGCCCAGTATTTATTGAAAAATCGCCCCATCACCTGCTTCAATGGAGCGCACTTGAACTGATGTTGGAGTTCGAAGAAAGATATAAAAGTGAAATAAACTGCCACTATATTTGTATTATTCGTAACCCTAAAGATGTTTTCCTATCTCAGTTTAGGCGATGGAATGTTGATTTTAAATTGCTAGAAAATCAGTGGTTAATTAATTATATGAACTGGGAAAGGCTGGTCGAAAATGCCGAAAGTTCATCTAACAAATTTAAATTAAAGTATGAAGATTTGGTAAGTAATCCCTTGCTATGCTTGGCGTCCATTACTCAATCACTGTGTATTTCTGCTGAAATCTGCTCAACGGAAAAAGTACGAAAGAGCAAGTCTTCTAAGCAGTCGGAGAACTTTGGTTACGTTCTCTCTAGCTCGATTCTTTCGTTGGCAAAGCAATTTGGCTATTCACAAAGCGAACTTATGAGCACACCTTCAATTAAGTGGTTTCTCTATAGACTTTATATAAGCTACATATATAGTCCGTTAAAAAAGGTATATATTAAACTCAAGTAAAGCTGATAGTTCGCTTGAATTTAATATCTTTTATTTAGTCCGACATAAATAATAAAGGCCAGATTATGAGTACGAAAAGACATGTAACTGTCTTTGTTAGAAGCTTCCCTGTACTATCCGAAACTTTTGTAATAAATCAGATAAAAGGGTTAGTAAGAGAGGGGCTTGACGTAGCTGTGCTATCCGTGAACCCAACAAGTGATGACGGTCAAGCTGAAAAAGAAATATTTGGCACTGAGAGTAAAGGGCACGTAAATTCTATTCTGCCCCATACAAGTAGTTGGAAAACATATGTCTATGTATTCTTTTCTTTTTTTTATTGTCTATCTTCCAGTAATAGGTGGCGTTTACTCAAATTGTTTCTCGAATTATTTCGTAAAGGTAGCCGTTTCCTTGCTAGAGATCTGTTAGCAATAGTATGGTTTTGTAAAAATAAAAAGATTGCTACCACTAACTGTATCGCTCATTTTGGAGTAAACGGCGTAGTATTCGATCATTTACGGCAAGCAGGGTTGGTGGAATGTGATAATTTATTTACTATTTTTCACGGTTATGAAATTAGTAAATATGAACAAATAAATACTTGGAAAAACTTTTATGCCAAGCTAACAGGTACGTTATTACCTATAAGCGAGAAGTGGAAAGCTAGGCTGGTAAAATTTGGAGCAGAAGAGGAGAATATAAAAGTTCTTCATATGGGCGTTAATGTAGATAAATTCACGTATTCTGATAAACCTTTCTCAAACCCTTTGAATATGCTAAGTGTCGCTAGGGCAACGGAGAAAAAAGGCCTTACATACGCGATTGATGCGACCCTTTCTAGCGAAAAAGAATGTAGATTAGTCATTGTAGGAGATGGCCATTTAATGCCCGAGTTAAAGGCGCAAGTAGACAAGCACCCTAATAAATCTCGTATTTTTCTGATGGGCTCCCAGCCACCTAGCGAAGTAAGCCTACAATTAAAAAAAGCCGATGTGTTTATTCTGCCATCAGTCACGGATAATTCGGGGGATATGGAAGGTATTCCAGTGTCCTTAATGGAGGCTATGGCATCTGGCGTTGTTGTTTTGTCAACGTACCACAGTGGTATACCCGAATTAATCCAGGATAATATTAGTGGTTTTTTAGTTCCTGAAAGAGATGTAAATGCTTTGATTGAAAAAATAGAGCTAATAATTGAGCACGATAATATTGCAACAATTAGAGAGCGTGCAAGGAAGAGAGTTGAAGAAGAATTTAACGCTCAAACTCTTAACCTTCAATTGGTTAAATTGTTGAATGGCGAGAACGTAAACTAATACTTTCTCGCCTTAGTCTTATTTTGACTTAATATTTAGACCAAGCCTAATTAGCTCGGAGGCAGTGTTAACGAAGCCAATTTCATCTATAGAAAGTTTCAGGATGGAAAGCTTATCTTTTCTAGTTTTTAAACTAGGCAATATTAACTCAGCTATATGTCGAATATATGCCTGTGTAGTCAGCACATCTCTATGCTTTTTTAACATATCCAAGCGAAGACGATATTGTTCGATAGTCAGCTTAGAATATTTGTTTGTCATTCTTTCATGATCGCCATCGTCGTAGATATAAAGCGCTTCTCTTACGTATGAAAAGTTTGTTAGTTGGGCTATTCTTAGATAAATATCCCAGTCTTGTGCGCGATGCAGAGAGGCATCGAAGGGGGCTTTGGCAAGTATTTCTTTATCGCATAGTAATCCGCTAGTACTTGCTAACTTGTTATTTTCACTTAATTCTTTAAGCGTTATTTCATGATATTGCTCGATACGAGTAATTTTCTTCGTTTTCGTTATGTAACCACAGTGTGATGCTTTACAGTTGTCGTTCAGTGAACTAAGTTGCCTCTCGAGTTTTTTTGGAAACCATTCATCGTCATCGTCGAGAAATGCAATAAAGTCCCCACTGGCATTAGCTATTCCAGTATTTCTAGCAGCCGAACCTCCACCGTTCCTTGTATGTTTAACATACTTGAAGTCAATGTTAGCAATTTTCTCCAGTGTGCTTTCGTAAGATACTTCTGATGCGTCGTCTACAATAATAATTTCTACGTTTTTATATGTTTGATTTAATACTGTATTGCAGGCTCTTTCTATAAATGCAGGCCTATTATAAGTGGGTATCACAACGCTAATAAGTGGATTATCCATTACTTTAGTGCTCTTTTTAATTTATTGCTAAATACTTTTATTATTGGAAGGAAACCGATTTCCTTATAAACGTTTTGCATAAATTTGAACTTGCCGTTACGCTGAAAAATACCATTTAAATAATACTCAGCCATTCGTTCTTTGAAATTATTTTCTCCAATGAGCGCTCTATTTTTGTATGTCATGTGTGCCTTTGCTTGAATTCCTTCTATAGTAAGTTTCGCAAAACCTGTAGTCATACGGCCAAAATGAACAGTGTCGTATATTATGAGTGGCTGCTTTATCATAAAAACAGGGCCTAGTTTCAATAAGCGAATATAAAAGTCCCAATCTTCGGCATGCTTTGCATTTTCATCGAACGATATAGCAACTTTATTGCTATCTATCATTAACTTACTAGGTGGCCCTATTATATTAAAGCAAACGATATCGCTTTGTTCCAAGTGTTCAATATTTGGGCCTATCACCTTTTTACTTATAGATTCGATATGGTGGGAGCTACAAGCTACATATTTGGGATTTTCAGTTAAAAACTTGACTTGAATTTCAATTTTTGATGGAAGCCATTGATCATCATCGTCTAGAAACGCCACATAGGGGCTTTTCGCCAACGAGATTCCCCTATTTCTTGATGCTGCTAGCCCCATATTTTTGTCGTTTCTAAAAAATCTTACATTGTTATACTGCGAGTATTTTTCTCTCACTTCTGCGTAGGATTCTGAAGAGTGGTCATCTATTACGATAATTTCTATATTAGGATACGTTTGATTTATAGCGCTATCAATTGCCCTTGATACTAGACTGGACCGATTATAGGTAGTAATAACACAGGTGACTAGTTTACTTGTTTCCATTACTGACGAGAACTCCCTTCAACTCTTTCTCCCACCATAAAGTGGTTCTGGATGCGTTAACTATAGAGGTGTAAATTAGGTTTATTCGTCTCACTATATGTGGGCTATAATGGGTTGTAAAGAGTTCAGAGATACATAACTAGAAATTGTTAGGCGTGAAGTGTAGCTTTTACAAATCACGCCAAGTATCACGAAATTATATTGATAAAATAATTCCAAAAAAGGGGGGGAGGTTATTTAATTTCAATAGGGATATTGCTCAAATTAGGTATTTCGGATCCAAGTTCTATATCATGGGGATAACTCTTTAAATATAAAAGAGAGTTAATGAATTTTGGGTCTTCGGTTAACGGGTTCTCTTCGTAGTTATCGTAAGAGATATTGAGGACAGGCGCTTTAGAGTTTGTATTGTAAAAAATGTTATTGGTAAAAGAGGAGCCTTCGTACTTTTGCTGATCGTACACTGCGTACCCCACCATGTTATTTCTATTCCGTGTGATGAAAATATTATTTATTAACTCTACCCACATAGTTGTATCCCCCCTAAAGCGCGAAGACGCCAGAGCGTTTCTGTTGGTGATGATATAATTTTCTAAAATGAATGTCTTTCCTGCTGGGCTAGACATTAAGCCTCCTGCTTTAATTGCTGTCCACTCTCGCCCACGCTCATCGCCCAAGTCATGTATGTAGTTGTGGAAAATATAACTTGGGCCTAATCGATTAGGAGCAACACTTACGCCAGCATAGCCTTTAGTCATTTCATTATTGTAAACCAATACATTTTGTTGCCCACCATCAAGTTCAATTAAATCATCGTTAGCGTAAGCTAAATAATTGCCGTATATGGCTGAATCTCGAACAAATCCGCCTTCTCGTGACGCGTTATATCTGCCTTCAATGACGTCGTTAAATCTGTGTGTGGCAGTACCATATAACTTATTATTTCTAATAATGGTTTGCCCTGAGAAGTCTGGGTTTTCGTGTTGCGCGTTAATCAAAATAGCGGTGGGGCCCTTAGGGTGGCCATAACCCCAATGGTTAGCTTTACCGTTGGGGTTGTATATTTGAGTTTCTTCTATTACCACAACCCCTGTTTTTTCTAAATATATGCCCGCATCATAATTAATAGGTTCCTCGCTATTCGTGTTCTCATAACCGACGTTATTTCTATAATCTGTAGCAATTCTGCCGTATTCGGATATGTCACAATTCTTTATCCAAATATGATGTGCGGCATGAGAGAAAATACCATGATACTTCCCGCCTTTAACAATAAGGTTTTCTAAAACAATGTATGATTGAGCGCCTAGGTTAATTGCTGCTAAGTCGTCTGAATTAGCTTCGATAACTTCACCGTTCCCTACTATTTTCGCGTAGCCTTGCTCACTGCCTTGTATGCCTAAAGCTTCAATATCTAACTGCCCACCCGAATAGATATCCGCCAGGTTATATATTTTATCTTCGTCTATAGGTGGCTTATCTGCTTTGGTTTTGAAATCAAACTCATATTTTTGGATGTCACCGCTTTCTTCAGTTACGGTGACTTCTACATCGTATTCAGTGTTGGGGTTTAAGTACATTAAACTGCCGCTTAGTGCGCCGTATACCGGCTCCCATGCAAGGGGCATAGCGGTGCGCCAAGATTCGCTACTAACTTCTTTAAACTGAACTTCATTTTTTGTATCTTCGTTTTGGCCATAAATAACAATACCAGCGGAATGAATAAGTGGTGTTATTTGGTTATCTTGATTGGAAGATGTGCCTGAAAGCGCAACTGTGGGGTCGAGCCCAGCTATCGTTACTGCGTGAACAAGCACGTTTGGCTCTACCTGCATAGATTCGTTGCCTATTCTGACTAGTCGGTATGCGTCTACTGGAAACAGTTTTAATAAAACGGCCAGTTTTTCTGGCTGATGGCTGAGGCTATCCCAATTAACATCACTTAGCCTATGGTTGGCCACACTCGACAGCGTGCCATCCATAAATAATTCAACAACATTCTGGGTATTCTCACTTACTAATTCTTTCAATGGTTTGCTGGTACGCCAATGTGATAGAGAACGCGTTAGTGCTTTAGGCGTTTTGTTATACGTACTTTCAAGGTAGCTTAATACTAAGTCGCCGGATTGATTGGTTGTTTTTGCGTTTTGCCTATTATCGGTGTTTACAGCACATGCATTTAAAAATAGGATAAAACTAAGCATATAAAGGGCTTTGGCTAAGCGTGAAGTGAAATGTTGCATGACGTAGAGCCTTTTTGATGTAGATGAAAAAGAGAAATTAAAAGAAAAGAGGCACTGTCTTGGTTTTATAAAGTAAGGGTAGGCGCTATTACTCCTTCCAGCAAGTGAATGTTTAGAAGTTTAATAATATGGTTTCGCAGCACTTGTAATAAAGTAGCAGATAATACAGAAAGCGATTCAAAGCATTAATTTTACATGTACTACTGCATATATTCTTTGAATAAAGTCCAATAGTCATTTGCTATTTTTTCAATACTGTAATCGGTACTACGCTCTTTGGACTTTAACGTGTAATGGGTGATAAGCTCGGAGTTTTGGAAGGCATTTATGGCTTCTGTGAGTGCTTGGGTGTCGTTTACAGGTACCAATACGCCATATTCAGCCATTTCTACCTTACTGGCCTGGAAAGTAAAACTTCCTGCTAAAATCTCAGCTGGCCCTGAAGGGCAATCTGACATAATCGCTGCTCTGCCTAACACCATGGCTTCTAATAACGCATTCGGGAAGCCTTCATTGGTTGACGCTGAAACATAGTACTTTGCCTTTGCGACGATGGCATATGGGTTTTTAGCATAACCTAGCAGTATAACTTTATCTTGAGCGCCTTGGTTTGAAATATAGGCAGTGAGTTCGTCTTTTAATTCACCTGTTCCCAAAACTACCAAAGGAACCGTCTCTTTAGATGCGAGAAATGCATCTATCAATAATTTTGTGTTTTTACTTTTCGTTAGGCGGCCAACAGACACAACAAACTCATTTGGCAAATGATATTCTGGACGTTCTTGGCCCAGTTCAATGATATTTTCTATGGGGTATGGATTAAATATGGTAGCAGCTCGTTGTTGCTTTACATTATACGACTCAACCAAGTTTTGGGTAACACCGGTAGACACGCCCAATACCGTGTTAGCCAATTGATAACTCACCTTCGGAATGCTTTCGGCAATTCTGCGCTTTAACCCTTTAAACTGATTGTCAAAATGACTGCTCAAGTGCATGCGCTCACAAATAATGGTGGGGTACGCATTTGCTAATTTTCCAACAATAGCATTACACACATTGGCACGAACCAAAAAACTTACGCATAAGTCGGGTTTTATGGCTTTAACATGGCGATAAATATTTAACCCACTTAAAAACAGGCTACGTTTACTGTTTGCAACAATGAGGTTCACGTTTTTGGGAAGCTCTCTTACTATGGGTTCGTCATCTAGTAAAAGAACATGTACTTCAATGCCCTCGTATAAATTTTTTTGGCTTAAAATGTTTACCAGGGCGCGCTCTGCACCCCCATAGCCAATGGAGTTAATAATAATTAGTATACGTTTCATAAAACGACGAAATAATCAAAAAAACTACCATTGCATATGCCTATTAAATTTTCAATGCTTTCTATTTGGCCATGCTATTGACGATAGAATTCATGACGGTATATTAAATGAAAGATAGTTATTAAAACTAATACAAGTTGTCCAGATTTTTTCAAAGGGATTTATCAAATGAGAATTGCGCTTTACCAGCCATGGATCTATCTGTACGGCGGCTTGGAAAAAAGTTTATTAGAAGTTGTAACCCGCTCAGAGCACGATTGGGTGGTTTATACAGGCCACTATGAACCAGAGAACACCTTTCCAGAGTTCAAGAATGTCGATGTACGAGTATTGAACCCTACATCTATAAAAAGAACGCTATTTGGTACCCTATTTAGCGCCATCCAAATTGCCCGACAAAAGATACCCACTGAAGATTTTGATGCTGTAGCTGTATGGTGTGACGGATTGGGCGACCTTATTACTTTTCGTAACCATTCGTTACCCCTTATGAATATTTGTAGTACGCCATTGCGCGCAGCATTTGATCCCGTTTATGAAAGGCAAGCATTAGCGGATAGTGGTTTTTTATATCGCTTAAGTTATAAGCTGTTTAAGCACGCTTTTAGAAAAGTGGATAAAGCAGCGTGGCGGCATTTTGACAGTGTAATTACCACTAGCACAGAAGTGAAAAACAGAATTATCGAAGGGAAGCTTTGCACCGACGAAACTAAAATGGTGATGGCGTACCCTGGAATAGAATATAAAAGTAATTTAGAGAGCATTACTTACGAGCCCTTTATACTTTTACCTGGCAGAATAATGTGGACTAAAAATATTCAGCTTGGCATTACTGCTTTCCTTAAAGCTAAATTACCTCAACCTTGGAAACTGAAAATAGCCGGATTCCTCGACGACAAAAGTGGTTCATATTTAGACGACCTGAAAGTTTTAGCCAACGACGCGCCAAATATAGAGTTTGTTATTTCACCCTCACAAGAAGTGCTTAGCCAACTTTATCAGCAAGCTGCATTTTGTTTATTTCCTCCACTTAATGAAGATTGGGGTATTGTGCCGTTAGAAAGTATGAATTACGCGAAGGCTGTAATTGCCAACGCAAGCGGTGGGCCGAAAGAGAGCATTGAAGATGGTAAAACGGGGTATTTACTCGAACCAGATAATGATGCGTGGGCAGAAAAAATTAAATTGTTAGCAGGTGATACTTCTTTGTGTAAAAGCATGGGGGTTATCGCTAATGAAAGGGCAAAGCTGTTTTCGTGGGGCGAGTTCGTTAAACGCATTGATGAAACCCTATCTAGCAGAATTAAAGGGTAACCTTCTGAAGTTTAGCCATATTACCTGAGAAATCCTAATGCAATCACCTTCCATGGTAGGCCGAATTCCTTCGTTAGACGGAATTAGAGCGGTTTCAGTTTTGCTTGTAGTAATATCGCATTGTGGCTTTGGGCACATTATTCCTGGCGGCTTAGGCGTAAGTGCCTTTTTCTTTTTAAGCGGCTACTTAATTACATCGCTGCTTTTAATTGAATTACATCAAAGCAAACACGTTAATTGGCGACATTTTTTTATTCGTCGTTTTTATCGACTATTCCCACCACTTATTATTACGTTGATATTGGCTTACACCCTTTGTTACCTTGACCTAATAGGCGGCAATATTACGTTAAGCGGCTTTCTATATAGGCTGTTTTATTTAGCTAATTACGCGCAACTTATTCCATTAGGTGGTGATATACCCAATGGCTTAATTATTCTGTGGTCGTTAGCAGTGGAGGAACACTTCTACCTACTGTTTCCGTTTATTTTTAGTTTCTTTTTTATTGGTAGAAGTCGTTTCACTACACTGTTTGTATTGGTGACGATGTGTATAGGGTTTCTTGCTTGGAGAATACTAGCAGTAGGTTTGTTAGGTATAGAGAGCCGTTGGGTTTACCATGCATCAGATGCAAGAATGGACTCCATTTTAATAGGGTGTATTCTGGCTGTATGCATAAACCCTTTTTATGTTTCTAACTATGAAAAAATCAATAGACGTAAAGCACTGTGGTTAATATTATTTTTTTTAGGGCTAGGCGTATTGTTATTTTCGTTGCTATATAGGGATGACTTTTTCCGAGATACATTTCGATACACCCTTCAAGGTATTGCATTGGTGCCCATTTTTATTACGTGTGTATTTCTTAACCAACACACTCTAACCTTTTGGTTGGAAAACAAGGCGCTAAAAATGATTGGGGTTTATTCGTACTCAATCTATCTGTGCCATCTGGTTTTTTACGATTTAATTAAACGTGCGTGGGGTGTTGAAGATGGCATTTTGATGTTCGCCATGGTAGCCGTGACTTCTGTAACCTTTGCTGCGCTCGTAGATGTGTTTGTAGATAGACATTTACGTAGTTATAGAAAACGACTGCATTAATGTGAGATTGTAGTATTAACTCTTTAATCAATATCGCATAGAGTTGTTGATTAAAAAAAATATTGAAATACGCTGATATATTTGAATATGTTAAAATTAGCACGATTATACAACTTTCTGTAGTTAATATAATAATAGAAGAGTTTAACTAGATTATGGATGAAATAAAATTAAGTTCTTGCACTATTTCGGATGAAATAGATATACGCCGTGTATCAGAAAGGCCATTGGCATTAAGAAACGATAGATATGACGAAGATTTCGACTGGAAGACCCTTTTTTACGATACATATCAGTGTGGAAGGTTTACGGTCTTCCAAGGCCCGCCTTTAAATAATTTATATAGCTACCTAAAAGAATATTCACTATTTCAAAATGTCAGCGGCTTTCTAATGGCAAAGCATAAGATAAACCAGCGACACAAGGCCTGTGATATCTGGATCAGGGGTAGGGTGAAAAATGACAATATTAGTGGCCCACTGGGGGACTTTAGGCTTAATATTCAACCGTCAGGCAACCATATTTTCGCAAATAAGCGAGTAATGCTTACGTTGTCTAAAGAAAATAATTTGGAATGGATTGCTGATTGGGCTGAATTTTATCAAAAGGTTCATGGTGTAGAAGCTATTCTTTTTTATGACAATGGATCTACCTCTTACACTGCTGAGGAAATTCGGAGGGCTATTCTAAGAAAATGTCCGTCGTTAACTGTTGTCGTAGTTGTTTGGCCATTTAAATACGGGCCTCAAGGTGGAGTGTCGGGAGGAAAAGATGGTAACGTTGCACCATGGGACTCCGATTTTTGTCAAACTGGTGTGTTACAACATGCGAGATTTAGATTTTTACAAAACGCAAAGAGTGTTCTGAATTGCGATATAGATGAGTTGGTTGTTGGAGAGAAGTCAGAGCAATCTATATTTGAATATACAGAGAAAAGGCTATTAGGGTTAAGTTATTTCAAAGGGTTATGGATCGGAAATGCGACAGAGAAGCACATGGAATCAGGCATTCGTCGGCACAGGGATTTTAATTACTTTAGTTCTCTCGAAAATAACAGCTGCCCGAACAAATGGTGCATTGTGCCTAAAATAACCAACAGGCACTATCACACCTGGAGTGTTCATGGAATAAAAGGGATGAAGCCTTTTTTCGGTAAAACAGATTATTTTAAATATCGCCATTTTAAAGCGATATCCAATGGTTGGAAGTATGATCGTTTAGATGAATCGAACAGAGTGGAACCAAGTGAAAAGTTACTGGATAGAAAATTAAAAAATGCTTTCAGTTCCGCCGATATCTAGAAAATATAGTAGCATTGCATCTGTCATTCGAAATAGTCACAATGCCACAAGTAAGGAAGCGCTTAATGAGATTTAGGAAAGATATTAACGGCTTAAGGGCTTTATAACGTGTTCCAATAGATTCACACACCCAGTTAAGAGATAATTATCTCAACTGGAGTGTATATGAAAACGCGAAAAAGCTACTCAAAAGAATTCAAACTAGATGCTGTGGAGTCTGGTTACAGAGCAGAATTACAAAGTTGCTGAGGCAGCTCGTAGTCTTGGTTTTAGTGCCAACATGTTAGGCCGTTGGCTTAAAGAGCAAGAATCTGAAGGTACCAACGCATTTCTGGGTAATGGCAAGTTGACACCGGAACAGGAAGAAATTCGTCAGCTGCGACAAGAAAATTAGCGCCTGAAAATGGAGAAAGAGATCTTAAAAAAGGCAACTGTAAGTTCAAGTGAACATCGCAACACTTCGTCCACTTCCCTTTAATGAGACAGTTTTTGTTGCTCAAATAAATTGAACCAGTCTTGTATGTCTCTTCGTTGATGTTGCTGCATAGTCGTTCTCCTTAGCAAAAAAGAACACCATGCCGTAGCTAACTTATGAATTGAATGTAGGGATTACGGGACGAATACAAATTAGGCGATACAATACAATACTGCTTGAACCAATGGGAAAAGCTGGCACGCTATACCCTAGATGGGCGACTGAGTATTGACTATAATCGCACTGAGCGCGCGATTAAACCGTTCGTCATAGGCAGAAAAAAACAGGCTGTTTAGCCAAACTGCCACAGGCGCAGCTGCCAGTGCAGTGCTCTACAGTATTATCGAAACTGCAAAGCACAACGACTTCAATGTGTTCGAGTTTGTGATGTCTAGCCTTGACTTACTCAGCAAGTCAGAGCCGAACATCGAGAAACTACTAACCATGGCAGTTTGCTAAACGCTAGGTGGGATTACCGGACGCCTACTCTGGATTAGTCAAAATTTACTTTGGTAAAAGTAAATAATTACAATTTTTCACGGTTTTTAAATCCGATGGGATTTCTGGTATGTTCTCTAAACAATATTCAAAATCTCCTTCAATAATACGATGAATTTCATAATCTATAGATTTTATCAATCCATTTATTTTGTTATTTATTTTTTTTCTTAAATCGAAGTTTTCACTATTTGCTGGTAAAACTTCAACGACAATTCGAGGTCTATGAATACTAATTGTTTTCAGAAGACCTGTTAACGTTTGAAACTCAGCGCCTTCAACGTCTATCTTTATAAGACTTATGCGCCTGTTGTTTTCCCTACTATGAAATACAGAATCAGTAGTTATTACGGGAATTAACAATTCCCCTACTGGAATAGACGTTAAGCGGTAATCTTTAACAAAGGTCGCTCCTTGCTGGGAGTAAAGATCACCAACTTTATCTAGATATAACGGTAATACTGAAGATTCGTTAGCTGCTCCGGCTGGGATTACCTTAGTATTAACCCAATTATTACATTTGATTAGATTTAATATATAGGTGACGCAATTAGGGTTAGGCTCTATACCTATATAGTTGCCTGTAGGATATAGGGTCTTAAATTTAATGAGAGTTTGACCGACGTTGGCGCCAATGTCGAGAAAATCAGTACCTTCTTCATAATTATCAGTAATTAGCTTATTGAACCAAGTTTCGTTTTTATGAATCATTAAATTATCGATGCCAACCGAGCCCAATACGGGGATTTTTACTGGCTTCTTATTTAATTTACGATTAATTTTAAAATTGATATGCTTGAAAATATTTCGAATTATTATATTGAAACGCATAAGTAAAAATCCATTTCGATGCTGGTCAGATAGCTGTGTATATCAGAATAATAACAATATCATAATTAAGGTATAAAGAAAGTACATTTGACGTAGGCTAGCCCTCTGTAAGTAGAAGCACTGCTCGAATGCGTTTCGAGGACTTTCCGTTCAACCATAGGCGCGTTTATTGCGTGTATTGCCAACTGGGATTGAACCTGAGGCGCAGAACCAAACGGGTACTGCCCAAACGAATAGCCCAGCCATTAGAAGTGCTGGATCAGACAAGCCATCAATGGGCGTTGGATTTTATGCATGACAACTTGTATTGCGGTAAACGGTTCAGAACACTGAATGTGGTGGATGAGGGCACGCGGGAGTGTCTCGCTATTGAAGTTGATACCTCACTACCCGCTGGTCGCGTCGTACGCGTCTTAGAACAGCTTAAAGCAGAGTGCGGACTACCGAGTCAGATGCGAATGGATAATGGCCCAGAGGGGTAATTTCGGCGACGCTGACGGATTGGAGTGAGACCAATGATATTGAACTGGTCTATATCCAGCCGAGTAAGCCACAGCTAAATGGCTTTATTGAACGCTTTAACAGTTCATTCCTCAGAGAGTTTATAGATGCTTAATTGTTTGAAAATCTCAATCAAGTAAGAGAAATGGCCTGGTTCTGGCGACTGGATTATAACGAAGAAAGAACACATGATAGTCTGGGTAACCTGCCTCCGGCAGCTTACCGAACAAAACTAGAAAACTCTAATTCAGAACTGTCTCATTAATGGGGAAGTGGACATGAGGTTATTAAACAATTTGCGTCTACTCGTAGTAATGTATACTTTATAAACCCGTTCGACGCAGTTTGTAATGATGAGAAAAGTTGCAAAGCTGTGATAGACGGCAAAAACCTTTAGTATGATCAAGGTTATTTGTCCCAATTTGGCTCGATAACAATATGGTCTTACATAGCAAGGTTGCTACCATAATTTTGATATCTGTCTTTTACATTTTTTTTAATTATTTTCAACAAGATTTCATAATCATTAGTTGAATTTGATTTGTATTAAATTGATTTTCTGATCAATTGTTCTTTTACTTGAATTATGAAATTTTTCTATAGTAAATAAATTACTTTTAAATTAGGGCTAATATGGAAAAGCTATTTTGTACAATAATTACAGCGAATTATCTACCTTACGTACACGTTCTTTATGATTCGCTTTTGGCTCATGACGGCAATGTGAAACTAGTCGCATTTATCTCCGACAAGAAGTTATCAGGTTCAGCATATGATAGCCTAAAAGGCAAAAATATAGAGGTTCTATACTACGAAGATATAGTAACACAAAGCGAGCTTATAAGCCCACTCAAGGACAAATACGCGGATAGCTACCATGATGCTTTTCGATGGTCGATGAAGCCAGTTCTACTTTCATATTTATTGAAAATGCATGAAAAAGCTATTTATCTTGATAGCGATTTACTATTTTTTAACGACTTTTCTTTTCTTTTCGATTTGTTAGATCGATGTTCAGTATTACTTTCGCCGCATTGGAGATCTTCAGATCCTTACAAAGACCCTATAAACTTTGAACTTAATTTCCTTGACGGTATGTACAACGGTGGCTTTGTCGGGGCTTCAGCCAAAGGAATAGATGCCCTAAACTACTGGGCTAAATGTTGTCTATATAAGATGGAAAGAGACAGATATAAGGGGTTACATGATGATCAGAAATATCTAGACATTTTACCTAGTAGATTTGAAGGGATTGAGTCAATTAGTCACAGGGGCTGTAATGTAGGTAATTGGAATCAAATTGACTGTCGTAGAAGTAAAACTGAAAGTGGTGAAGTTTTAATAAATGATAAATATAAAATTATTTTTATTCATTTTACAAAGAGTTTATTCAGAGGTGTATTTTTTGGCGACGATAAGTTACTCATGCCACATGTTGAACATTACCTATCAGCGTTAAAAAAATATAATATTACTGGAATATACGAAAAGCTCGAAAAAGAAGAGCTTAAAAGAAATAAAAAGTTTAATTTAAGAAAACTAACAAGAAGGATTTACTATAAAATTAAACCTTAATTGATAATTAGAGATATTAGAGGTTTAACCACTTTGTAAGCCTCTTTTTTCCTTTAAGATAATACTCAAAGCTATACTTTATTTCTTTGATACTAGAGGCTTGAATGTCTTCGTTTTCGACTCTTTTCTGATATTCGAAATTTTTAAAGTCACATTCATAAAGCTCATGTACCTTGTCTAATGCAGATTTGCTCCACACAACTTCTTTTTTTTCACCAACCTTCTTACTCTCAATACTCTTGGCTTTCTCTAGTTGTAATTCTTGAGCTACTTGAGAAATAGCATTTTCAATTCCGTTTTCTAATTTGAAGCATACAACATCGTCACTAACAAAATAAGACTGTGGGCGTAGGTGGTTATCCAATATAGAGTTATCATTTTTATACATTTTGAA
>Ga0105227_100159_pt1 | contig 29951 bp, 17 predicted proteins | sample Virmet3734_803_FD_89585 | JGI IMG/M metagenome (GOLD analysis project Ga0105227, IMG submission 89585) | Marine viral communities from the Southern Atlantic ocean transect to study dissolved organic matter and carbon cycling - metaG 3734_803 | ecosystem: Environmental > Aquatic > Marine > Oceanic...
GAATTAAATATGAGATGCCTTTATTGTACGTAAAGTAGAGTGATGTACCATAACCTAAAAGGAATTTTTTAATGTATTTCAAGTATCTTTCCGTCATAACACTCGCTTTCTTTTTAAGTGGATGCGGTCCATCAGAAGAAGAAATGCGGGCAAAAATAAAAGAGGAAATGAAAGTCAAGGCAGCCCAAGAAGCTGAAAAAGCTCGTCTTGCAAAAGAACAAGCTAATACAAAACTTGTTAATAATTGGAAAAAAGTTGTCTCTGATGTAGAGAAAATGCAGTTAAGTGATGATCCTAATGCTAAGCCTATTGGTGACGGAATTACAACTTACATACTCGACAATGATAAAGGTATTCTTTTTGAAGAATTCCAATATGAGATGATTGGGTTAGCCGGATTTGGCATGTTTCGCGAAACACTTGGAATTCCAGATTATATCGTGGAAAAGATATCTCAGACACGCCCTATCGACGGTACAAAAGAAACTAAATACGAAAACGTTGAAATCAGCTGGTCCGTTTCACGTTCTAGTGACCCAATTTCAAAAATAAAATTGCGCATTCAACTACGATTAGTAGATTAAAGCTTAAGTTTTACAACAGATTAGTACTGGTGTGTACACCCTTTTTTTACTAGGTGTGCACATGTGTACGAGATGGGGCGGATAGCCTTGTATCCCTTGATAATTCTGGGCTACACAACTTCCCCCCCTGAAGATTAAAACCCGTAATTCTCCAGTGATTTTTTCTCTAATTCCTCGTAATCCTGTAGATGCTGGCTATCATCGGTGAAGCCATGCTCCTCTTCCCACGAAGATTTCTTAGTAACGGATATACCTAGCCCTGTTCCCCTAATTGCTTTTCTCAGGGCTTCCCTGAAGACTCCCCCACCGTAGCTTCTTATGAGCTTTGTGATGTCCTTACTAGAGCACGCTATAAGATGTTTGAGCTTCTCTTCGTCATCGTTAAAAGTAACTTCTCTACCAGAGTAGTTCATGGAGTCCGGTAGTTTACATGCGACAGAAACGGGAACGCCTCAGGGCGGGATCATTTCTCCTGTATTGGCCAACATGGCGCTTGATGGTTTGGAAGCGGTGCTTGAATCCCATTTTGGGATGAAAAATACCAAAGCCGCCTACAAGACCAAGGTCAATTACGTACGATATGCGGATGACTTCATCATCACAGGAATCTCGCAAGAGTTACTGGAAGATAAAGTCAAACCCCTTGTTGAAGCCTTTATGGCCGAGCGAGGACTAACGCTATCGAAAGAGAAAACACTGGTCACTCATGTTTCTGAGGGTTTTGATTTTCTGGGTCAGAATTTACGCAGTTACAACGGTAAGCTTTTAATTAAGCCTAGTCGAAAGAATCTGCGAAATGTACTCGGAAAGTTGAAGCAAATAGTTGCGGGTAACAAAACGGTCACTGCTGGCAATTTGATAATGATGCTAAATCCTATTTTACAGGGAAGGGCGAATTATTATCGTCATGTGGTGGCTAAAGAAACCTTCAACTATGTGGACTACAGGGTTTGGAAGATGCTATGGAAATGGTGCAGAAGACGGCATCAAAATCGTCATAAACGCTGGGTTAAGGAGAAGTACTTTAAATCAGCAGGTAACCGTAACTGGGTATTTTCCGGTGTAAATGGAAAAGGCAATCCCGCCCGACTTGTTTACACCATGGATACGGCAATTAAGCGACATATTAAGATAAAAGCAGAGGCAAATCCGTATTTACCGGAATTTGAAGAATACTTTGAGCAGCGCTTAGAGCGAGCTTGGAAGGATTCTTTAAAAGGTAGAGATAAGTTGCTAACGCTTTGGCTCAGACAGCGAAAACGCTGTGTTATGTGCAACAATTTGATTACCAAAGAGACAGGGTGGAATATCCATCATATTGTTGAAAGGGTTAAAGGAGGTAGCGATAAACTGAGCAACTTAGTGTTGTTGCATCCCAATTGTCATCGGCAGTTGCATCACAATCACTAGATTAACAAAGTAAAGAGTCTATCAATGGATATCATTAATGTTGACGAAGCAAGAAGCCTTAGCGGCTTTAATTCTTTAACCGGTTCACGCATTGCTAAATTAGCATCTATCGCTATTAAGCAAAGTGCCGACGAGGATAAGAAAACTAGTACCACAGTTGAGTTTCAGAGGTATAAACTCCAGAAATATTCAATCAAAGAGGCTAGAGAGATTCTTGAGGATAATGGTTTTAGGGTAGATGTTTCAAAAGACAATGGACTCGTAAAGCTAAATATCTCGTGGTTCTTTCCTACAGATAGAGACATGGAGTTAGTTTTCTAACAATGTGAATTTATCGTAGTAGCCACTCAACTGGTTGCTTTTCAAGTGGTCAATTGTCGTTTATGATTGGAAGTAACAGTCGGGTTACTTCCACCAAGCGACTGTCTAAACTTGAAATGGAAGTAAGGTCTGAACCAGTACTGCCCCGACTCAATAAGAGCCGCAGTACAGCGCATATGGAGAAGAAGCTATGGCTAATTCAAAAATTGCGGGTTCAGATGCTTTACCTAAGCGAATGGCAGCGCTTGGTACACTCATTGTCTTGCTATGCTCGACTGGGTTGCCTCCGCTGACGTCAGTATTCCTGGCTGTGGTAGTGTCTGCTTTCCTCGCTTACGTGTGAAGTACCGCGATGTATTGTCTCGAAAGAGCAATACATCGGCCTTATTCTGCCGGTCTGTACCAAGGTACTGACTTATAAAGGCTTGAGCCGTATGCGGAGAAACTCGCACGTACGGTTCTTAGGGGAGGGGCAGCCAGTAATGGCTGTTCCTTACCCGACAGAATCGCCCTGCTTTTTAGGCCCTTATAAACCAAGGGCTTATAATCCTTCTGAGACTAACTGTGTACGTTTTGTATCACGGTTAGTTTCACACCATTTCCTTAATCTTCTTTTACAATATTCCATCAGCTTCTCAATAGCTACCCTTAAATTACCTTCTATAAAATAGTCTCTGTAAGTGTCTCTACTATCTCGTAGATGAGCTTATTTTTTCACGATGTTGGATTAAAAGGCGCTACCGCAGACTTCCATAAAGCAGTTTGGAGAAGCTTCAGAAGTAAAGTATGTAAGTTTGGTCTATTGCCGTAAGGCATCTGGCAAGACAAAATTTTGAGAGATTTTAGGTCGATGCTAAATATTTTTTAAGCCTCCCCCTAAGTTTTCAACATAACACTTTAAAGCTTTTTAATCTTTCTCCCTGACTATTAGGCCATAAAGGAGAGCCTATATTACTCTCAATCTTCACACTGCAGTCAGCTTCAGTGTGCGCAGTAATGTACATATACGCTTATTTATCTTTCGCTTTAACTACTGTAGATTCAACGCATCAGGTTATTAATATATAAAGGGATTTGTATGAGTAAACAACTGTCTGTAGTAAAAGTTCTACAAGGAATGAATGAAAATGAGTTTACACAGAAAATAGTAAAACCATACTTTGAGACATTAGGATATGAGTGGACACAGTTCAACGGTGGTCCATATGAGAAAGGAGTCGATCTTTTTGCCTTCAAAAAACATGAAGTCACTGATGAGTTAATGGTGGTCTGTATTCAGAGTAAAGTTATTAAACCTGAAGAACAGACTAAGCCTAAGGCTGAACTATCCCAACTAATAAATCAACTAAGGCAGTGTTTGACTGACGAACAGGTAATGCCTAACGGTGAAAAGCAGGTAGCAAAAGAAGCTTACCTAGCTATTGCTGGTGAGTTGCATCCAAGATTACGAAGTGAAATTCATAGCCAATTGGATTTATTTGGACACAGAGTAGTAGTTTTGGAAACACCAAAGTTAATAGAGCTACTGCAAAAAAAAGCACCCCATGTTTTGGAGTCCCTAGACCAACACCCTTCAGAAATAGCTAAAAGAAAAGACTTCTTGAGCGGAAATACAGCGCTCAATAACGCACTCTACAGTAAAAGCGATACAAACCTGACTGATATTTACAGTGATCTTGAGTTTTTCGTTGGTAAGCGAAAGGAAAGAGCAGTGATAGTTAGTGGATTTGAAGAGCTGCAGCGTCCATTAAAAATAAGTGGAGCAGACATTAAGTGGTTCGTTAATGCGAAGTCTTTACTGCTGAAAAAAACGGGGGCGGAATTATTCACTGTCGATATCTCTGCCCTCCTTGAGAAATATGAGAGACAACTATTAGATTATTCTTCTGCGTCAGTCCAAAAGCTCATCAATGCGCGCGATAATAATTTTCAAACTTTGAAAGAATCAATTTCTCTATTTCGTGAGAAAGTGGCTGACGCATTATACGCAAAAAGCATAACTGTGGCAGCTCAAAAATCTTTACTAGACGTCGCTAAAAATTGGGATAAATTCCGTGAATTTAGAGAGGTGCCAATTGAACTAGTTCAAATGTCAGGCACGACTACGGTTGTGAATACGATAAAAACTAACTTGATTGATTTGAAAGCAATAGGCGAGAAAATACCTAACAGGCCTGAGTTGGAATTACAGTTGTCAAAGGAATTTGTCAGCTGTGAGTTAAACTATAGAGCTGAAGTGTATTTAGAGTTGCTTCAAGAAATCAGTAGTGGTTATGGAGACAAATCAAAGGTTCGAGAGTTTCTGAACATTGCACAGGAACTATTGAGTATTCAGGCTATCCTATTTGCTAGTAATTCACCGCTTATTAGAATTCTAGACTTAACTAAGTTTGCCAAAAAATTTAATAAGATATCATTTCCACCATCATTGATTTTTGATAGTGGTGTAGACATTGCGCTGTTTGGCGGTGCTGGCTTTGGAAAAACTACAACTCTGCAATCTTATGCTGCGAGGTGTCAGCAGTACCATGACAATGGCTGCGTGTTCGTAGAATTAGCAAAATACAAAGAGTCTTTCAAACTATTCCTTCCTAAAAAAGAGCCTGAGGTTAGTGATGAGAAACTTGGCTTAAAAAAATCGAAAGGTAAAAAATCTAGGTCAGCCGTCGATAGTGAACTTTTCTTAAAAGCAATTCTTCACGCTTTTGATTATGAGCCAGATAAAACAAATGTAGAAGAGCTACAAGAATTATTGAAAACACACGTACTTATACTTGATGGAATTGATGAGGTGTATGGATATGTACCTACACTTCTGCGTGTAATAAAAAGCTTTAAGAAAGAAAACCCTAGAACACAGTTGATAATCTCGAGCCGTGACAATGTTGAATATTTGTCAGAAATTGATTTTATTGGGATTTCACTATTACCTTTCACAGAAAAGAAACTGAAAAGTTTTATATACAGCTGGCTAGGTGATGATGAGCTCGCGCATAAATTATGGAAAAAAATTCAAAACAAGGAAATGTTAGAAACAGTCTCTAACCCGCTTCTCGCTACAATTGCTTGTGCTTTAACAAAGGAAGGGGTTGAAGTACCAAGTACAGGGAGCGAATTGTACGTCAAAAGAATAGAATTGTTTACTGGTCTTTATGATCAACATCGAAATATTAAGAGAACACAATCTCCACCAGAATTTTTAACGGAAATAGCAAAACAAACAGCGTTTCTTTTTCATGAGAAGGAAGTGCGTTCAATGGATATGGCTGAAGCTTGCTCAACTCTTTCGACCATTCTCAGTACAAAATTTAAACCTGAAAAAGTTGAAAGAGCATTAAAGGAACTCATTTCTCCTTGCAATGTAATCCTTAGAGATGAAAGAAGCAACAAGATTTCATTTGGTCACTTGCGCTTTCAAGAGAGTTTGGTTGCTCAAGTACTTGACATCAAACAGCGATATGAGCTTTTAAGTTATCTCCCCAAAACTTTTTGGAGAGGGGCATTTACTCTCTTGGCGGAAAGTAATGCTGTTGAGGGAATTCTCGATGAATGCCTTAGAACTGATGAGTACAGCGATTCTTTTGAAGAAACTTTGAGTGCAATGATATCAAACTCTCCTGTCTCTAAAGATAAAAAAGCAGGATATCGAGAGTTATTGGAAATGCTTAAAGGCTCAAGCGCACAGCTATTTGAGTATGAGTATTGACCATCTAGAAAGCGCTACTTAGTCGAGATCGCTGCAACTTATTAAAGGAGGCTTACACAATTGCTTTTGGTACTCTGCAGTCATAAATGTAGTTGTCGTAATGCTTCTTAATGTAGTCATAATAGCTCCCTCTCGTGAGGCTGTGTATAACGGAATGTGGAACGCCAAGTGGCTAACATCCCCCTATTGGTCAGGGATTAAGGGAATTGTGGGTATTTGGGGTACTTTGATGTAATCATCCCCCAAGCTTAACGCTTAAAAGAAAGGCGCTGCTTATACAGCAGCGCCTTTGTTATTGTTGTTAAACGTTTTTAGGCTTAATTTAACGGAGGAATGTCATCGGCATTCTGGTTAATTTTACCTACGCCCGAGTAGTTGATAACTCGCTGCTTAACCACGTCGGCATCATCTAGTACGTAGTCGTACGGCACTTCGTAGCTGGATGTTGGCGTGGCGTCAGGTCCTGCAACAACGTCACCATCAGCTGGCGTTGTCCAGGTTACGCCTTCGCCAAACAGGTTGCCTGACGTGTTCCAATATCCAATAACGTCTGAGTAGAAAGAAACAATTGGGTTTTGCGTGTTCTCGAACACATTGTTTTCTACCTGTAGCTCTGCACCAATTCTTGAATTGATTGCCGTAGAGGATATCTGATTGTAATAGTTGTTATACAAGTGACCGTGACCGTAGCGGAATAACGGTAAACGTGACTCGATATTCTCAAAGCGGTTGTGGTGGAAGGTAATTAAACGCTCGGTATTATCACTGTCTACATCATTCTCAGTGTGGCCGTGTAACGAGGCTTTCCAATGATCATGAAGGTAGTTGTAAGAGATAGTGATGTTTTTCGCGCCGCGTTTACTATCTACTAACCCGTCGTAGAAATCCTTGTCCACAGACAATGTGCTATAAAGCTCATTGTGGTCAATCCAAATGTTGCTGGTGGTAGAGCCGTCGTTATCACCTTCAATAGAGATAGCGTCTTTACCATCAGTAAGCACGTGGTGGATTTTCAGGTTTTGAATAATCACGTTATTTGCGCGTCTGATTAAGATGCCAATACCGTCGAGTTCGCCCCTGTCTGCAACCCCAATAATTGACACATCGTTCATGTCTTTTATTTCAATCGGTGAGCCCGTACCGCCATTGTTTGTGTCGGTAATGGTGCCATCAACATAAACCGTTACTGGGGTGTTGCTGTTCGCTGCGCTATCTAACGCCGCCTGCAGATCAGCACCGTTATCTACGGTTACTACCGTACCGCCAGCGCCGCCGGTTAATGCATAGTTGTATTGCGCAAAACCGTACGCATCAAGCGTTGGAGCAGGTGCTACATTCGGCAAGTTAGGCTCGCTTGGCATCCAGCCTTCGCCGTTATTAAAGTGAGAGAATATCGCCGTTCTGCTGGTAAGTTCAGTCACTTCGCTGTCGGTAAGAATGTGGGCAAACTGACGGCTTGAAAGATCAAGCGGGTTACCCTGCATATCCATGCTGCCGTATTCACGCCATCCAGCTGCTGCGGTTGCAGGGCTAGGGTTTGGTGCAGGTTGGTCGCGTACTCCTTCGCCCGCCCAGCCGATAGTGGCAATGTGGGTGTCGAAACGGTTATTAATAAGCGTAATATTGTCGAAGTAGCTCGCGCTGCCGCCACTTCTTGCAATATACGTAGAGTCGTCGAGTACACCGTTACCAATAGGGCCTGGGCCATTTGTGAAGCTGCTGTTTAAGAAGATAAACCCTTTATAAGAAATATCAGGTACGCGAGCTTGTAGAATGTAGCCGCCCGCTGTGTCTTCGTCAGGGTTACCATTTTTAGAGTCGCCAATGGTGCGAATTTCGCTGTTTTCAAACAGTGCGGTATTTACGTAACCCCAAATGAAATCAACGTTGCCGGCAATCAATGAGTTGTAGAACCAACTAAAGCCTTTTAACAGCAGCGTATCTTGTTCACTCACAAAGTTCATATCAACGGCAGTTAGACGACCTGAATCACTGTTAAAGTAAATCGTCTCAGCTTGGTTAGAGTAGTCGTTGCTTCTGATGTGTGAGTTTTTCAAAGTGAAGTTCGTTAGCGTCAGGTTATCTACGCCTTCCACTAAAAACACGCTTCTTCCGCCTGATGGCGTGCCCGCCGCAGGTGCTTCGCTCTTTCCGCTACCGCTGTTAAAGCTTTCAAAGTTATTGTAGTACACCACGGTATTGTCTCGGCTCTCGCCTTGAAGCGTGACATTGTTGTTACCGCGAAGGAACAGCATTTCTTGATATTCGCCGTCACGAATCGTAATGCGAGATGGCGTATCGCTGCTTACGTTTTGCATCACGTAGTTAAGCGCACCTTGCACCGTGCGGAAATCCGCTTCGCCGTCATCATCTACGGTAACATTCGCGCCAGAAGGTGCGGCAGCTCTTGTTGCAAAGCGCCAGTTCGCACTCTTGCCAATACCACTAAAGCTTTCACCATTTAGCGTTGCGCCGGTTACCGCACCATCGCTAATGGCCACGTAATATGACTGACCATATTGAAGGGCATTTGTATGAGGCTTAATCACTAATTTGTTGCCTACAACTGATGCTGGGCGGTAAGCCACTTTGCGCTGCCTGTCTTGGCCTTCAAAGCCAATAAAGTCTTCATCAGCTGCAATATTGATAACGTCTACCAGGGTGTCGTCTGTCGCATTGTAAATGCGCACTTCACCGCTACTTCCTAAGGTGGGTTCGCTGTCGAAGGTTAACGAGAGTAGGGTATCGGTATACGCATTGTTATTGCCCGAATACGGTGTGGTATCAGGGAATAAGTCGCCATAGGTGGTGGTAGGCATGGTAAAGCCTTCGCCAACATTAACGGCAATGTGTTTGCTTAACGTAGGGTCAGAGCCAGAAGTAAAAGTTACCATTGCGCTGCCGGCAGCGCGAGGGGTAATGGTAACTTGTGGGCCTTGCTGCTCTACGCTGACCACACTCGCATCACTGCTGGTTACGGTAAACGTGTCTTCAGTTATACCGTCGTTTTGTACTGCGGTAACGTAAACGAATAACGGATCGCTACTGGTGGTGGTTTCCCACTCTGTTTCTTTGAAATCTAGAGTAAGTTGAACAGGTTTAACAGCGGGGTCACCCACTTTTAAATCGTCCAGCTCGAACGAACGGTTATTAGTGAAAAGGCCAATAAGTCCCGCAGCGCTATAGGTTGTATCTTCTGCTGTACCCATGTTCTCGCCGTCTAAATAAACGGTGAGTTTCTCGTTTTCCATTTCAAAACGTACGCGATACCACGTGCCGTCTGTACCGTCTTTTTCACCCAGTAGAATAGGGGACTTGGCTTGGACAGGGCGAGAAATACTGCCTTCGGTACTTACCGCTACTTCCACTTGTGTACTGCTTGATGAGTTTTGTACATTCAAACCACCGCCGTACCAGTTTCCAGCGCTATCATAACGACCTAGAAGGAAGATCTGTTTGTTTCGCGTGGTGCTGTTTTGTCTTGGACGAATGCGCGCTTCAACAAAGTAATTTCCATTTTCTGGAAGGTTGCTTAGCGCCGACTCTTTAACCAAGAAAATTTCGCCACCTTCACCGCCAGCGGTGTAGCGCATCACTTTGTTGCCGTCATCTTCTACAACATCAAACGTGCCTTGTGGGCCGTTTGAGCCTGCGTCGTCTGAAATAAGCGTGAAGTTATCTAAAGAGCCCGATGCAAAGTCGTCACAGAAGTAAAGCTGTGGTTCATTTTCACAGCTAAACTTGCTGTCATCTGGCGCTTCACCCACATACGATATAACAAAGTTATCGATAACCACTTTGCCGCCACTTTCAGTACGAAGCTGCAGGAACGAGGTGGGTGTACCAATAAATCCATCGATAGTTAGGCGTTGTCCTGGCACAAGGTTATTAACCAGCTCGCTGTAGAATTTAGAGTCGCCACCATGTATCGATTTGCTGCTACTGCTGGTGTTGTTATCTACATAAATCTGGAAGTTGTTGTCGCCTTCACTGTCTTCAACGGCAATGATATCCATACTAATGGTATATTCACGGCTTAAATCTAATATACCTGTGGTTACAGTGTCATCAGCGGTTGTGTCTGTATCAGGGGTACTGTTGCCCATGGTAAAGCGTGCACTGTCGATGGCTAGTTGGCCTTCGGAAATCACTAAACCTGAGCCGCCGCCCGTTACGCTATAAAACGGTGTCGCACCACCATCGGTCGACTTGTATTCAGGGCTGAAGAAGGTGTCAGCGTCTGTTTCAAACGTCTCCTCTAACAGGGTGTTTTCATCAATATATTCAATGCGAATATTGTCGATGACCACAATAGAGCCACTTTCCGTTCTAAATTGAAGGTACGAGTTAGGCGTTGCTATCTGTCCTTCTACTGTCATGGTGGTTCCCGGTACTAAATCGAGCACAGGCTCATTAAAGAAACGAGAATCTGAACCTAGGTGTGAGTTGGCGCTGCCAGAAGTATTGTTATCCACGTAAATCTGGAATTTGTTGTCGCCTTCGGAATCTTCAGCAGAAATGACATCAAAGATAACATTGTAAGGACGGCTCAAATCCAGTGCACCGGTTGATGATGTATCGTCAGACGAGCTTTGGGTATCAGGTTCAGTATTACCAAGGGTAAAGCGTCCGCCGTCAAGCTGAATACCAGTGTCAATTTGCGTTACCGAGCCACCGGTAATGGTAAACATGGCGACTTGCTCACCCGCTGCATTTTCAATCGCGGCAAAGTTTGTCGAGAAAATATCCTCGCTTTCGCCTGCAAAGGTATAGGAAAGCGGCAGCGGTACACTTGGAATAACTTCGGGCTCTTCAGGTTCGGTAGGCTCAGGCTCAACCGGAGGCACTGGGTCAACTGCGTCAGCTATCGTTTCAATTTTTAAGTTATCGATAGTGATAGTGGCACTCGAATCTGTGCGCAATTGGAAGAAGCTATTAGTTACCGAGCTATCGAGAATTTTAGCGTCAGGTGCGCTAGGATCGCCGCCACCAATATCGTCACCCGGTTCATAGGTATAGGTAAAGCGTGTGCCGGGTACCATCGTACCGTCTGCTAAACCTATGCTCACGAACTTAGAAGCAGCACCGTGTACAGAGTTATCTTGCCCTGTGGTGTTGTTATCTACATAAAGGCTGAACGTACCGCCGCCATTATGAGAAATAACGTCGAAGCTAATGGTAAAACCTTCGCTAAGGTTATAAATACCCATGCCTACCGTGTCTGATGCCGACGTATTGGCACCTGGGTTGGCTGCAGCATTACCTATACTGAATCGATCGCCTTCAAGGGTAAGTTGACCTGTGGTGGCGTCGACTAGTGGGCTGCCACCTGTTACATAATAAAGCGCGCCAGCATCTGGCTCTTCACTTAAGCGCTTGTACGACGATGAGAAAAACGTATCGGTGTCGGTATCGAAGTTTTCTTCAAGCGCCGCCTGGATAGAATTCGCTGCTTCCTCTAGCTTTGCCAGTTCAACATCTGCTTGTTCCTGGGTAAATGCAAACAGGTAGTTCTGTGGATCTTCGTTGGCAAGGCAATTTTCAACATACAGCACTAGCGGCATAGACTGAGCGTTATCTGGGGATATCACGCACAGGCTGTATACTTCGTTAACCGTGTTGAAAGCACGGGAAATAAGATACTCAGTTTGCTCACCGTAGCTAAGGGCGATAACTTTTCGTCCAAAAGAGAATTCATAGCTACCCGTTGCGCTTTCCTCACCGTGCACTCTTACAAAAGTACCTGATAAGTTCGTTTCGTCGTCTGGCGTAAAGGTGTAAGTGGCTTGAGATACACTTCTGCGTTCCAGTGTTGGTGCGTAAATGTCGCCTGTGAAGCGGGTTACATCAAAGGTGTTAGGGAAGAGCGTGCCTAATTCGGCTTCAAGGTAATTTACGAAATGGCTGATAGCCTGTGCTTTATCCACAAGCGTAGCACTGGCTCCGCCAGCGGAACCCAGCCACACCTCTACATCGGCTGCAAAATCTGCATCAGATTGATTAAAGAAGTCTTCAATGGTTTGCCCTTCGTCTAGCGTAGCTACCGCCACATCGCCAGCACTGGCGCTTAGCGATATACCGTTACTTGGGTCGCCATCGGTATCGAGGGATTGTAAAAGTCGAAGCGTGTTTACGACCGACTGGTTAAAAGGGTTGTCAGATGCGAACAGGTCAAGAGGAGAAATAACGCTTGATGCCGGTGTTTCTGGAAACGTCAGCTGGCCAATGCTGAAAGCGAGCTGCTCGCCTCTGAAGTAAGAGTACTCACCCTGCGCATTGGTAGTGCCGTTTTCCACAGAAGCAGAGGAATAATTGATTCCTTCAACGGGGCTATCAACAAATACGCCAGTCAGTGCTGGGTCGGGGGGGAGGGTTACATTGGTAGAGCTTTTCTCGCCACAGGCGGCAACGAGAATAACGCCGCCCATAAGGGCAGCAATTTTCGTGAGTTTCATGGTACTCAATCTCCATATTTTACTGGGCGTACTACCGCACTACATGTCCGCTCCAGCTTTATTATGTGGAAAAGGCCGGGTTTCCCCGGCGCAGACAATTAGTAGAACTTAATGTTTACACCCAGCTGGTAGCTGCGGCCGTATTCTTCTTTTTGGTACAGAATGTTGCCGCCGCTTAACGCGTTACCTTGGAAGTAGCGAAGGTCAGACTCCTCGGTAAGGTTGATGGCGTCAAAGTACAATTGTGCGTACTCGGTAATGTCGTACTGAAGTTTAAAGTCTAAGCTTTTAACCGAATCTTGATATTGGTCGCCCCAAATCTTGCAGCCTTTCGGGTCGTTAAGATCGGCAGTAATTGGGCAAGAGCCAATTTGTTCAAGAACTTCAGAACGCACGTTACCAATTAAGCGAGCAGAGAACGTTTCGCTCTCCCAACCAAATACAAGGTTGAAGGTGGTATCAGCTTGGTCGGGCAGTGCTACCTTGCCTTGACGAATACTGCTATCTAGTGTGGCTTCACTATCGAGGATGGTGGCATTACTTTGAATGAATAGACCATTTTCAAAGTACTGGTTGTAGCTAAGCTCTAACCCGATAACCGAGGCTTTGTTGCCGTTAACGGTAATGTTTATCTCGTTGAGATATAAATCTTGCGGAATAACAAACTCAGTCACCTGGTTTACCGGAAGCGTTAGCGGCAGGTCATTAAGCGCCATGCCAATTCCGTTTACATCTACGATAAAGTTGTCGATGTCTTTATAGAAAACTGCCGCTTCCATAAAGAGGTTTTCGCTTGGATACCAGCCAATTGACGCATCGTAGTTAATAGATGTCATTGCAACGAGGTTAGGGTTACCCACATCTAGTGCATTATCAGAACCCAACACATACTGGCTTAACTGTTGAAGCGATGCGCCATCTTGACTGTCATCACAATCGTCAGAACCCGGAGGACAAAGCTCAATATCGCTGTCAAACACAGCAAATGCACGGGCTTGTTTAAACGACGGGCGAGTAAAACTCGTCCATGCTGCGGCACGCACTAGGAAGTTTTCACTCGGCTCCCATTTAATGTGTGCACTAGGGAAAAACTCACTGTATTTAATAGACGCTTCTGGAAGAGGGATAGCAATATCCAATGCACCAGCCCCTGCGCCATTAAACTCAAAGTCATCGTTTTCTAAAGACAAAAAGCCGGTAGAAGAGAACTCGGTTTGTGTCCAGCGAACGCCGGTTGTTAGTGTGGCATCTGCGCCTAATGGCAATTCTGCCATTGCGTATACAGCCTGCGTATCTTCGGTAATGCTGTAGTCGCCCTTAGTGCTTTCTATCGACACTTCGCCATTTGTGGCAGGCTCAACCGTTTGACGAGTGGCATCAACAATTTGGTCGACAACTGCGCGGCTTTCAAACGGCAGCTGGAATGCGCTATTTGAAGGTATTTGGGTGTCATAGTCGGCAAGGGTAGAATTCACTGCGGCAATACATGCATCGTCGCTACAGTCGCCGGCAGAAGGGTCGAAACTCCACCGGTCCTTGTCACGCACGTGATCGCGCTCGCTCACCTGCACACCAAATTTAATGGTGTTTAACCAGTCATTAAAAATGTCGGTTCGCAAGTTAAGGTTCACTGTCTTAATTTCATCAATTCGCGTTCCGCCTTCTAAAAACAGGTTATCGAATTGATAATTTGAAAGGTCAGAACCATCGCCACTACCCGACGTTCCAAAAATACTGTTTTCCGGGTCGTAGGTTAGACCTGCGATTTCAGCAGCTTCCTGTGGGCTTAAAATGCGGGCGTTAATGTTGTCGCGACCGCCTTGACCATAAACAATCAGGTCTCGTTCACGGAATTGAACGCGGCGGTCACCAGTGGAGTCTTCTTCAGAGCGAGATTGAGCGTATTCGTAGTCAAACACGAAGCGTTCAGCAATACGGTTTTCTCCCCCTAAGCTGAACGTGATGGTTTTGTTCTTACTTTCTTGTAGGAAATGCTGGTGGAATACGTCTATATCGCTAAGAATAAACTCTTTCGTAGCGCCATTTACGTATACAATTTCATCGTTTCCGACAGAGCCAGCATCTTGAAAATCGTAAAATTCTCGCTGTGCGCGATCATCATCTTCAAACTGAGTGAACGTGCCTTTGGCATAATAGTAGGCGTCTGCAGAGGGCTTGTATTCAAGGTTTAGTGCTGCTGCTTGACGAGTTCTTCCTGCAATTTCGCGACGAACTTCTAACTGAGAAGGCGCAAGAATTTCGTCACCCTGGGCAATTTCTTCTTCTGTTTTACCCAAGTCGGCGGTATAAAACTTCATTTCGTTGGTGCTGTGGTGGCGCGTTTCGTCTATCTGGGTTTTGCGGTCTTCGTGAGAGATGGCAAAGCCAATACCAAAGGTGTTGTCGAGGAAAAACTGGGTGCCGTCTAAGCTAAATTTCGGAGAGTGCTTTTCGCGCGCTTCTGAATATGCGTCTTGAACACGCATTTTTAATGTGTTTTTGCCGCGATCGAAAGCTGAAATTGCTTTAACGTTGACTGTACCGCCAATGGAATTTAGGTTTTGGTCTGGGGTGAGTGTTTTCAGCACTTCAATGGTACCGAGAAGGTCAGCAGGAAGTGCGTCTAATCCCACTTTCCGTTCTTCGCCTGCACCAGACATTTGTGCGCCGTTCATATTTATGGATACGAAGCCGGGTCCTAAGCCCCGTACAGTGACAAACTTACCTTCGCCTTCAGAGCGCTGTAGCGTAACACCTGGCAGTCGTCGAAGGGACTCCGCCACGTTCTGATCAACAAAATTGCCTAAATCATCGGTAGAAATAACAGAGCTAAAGCCGCTTTTCATGCGTTCTAAGTCACGCGCTTTAAGGTCTGCCTGTTTAACACCCTTTACTTCAACTACTTCAATTTCGCTAGGGGTCTCATTTGTTTCAGTTTGCTCGGTATTTTCCTGAGCGGGTGCTGTTTGCGCCATGCTGGAAAACGCCGTGGACACGGCTAGAGCGAGGGCTGTCCATTGAAACACTTTCATGTTTTGAACTCCTAAATTCCAAAATCGACATAGCTGTAGTATTTGTATTTTGCTATGCCACCGGTGGCAGTATTGATCTTGTCAGATAGGAATGCACTAACATTTAACGTTTATTTCACAAATTATTAATATATGAATATTTAGTGATCACAGTGTTGGGATTCCTGCGAGTACCCGCCATGAGTTTTCTTCATGAAAAGTAAGAGAGGGCGCGGGGTTGGCAGTAAAGTAGCTGCTGTAAATTGACCAGTCAACCACATCTAATTCACTATCAATTATCCCATATTTGCTTGTGTACTGATTGCTTTGTATTTGCTTAAGTATGCGCGAGTCTACAGGGTCTAGATCTTTACCTGTGCGGGTGAGATTAGCACCTACGTCTTGGTTTTCAATCAAGCTTGTCCATGTTTGCTGCGCAGTAAGTTGCGCATCGCCTAATTTATCTATTTCATTCTGATGAAAAGGCGACGTTGAAAGAGAACGAGTGATTACGTCTTTTTCTTTCTTTGAACCGGTTTTGGCGCTCTTAACATCTATGCCTTTACTGTTGTCCTCAGACATGTCGCTATAGCCCTTCATCACGTTTTCAGCAACATAAAGTCGAGTGAGTGATTCCTTATCGTCCCATAATTGGAAAAACCATAGCTTTTTCGTAGCGGGGCCTGGGGCATAAATATTCCCAACCAGATTTGCGGTGCCGTTTTCGCCGCCATAAGCTGAGTTTTTTTGCCAGTTGGCAATAACGTTATTTTTGATATCAACGAATTCTTGCTGCTGTGGGTAAGGCGGGTTCAGTCGCCATCCGTTAATGCGCGGGTTTCTACTGGTATGATTGGCCAATATATTGCGCAAAAAGCTAGCATTACTGCCACCCCAAATGCCGCCATAGCCATGGCTACCCTTGTGATGACCCGCGTTGTTTAAACTCTCTGATAGTATGCTGTATTGCAGTGTAAAGCGTTGGTTATTGTAGAAAGAGCCTACTTCGTCTTTTGACCAACTTAGCGAACAATGATCGATAATGACATCAGTGGTATTTCTAACGGTTACTGCATCGCCTTCTTCACTGTCTTTCCCCGGCCTAAAACGCATGTGACGAATAATAACCTGGTTAGCTTCAACGCTTGTTGATGCGCCAGAAATTACAATTCCGTGGGGAGATGTCTGTCCTGCAATGGTGACGTTGCCATGTTTTATTTCTAACTCCTTTTCTAGCGCGATCACGCCAGACACATTAAAGACAATCAGTCTGGGATAGTCTTGCGCAATAGCCCATCGCAATGTTCCCTCTTGTGGGCTTTTAGCATTATCAGACAAAGAGCTAACAACTAACACTTTTCCTTGGTTTCCACCTTGCGTGTATTTTCCGAACCCCAGCGCACCTTCAAACGCCAATGATTGTGCGTGACAGTTAGACAAGGCGAGAAACGCGACGAAAGCGACAATCAGTTGAATTGGAATATGTTTCATTACTGCATGTCCTGCTCGTAAGGGTGGGCACCGGTGGTTGGTAGGCGGGCGATGTCTTTGAGTTTAGCGCTCCATGCTTGGAGTACCTTAACGTCGTGGATCATACCCTCTAGTTCTATTGCTAAAATTGATACAAGCTCTCCATCTCGCATGAAGACTGGCACGGCAACAAGCGTTACGTTGCGTGGTGCGAAGTGGCTGACGGCATAGCCTCTGGTACAAGTTGTTGCTCGTAATTTCGCGGCTTGTTGTTCATCAAAGTTTGCGGGGTGTGAGCTGTCGTTCATGTTTTGATACTTGGGATGGTAGGCCAACATGACATGACCCGCAGCAGATTCAAATAAGGGCAGTTTTGTCCCTGGCCTTATTGTTGTTATTTGCTTTTCTCTGGCATCTAAAACGTCAATTACAAACGCGCAGTAGTCGCCTAATGTGCAGATGATTGCGCTAGCGTTGGTTGCAGCTATAAGTTTCGAAAGCGCAGGGGCAGTGATTCTCTGAACGTATCTGCTGCGCGAGTTAGCGGCGCTAATTTCGTAAATGCGTGTGCCATAGAAGTATTTTGTACCACGCTTTTCGACTACCCGTTCGCTGGTTAATGTTCTAAGTAACCTAAATACTGATGTGCGGGGAAGTTTAAGCGCTGACTCAATTTCAGAGGCACTTAACCCCGAGCGAGACTCGGCGATGGCTTGACATAGCTGCAGCGCCTGCATAACACTGGGAATTACATACCTTTCCATCTTTTTGCGGTCCCGAAATCAAGATAATACTGCTCGATATTAACACGAATTAAACAAAATGCTACCGGTGGCATTTTAAATTATTGATGATTTTTAAATCAATTACATTGAGAAAAGAGAGAAAACTGTCGTGCAACTCATCGCATCTATAAGAAGGTTAACGCTTTATCAACCGCGTCCGGTAAGCGGTTTAATTTTGTATATTTAAAACAAAAAATTAACATGTGTAGGTGCTGCCGAGGTGCAAGTTGAAGACTCAGCGAGCGAAAAAGTGAACGAATGCGTGACATCTATGCTAAGGGCGACGATAAATCTGTGGAAGCAGAGTCTTACCTTTTGAATGTTAATAAAATAGTCATTTGTGTCTGGTGCTTTAATTACTAGGTCTTTTTAGCCCGTCGATAGGTGGCTTGTACTTGTCCTTATTTGAGATTACTCTGCCACGCCTGCTTTCTCATTCTCATTTGAAGCAATCAAGGAGCATAGATTGGGGGCATGGTTTGGCATAGATTGGTAATCAGGCCTGACCGAGTGCTTTTTGCCCTCTGTACAAGCGAATAATGGTGAAGCTATTAACTGCCAGTAGCGTAGCTTCAAGCAGGGTGCCGCCAATAGAGCCGACAATAATATTGTTGGTTAGCCAACATATAGCGCCGCACAAAAACGCTAAACGCATGCGTATTCCCGACAAACAAAATAAGGCATAAGTGCCTATGCACGTGCCCAAAATAGGGAATAAATCGTACCAAACTTCGGCCAAATACAGCCCTGCTGCTAGCGATATCAATATAAACAGGTAGGCGACACTGCGGGAGCGGGTTTTAATTGAAATGCCTGTTCTTACCACTGAAAGCAAGGCACTTAAGCATGCGGTTACGGCACCAAGTAGCGCAAAATGCAGGGCGTGATTTAAATTCATCACCACCATCATTATTCGCAGGTGCTGATCATCACGCTGATAAAAGCACAAAATGCCAAGCGCAAAACTCAGCATTCCTATCGCTTGGGCCAAGTCAAATTCTGGTAACAAAAGGGAAGGCTCGTCAAAGATTGATAAAGGTTAACGATACGCAGTTTTTAAACAGCAGAGTAGCCTTTACATCGCTTTTTTAGCCCAACACATCACATTGACTAATGGCAGGCGGGTTGTTCACTAGGGTATACTTAGCGTGCACGATATTATTCTTAAACCCCGAGACAAATTAGGTCCTTTCCATGGCAACGGCATCTGCACTTCACATTTTGGTTAAAACAGAGAAAGAAGCGCTTTCTATTTTAGAGCAGCTTAAAAAGGGTAAGGATTTTGCGACGTTAGCAAAGCGTCATTCTAAATGTCCGTCGGGCAAGCGTGGCGGCGATCTTGGTGAATTCCGTAGAGGCCAAATGGTAAAAGCCTTCGACGATGTGGTATTTAAAAAAGACGTGCTCAAAGTACACGGGCCGGTGAAGACCCGTTTCGGCTACCACCTTATTAAAACGCTTTATCGTAGTAATTAAAACCAGAGCCTTTTAAAACCAAAGCCGCTAAAGCCGATGTAAGCCCGATCCATTCAACAAGCGTTTAAAGTATGTCCTAGCTAATTACCTTGTTAATTGCCCGGCTCCCACTTTTCACCGCATACTGAATTTTTGGTAAATATGGCGTACGGGCTGTTGGTGTCGTGCAGTGAATTGCGTAGCGCTGCGCCGTGATCTACCGTAATAAAAGCTGTGTTAGAGGCCTTACCTTGTTCATCCAGCATAAAGTAGTCGCTGGAGTAGCTTGTTAGCATCATGCGATTGTCGTAACCCATATCGCTTAAGCGAACCCGGGTAATGGCTTTAAATTTAGCGTCGGGGTTAGAAAGGCCTACGATTTTCTTAAAAAAGTAGCCTTTATCAGACTGCAGCTGGGAAAAACCATTTAACGTGTTTATCAGGGTTTTTAAATCTATTGCTTCGCGCTGCAGCATGAAGTCGTGCTGGATGGCATTGCCATCTTTTCTAAGGCTGTCTTTCGAAGGTGCTTTACCAGCAGTATAGGCCTGCTCTGCTTCCATTGAAGAAAGGTGCGCTTGCCCTTCCTCTGTATAGTGAATCAGTGCGCTCGTATTCATGTTTACGTAATAGTCGCTGATCCCCGCAGGTACCACTTCAAATAGCATAACATCTGGGGTTACGGCGCCTCGCTCTTCGGGCGTTTGAGGGCCTTTAGCCACGCACTTGTCAGAAATGAAATAATAATATTGGCCAGCTTCAATGGCGAAAGCTGTATTAGATAGCACCGCGCAGGTTGCCAGAAATAGTAGCCTGGAAGTGAGCTGCTTAATTGCCGTTAAAGTACTGCCTATTTGCATATCAAAGACGCCTTATTGTTTGATGCACTTATCTATTATACCAATGCATGCAGACTGATATAAGGCGTCATTGTAAGGGGGAGTGGGTAAAAGCGCGAGTTAAGCTTTAGAACGCGCTTTGTGTTTAGTTTGTAGCTCAATAATGCCAAGTAAGAACTTATGAGCCAAACCCACAGTTAACGGGTGCGAAGAACAATAGTGTCGCTAGAGTAGTCTGTAGATATCTGTAAATTGTCGGCAAGGGCGGCAATAAGCGCGTCTACATCATTGGTGTTGAATAGCCCTGCTACTTGCATGTTAGCAAGCGCAGCATCACCTAAAACAACCGTTTTATCCGTATATCGGCTGACTTCTTCAATCACGTCAATGAGTGGCTCGCCGCGAAATACAATCTTGCCTTCACGCCAGCTTAAATCATTCGCGATATCTTCATCTGACACGCTCTCAACGGTGCTGTTAGGTAAAGATAAAAGCGATTTTTCACCTTGAACTAACGTCAATGGCTGAGCCTGCGGCTTAATAATAGGGTTAACAATGCTTTCGCCATTCGCTTTGTTAAGTGTATAGCTGGCGACTTCTACCACGCCTTCGGTAACTACCAGTTCAAGGTCGCCGCGGTGATATTGCACATTAAAAGCAGTACCAACCGCCTGTATGGCTTTACCTGCCGCAAGTACATTGAGCGGGCGAGACTTGTCTTTTGCTACGTCGATATGAAGCTCACCTTTAACAAGCTGAATAACCCGCGAGGTATCGGTAAAGGCAATATTCACTTGTGAATTGGTATTTAGCCAAAGCGTACTACCATCTTCTAGACTGATACTTTTGTGCTCTCCCGCTTTAGTCGACGCTTGTAACGAGTAGCTCGCAACTTGAGAGATAGGTGCTGTCTGGCTAGAGGGAGAAAATAAATTAAGGCCTTGGTAGCTTAAAAAGCCCACCATCAACAGCGAGGCAGCTATAGCCAACGGCCGCTTCCAGGTCACGGCGCTATCTGCCTTTTGTTTGGCACCTGGCTCAGGTGTATGAGGGACAATATCAGCCAGTTCATTAAGCACCGACATTTTGTCCCACAAGGCGACCATCTCTAAAAAGGTGTCTCGATGTAAAGGCGTAGCAAGCCAAACTTTTAATGCTTGTGCTTCACTTTCATCAAGCCCTTCATCGAGTTTAACAAGCCATTCGCTGGCGGTATCAAGCACACGCTCTTCGCTGTTGAATTGAACAACGTTGCAGTTAGTGTTTGACTTGTCAGTGTTTGTTTCAGTCGTCGAACTATTCATGGGCGTCTCTCTTTACTTCCGCCGTGCTGTATTGCCCACCCTTTTGATAAGCATTCGGCCGTGTGTGCGACGCGGTTTGTCGTCGCATAAACAAGGTGCATCTTTTAATCCCTTCAGCAATATGCTTTTCCACGGTTTTTTCGCTTATCTCTAATTCTTGGGCAATCTCTTTAAGAGAGTAGCCATACACTTTCTTTAATACAAATGCGCGCCTACATTGTTTGGGAAGGGCGCGCACAGCATCACAAAACAACTTAAATTCTTGTTGGGTAGCATTGTTGTGGAACGTTTCGTCTTCAACACCACTTATGGCACTTTCCAGCGCTGCCACGATTTCTATACTGTCGTCTACCATGCGTGTTTCAGCACGCTTTAGGTGATCGTAAGCCAAGTTCTTTGCCGTTTTGAATAAAAACGACTTGGGCTCTTTAATATGCTCAGTCGTTTTCGCCTGACACAAGCGCACATACGTAACTTGTAGTATGTCGTCGATTTCTTTAGGCGGCACAAGACGCGATAGCATTTTGGCCATCGAGCCGCGCGCCGACATATAGGCATTATGTATGGCTGTTTCTATGGGCATATTGTTATTTTTTATCGTTGTTACTTAATAAGACGACAGCCACACTATTATCCCCCAGTATTTTCGACATTATCGCTAAAAAATTAAATTTGTTAATAGGTTGTATATAATGCGTGGCTGGTTTACAACAACAGCATTCAACAGAGAGTAGAATGACGCAGGCGCGTCAAAAACTCCCCCAAAATCATAATAACAATAGCGTAAGAACAAATATGCCTGTGGCTAATAACCCAAACAACTCATTAATCATGCTACCTTTTAAGCCCAAGGCTTTAACGGTGGCGCTTTGTATGGTGTCGTTGGGTATAAGCTATTCAAGTAGTGCGCAGTCAGTACTGCCCCATCAACAAGATGAGGTGATTGCTCAGAACACGTCACCGCTACCGGCAGTAGATTTCACTATTCCTGCTCAAAGCGCAGACGAAGCGATTATCGCCTTTGCCAATCAAGCGAACCTAACCGTTGTATTCCCGTTTAATAAAGTAAGGCATATTTCCGCTAATGAAGTAAGTGGTAACTATACGCCTAAGGCTGCTATTGAAAAGCTTTTGTTGGGAACAGGTCTTAGTGCTGAAATAATAGATAGCTCCCGTATTAAGATAGTGTCTACTGGTGATAAAGATAAGAACCGTCACTTGCTCGGCCGCCTTTTAGGCGCCATTACTGCACAAGACGATAGCTTGGTAACCGTCCCTGATGAACAAGGCAGTTACGATATTGAATACATAGAAGTGAGGGGGTTGCGCGCGCGGGTCGCGCAGTCGGTTGGCATTAAACGCAATGCAAACGTTATTATTGACACCATTCAGTCTGTAGATATGGGCAAGTTTCCCGATCAAAACTTGGCTGAGGCGCTGCAGCGAATTTCCGGGGTGTCTATTGACCGTGCAGAAGGCGAAGGACAGTTAGTCACAGTAAGAGGCTTTGGGCCTGAATTCAACCGGGTTCTGCTAAACGGTAGGCCCATGGCAACCGATAAGCTTGGGCGTGAGTTCAGCTTTGACACACTGGCCTCTGAAATCGTAAGCAGTGTAACCGTACACAAGCAAAGCCAAGCGACTATGCAATCAGGCGGCATTGGCGCAACGATTGATGTTCAAACGGCAAAACCCCTGTCGTTTAAAGGGATGCGGGCGGCAGGTAATGTCAAAATGCAGTACGATACTAATTCGCAACAATATGCGCCCAATGCCTCAGTTATGTTCAGCAACACCTATTTAAATAACTCGTTTGGCATTCTAGCCTCTTTGACTCAGCATAAGCGCCAAGCGCGCTTAGAAGAAGCACAAATCGATGGCTGGTTGGTAAATACTAACGTACCTAAAAGTGAACTCTATGAAGACGTTCCTACGTTATACGTTCCCAGAAATTACGATCAAAGAGTGCGCTTCGACGATAGAACTCGAACGGGCGCTGCACTCGTTCTACAATATCGGCCTACCAACAAGCTAGAGCTTACCGCCGATTATCTGGGGTCGACATTCGACGTAGAGACGTCAGCAACCTCAATGGGTCATTGGTTTACTTCAAGTAACTTAGAAGGTGTTACGGTTGATGAAAACGGCACAGCGGTGTCTTTTTCCCAAAATAGCGGGCATGCCACCGACTTTCACGCTCGCACTTTTAACCGTTCATCGACCCTAAAAAGTTTCGGTTTTGCTGCAAACTATATTCCAAGCGATAGCGTAATTGTCGATGCTGATTTGTCTTACTCAATGGCTAACGTCGATGACAATAACGGAGAGGGCAATTCGCTCTCGCTTATCGGCTATTTAAACCGCTCTTCCTTCGACCATACTCAACAAAATATTCTGCCCGCTATATCGGGCTTTGAACAAGCCAACCCTCGTCAAGTTAACGCTGTGGGTGAGCCGGTGGGTGTATCCCATTACTTAGATCCAGCTAACGGCCGTTCCCACGTGATGCTGCGCCGAGGATGGAGTATTGATGATGATATAGGCCAAGCAAAAATCAATGTAAGCGTGCTTGGTGATAATAACTGGTTCAGTAAAATTGACGTTGGCGCTGCGTTAACTCAGCGAGAAAAAGCCAATGAAAGAAGAGATAACGAAGCTGATGCGAGGCACTGCAGTTTTTGTGGCTACTTCGATTCACCGGATATTCCAGATAGCTTTCAAACCCTATTTGATGCAGGCGACGACTTTCTCGGGTCGGTAAGTGGGCATGAAAATATTCCTCATCAGTGGCTGCGGCACGATGGCGATACGCTGTTTCATTATCTGGAGAACGCTGGGAATGTCAGTTTAGCCGCTGAAACACGAGGCAGTTCTTTCGCGGTTAAAGAAACGGTGTATGCGGGGTATATTCAAGCCGCCATTGAAAAAGATTATGCGCCTTGGTTTATTGATGTGCATGCAGGGCTTCGCGCTGAATATACCGACGTCGCGGTTAGTGGTGTTGACGAGCAGCTATCTGCGTTGGTTATTTTAGATCAAACCGAGCTGGGGCAAGAGTTTGGTGCGTCAGTAAGTATTGATGAAACATCAAGTTATACCAACTTTTTGCCGAGTGTGAGCGTTAAGGCCAGTTGGTTAGATAGCTGGGTATTTCGCGGAGCATATAATCACAGTATTACTCGCCCAACGTTAGAGCAAATGGCGCCAGGTGTTACCTATACCACTACGCGACAAGGGGGAGACTTGCGAGCCCGTATAGGCAATGCACAGCTATTGCCCTTTGAAGCAAAAAACATTGATGTGGCCATTGAGCACTACTACCAGGAAAATAGCTATCTATCGGCGGGGTATTTTAGGAAAACGGTAGATAATTTTATTGTTAATGAGAGCAGCACACAAACCTTTAATAACGTGACTGACCCGAGTACAGGCGCAGATCCAAACGCGGCTGACGATGCTGATGCGTTAGCGCAATTTTCCGTAATATCTCCTCGCAACGGCGAATCGGCAACGGTTGAAGGCGTCGAGATTGCAATGCAGCATTTGTTTGGCGAGTCAGGGTGGGGAATACAGGCCAATGCGAGCTTTGTAGACAGTAACGCAGAGTTGGATACCGCCAACATTCGTTCAACCTTTGCGCTTACTGGGCTATCTGGCGCGAAAAATATGGTGCTGTTTTACGAGAAGGACGCGCTGCAGTGGCGTGTGGCTTGGAACCAGCGAGAGGGATTTTTACAGTCGCTTAATCAAACGCAGAGCACCGAGCCCACCTTTGTGAGTCCCTACGAGCAATGGGATATGAGCATTTCATACCAGTTCAGCCCGAAGGTCGCGGTATTTTTTGAAGGCATAAATATTACCAACGAAACCGTGCATAAACGTGGCAGATTCAGTAACCACCTTTTACTAGTGCAAGATGCTGGAGCCCGCTATGCGTTAGGCGTTAACATTACTTACTGAGTGTATCTTGCATGCGACGCTAACAGTGCTTGGCGTCTTAGCTTTTCAGTGAAGCCTTTTCTAACGCTTCTATTTCTTTCCACAGTTGCTTTCGATCACCTTTTTTCGTGAACAAACTTTCATGTTTAACAGGTTCAAACAGACAAAGGTTGATGCGAATGCTGCTACTAATAAGGCTTCAGTAGCAGCCTTTGGCCTTAAATAAGTGACGGTAAGGGTTAAAAAATAACACTGGCATTTGCGGTTAATCTGCTTTTTTTTACATCAATAGAGCCCGAAATATCGTTGGGTAAACACCCGCTATGTAGCAGGTTGGCGGGGTACAATACGGCGCGATTGTATTTAGGCGCAATGCGGCCAATTTGAGTAAACATGGCGGAATCACCATTGATATAGGCTTTAGGCGGCAGCCCGACGGTGGTGGCCTGGCGTTTTAAGGTTTTGAAATAACCTTCGTACTGGGCTGCATCAACGCGTTCTAAGCCGGTTTCAATATGCCGGTAAAATGCGGTGCCGCCCAAGGGGTCGCTGAAAAGATAGTGCACCAATGCCCACTCGTTATCCTTTTGCGTATCAATGTGCGGAATACATTGAATGGGCGATAGAGTTTTTGGGTCTTGATTAGCAATAGAGAGTTGTACTAACGCTATCTGTGGCGGCTTTTCTACCCCAACATCCTGCATATCATTATGCGAAACAAGCTGGCTGAAAAGTGCGGGTAACGAGGTGTTTAGGTGTGCTTCATACCCCACAGGTGCGTGACTTCTCACGCCAGGGTAAAAATCGCCTTCTCGTTTTATGAATTGATGATGACTGGCTATGGTCTCAACCAAGCCATGCGGGTCTGGGATAAAATCATCAATTACAACAACGGGGGTGGCGCTCTCGCCAACCCTTATTAATTCGTAGTTTGAAACCATGCGTCTGCGTTTTTATTCGCCTTGTTCTTTTTGTCGATAAGGGCATAGATTTGTGCGTTTGACGCTACCATCGTGTAAATGCTTTGCAACATGTTTCGTGCATGTAAATCGGCAATCGCGTCAGCGCTAAGCGCGGCTAGCTTGTCTTCGTCAATGGTATATAACCCTGTTATAGACGTTTTGCTTTCGTTTTCAAAGGTAATATCTAGAGTGAATGGTGTAATAAGGTTATGCTGTTGCAGCGCGGCAATAAAACGCTGATTTTGCGTTTCACCGTCAAGAAGCTGAGCAAGGATCTGCTGCTTCTCTAACAGGTAGCTGCTAGGCTCTCCTGTGTTATCAAAGAGCGGCGTTCCTTTTTCTTCGCTTACTGAGGCATTATCCATATCAATGCACAGCACCCGGTTACTGCTGTCAGCGCTTTGCGCTTCCGTTCCTACATAAAAAGGCAAGCGTTCAAACTGTGCCGGAATATAAACCGCATCCCATTCACCTTGCTGCCAAAAGAGGTTTTCGTTTTCTTCAAAACCTAACAGGGCAGATAAGCCAAATTGTCCAGAATCGTCAAACTTGGTGATCACCACGGGGTAATGTACCACAAGCTTGTTAAGTTCAGAGACCACCACAGGAACAAGGTGCTGATTGGCCCCTAGGGATAATGCGTCGTCGGTCACTTTAAGGCCTGCATGCAGCTTGTTGTTAATGGCAACCATGTTTGTCATACGCCAGTCCTTTTTATTGTTTTACTGTTAAACGGCCTGCAGGCCGAATTGGTGAATTTTATTGATAAGCTCGCGATGCTTAGGCAGTTTCTCCACCGCCATGCTGCGTGCTTTCCTGTTCTGCATCAACTGTTGCTTGGCAAAGTCGGCGTTCACCCATTGCTGATGTGTAGCTAAATCTGAGGTAAACCCCATTCCGTACAGCACATATTGATAGCTTGCCGCGGGAAATACCTCATTATTGCTGGTGAAGTCTTTATCACTAGGCGGGTGGTATTGCCACAGTGCGAGTAATTCTTTTAATGAGTCCGGAATGGTGTGACTATCGCGATTGTCACGCCAAAATGCGCTGTCTTCTCGCTTACTTAGCATGTAATGAAGCTTTAAGAAGTCGATAATTCGCTGCCAACGGTAGGAAAAGGTGTCATTGAAGCGCTTCGCCACAATAGCCATCACAGCGCGATTTGCAGGCAATTGCTCGGCAATCATTGAGGCAGACAGCTCAACCAGTACTAAGGCTGAGGCTTCCAAAGGCTCTAAAAAACCCGCCGCAAGGCCAACGGCTACGCAGTTGTTCTGCCAAAAGCGCTGTCTGTGTCCACTTTGAATGGTGATATCTTTTACGTTTATATCGTCTATACCATTTAAAGAACTGGTTTGGCGAACGTAAGTGTCTAGGCGAGCATAGGCTTCATCTTTATTTTGGTGCCTGCTGGAATAAACGTGACCTACGCCACGGCGCGACTGCAAACCAATATCCCAAATCCAACCGGCGTCTTGTGCGGTGGAAATAGTGTGTGAGGCAATAGGACTTTGTGGCGTGTCGTAAGGTACGTGTACTGCCAACGCGCGGTCGATAAAAAGTACATCGTCGCAGGGAATAAACGGCACCTTGTAGTGTTCGCCAAGCAGCATAGATTTGAAGCCGGTACAGTCAACATAAAGGTCGCCCTCTACTATTACCCCTTGCTCGGTATGAAGGGCTTTAATATCGCCGTTATCAAAGCTTTCGACGCGGTTAACATCGGCCAGCACATGGTGTACACCTAGTTTTTCAGTGCAGTGTTTGGTTAAAAAGGCGGTAAACTTTCCTGCATCTAAGTGATAAGCATAGTTTGCGGTGCCTGCAAACTCTGCGTGGCGTATGCTTTTAGGTGCGCAGCCTGCTTCACATATAGCTTCTTGTACACACACTGCATGGGAAAAAGATTCGTTTAATTCTGGTGCTACCGTCTGCCAGTAAGGGCCTAAATTGGTTTGCGAAAACCCTTGGGGCAGCATAAGAGGGTGGTAGTAAAAATCGCTCTCTTCACCAGTGGTCCATTTAGCGAACTTTGCGCCTTGCTTGAATGTGGCGTCACACTCTTTGATGAATGTAGTTTCGCTAATACCCAATGCAATTAGTGTTGAGCGCATGGTAGGCCAAGTGCCTTCACCCACGCCAATAATAGGCACATTGGGGCTTTCTACTAAGGTTACTTTAATGTCTTTGCGGGTAGCGCACTGATGCTGCGCTGCAATACGACCAGCCGTAAGCCACCCTGCGCTGCCGCCACCGACTACTACAATGTGCGTTATGGGAGTTGCTGTTGTCATACTGTGTTCCTGAATAAAAACTGTGGCTACCAAAGGGTAGCCACGAATGTGGGGCCAACAAATGCCGGCCCCAATTACGCGAAACTAAAAGTTTCCGCGCACACCGAAGGCCCAACGTCTGCCGCTGTCTTCAACCAACAGCAAGTGATTAGAGAAGCGACCGCGTTTATGCACAAATTCTTCTGTAAGGTTAATACCTTCAAAGAAAATTTCTACATTGTCTGTCACGCTGTAGCTACCGCTAATGTCAAGCTGTTGATAAGACTCAACAATGGTTGGGCCGTCACCCTGCCCTTGTGTCAACGACTGAACAAACTCGTCACGCCAGTTATAGGCAAGACGAATTTGATAGTCGTCAGTTTCATAAAATGCCACCAAGTTGTAAGAATCACTTAAACCGGTTAGCGCAAATACTTGGTTAATATCGAACGGGTCTAGCTCGGCGTCACTGTCAACAATGGTACCGTTAGCCAGTACACCAAAGCCGTTATCAAAGGTGTGTTGAAGCGCAAGTTCGAAGCCATCTACCGTGGCGTCTTCACCGTTATTGGGTAGCGTATTGGTAAACACCGCCACGTCGTCACCCGCATCTGGTGCGCTTGCGTTCGCTCCTGTAGACGGGTCTGTTAGCAGACTGCCGTCAGCAAGCTCGAAGGTTTTGTCTTCTTGGCTATTAACAATAAAGTTTGATACGAGCTTTCTGAAGTAACCAATTGACGCATAGCTTGCTTCGTCGTAGTAATACTCAAGCGACAAGTCTAAGTTATCTGACTTAAACGGCTCTAGCGCAGGATTACCACTGGTTGAGGTTAAGTCGCCACCTTGACGGGTAGTCGTAATTACCGTTACCGGCGACATGCTGTTTAGCGTGGGGCGGGTAATGGTTGAACTTGCCGCAAAGCGCGCAATTAGGTCGTCGGTAATTTCCAAGCGTACGCTAAAGTTAGGCAACAAAACATCGTAATCAGACTCAGTGGCAATGCTTTGGGCATCACCAAAGCCCGCGAGCATTTCGGTTTGATCTAGAATAGTTAAGCCTGTTATTGGGGCTTGCGTTCCGTTAACCGTGACGTCGGTTGATTCATAGCGCACGCCTGCAGTTGCGCTTAAGAACATGTCGGCTACTTCACCTTCGAAATCGAACTCAAGGTACGTTGAGATAATATCTTCTTCTACTTCAAAGCTATTATTACGGCGTACCGCATCAAAACTAATAGCTTCGCCGTTTACGCTTTGGTAGTAAGATTCTAAAAACGCAAAGTTGGCTTCGCCATCATGGGCAAGCCAAGAGGTTGGCATACGGCCGCTTCCGCTTACGTCAGAAAGGAAGTCGCTACCCGCGTCAAAAACGTATTGGCTACCTGCTGGTATTTCCGGTAAATCTGGATAACCACAGTAAGTACAGTGTATGCC
>Ga0105227_100163_pt1 | contig 29572 bp, 20 predicted proteins | sample Virmet3734_803_FD_89585 | JGI IMG/M metagenome (GOLD analysis project Ga0105227, IMG submission 89585) | Marine viral communities from the Southern Atlantic ocean transect to study dissolved organic matter and carbon cycling - metaG 3734_803 | ecosystem: Environmental > Aquatic > Marine > Oceanic...
AATGACCAAGGCGCCTCTAAAGCGACGACCTGTTAGGCCATAAAGGTAGTTATTGCTTACAGTTTGGTGTTCGTTAATGATGCGAATGCCGCCAGTATTTGGCTTGCGGTTGCCCAAGAAGTAGTTGTTTTCTACTCTTGTGTAGTGGCCGTGGCGCATAGTCAGTGTGCCTTGAGCTTCAAAAAACACATTCCCTATAAACGTATTGCCACTAGACTTGTTAGAAATAATTTCATGCTCGCCATTGGTTCTATCAAAATAATTGTACTGCACTAGAGTATTGGCGTATTCACGAGAGAAGTGGCTGGTGCCTATGCGAAGGGTTTCGCCGCCATTTGCCCCTAAAACTTGCCTAGGGCCGAAGTAGTTATATTCAATCACATGGTTGTTTTTCCTACTGCCTTCGCTATTCATTCGCACCGCCACGGTTACCCCCCGATTACGCTTATTGACAAACGTGTTGTGATCAATGCGATTGTGTTTGCCATAAATTGCCAACCACAAATCTGAAAGCTGACGCTCAGGATGGCTAAAGTTATCAATGACCACGTTAGTTAACCGAGAATAACTGGCTAACGCTGTTGGCGATGTACGAAAAGCAATAACTTCCCCAGTAGGCGTGTAACCGCGGGTAAACACTAAGCCATCTACCACTAAATATTCCCCCGACAAACTTAAATTAGAACGTCCAGTAATGACGACTTCTCCCGGGGTTTGCGCCGTTAACGTAATAGGCTTGTCTTCTGTACCCTTACCTTTAAAAATAAGTTCAACATCTTTCCATTCGCCGTTGGCTAACACAATCGTATCACCTGGTTTAGCGTGGGCTACCGCACGATTGAACTCGTCAATATTGGCCACCTGCTGCGCGAAAACCGTGGCATGGATGAGCAAAAGTACCAGCGTACTTATGCCCTTTATTAGTACTGTTCTTATTAACGTCATAGGTTACTTCCTTCTTTTACGCACACTAAAGTTGAGACACTCACACGCTAGTGATTCACCTGTTGAATATAGGAAACGGCTTGAGAAACCACGGCGTCGATCGGCGCGTCCACATCAATGTGCAGGCCATATGCAGGCATCTCTAAGGTAGCCAATTGATTTTCAAGTAAACGAGCATCAAAAAAATGCCCTTTTCTGTTGGATAACCGTGACGAAAGAAGCGCGGCACTGCCCGTCAGTACAATCCATGTGACGGGGGTGGACAGTGTGCCACTAAGGCGTTCACGGTAACGTTCTTTTAACGCGGAGCATGCCAATACTGCCCCATCCTGCTTTTCTTGGTTTGACAGCAACTCGGCTAAACGTGCTAACCATGGCCAACGGTCGTCGTCGTTGAGAGCGTCACCCCGTTGCATTTTGTCGATATTTTTTTGCGGATGATAATCGTCAGCATCAAAAAAAGGGATCGCAAGCGCCGTGCTTAAAGCTTCACCTATCGTTGATTTTCCTGTGCCTGACACGCCGGCGACAACAACAATCATGTTGCCCTCCTTAGAGTTGTTCAATAATAGCGATAACGCCGTTGGCAGAAATCACTAATGCGAAGATTAAAGATAAACCAAGAAGTAGATTTAACAGTTTCCCCGGCGTATGGGACTTCATTCGTGCTGGGTTATTCATCACCACCAATATGCCAATAATCACCAAAGGTAAAACAAACACGTTGAATACCTGGGATAAAATTTGCCCTTTAATAGGGTTAAAGCCAAACACTGGAATGATAAGCGCCACAATACAAGCAACGCCCGTAATCGCTTTAAACTGACTAGATTTTGTATCTAACTTACCGGAGCGATAATCGGCAATAAGCAGTGGTGCTATTAACAAACAGGGAAAAACAGAAGACAAGCCGGCAGCCAAGGTACCGAAAAAGAAAACCGTTAATGCCGTTTTACCTGCAATAGGCTCAAGTGCATTGACCATGTCTAACACGTGGGTAATTTTTTTCCCTTCATGAAACAGCGCACCATGGGCTACCGCCATCACAGAAGCACTAATTACGAACACCAAACACGCTGCCACAATGGCATCTTTTTTCTGCTGTTTTTGGTTTTCCATGCCCCAGCCTTTACCTTGAATAAATAAAGGCCGAGACAGGAAAGTAGCGGCTGCCATGGTGGTGCCCACAAAGGCAGCAACCATCATTTTTCCGCCCTCTATATTAGGTATTGAGGGAACAAAGCCTGCGGCAACTTCTGCTGGCATGGGATGGACGACAAGCAGCGAAAATACGAATGAAATTCCCATACAGGATACAAACATCACAAGAATTTTTTCAAATAGCGAGTACTTACCTATTAGCATTATGGCGTACATAATGCTAATAACACTGACAGCAATGGCTAAAACCAACTCATATTTGTATTGATTGAGTGAAGGGGAATACAAAGCTAGCATTTCAAAAATGATATTGGATGAAATACCTAGTATCCCCATCAGTGAATTCCACTGCCCAAAGGTCACTCCAACTATGATAAGAATGGCGATTGGTTTTCCGAATTTCAGATGCTTTCTGAACGCGTAAAGGGCGGTTTCCCCAGTCACAATAGCGTAATTACCGTACGCATAAATGAGTGCCCCTGAAAATAAGCAGCTCAAAAAGAGTACCCAGAGCAGTGACATTCCGTAAGTACTGCCCGCCACAATCATTGATGTGACACTACCTGTGCCTATGGTGTACCCAATGGCAAAGAAGGCAGGGCCAAATGCCATGAGTTTTTTAAACATTGCTAACATATTGCTACCTCTGACAACTTACCGTAATTGTTTTTTTAGCTGTAAGTGTTTACGGTGTAGGCATTGTGAATAAAGGGCCAAGTGCCCTTACCACCACTACGCCATGTATACGCCACCGTTGATATCCAAGGTAGCACCAGTGATAAAGCCGTTATATTCAGAAGCGAGAAATGCCACAGCACGAGCCACATCCATTGGATTACCCGCCCGTTTAAGCGGGATCTCACCAATGGTTTTGTTAGCCGATTCATCGGTGGTATGCGTCGCATGAAATCGCGTCCCTAATATTAAACCTGGAGTAACGGCATTGACGCGAATCCCCATGGACGCTAATTCCGCGGCCAGTGAGCGAGTGAACGTGAGTACCGCGCCTTTACTGGTTGAATAAGCTAAAGAACCACCATGCCCGCCTTTTCGCCCCGCTAGCGAGGACAAGTTCACAATGGATGCCCCTTCATCACCCTGCTTCAACAAGGGCAACATAGCGCGAGTGACCATCATCATAGAGGTCACATTCACTGCCATCACACGTTCCCAAAAGGCATTATCGATATCATCAAGGGTATGGCGCTCTACGAGGTCGCCGGTATTGTTAATAAGAATATCTAACGTAGAGGTTAGGCTTTCCACATCTTCAGCAAACTTCGCAACTGTGCTTTCTTGGGTTAAATCAGCCTGAAGCGGAATAATTTCGCCCACGCCTGAAGCGCGCACCTCATCTTGCAGTTCTTTCACCGCATCTTTCGAGCGAAAGTAATGCACAATCACTGTTGCGCCTTGAGCTGCGAGCTCCGACGAGATTGCGCCGCCAATACCGCTGGCGCCGCCCGTCACTAGTACCCTTTTCCCAGATAATGTATTCACACCGCCCCCCACATTCATTAACAATAGCGTAAATTCGTTTCCATATTAGCGGCAGCTAAAATTACCTTTATGGCTATAAAAGCTGAAAAAAGCGTTACCGCCAAACCATAGCTAAACCGTTTTAGCTTGCGTTTTAAATTAACATAGCAATGCACCATGTCAACGGTAAAATAACCAAATTTACAACTTTAGTTTACATTAGGTTAATAATAGCAAATCAAGAAAAACATAAAATACACCAAAATTATCAATAACTTATACCATAAATAATAAAAACGATTTTTATTCTTCATTGATATTCTCTAGAGAGCCAACCACTATTCCAACCTACTCCCGTATCAGTAAACCTACCCGAAAATAAAAAGCAAATTAATTCAATAGCTTAATCAAACTCCGTGTTAAATAGGGTAAATTTAATGCAACTTTTGTCTACTTTTTGGTTGACGACAAACCCATTAAATGTAAGTTTATTGTTAATTTCCTGTGCCGCAGGATTTTTTTGAAAACGATACTAAACCGGTTTATCCCCGGAATAATTACAAGCATAAGCTTCACATGAAATTTTTAATTCGGCGTTTGTGAGGTATTTAGCTGACCAGCTTTTGGAGAAGCGAAATGAATAATAGATTATCCAAACTTACCCTAGCCATTTTATCTGCCAGTACGATGGGAGCAGCCTTTCCCTCTTTGGCTCAGGAGACACCAGAATCGGAGGCATCTGATGCAGTTGAAGTCATTGAAGTGAGGGGCATCGCCAGCAGTATTGCTGAGTCTGCGAGACTCAAGCGCTTCGACTCACGTATTGTCGATGCCATTGTGGCAGAAGATATAGGTAAGCTTCCGGATAACAACATTGCTGAAGCATTGCAAAGAATTACAGGGGTGTCGATCAGTAGAGATTTTGGCGTGGGTGAATCGGTAACCATTCGCGGTATCTCACAAAACCGCGTAGAGCTGAATGGTCGTTCTACCTCTGGTAGTGGCCGTGGCGGGATTAGTTTAGACGATTTCCCTTCCAGCTTCTTAAAAACCGTTGAAGTGGTAAAATCTCCAACACCAGAAATGATTGAAGGCGCACTGGGCGGCACTATCAATATGACCACGGTTAGGCCTTTAGAACTGTCTGAGCCTCTAGTGGCCATTACTCTTGACGGCGAGTACGCTGACAAAGCCGAAAACTGGGCCCCCATGTTTACCGGTGCAGCGGGCACTAATTGGGATTTAGGTGACGCAGGTACCTTTGGTGCATCTGTGGTTATGTCCTATCAAGATCGCACCCTTCGCCGTGACGAGTTTTTCAACTTAGTTACACCGACGGAATTAGATTTGGACGGTGATGGCAATAGCGATGCGGCAAATACGCCAAGCGGTAACTACTTAGTACGCAGTCAAAATACTGTGGAACAAAAAACAGAGCAGCGAGAGCGTACCGCTTTCGGGTTATCGCTACAATGGGCACCAAAAGACACTGACGCCTTCGTATATTTGGATATTAATGCCACTGATCTTGACGGTGGTCAAGAAGCCTACTCTGTATTAAATGACAGCAAAGATTATAGCGACCTTGTGCTAGATAATGCCTACGGTGATGCACAAGGACAACTGCATAACTTTGGCTCTGGTAGCGTATTTGTTCAACCTAAAACCTGGGCCGACTTCACCACCAATGAATCTATGTCGAACGCGTTGGGTGGTGAATGGTTTATCACCGACAAAATCAAATTGTCTGGTGAAGTGGCTTACACCAAAGCCGAAAGCTTGCGTACAAATTCTGAGTTTAACTTACGCCCCATTTCCCGTGAGCAGTACGAAGAAGACGGCACTATCACTGAACACCTATTCACGATAACGATGAACCAAGATGGCGATCAGGTACCCGGCATTACTTTTTCCGATCCTGATGCCCTGTTAGATCCCAACAACCTTGCAATTCGTCAGTTTACCCATCAAAGGTATTATGAAGATAACGAAGAAACAGCAATTCGTTTTGATATTGAATACATAGAACCCATCGCAGGCTGGGACTTCCTTTCAAAAATGAAAGCCGGTGTGCGCACGACGGACAGAGATTACGAACTTGACCGTTATGATTTGCGTAATAACGGCAGCGAACTTAAAAACCTTCAAACCAGTGTCTCATACGACGGGGTCATTCGCCCAACGTGGGTGGATGAGTTTGCTGAAGCCTATGGCGGATTTAAAGAAATTAATCACGATAATTCATTCGAACAGTCGGGTATCTCTGGTAGCAATGCCCTTACGCATTATTATGTCTACGACGGTGCCGAGTTGGCCTACAACATTGATGGAACCTATGATCGCGTAAAACAAATGCTTGCGGGCAGTAGCCATGAGCTTACCGGTTCGTTAGACGATAACATGGTTCGTAATACAGGTTCGTACGCCAAGATTAACGAGGAAACCCAAGCACTATATGCACAGTTTCATCTCGATTTTGACCAATTGACTGCCGTTGTAGGCGCCCGCTACGTCAAAACAGATCTCACCTCAGATACTTACGATCAAAGCGGCAACTACGACTATTCTGACTTTTTACCTAGCATAAACGCCACCTATACCGTAACCAACGACACAATATTGCGCTTTGCCGCCGCGAAGGTAATGCGTCGACCTGAATTTGGTGAGTTAAGCCCAGCTTTAAGTGTTGATAACTCGTTGGTTACCGGTACACAAGGTTCCTATCAGCTAGACCCCTATCGTATTACGCAATATGACATTTCCGCCGAACATTATTTCGGTGACGGTGGCATGGTATCTGCCGCCTTATTCTACAAAGATGTTGAGTCATTTACTGTCGCGAGCAGCTCATGTGTCGCAGACCCCAACACCGTTGAAGGTCAAAATGTGACCGAATACGTGAACGTGTGTTTACTGGATACTGCAGGTGTAAGTCAGTCGGATGTGAATTATGTGACGGGCGATCAAGACTTAGCTTATGTAGAGGCGCAACGTGATGCTGGACTAACCGGTATTGTTATTGATACTGACGTTAACGGTGGCAGTGGTGAAGTTGCTGGTATTGAGCTTGCTTATCAACAACAGTTTAGCTTTTTACCGGGTATGTGGTCTGGCCTTGGAATCAGCACAAACTATACCTACGCGGACAGCGAGCAACCAGATGGCAACCCGCTATTAGATATATCTAATCACACCTTTAACGGCCAAATATATTGGGAGAATGCCGGCTTCCAGATTCGTTTAGCCTACAACTGGCGCGATAAATACCTAGACACGCAGGATGAAAAACGTGTTCGTCCCGTGGGCGCACTGGCCACAGGTATCTATAACCGAACGAATCCAGATGAGGCCTATTTCGACCCAACATTAGGAAATAACTACCGTGATGCACGGGGCCAGTTTGATTTTTCAGCCAGCTACGATGTTAATGACAATATTACCTTGGTTGCGAATGCCGTTAATCTTACCGGTGAACCCATTACCCAGGTGACGGAGCTAGATAGCATTTGGCAGTATAGTGAATCTGACAGACGCTTTACTTTTGGTGTAAGAGCGCGCTGGTAAACTTTCGCACGTGTCTCGCTTTATCGCCGCAGCATGCTGCGGCGTTTTAACCTTAGTTTTCATATCCCTTCTACTTCTTAATTATTTTTAACTGGAGCTTCTTATGCGTAGCAGAGATTCACTGTGGCTAATTGCCGCCATGGCAGCTGCCTTGACAACAGGATGTAGCGAAAACAGCGCGCCTTCCTCAAGCCCTAAGCGCGATGCATCATCAAAAACCGCACCGGGTGAAGTGTTTGATTTATCGTCTTGGAATATTCTCTTACCGGTAGATTTAGATAAAGACGGTAAGGCAGATAGAGTAGACAATGAAGCCTTGTCACACTATCAGTTGGATGAGTTTTTTTATTTAGACGATGAAAATAACATGGTATTTGCGGCAGCCAACAAAGCCTTTACCTCGCCAACATCCACCAATACACGTAGCGAATTACGGCAAGTCTATGTAGGCGAAAGTGGCGAGGTGCCCAGTCTTGACGACCCTCGCAATTATTTTGCTCTGGCCTCTCATCCAAATTCAGAAGATTTCGCCGCGTTAGGCGGACGCTTAACCGCAACATTGAAAGTTAACCATGTTTCAACGAACGCAAAGTACGGCGATAAGCCCCCCGCGTACTCTGTAGTGGTAGGCCAAATTCATGCGGCAAAGTTAGATGACATGAAAACAGAGACATCAGGCTTTGGATGGGGCAATGAGCCACTAAAAATTTACTACAAGAAGTATCCGGGCCATCAAACTGGGTCAGTGTTTTGGAACTATGAGCGCAACCTGCCTGAAGCCGCGCCTAACCGCATTGATATTGCCTATGGCGTATGGGGCAATGGATGGGAAAACGACGCCGATCCAGGCGTTAACGGTATAGCCTTAGGAGAAGAATTTAGCTACATTGTTAATGTGTATGGCGATACGATGTATTTAACCTTCAGCGCCCACAACCACCCCACCGTTAACCATCAAATTAATTTAGCCGATAACATTGATGCAAATGGGCGCGTTGATGGGCACGATGATCCGGTTGGCTATAAAAACGATTGGCTGTTTTTTAAGGCTGGTGCGTATAACCAATGCAGTACAAAAGATGCCCCCACATTTCGTTATCCTGCGTGCCCAGGTACCGGTGATTGGGAAACTGACAAAGCCGATGGTAACTACACCAGCGTGACATTTTCACATTTGCAGTTAGGTCATGCCCATGTGGTGGAATAAGAGGGTCAGGGTAGTTAATTTACCAATAAAGCCCCGGATGTAAGAGATGAACCAATGAACAAAAATAAAGTTAGACTGATTGATGTGGCTACAAAAGCCGGCGTGTCAAAAAGCACTGCGTCGCAGTTCTTAAATGGCCGATTTGATTTTATGTCGCTAGATACCCGCTTGCGGTTACAAAAAACGGTAGAGGAATTAAATTATGTCCCTAACAATATTGCACGCAGCTTAAAAACAAACAAGACTCGCACCCTAGGGGTTATCGTTAGGGATATATCTAGCTATTACACTAGCCAAGCTATTCGTGGCATGGACGACTACTGTAAAAGTCATGGCTATGATCTCTTCATCTATAATTCTGATTTTGAACCTCAAACAGAAAAAAATGCCCTAACCACCCTATGTCAACTCAACGTAGACGGTGTCATTATTGCTTCATGCGGTAACAATGCAAAGCTTATTGAAGACATTTCTAACAACACTGTTCCTGTGGTTCAGTTTCAGCTAGAACATGATGATTGCGATACAGGCATTGTGGTTGCCGATTACAAGCGCGCCTCTTTTCAAGCCACCGAATATTTAATCAAGCAAGGACACAAAAATATCTGTTTTGTAACCCAAAAATTTGAAAGTGTTAAGTCTCGCCAAGAAAAATATCAGGGCTTTGTGGACGCCCACCATAAATATGATCTTCCGGTAAACGACAATCTAATCCTACATTGGGATAGAACCCATGGCTTAGACACCTCGCCTGTCGATATATTACGTTCAGACCTTGCCCCTACCGCATTTTTCACGCAGCAAATCGCCATCACCGTGGACGTATTAAAGGCGCTAGAAAAAGCCAATATTGCGATACCTGAAGCGGTGTCACTACTAGGGTTTGAAGAAATACCGATGGCTGAATTTTTTCGGGTGCCTATCACAGTAGTGAAACAGCAGCCCTATGAAATTGGGAGTGAAGCCGCACGTATGCTCATGGACAAGCTTAGCAGTGGCAAATCGTTTAATACGCGTATGTTGGTACCCTGCGAGCTTGTATTACGGGAATCGTGTTGCCCACCAAAGCCTTAATAAGTGGGAATTAATAAGAAGGTTGTAGGAATATCAATATTCTAGAATAAATTTTGATACAGTGAATGTTATCCTTATTTTGACTGTTTAACCCATGCTCTCGTTTATCACCAGTACATTACTTCCTGTACTTATTTTGCTTTTTTTTGGTTGGTTTTTTTTCCGTATTCGCTGGCTAAACGAAGCCTTTATTGAGTCCGGCTCGAAGTTGGTTTTTAATGTCGCCCTGCCGGCCTTATTGTTTTTGTCGATAAGTCAGTCTGACTTTTCCCATGCTGCGAATTTCTCTCTCATTGCCATTGGCGTAGTCGGCACCCTCGTAATGTGCGTGCTACTCATGTTGCTCGCGCACTTTACTGTCAACCCTCAAAACGCTCGTGGCGTAGTGGTTCAAGGCGGTTTTCGAGCAAACATGGGAATTATCGGGTTAGCTTATTGTGCCAATACTTACGGCTCAGAAGGATTAGCAGCAGCCTCTGTTTACATGGGCTGCGTGACTATTTTATACAACGTGGTATCGGTATTCGTGCTTAACTTCTACCAAGTAGGCTTTAGTGCACCAATGGCGCAAATTAAGGGGATAACACGAAACCCATTAATTATTTCCATTGTGGCTGCGTTACCGTTTTCGTATTACCAATGGGGGTTGCCCGAAGTCGTATTAAGAACCGGCGAGTACTTTGCTCAGCTCACCCTGCCCCTTGCCCTTATTTGCACAGGTGCATCCTTGCAATTTCGTTCGTTTTCCAGCGACTGGTACAATATTGTGCTAGCGACAGTCAGTAAATGTGTTGTCTATCCCGCGTTTTTGGTGGGTAGTGCCTATTTATTTGGTTTTCGAGGAATGAGCTTAGGCATCATTCTTTTACTCTCTATTTCTCCTACGGCGGCAGCTAGCTATATCATGGTACGCAATTTAGGAGGCGACCATCGCCTTGCAGCCAGTATCATCGCTGTCAGCACCCTGGCGTCACTGCCTATTACTGCCCTAGGATTTGGACTGCTTGCGGCCTGGCAATTAGTCTAAAGCTTATTTTACCTTGCAGCTTACCTTCTTCACACGCGAAGGTAAGCCCTTAATTTTTTCTGTGTCTTGAGTGCTTACCTCACAAGACCAAAAACTTACCAATAAGAATAAATTGGACTAACCAATTAACTAAAATTTTAGGCTTTTGGGCAAAATTTTCATCCACATTGGTCAAAACAATCTGTTATTGTAGTCGTTACAAATCGATGCACTTTTATTAACAAGTCCCTACCCTTGTTAATAATGTCTTGAAGTGCGGCTGGTTAATAAGGAACTTACAAAAATGAATTTAAAGAAATTAACGTTTAGCCTACTCACCATTGGGATGAGTTTATCTCCCCTAACCCTTCAAGCGAGCGAGCACCCAAACCTTATTCTTACTGAATCTGGCGTTGAGAGAATGCGAGAAAATGTGGGGCAGGTTCCCTTGTTCGATAAAAGCCTTGCGTCAGTAAAACAACAAGTGGACGCAGAAATAGCCATGGGTATCGATACGCCCATTCCTAAAGATTTTTCAGGGGGCTATACCCATCAGCGCCATAAACAGAATTTCTTTATCGCACAAAAAGCCGGGGTGCTGTATCAGATTTTAGGCGACGAAAAGTACGCCAAATATATTCGCGATATGTTGTTTCAATATGAGGCCATGTACAAAGACCTTCCTCTCCACCCGCAAGAGCGATCTTACGCTCGGGGAAAGCTTTTCTGGCAATGCTTAAACGACAGTAATTGGCTGGTATACATGAGCCAAGCTTATGACGCCATATACAACTACCTTTCGAAAGATGAGCGCCAGGCATTAGAGACCAATCTATTTCGCCCCTTTGCCGACTTTATCTCAATCGAGAACCCACAATTTTTTAACCGTGTACACAACCATAGTACTTGGGGTATTGCTGCCGTTGGTATGATTGGCCTAGTGATGAACGATGAAGAACTCATTCAGCGCGCATTATACGGTATTGATGATGACGGTTTAGAGGTGGGCGGCAAAGATAATGACGGTGGCACCATCAAAATAGAAGGTCAGCGCAAAGGCTTTTTCGCCAACTTAGAAGAACCTTTCTCGCCTGATGGCTACTATACCGAAGGCCCTTATTATCAGCGCTATGCCATGTACCCTTTTCTTATTTTTGCACTGGCTATGGAAAACAACCGCCCCGACTTAAAGGTTCTTCAACACAAAGACAATGTCTTGCTTAAAGGTGTAGATGCGTTATTGAATCTATCTGATGCTGACGGCGAATTCTTTCCATTAAACGATGGACAAAAAGGCATGTCTTACTACAGTGCATCGTTAGTCACAGCGGTAGACTTAGCTTATTTCTATGGCAACAAAGACCCTCAACTTCTGAGTATTGTGGAAAAGCAAGGGCAAGTACTGCTGCAAGAGTCGGGATTAGCCGCAGCGATAGGTGTTCGTGATGGAAAAGCCAAACCATACCTAAAGGGTTCTGTGAATTTAAGCGACGGTATTAACGGTAAACAAGGCGGCATTGGCGTTTTACGTCATGGAAATGAAGATTTAACCTTAGTGTTTAAATACGCCGCGCAGGGGTTAAGCCACGGGCATTACGATAAACTGTCCTTCTCACTGTATGAAAAAGGTGAGGAAGTTCTGCAAGATTATGGCCTCGCCCGGTTTGTCAATATCGAGCAAAAAGGCGGCGGTAACTACTTAAAAGAAAATACCACCTGGGCAAAAACCACAATTGCTCACAATACATTATCTATCAATCAGCAAAAGCATTTTGGTGGCGTTTATGATGTAGCAAGTCAACATCACTCAGAATTATTCACCTTCGACGCGAGCAAAGATAATGTGAAAGTAGTGAGTGCAACAGAAGAGAATGCCTACCCTGGTACTTTCATGCACCGCACCATGGCGGTTATCAAAGAGGAGAGCTTTGAGAAGGCGTACCTTTTAGACATTATGCGAGTGACGTCAGACAGCGAAAATCAGTACGACCTTCCATTTTACTATTTGGGACAAGTGATTGATAACAATTTCGACTACCAATCACCGACCAGTTTACATCCGCTAGGCGAAGAAAACGGTTATCAACATCTCTATGTCGAAGGCAAAGGTAGCGCAGTAGAAGGCAATACTAAATTTTCATGGTTAGGCGCAGGTAAGTATTATACCTTGACCATGCTTACCGATGCACAAGACGATATTTATTTAACACGCATTGGCGCGAACGACCCTGAATTTAACCTTCGTCGTGAGGCTGGCATTATGCTACGCAGGGAAAAAACCCAAGATACCGTGTTTGTTTCGGTAGTAGAGCCGCACGGTTCATACAGCCCAGTCAGCGAATCGTCAAAAAACTCTAAAAGCAGTATTGCTAAGCTGGAATTAGTACTCAATAGTGCTAAGTATACGGGCGTGTCTATTGTCGATGTAAAAGGTAAAACCCAGCTATTTATTATTGCCAATAGCGACAACAGTGACACCGCTGAGCATGCAGTTACAATAGACGGAGAGACCTACCGCTGGACAGGGCCTTACTTTTATCAGTAGAAGGTTCACGAGGATATAAAGCTATCTCTCACGGTGTAATAGCGTGTGAAAGGAAATATGGGGCTAAGTACTCAAAACTCAGCCCTTTCGCCGTGCGCTTTTGAAACCCTTTCCAGTAAGTGTGGCTGTCTTTAGCCATGCCCTTTTCATCCATAGCCCATACCCCTTCATTCGCGTGAGGAACTAGGTTTAAATAGTCTTGCATGCTTGTGTCTTCTTTCAGGTATTTACCTAACCATGCGGTCACAAAGTGCTGAGCGATATTATTCATTCGCACGTTATCCCATACAGCATCTATGTAATGACCACTTACGTTAAACCCAAGCGCGTCATTAAAATAGAATGATTCCTCTGGTGCCGGCATTACTGCCCCCGCATTGTGATTTGCATTCTCGTAAGTCAGTAAAGCTCGCTCGGTATTCTGCATTCCTTGCCATATAGCGCGTACGCCATTTTCATAACCAGACACATCGTCCTGAGAACCCGCCACCAGCATCATGGGGACAGACACAGTAGAAAGGGTTTCAGGGCTAAACATATAATAGTTCATTCCCCACGGCGCAAAGGCGATCACCGTTTTAAGGCGGCTATCTACTGGTGCATGATAGCCAGCTTGATGACGCTTCAACGTAGCAAAAGGTGCGCTCTGAGGGCTGTTAACCGCCATTTCAGTTACACTCGCTCCAGCGGTAATTAACGCGCCATATCCCCCCATGGAATAACCAATTAGCGCTGTATTATCTGCATTAACCAATTTGTACAAAAACGAATCAACGTCATTTGACAGTGCAGCAACTTTGTCTAACACAAATTGCTGATCTACCGGCCGGTTTACTAAGGTAGACGCAAAAGCGGCTTGGGTCCTATAGGTAGAATCAGTGTGATCAATAGACACAACTACGTAGCCCTTAGAGGCAATGTTTTCTGCTAAATGTGATAATAAGAAACGGTTGCCAGGATAACCATGAGATACCAGTACTAAAGGAAACGGTGTATCAATCTCTATAGGTGAAGCGTCTCGCCTAGCCTTCCCATGAAGCGCCACTTGTGTTTTGCCGTCGCGGATAAACGCCTTCAATGCCGTTTCACCCGTGGCATTTTCGCTGGCGGGGTACCACACTTCTATGGTTAACGGTCTATCGTAAGTGGGCAGTGATGATGGCTTGGGTTTAGATGCATCTAATTGCAGCATATCTATTTGCTTTGGGTTAACAAGATGCAGCGTTTTTACCCCAATATCATATGTACCATAAGTGGCAAGCTCTGGCGCGTCAGGTCGCTGGGTATCGATGCGGTTTTCGGCAACACTCAAAGCTGAATAACTTATGGTGGCTAATAATAGAATAGCACTACGCCACCCTAAGTTCCGTTTTGTCAGGGCGAACTTTGAACCTCTTAGTGGATTAATTTGCATAAGATTTCTGTCCATTTTATTTGTGTGTAGGGTCGCATTTTTCACCTCTACTCTACTGTATAAATATGAACAGAAAAATACATAACCTATGTATTGCAGGATTGCTTTTGATGCTATTTTTCAAATAGCTGAGGCGCCAATAAAGGAAAATCTTTCCATTGTGAGATCACACGAAAATCGTAGCCTTGGTCACATGCCGTTTTAGCTAAGTGACTGGCGCCCATATACCTGATAACCTGCATGTTCGCTGCTAATGCGCCCTCTATGCCAGCCATAGAATCCTCAATGACCAAACATTTCTCAGGCAATACCCCCATTTTTTCGGCTGCGAGTAAAAATATGTCTGGCGCAGGTTTGCCGTTTTCCACTTCTTCACTTGTGGTGATCGTTCCCTCGAAGAGTGCTGACAAACCTGTCGTTTCCAGAGAGAAGCTGACTCGAGATGGACTACTGCTGGTTGCAATACATCGTTTTACATTCAGTGAATTTAACACTTGCTCAAGCCCATCCGTTGGCTTTAGTTCCTCGGCGAATACCACCAGTAATGCAGCAAGATACTCATCTCGAAAATCATCCGCTAAGAAGACATTAAAATCAGTGACAATTTGCTGCTTGGCAGACGGGAAGCTTTTTCCCAAAAAGTGCTTATCGAAATATTCACCAGTTATCACCACACCTAAGTCAGCTAACATTGAAATGAGCACTCTTTTGCACAGTATTTCACTGTCGATAAGCACCCCGTCGCAATCAAAAATAACCAGTTCAATATGATTAAAATCTGGTTTATGTATGGTGCTTTCCATGTTTATTTCTCGCTGCTTTGTCTATCAATCTTTGGCAAACGGGCAGTGCCCAGTCAGTCATAACCCCCTTGAACACTGCCTCAAACAGACTCAACGGGGCGCTCACAGGATGAACGCCGCCAGTTAGGCTGCACTTTCCTCACCCCACGACAAAGAAGGAATAGTTACCCCATCTTTATCGAAGTGCATTATTTTTTCTTTTGCAGCAGTAAGTTGGATGGTATCACCGTAATTGACCGCACAGTCGCCACCGGCTTTTACGGTTAGCGTACCCACACCATCCACATTTACATGCAAAAAGGTTTCAGACCCCAAATGTTCAATAACACCCACTTTTCCTGACCACAAACCTTTCTCTTGGGTAATAACAAAGTGCTCTGGTCGAACGCCTAACGTGTGCGTATCTTCGTCAGCGTTGGGCTGCACATCAATGAAGTTCATTTTGGGAGACCCAATGAAACCTGCCACAAAGCGGTTTACTGGCTTTTGATATAGTTCAAGAGGGGTACCGACTTGCTCAATGATACCACCATTAAATACCGCAATTCTATCGGCCATGGTCATCGCTTCCACTTGATCGTGAGTTACATAAATCATGGTGGTGGCTAAGCGCTTATGAAGCTCTGATATCTCTAAGCGCATGTTGACACGCAATGACGCGTCTAAGTTGGAAAGAGGCTCATCGAATAAAAAGGCAGAAGGCTGGCGCACAATAGCGCGCCCAATCGCCACACGCTGTCGCTGTCCCCCAGACAACTGTCCCGGCTTTCTATCGAGATAGTCGGTTAGGTTCAGCATTTTGGCTGCCTGTGCTATTTTTTGTTCAATCGTGGCGGCATCAACCTTGGCTCGCTTAAGTGGAAATGCAATGTTATTGCGCACTGACATATGCGGATAAAGCGCATAGGACTGAAACACCATCGCCAAGCCACGTTTTGCCGGGGGCATGTGAGTCGCATCTTGGTTGTCGATTTCAATACGGCCACTGGTAGTGTCTTCAAGGCCAGCAATCATGCGAAGTAACGTTGATTTACCACAACCAGATGGCCCTACAAATACGATAAACTCGCCGTCACGGATGTGTAAATCAAGAGGCTTTATCACGTTGACATCGCCAAAACTTTTTGTCACTTGCTTTAAAGTAATACTTCCCATTAGAGGTTCTCCTACTTAACCGCGCCGAAGCTAAGTCCGCGCACTAATTGTTTTTGACTAAACCAACCAAGAATTAAGATAGGCACCACGGCCATCACTGATGCGGCTGATAATTTTGCGTAAAATAACCCTTCTGGGCTTGAGTAACTGGCAATAAATGCGGTTAACGGTGCGGCGTTGGCCGCGGTAAGAATGAGCGTCCAAAAAGCTTCATTCCACGCTAAAATCACATTTAACAGTAATGTTGATGCAATCCCTGGTAGTGCTATAGGCAGCAATACATGAAAGATTTCTTCCTTAATTCCGGCACCATCCATACGCGCCGCTTCAAGAATTTCATGAGGAATCTCTCTAAAGTAGGTGTAAAGCATCCACACCATGATAGGCAGGTTGATGAGTGTCATCACAATCACCAGCCCCAACCGTGTATCAAGTAAGCCAAAGTCTCGAAAGAGAAGATAAATAGGTATAAGCACACCCACTGGCGGTAGCATCTTAGTCGACAGCATCCACATCAATAAATTCTTAGTTCGCTTAGTTTGAACAAACGCCATGGACCACGCTGCAGGAATGGCAATGAGTAACCCCAACAAACTCGCTCCTAAGGAGATAACCACCGAATTAAGGAAATGGTCAAAATAGGGGGAACGAGCTAACACTTGGCTGTAGTTTTCTAGTGTCCATTCAAACATGAACAAGCTTGGCGACGCCGAAATGGCTTCTGACTCTGTTTTGAAGCTGGTGATCATGGTCCATAAAATAGGAAAGAAGATCATTCCACTGATGGTCCACGCTACCAAGGTGTAGATAATCTTGGATTTATTTATATTTCGAGTTGCCATCACTTAACCCTCCAAATTTTTACCAATTAAGCGCATTAAGAAAATGGCAACAATATTGGCAATAATCACAGCCACTATGCCCCCAGCGGAACCCCCACCCACATCAAATTGAAGAAGTGATTGGGTATAAATCAAATACGTAATATTTGTTGATGAGTAACCTGGCCCACCGCTGGTGGTCACCAGAATTTCTGCGAAAATTGATAGCAGGAATATGGTTTCAATTAAAATGACAGCGGTGACAGCTCGTGATAAGTGGGGCAATACGATATAAACGAATTTGCTAAAAGGGCCGGCACCATCTAAGTCTGCGGCGTCGAGTTGTTCACGATCCAGTGATTGAATCGCCGTTAGCAAAATCAGCGCCGCAAAGGGCAGCCACTGCCAAGACACAATAATAATAATCGACAACAATGGCAGTTCCGCAAAGAAGTCTATTGGGGTAAACCCTAAGAAGGTCGCTAAATGTGCGAATAAACCATTGACGGGATTCATGAACATGTTCTTCCATACTAACGCCGATACCGTCGGCATGACGAAAAACGGCGCAAGCACCATAATGCGAACGTAGTTTCTTCCCCAAATAGCTTGGTCGAGCAACACGGCTAACCCAATACCACCGCAAATCGTGATAACTAACACTCCCCCCACCAGCATAAGGGTATTAAAGAATGACTCTACAAAAGCGGGGTCTGTTAAAAAGAACTCGTAATTCAAGAAGCCGATAAATTCATTATCGCCTGGCATGAGTAGGTTGTAGTCTAAAAACGAGAAATACAATGTCATGCAAAGTGGAACAATCATCCATGCCAATAGCAAAGTGACCGATGGAAAAAGCATTATTTTGGCTAACGTACGAGACTGAGTTGTCGCCATTACTAGACCCCTTACAAGTCAGTGGTAGGTAAGTACTGCAGCACCTTACCCACCGGTTAACGTCTTATTATTTTGGGTAGCGCGCTTTACGCATTGCTCTTTCAACAAGGCGCTGAGAGCTTTGAAGTGCTTGGTCGACTGTCATACGACCGGTCAAGGCAGCACTAAATTGCTGTCCTACCGCGGTGCCTATACCTTGGAACTCAGGGATTGCAACAAACTGCACACCTACGTAAGGTACGGGATCAACCGTGGGATTTTTGGGATCCGCCGAATTGATTGAATCAAGAGTAATTTGAGCGAATGGGGCGGCGTTCATATAATCAGGATTGGCATACAATGATGCTCGCGTACCAGGAGGTACATTTGCCCAGCCTTTCTTTTCTGCAACAAGTGAGGCGTACTCTTTAGACGTGGCCCAGCTTATAAACTTCATTGCAGCGTCTGACTTTTTACTGCTAGAGGGAATAGCTAACGTCCAAGCCCATAGCCAGTTACCGCGTTTGCCAAGGCCGTTGTCAGGCGCTAACGCAAACCCTACTTTATCTGCAACTTCAGAGTCTTTTTGGTTGGTGACAAAACCACCTGCCACTGTGGCATCAATCCACATACCACACTTTCCCGTTTGGAACAGTGCTAGGTTTTCATTAAAACCATTAGCAGATGCCCCTGGAGGGCCATACTTGTCCATCACATCAACATAGTATTCTAGGGTGGCTTTCCACGCATCTGAATCGAACTGTGGTTTCCAGTTTTCATCAAACCAACGGGCACCAAATGAGTTAGACATTGACGTAAGCAGAGCAATGTTTTCCCCCCACCCCGCCTTTCCACGTAAACAAATACCGTAAACGCCCGCGTCTTTATCTGTCATGGCCTCTGCCGCAGTACGGATAAACTCCCATGTCGGAGCTTTGGGCATTTTCAAACCCGCTTTTTCCATCAAATCGGTGCGGTACATGACCATAGAGCTCTCGCCGTAAAAGGGCGCAGCGTAAAGCTTGTTGTCAACCGAAAGTCCACTTCGAATAGCCGGCAGCAAATCGTCAACATCGTAAGATTCGCCCAATCCATTTAGCGCTTCTAACCACCCCTGCTTACTCCAAATAGGCACTTCATAAGTGCCTATCGTCATCACATCATATTGCCCACCTTTTGTGGCAACATCTGTGGTCACTCGTTGGCGAAGAATATTTTCTTCTAACGTTACCCACTTGAGGCTAATGTCAGGGTTTTGCTTTTCAAAATCACTACTCAGTTCCTTCATGGTGATCATGTCACCGTTATTAACGGTAGCGATGGTTATGGTTTCTGCATTCACCGTGGAACCTAATGACAAGGCGCCGGCTAACAGTAGAGAAAGTTTTTTCAACATAGGGTAATCCCCTTAAGGTTTTAAAGATGCAACTTCCCCCTCCCCGCCTGGTGTTGTGCATTCACCACCGATAACAGGGATAGAGGTTTGCGTCGTTTATGACTATTAGGTTTTGGTTGGTTTACCCGCATGAGTAGGCTGAACTGTCGCGCTCATACGGGCAATGCTACACACGCTACCGTGTTAGAATTTCACTGATATTTCTGACGTGATACCGTCAAAGCCGGCGCCTATTTGGCCGCCAGAGTTTGTTCCTTCTTCCTGATCAACATATTCTACTTTCCAAAGTGTTCTGTCGTTGATCCAATACCCTGCCGAAACTTGAAGCCGGGTTACTTCGTTGTCGCTTTGCTCGATAAGATCAGAGGTATTTTCAGCTTCAGCATAGCGCGCTGCGACATAGAGTTTTTCAGGAATAACATACTGCTGTGCTTCAATAACCCAATAATCAACAGAGGAATCGGCTTCAATCACTTGATTAGAATCAAATGTGGTGCCAGTAGGATCTAGCACGCCGTCGGTCCCAAAATAGGTAATACCGGCGACGGCATTACCTTCGGTATCTGCAAAGGTATAATCGTCACTGGCTTTACCTAGCATGAGGATAACGCTGGTTTGGTCTGAAGGCTGGTATGCCAGGTTTAATTGCATAATAGATTGATTCAACCCAGGCAATGCACCTACGTGTGTATCCCGTTCACTGGAAGCTGAAGCCGAGAAGTTATAGTTTTCACCATCACCAAAGCGATAGTTCGTGGTGGTGACGCCATCTAAGCTTGCGAGGCCGTTTTCAAACACCAGTTGGTCGCCTTGGTTGGCTTGGAAGATGTTTAAGCCCGCTTTGAAACCACCTTGAAACTCCAACGTGCCCTGAATACGGTAGTTGTAGCCTCTATCTTCTTGGAACGCTTCGCCAAAGCTAGACGTTGTCATGTGACCGGCGACGTTGTAGGCGCGAAGTATGCCGCCGTCAAAGGTTTCTGTATAACTTAATTGAATGCCGTTTTCTGCCGTTGCATAGTCAGTGATACCATTACCAATTAACGCATTTCCTTGGTTGTCTGCACCATCTTGGAAACCTTTAAATTGAAACGGTGACGCGCCAATATTCCCTGCACGTAAAATTAAACTGGCATTTTCTTTTTCATACCCCGTGAGCCCAAACATATCGAATTCAATACCGGCGAAATCTTGGTGAAAGGAGAAATCTCGATCACCATTGTTACCAAAATCATTAGGTTCTTCTGCGATATCGATGTCTGCCGTAATGTTTTCAGTAATTTTGAATTTAAACATCAAGTTAACGCGTAAACGACCAAAACCGTCGGATTGCATTTCATCTTCTGGGCGGAACGCGCCGTCTTTGGCCTGAATAGCTTGGTAATTTTGCATGGCCAAAAAGTTTACCTGTACTCGGCCATCAAGGAACTCATTGGGTTCACTAGGCGGCACATACATAGGCTTCTCTTCACTTAACTCTTGCGCCATTGAAAGCGCTGGCGTCGTCACTGCAATAATTGCAGCAGCGAGCGCGCTTAATTTGCTGGCCGTTTTGGTAGAACAAGTTGTAGAAAGATGACGCTGGTTGATGTCTAGCATTGTGAACCCTCTCAAGACTAATTTTTAATTTTTATTCCGCAAAACTGAATATGAAATGGAACATGACACTCTTAGAGTGTCACATTCAACAAACAGGCTTTTACTCATTTACACCTGCTCAACATGAGGGCATATGACCATTTTATTATTTTATCGTCAACAATTTTTTTAACAATTAATTATCATTTTCACCCATACAAGATAATTAACATTAAAATTCAGATAGTTATTTGCAGTAAAAATTGTATTAAAATTTTGTGTAAAGATGAAATATGAGAAGGGAAACCGAAAAAAATCATTTTAAAATTGATAAGAATTTACATTTTATGAACACGGAAATTAGAGGGCATACACCCCAACGAAAGGCACCTGCTCAAACTAAACCAAAAAAATCGGGTGTAAATTGCGTTGCGCGGGTACGCAATACTCGTCTCAATGGCGAGCACGACAATCTCTCTTAAGGCAAGGCACAATAAGGCTTTCAACTGGGGAAGGTACGACGATAATAGCCACTGAAGTACCCGTACCTTTTGTTACATTTAAACGAAAGTTTAATTATGCGTTCCATTTTTGTAGAGGCATAATGGCCATTCAAATAAAAATAATCACAGAAACGGATTTCAACATGTTAAAAAAATCCCCTTATATCTGCCTTGCTTTCGCCTTAACCCTCAGTGCTTGTGGAGGCGGTGGTAGTTCATCCTCTTCAGGAGGTGGCTCTTCCACTCCAACGACGCCTAGCACTCCAGAACCAACTGGTGCCGACTTTTCTTTAAGTCCCGTGGACTACACCGTAGCGGGTCTAGACACCATGGACAGCATGATCCAACTGGGTAATATCACCAACAATATGCTTAAACAGCCCAGAGGCAATGCAACTGAAATAAGTAACATTTGTGAAAATGGCGGTATTTCCACTGCGACTTATAGTTCAGGCAGTACTACATTCACCTCGGGCGATGTCGTTACTTTTTCATTCAATGACTGTTTTCACAAAGAGATTGGGGGAGACCTGTCTGGAGATATTACCGCTGAAATCACCAGTGTTGATATCAACCAGGGGGCGATGACGTACGATGCCAGCTTTAATCAATTAGAAACGATTGTTAACGATGGCCGTCTTTTTATATCGGGAGATTTCACCGTACAAAGTATAAGCACACTCCCACTGGACAGCTTCACGCTGTCTATATCCGATCCTTTTAGCATATCCCAACCTGATGGTTTTGAAATTCTCCTTGATGATTTTCAACTCACACATACAAGAGACTGGTTGACGGCTAAATACAGCCTTGATGGACATGGACAATTTCTCGAATCAAATGTTTTTGATGCCTTTGCCTTTTCGGTAGATGAACCAATAGTAGGGTATTTTTCGGAATACCCTCATGAGGGCAAAGTTACGCTTTCTTCAGATGTGTCCAGCGATCTTGTAATCACGACAAACTTTGTGACAGATTCAGATATGTACAACTTTGAGTTTGCTGGTGACACTGGCGCAATGGATTGGAGTTTTTCAGTAGATGGAGCGATGTGGAGTGCCAGCACCGAAGTAGGTTATTTCGGCTACGCTACACATCATCGCGCGGATAACTTTCATTACTTAGGCATTAACACTGGGCCCCATACAATTAACAACTACCCGATTTTAGAGAGCCTAGAATTTCAGTTCTCTCGCCCCATCGCGTCAATCGGTACGCAAACAACCAAGTTATATTCGGTGTGGTCAAACAACCCCGATGTAGAGGTAACCGCTGACGTCGTGGGTGCCAAGGTGATATTGACACCTACTAGCCCACTCACGCCAGGAGTAGAATACACACTTTACGGTTTTGAAGTGTTCGATGCACTTGGACAGTCTATTTCTACCGATTCGGTGACCTTAACTGCATCTACTGCAGCCATAGCCGAAATAGAAACCTCAGATAACTTTTACAGTAGAGATAGCCAACCCAGCTTGTCGGTATTTAGTAACTTCGCCAACGGCGGGGAGACTGTGTCAGTTCAATGGAGTGAAATCACGGATTATGGGGTGACCTTTTCCGATGATGGTGGAAGCGAAATTTATGTAGATATTTCTGCAATACCTTCCGATGTGAATGAGGTAACGGTCATGGCAGAAGCCATCAGCGATAATGGATTGATTGCTTTCGCCACCAAAACATTGCTAATTGTACCTGACACAGGCAGCTATCTTGCATTTAAGAGCGAAGAAGGTGACTACATTGGCGCTGGACAATCCGTTATTATGGATGACACAGACAGCGTTTTCTCTGTGCAAACCTACTCAACGCAAGAGATAGAAGCCAGAGTAGATTCTTCTTTTTTCAGTGATTATTGGTCGCTAAATTTAGAAGCACCTGAAGGAAGTGAGCTTGAGGTGGGCACCTATAACGATGCTACTCGCTGGCCTTTCCAAGCTGCATTAGTGCCAGGTCTTGATTTTTCTGGGAACCACAGAGGTTGTAATAACCTATATGGCAGCTTCACTATCAGTGAAATTGCGTTTAGTGATGGGCAGCTTACCAAACTCGCTGTGGACTTCGTACAATATTGTGAGTCCACTGACAACCCGCCCCTATTTGGTATATTGCGGTTTAATTCAACGGCAAAAATACTCTAGCAACCTCGGCCATAGGGCAACGTTAAGGTACAAAAGAACCCTTTGTACCTTAACGATATGTGCCAACCGTCTTTCTATTCCTTCACCCTGTCTTGTTTTCCCCCCTTTTACGCTGCATTTGTTATACAAAATAACCATGATACAAAGCAGAACTTAGGTGGTAATGATTATGATGGGTACTTCAAAACATAGCGTTGGTTTACGCTTTATCTGCCTTTTGCTCCCGCTAATAGTGCCATTTTTAGTACAGGCTGCCCCTTCGAAGGGTTTGGATAAGCGCCTATCGGAATATCCCTACCCTTTTGCCGTAAACACTTTCTCATTCTCATCTCAGGATGAAGAATTAGAAATGGCATACATGTACTTGCCACCCAAGGCCAGTAAGCCCGTCGTTACTCTCATGCATGGCAAGAACTTTAATGGCGCGTATTGGGAACAAACTGCTGCTATGTTGCACGAGCAAGGTTTTGGGGTACTGATTCCTGACCAAATTGGTTTTGGAAAATCATCAAAACCCACTCACTATCAATACAGCTTTGCCACCTTAGCCCATAATACCCGCGCTTTACTCGACACGTTAAAGATAAACCGCAGCATCATAGTGGGTCACTCCATGGGCGGTATGCTAGCCACTCGTTTTGCACTTCTATATCCTAAACTCACAGAAAACTTAGTGCTGATTAACCCTATTGGACTCGAAAATTATCTGCTTTATGAAACTTATACGGACATAGAAAATGTGTATCAAAGTGAGCTAAAGAAAACCCCCGAAATGATTAAACGTTATCAACAAAAAAATTACTACGATGGCAATTGGAACGAACAATACGCCAAGCATGCGGCATTTTTACAAGGTTGGATAGAAGGCCCGGATTGGGACACGTTAGCACGTGTTAATGCCTTAACTTACGATATGATTTTTACCCAGCCTGTGGTTGAAGAATTTACCCACCTTAACGTCCCCACCACGTTGATACTAGGTACACGAGATAGAACAGCACCAGGCCGTGCCAACAAAAGAGACGATGTTACGCGGGAGCTAGGCCGTTATGACAAACTAGGAGCAGAGATAACAGCGCGAAACCCAAGCATTCAAGTTATCGAACTGGAAGGACTTGGCCACCTGCCACAGATAGAAGACTTTTCCCGTTTTAAGCCCAATTTTATACGCGCACTATCGACAAAATAACAACTCACTTGACCCAGGTCATCAATAAAAAATAAAAACACAAACGAGAGGAAATAATGAAAACAATCACCAATAGGCTGTTGCTAATATTCGTATTAGTGACCAGCTTTAGTGCACTGGCAGCCGACAAAAAAAGCGACCCCCGCGCTGATTACATAAGAGCAAACTACACGAAATACGAGTACCAAATTCCTATGCGGGACGATGTGAAGTTATTTACCTCTGTGTATGTCCCCAACGACGATAGCAAAACCTACCCCATGATGTTTCAGCGTACACCTTATCGCGTTGCCCCCTACGGTGCAGATAAATACAAAACGCGCTTGGGGCCAAGTGAGGCCTTTGAGAAGGAAGGTTTTATCTTTGTTTTTCAAGATGTTCGCGGTAAGTTCATGTCTGAGGGCGAATTTGTCAATATGCGTCCTCAAGATGCATACAAACGTGGTAATTCAGCCACAGACGATGCGACGGACACCTATGACAGCATTGAATGGCTAGTGAAAAATGTAGACAACAATAATGGTAATGTAGGGATGTGGGGGACTTCATACCCAGGCTATTACACGTCAGTAGGCGCAATAAACAGCCATCCTGCGTTAAAAGCCATTTCCCCTCAGGCCCCCATTGCCGACTGGTTTTTTGACGATTTCCATAGGAATGGCGCGTTTGTCACGCCCATGGCATTTATCTTCTTCGATACCTTCGATAAACAGCGAGATGGGCAATTTGCTTATTGGCCGAAAGGGATGGATCAAGTCACTCCTGATGGCTATCAGTTCTTCAAAGATTTAGGCCCGCTAACGAACGTTAATGAAGATTACTTTAACGGCGAGCGACCATTTTGGAACGAAATTATTGCGCACCCTAACTACGATGACTACTGGCAATCACGCAATCTATTGCAACACCTTTCGAAGACGAAACCAGCCACTCTGGTCGTGGGCGGATGGTACGATACAGAAGACCTTTATGGACCCTTGTATACTTACCAAACCATGTCGCAGAAAAATAGTCAATCACACATCAAATTGGTGATGGGCCCTTGGTCACATGGCCAATGGAACAGTACAAAAGGTGGCGCAAGTCTGGGTGAAGCAAACTTTGGCTTTGACACCAGTGCTTGGTTCCAAAAAGAGGTGTTATTACCCTTTTTCAAACAGCATTTAAAAGGCGAAGGTGAGGCTAACCTTGCCACTGCGACTATGTTCGAAACCGGCAGTAATCGTTGGAAGAAGTTCGATACCTGGCCACCTAAAGCGGGTAATGTACAAACGCTATACCTTGGCAACAATGAACAACTTCTCGATGAAAACACAAGCAAAGGGGCAAGTGAATACATAAGCGACCCCAACAAACCCGTTCCTCATTCAGCAAAAGTCAGTCGCGGTTGGGATAAACCTTATATGGTTGAAGACCAACGCTTTGCCGCAAGACGCCCTGATGTGCTTGTTTTTGAAACCGACGTGTTAGAAAACGATATGACCATTGCAGGTGCCATTGATTTAGATCTTTGGTTTTCTACCACACAAACGGCCGCTGACATTGTCGTAAAAGTGGTCGATGTTTTCCCCGGTAAAGATGACAATACCAATAAAGTGGATAAGGAAACCGGTAATCGACACGAGTTAGTTCGCTGGAGTGTCATTCGAGGTAGATTTCGCGAAAGCATGAGCGAACCCAAACCTTTCGTTGCCAATCAACCCACAAAAGTCACCTTCGACCTGTACGACATACTTCATACATTTAAACGTGGGCACAAGCTACAAATACAAATTCAAAGTAGTATGTTTCCCTTTATCGACATTAACCCACAACACTATGTAGACAATATTTTTGAAGCGAAAGAGTCTGACTATGTTAAAGCGATGCACACCATTTACCACAACAAGGACTACCCAAGTGCCATACGCTTTAAAACATTAGACAACTGATCACAATGCGCCACCAGAAGCGCTAGTTTTAGCGCTTCTGACCCACACCTTTATGCCTGTATAAAGGTGTATTGCAAAACACAATAATACATAACAACAAGTACCAACAACGGAAAATACACATGAAAAAGAGCGCAATAGCCCTAAGCTGTGTCAGCGTATTTCTTTTTAGCTGCGCAGCACCTAAGTCGATAACGCAACCTGATAGTACAACGCCCCTAGCGCAAACGGTTAAGCCGAATGAGTTGTCTACGCCTTACACGCTAAAAACTGGCGGCGAGATATCAGAGCACCAAAAACATCTCACCGTAGACAAAGCATTGCTACGCTTTTCATTCGATTTCGACAAAGAAATCCTGTTTGGCGATACCACGCTCACACTGAATGCATCAAAGCCACAATCGACGTTTTCTGTTGATTTAGATACCCGATTTACCCTGCAAGATGTATGGCTAAATGGCGAGCGATTACCCAACGATCGTTATAGCAACAAATACGGGGAACTCATTGTCTCTTCATCTTCATTAGTCGCATTTCCGGCCACGTTACGCGTTGTGTATTCAGGTCATCCGAGAACACCTATACGCGCGCCCTGGGATGGGGGGGTTATGTGGGAGAAAACCGCTGAAGGGCAACCTTGGTTAGCCACGGCGGTGCAAGGCGAAGGCTGTGATCTGTTTTGGCCATGTATAGACCAACCCTTTGGCGAACCCAATGAGACAGAGCTTTACATTACGGTGCCGAAACCTTTGGTTGCCGCCACCAACGGTGTACTTATTAACACCCATGATGAAGGTGACAACCGCACCTATCACTGGCAAACAAAGTCTGTTCACAATACCTATGGCATTGCGTTAAATATTGCACCATACAAGCAAATGACTACGCAATTTACCAGCATTTACGGAAACACTTATCCGCTTACCTATTACTACTTACCGGAGAAGGAAGATAAAGCAAAAGCGCTATTTGACGAACTACCGGAAATGATAACCTTCTTTGAACGTATGATTGGCCCTTACCCTTTTGCGGATGAAAAAGTGGGCATTGTACAAACCCCACATTTAGGTATGGAGCACCAAACGATTAATGCCTACGGTAATCAATATCGAAAAGATGATGGGGGTTACGATTGGCTGATGCAACACGAATTTGCCCATGAGTGGTTTGGCAATCAACTCACTAATGACAACTGGGATCATATGTGGCTGCATGAGGGCTTCGGAACCTATATGCAACCACTATACGCACAGTACCTTCACGGTAATGAGGCCTACTTTGTTAAACTCAATGCCCAGCGCAAAGGGTTAGCTAACGCCCACCCCATCGTCAGTAATACCTTGATGTCTGAAGAAGATGTCTATGAAAAAGGGCCTGCGGGTGATATTTATGCAAAAGGCGCTTGGGTCATTCATACCTTGCGAGGCGTTATGGGCGATGACGCCTTCTTTCGTTCCGTCACCGAGCTAGTCTACGGTAGAACCGACCCTAAACCTGGTAACTTCAAACCTATTTTTGCTAATACACAAGATTTCATCGATATTGTAAATAAACATAGCGAATCGAACTTAGACTGGTTTTTCGACGTGTATCTTTTCAGTGCGGCTCTGCCTGAATTAACAATGACTCGCCATAAAGACAGTGTCACATTTGCTTGGAAAACTGACAACAACCTTCCCTTCCCTATGCCACTTGAAGTGAGTATAAACGGAAAAATCACCGAGCTTGATATGCAAACAGCGTTTAGCCTGCCAGTGAGCCAATTCGACACAGTGATTGCAGATCCTAATAGCAAAGTATTGAGATACGAACAGCGATATGAAGACTATAAAGCTTGGATAAAAGAAAATAGTAATACCAAGAAGAAGTAACGCTATAGGCATGTCTCTTTTGGATAACACCTTGTTGGTGCTTTTTAACCCAAAGAGGCATGCCGCTGCCTTACCACCTTACTGTTAGCGAATGAGTGCAGATTTTTGAACGACACCATAACACTACGTCAGCTCGCAAAAAGCTATAAGAAAAAGTGTGCTTTAAAGCCGCTCTCAGTTGCTATCCCTCACGGGAAGTTTCTATTAAGCGGTAGAAATGGCGTAGGAAAAACCACGTTATTAAAGATACTAGCCGGCTTGGAAGAGCCCTCAGAAGGCACAATTGAAAGGCCGCCGTGGGCATCAAGTGCTGCTATTGCCTCTGATTGTATCGTTTACCCAGAAATATTAGCGATTCGTGAGCTTGCCGACTTATATGTCAAAGAAGGTAAACTTGATAAAAATGCCTTTGAACAGCGCATTAAGCATTTCAATCTAACGCCATATTTATCAACCTTAGTGGGAGAACTATCAACCGGTTCGCTTCAGAAGCTACGCTTATGTTTAGCTTTAGCAAGCAGTCACCCGTTGGTGCTACTCGACGAACCGTTAAATGGCTTAGACAACGAAAGCGTACTCGTTGCATTAGATGAAATAGCACAGGAACAAAGGCCCATGATCATTGTTGACCATGAAAAGCGTTGTGCCCCACATGTGAAAGGAAAAATTCATATAGATGAAGCAGGATCATGCACTATAACGCCATAGTTGCTCGTTTGTTTAAAGCGCACAAAATTGAAAACAGAGGGTTATATTCCGCTATTGCCATAGCAGTTATGCTAATTTCACCAGTAATATTGCTGTTTTTTCCTTTATTGGGATATTGGATATTAGCCATGCCCGTTACCGACATTCGATTCTGGTTAGGGCTGGGTCTACTGCTTGCTATCAGCAAAAGTATGTTGTCTTTTCA
>Ga0105227_100171_pt1 | contig 28912 bp, 23 predicted proteins | sample Virmet3734_803_FD_89585 | JGI IMG/M metagenome (GOLD analysis project Ga0105227, IMG submission 89585) | Marine viral communities from the Southern Atlantic ocean transect to study dissolved organic matter and carbon cycling - metaG 3734_803 | ecosystem: Environmental > Aquatic > Marine > Oceanic...
GTATACCTTTATATTACCCAATGTCGGGTAACCCAATAAAAGGAATTATACAATGCAAAATGCATTTATACAGATAGCGAAGAATCTTGCTTATGTGCTTACTATTATCGTAGCCATTGTATGTATTCAAAATACGCTTTCGTCTGTTTTCAAACTAGATGGATACACTGAAATTGTGTTGACGGCATCGGTGGTTTTCTTAGTGACATTTATTTGCACCTGCTGTGCGAAAAAGCTTAATGTCTTTCCCAGTTAAAAGCCCCTTGTATTTTTCTGTTCCAGCAAAAAAGGGCTTTGAGTTTTTATCACCGTTATTTAGCATTGTGAAAGTTTGTAAAGGCGACGAACAAGTTAAACCGAAGCACAGGGAAAAGCACATAAAATAGAAGATTGCCGTATGCGCAATCAACATACCTGTCAAAAAGCACCGCACTCACCTACAGCGAAAATCGTTTTTTACTGGTACTATACCGCAAAGTATTGCTATGCCACTGTTGCCATAGCAACTCAAGGCTAACAACAGGCCTTATCAAAACGAAGCAGGAACACCATGGCTCTCAAAGCAACCATTTTCAAAGCAGACATATCGATAACCGATATGGACCGCAACTATTACAACGACCACAACCTGACGATTGCACGCCACCCGTCTGAAAACGATGAACGCATGATGCTGCGCATTATTGCTTTTATTGTAAACGCCCATGAGCGTTTGCAGTTTACTAAAGGTTTATCTGACGATGATGTGCCTGACCTTTGGCAGAAAAACTTTAGCGACGAAATAGAGCTGTGGATAGAACTAGGTCAACCTTCTGAACAACGCATTAAAAAAGGCTGTAACCAAAGTCAGCAAATGATGATTTATTCATACGCGGACAACAGCTTTGAAGCTTGGTGGAGTAAAGAGCAAAACAAATTACAAACAAGAAAAAACTTGTCGGTGTTTACTTTACCTGAATCGTTATCCATTACTCTGGCTAACGCTGTACAGCGCTCGATGCAAATTCAGGTTACCATTCAAGACGGACAAATGTGGCTTACCATAGAAGGGGCAGATATTACTGAAAGTGTTGAAGTTGCCATTGAGAAAAGGATGTAATGAAAAAGCTCTCTGCCGTACAACTTAAACAGCAAGCACTGGTGTTTGATATTGCTAACCGCCTAGGAGCACAAGCAAGAGATGAGCTTGAAGGTATGCAGCAGTGTTGGTTTGACGTTCAATACCATCAGTTTCCTGGGTCTTTATTGTTGCGCTTCCAGTTTGAGAACGAAGAAGCGTTAGCGTTAGCAGAGCCCGAGCTAAAAAAATGGCAGCAACAGCTAAGCGCAGCGTTACTTAAAAAAGGCGTAGTGTTAAAAGACAGGCGAAGACATTTAATCTTTACAATTGAAGGACCTAAAGATTAGCCACGCTCCCTCCTTTTTTTCCACACAAAGTCTAGTTACATTTTGTATAGTAATTAGGCTAGACTGGAAACGTCGAATATTTGGCTAGTCTAATATTAATAACAACGGCAAGCGGTGCGCACTATTGCGCCCAGTATTTGAATTACCCAGGTTGATCGGCTTTAAACAAGCCACTATCCCAGCAAAAGGAGCTTCACAATGAAAACACAAGCAATGGCGTTAGCACTACTACTGTCTTTAATGGGCTGCACTGAATCTAGCGAAGAAACAAAAAGCGAAGTAAGTAAAGAGATGGAAAAGGCAGGCGAAGCGACATCTGACGCTTATGAAGACACAAAAGAAAGCGCTGCCGATTCTTGGGATGAAACCAAAGACGCAACCTCTGACGCTTACGAAGATGGCAAAGAGATGGCTTCTGACGCCTACGAAGATGGTAAAGAAATGGCATCTGACGCCTATGACGCGAGTGCCGAAAAGGCGGGCGAATTTAAAGACGCGGCAGCGAAAAAAGCCTATGAAGCATGCGTAAAAATGAAAGAACAAATGGGCGGCGATGTGAGCGAGTGTGAAAATTAATAACGTCTGTTATTGCTCATAAAGCGTCAAAGCGAACCTTAGGGTTCGCTTTTTTGTAGCTTAGTTAAAAAGTTGCTATAACCTACTCACACCCAGCCAATATCACCGAACTAGAGGTGATGGTTAACGGTGCAACGCGTAATAGCGTATTAATACCTAAAATATTATTGCCTTTAGGAAGCACAGCGACTTCCACTGGGCCTACTTCACAAGTATTGCCTATACGAACAGAGTTAAGTTGGTATTGTGATACCTTTAAGATTTTTCCATTTGCCATTCTTGCCGCCGAAGTTCGGGTAGCGAGTAGCGTATGATTTCGGGAAAGTGCGTCAAACGTGGCTTGATTGAGCGTTAATAAACTCGAACCGGTATCAAGTAGAAAGGAAGCGTTAACTTGCGACTCAAGGGTTGCTTCTAAATACAAGGTGCCGCCTTTGCTTTGAGAAAGCGGAATGTTTTGCTCGATTGCTGATGCCGGTGCTGCGAGCCCTAAAAGGCAAGATAGCGATGTTAAAAGTGACGCCTTCGCCGCTTTTTTTACTATTCTTTTCATCTTACATGCACCACGCATTAGCTTTTACTGATTGAAATAGAACAGCAAGATGAAGACCAATCGCTAATTGCTTGATTTATTTAGCGCTCTGTACACGTCACAAGTCAAAAGCACTTAAATAGTGCAAAACCTAAGCCCACTTCGCACCAAAGGTGATCGCAGCGAGACTATTTGACGCACTTACTCTTAACACGCCTGATTACACATTTCCTATATCACCCGTTACCTGATAGCAAATAACTATCGCCAATCTCTATTGTTTGAAACGATTTCGTTCATACAATAGACAAAAGTAGTAATATCAATATGAGGACACGATATGAAATTACGCTATTTAGTGAGTTCTTTATTTACCGCGGTTACACTTAGCTTTACTGCCAACGCGGCACAGGCTATGCCAGCTTCGACCGGCGATACTATCGAAGTGCAAGTCGTGGATTATTCAGGAAAACCGCCTTTTAAACGCAAAGTTGTCAGCATGAGTGTTAACGATGTCGCGCAGCTTGAATCGGTGGGTGAAGAAGCCATTGAGTATGTTGAGGTTAAGGAAGTCATTATGCGCGGTAAACCACCTTATCGCAGAGTAACGACTATGATGCCTGTCTATGACATTGCTCAACTTGAAGTACTAGAAAAACAAAACGAAAAACAAAAGCGTGGTACTCGCCCCCCATTTAAACGCAACTAATAGGCGTTACCTACATCGATAAACTGCACCAAAGCGATCCATTTTGCCTGAATGGGTCGCTTTTTAGTTTACGCGATATAGTCCAAACTCCTTCGTTTTGCGCGCTTTTATTTTGAATACAGCCCTACAAACGATAAAGTGACCTAAAACGGCAGAAAAAAGAGAAAATAGATGCAGCCTCACGACCACTCACCGCTTAACGACTTTATCGAATACTCTGAACAAAGCATGCTTGCTCGAAGCGCTGAGTTTTTAAACGCTATGCAGCGCCGACATAGCATTCGTCATTTCAGTGACAGACCGGTTGATAAAGCCATTATCGAAAACTGTATTTTAACGGCGGGCACTGCGCCTAGTGGTGCCAACCACCAGCCTTGGCATTTTTCTGCCATCCATTCAGCTCCTGTAAAAAAACAAATACGTGAACAAGCTGAAGCTCATGAACGGGGGTTTTATGATGGGCGCGCTGGGCAGCAGTGGTTAGACGATCTCAAACCTTTGGGCACCGATGCCAGCAAACCTTATCTGGAAACTGCGCCTTGGCTAATTGCTGTTTTCAGCCAGAAATTCGGGGAAACAGAAGCAGGAGATAGAAGTCAAAACTACTATGTCCATGAATCAGTCGGTATTGCAGTGGGCATGCTTATCACCTCGTTGCACAACGCAGGTCTAGTCACCCTGACGCATACGCCAAAGCCAATGAACTTTTTAACCGAAGTGTGCCAGCGCCCTGACAATGAGCGAGCCTATATGCTAATTATTGCCGGTTACCCCGCTCACGATGCCACCGTTCCTAATCATGCGAAACAAAAGAAGTCACTCAACGAAATAGCTAGTTTTCTTTGATTTTTATAAACGCTTATAGGCGTAGCTTTTTGTTCGTCCTAGCATCGCAGACTTTACGGGCATGATTAATACAACACCACAACATTTATTAAATAAGCGAGGTTAGTTCGCTATCATCATAGACATGAAATACGCAGCACTTATAATGCGCCCTCGTTTTTAGGAGCTCGTATTTTCATGTCATCCCGCCACGCCTTTTCGCCACAGCTACCTTTCTTGTTGCTGAGTTTACTTACTGGCTTAACATCATCGTTCGTCACGCCGCTCATGAGCTACTTTTTAATTGACGAGATTAACGTTGAACCCATTTACATCAGTGTATACATGGTGTCGGTTACGCTTTCAGGGCTGGTGATAAGCCAATATTTGGGACACTTGGCCGACAAAGGTTTTAACGCTAATCGCCTCTACGGGCTCACCATGATTTGCGTTGGCATAGCCATGGTAGCGTTTATCTTTAGTAACCAGTTTTGGCACGTATTTCTTGCCGGAGTGTTGTTTATGTCGGTAGGCGCGGGGGCGGTTTCGCAAATGCTAACGGTTTCAGGGCTATGGGCCAAAAACCAAGATATAGATTTAGCAGCGTTTAACTCAAAAGTACGCGCGGCCATATCCTTAGCTTGGGTAGTAGGCCCGCCAATGGCGTTTACATTAGTGGCTAGTTTTGGCTTTGCCGCCTCATTCTCTGTGGCTATTGCTTGCGTAGTCACCGCTACGCTTTTCGTGGTTAAGGTGGTACCGCCTCAACAAGCCTGCCAACATTCGCAAAACACCACACTAAAGGGGTCGCTTTCACTGCCTTTTTGGCTTGTAGGGCTGGCAGTGCTTGCTGGAATGGCCGGTAATGTTATGTATCTATCGTCAATGCCCTTATACGTAATGCAAGAGCTAGGTTTGCCTGAAAATTTACCCGGCCTTATGATGGGCGTGGTCGCAGCGCTTGAAATTCCTACTATGCTAATTGCCGCTAAGCTCGCACGACGCTTTCCACCTGCTGGTGTTATGGCTATTGCCTTTCTATTTGGCTGCTGCTTTTATATTGGCGTATATTACTCTCAATCAAGCTGGGAATTATTATCGCTTCAAATATTAAATGCACTTTTTTACGGTTTATACGCTGGCATAGGCTTAACGCTTCTGCAGCAACAGGCACCTAATTTAACGGGCTTCACCTCAGCTTTTTATTCGAACGCCACCCGCGTGGGTATGATGCTTGGCACTATTGGCGCAGGCACAGTGGCGCAATTTTATAGCTTTAGAGCTGCCACAATAGGCTCGCTATGTATTGCCATATTTGGTTTGAGCGTATTGTTAGTGTTTATGTTTTTAAAGCGAAGGACGAGCTGAAGCATAGCTTAGCCTCGCCTCTTTGATTGGGTTACACGCAAAACCCAATCAAAATGCGATACTGCTTAACACAAAAAGGGCCCGGTGGCCTTTAATGTACCTTTAAACCGCAGTTTGTACATCAAAGATCAACGAGCCCTTCTTCTTTAATTCTTTTAATTGAAGTATGAAGCTTCAAAGTTGAGTCGTTAGTCGCCTTTATTGGGCACAATCAGATATTTAGTACCCGTCTTTTTCGCATTGTATAGCGCTACGTTTTCAGGCTGTAGCGCTTCTTCAAGGCTTAACTCTTTGCTGTAGGATGACGCAAACGTAGTGTTAATCTCCGTAGCCACTTTTTGATAAAGCTCGCCCACGCGTTTCTTATCAAGCTTGCCTAAGAAGCGCATTAACAACCAACCGCCAATACCCCACGTCATGCCGTAAGCGCGGTTTAAAATAGTCGGAGAGAAATCTAAACCACCATAGATATACACTTGTTTATTGCTGTCAGAACCATAGGTGTTGAAGCCTGTTGCATCTTTACTACCCGACGCTTCCATCATGGTAAGGATATCGCTAACTAGCTCACCGCCACCAATGGCGTCGAACGCAAGTGTAGCGCCAGTGCTGTCTATGGCCTGGTAAAGTTCAGCTTTGAAATTATCGCTACTGGAATTAAGCACAATTTTCGCACCAATACCTTTAAGTAGGTCTACCTGCTCTTGACTACGAACGATATTTACTAGTTCTACGCCTTGCTCTAAACAAATTTTATTTAGCATTTGCCCAAGGTTAGACGCAGCTGCAGTGTGAACCAAGGCTTTATGCCCTTCCATACGCATGGTTTCAACCATACCCAATGCTGTTAGCGGGTTAACAAACGAAGACGCCGCCTGCTGAGGTGTAGTGCTATCCATATGAGGTAAACACGCCTGCACGGGCACGCACGCGAACTCTGTATAAGCTGCGCCGGTAAGAATAGACACGGTTTTTCCCATTAAAGCTTGCGCTTCAGGGCTGTCGCCTGCGGCAACCACGGTACCAGCACCTTCATTCCCAATAGGTAAAGTTTGGTCAAGACGAGACTTAATACGGCTCAACAAAGGCTTGTGTACCGGTGCAACCAATGCATTTTTATCAGCATCGAAAGTGGCTTTATCAAGGCTTGCTGGACCAAACATAGGCCACATATCTGACGGGTTTATTGGAGAGGCTTCCATGCGCACAATCACCTCATGGGCTTTCGGCTCTGGAACATCTACCTCTTTTAGCGATACCTGAAGCTCACCTTCTGATGTAATTAGCGTAAATAGTTGTTTAGATTTATTCATATCGGCTCTTGTGCCCTAAAAATTAAACGCTCTACGTACTGTTAAGCTAACACGCCCCCACTATCAGCAGTATTTATATTTCGAATACATATGCGTTTCGATGGTTTATACACCCGATTATTTAGATGAGTTACACTACAAAGCGTGTATCGACTTGTAATAGCGAATAAAAAATGAAAAGACATGGTATCTACCTCTTTCTAGGACTCATCGGAATAAGCAATATGGCGTTTGGTAAAGCTGCACCTTTGGTCTCAATTCCTACCCACGACGCGTTTTTTAATTCTATAAAAGCGTACTGCGGTAAAGCGTTTCAAGGGAAGGTGAGTAAAGATAATGTAGGTAATACCTTCGGTGATGCAGAACTTGTTATGCACATACGAAAGTGCACAGACTCAGAAATTCAGATACCTTTTCACGTGGGTGACGACGCATCCCGCACTTGGATATTAACAAAGACTGGCGCTGGTCTTATGTTAAAACACGACCACAGAAATAAAGACGGCAGTTTTCACTCCTCTACCATGTACGGCGGGCATACTGTAGATGAAGGATATGCCCAAGTTCAGTCATTCCCCGCGGACGCCTACTCGAAAGCATTATTTATAGAATCTGGGATTGCAGCATCCACCGATAACGTGTGGCAAATGATGATTTACCCCAACCGCTTTAGCTATCGATTGATTCGCCCTGCGCGCGAAGTACAAGTTGATTTCGATCTAGATAACACATTCCCAGTTCCCAGTACGCCCTGGGGCTACAAAGATTAATTGAGGCTGAAACTGGACACAGGTATCGTTGCGTTTATTACCACAACACCATATAACAAGTTTTAAATTGCCTAATATATCTTGTCCCAACATACGACTAGATAGAAATAGTTAGACGTAAATCATCACCTACTTGGATAAAAAGAATGTCTTCTGCCCCCAATATTTTACAACAGCTTTTTGGTTTCTCAGCGTTTCGCGAGGGGCAAAAAGAGGCGGTGGATTCTCTACTTAGTGGGCATTCAACGTTAGCGATCTTTCCGACTGGTTCGGGCAAATCTTTGTGTTACCAGTTCGTTGCTACGCAGCTGCCACATTTAACTCTGGTGGTTTCTCCATTACTGGCGCTGATGAAAGATCAGCTAGAATTTTTGCATAGCAAAGGCATTGCGGCGGCTAGCATCGATTCCACCTTAACACCTGAGCAAAACAAGCAGGTGATGAACGACGTGCGTTCAGGGCAGTGTAAAATTTTAATGGTGTCAGTGGAGCGTTTTAAAAACGAACGATTCCGACAATTCATCGAGTCCGTTCAGGTAAGTATGTTGGTGGTCGATGAAGCGCACTGTATTTCTGAGTGGGGCCATAACTTTCGCCCCGACTACTTAAAACTTCCTGCTTACCAAAAAGAGTTGAATATTCCTTTGGTACTGCTGCTAACGGCTACCGCCACTAAAAAAGTAAAAGAAGATATGGCGGCACGCTTTGCTATTGCGCCAACTAGCATTATTCAAACGGGATTTTATCGCCCCAACCTGAATTTATTTGTTCGCCCCGTACTTGAACCTAACAAAAATCAAGCGCTGATAGACGAAATTCAAAAACAACAAGGTGCTGGGATTGTTTACGTTACATTACAAAATAGCGCAGAGGATGTAGCGCGCTTTTTGCAGCAGCAAGGGTTTGCTGCGAAGGCCTACCATGCAGGCCTTAACAGTGAGGTAAGGCAAGGTATCCAACAAGATTTCATGAGCAACAAGATTCAAGTCGTTGTAGCTACTATTGCCTTTGGCATGGGTATAGATAAATCTGATATCCGCTTTGTTATTCATTACGATCTACCTAAATCTATTGAAAACTACAGCCAAGAAATCGGCAGAGGTGGGCGCGATGGCGAAGCGGCAAATTGCACCGTATTAGCGAACCTCGACGGATTAGTCACCATAGAAAACTTCGTTTACGGCGACACACCCGATAAAAGCGCAATAGAACGGGTTATCGACGACATCAAGCTGCAAGCCCCAGCTGAACAAAATAGAGCCAAGCAAGTTACACCAAAGCAAGATAGAGCACAGCAATATACAACTAATCAAAATGACTCGCTCATCAATGCAGAAAACAAGGTTTACCAATGGGAAACCCAAATAAATAGCTTATCGAGCGCCAGTAATATTCGCCAGCTTCCTCTTAAAACCTTACTTGTTCAGCTTGAACTCGCAAACGTTATTCGCCCGTTATTCGCCTATTTCGCAGAATACAAATTCCGCTTTATTTCAGATAAAGCCACCATACTCGGCTTGTTTTCAGAAGAGCGAGCGCGCTTTTTAGATGCGGTATTCACTCATTCAAACATGAAGAAAGTGTGGGGCGTGGTCGATTTCGACAGTATTTATCAGCACTATGGCGCAGAACGTTCTAGAGTAGTGGCGGCCTTAGAATACTTGCACGAGCACAATCATATAGAGCTTGCATCACGTTTAATTACCGATGTATACCGTGTTAACAACGAATTACTGCAAGACGGCGATTTGGCAAACAAACTAGCGCACTATTTTTCTGAAAACGAACGTAAAGAAGTCGAGCGCATCGCCGCACTTGTCAGCTTTTTCGAACAAGACACTTGCTTAAGCCACAACTTGTCAGCGTATTTTGATGATACTCAAGCACCGAAAGCGTGTGGGCATTGCAGTGTGTGCCAAGGTAAAGTGGCCAAGCTTAACTATTCATCACCAATCCCAATACCGGATAGAGAGCAGATATCTGAAGCTATGACAGCGCTAGAAGCGCATTTAAGCGGTAAGTTTGAAGGCCCAATCACCCCTTCTATTTATTGTCGCTTCCTAACTGGCATGACTATGCCTTTGTTTAGTCGCTTAAAAATAAGACAAGTTAAAGGGTTTGGTAGCTTGGAACACTGCCGGTATGCAGATGTTTTACAAGAAGTGAACGCAGTTTCATGCCAATGACTGGCAGGACTGACTGTTGACTGGTCGATAACGAGCCAGTATTGAATTGAGCTAGCGCCTTTTTGCTAAAAGAGGTCAGATTGCACTAGCTATCTGGCTTACTGTCTGCCGGTTGCATGAACTATGTTTATCGCCCGTTTAGCAAATTGTTTCATAAGCCTAACGCCTGATCACGCCATATTGTCAATTTGCTTTAAGATACTGCCAAAAGCACGGCTTCCTACGCTCTGAATCTGCTTATCAAAGTAAAGGCTTCCCAAAAGAAAAATGGTAATGTGCCCTTGCGAGCGCCAGGTAACGTGTGTTTTCCCATCTTTGTCTTTAAGCGTAATCTCACCTAATTGATGGTTGTATGGTAATGGCTTGGACTTCACGACTTTATAGCCTAGTTTATAAGGCGGCTCGTAAGCAACGATTTCTTCGTGAAGGTTCGAGCCCCCTGAAATAATCTCACGTACCACCCCCAGTCCATTGGTTTCATGTTTACCTTTAATCAGTAAATTTGACTGCTCGATAGCTTTAAACTGTGCATAGTTAGCATGATCACTCAAAATGGCAAAAACCTCTTCGATAGGTTTGTTTATGGTTCGTTCTACATGAATTGAAAACACGCGCTATTCCTTTTTTATACATTTTTATTAGCGATATTTTTCGATAATAGCCTAAACGCAATCAAACGTTTACTTAATAAAACTTATCCTTCATTAGCCAACCTGTGAATATAGCAATACCCTTAATTCTATTTTATAGTAGGAAAAACAACAGTGTCGAAAACGGTATAGGAAGTATGGGCACCACTAAAAAGGGATCGCTTATTGTGGTCGGCACAGGTATCAGTGTTGCGGGGCAAATGACCGTTGCCGCAAGAAGCCACATTGAGAATGCCGACATCGTCTTCATGGGTATCATGAATAAAATCGGCGAACATGTGGTAACCAAACTTAACTCTAATAGCGTCTCGCTAGACGACCTTTATGAAGAAGGAAAATCTCGCGCCCTCACCTATTCTCAAATGGCCGACCGAATTGTGCAATCAGTGGTAGAAGGTAACAAGGTTTGCGTTGCTTTTTATGGTCACCCAGGCGTATTTGTCACGCCTTCACATGAAGCTATTCGCCGAGTACAAGAGCTAGGTTTAGAGGCGCAAATGTTGCCTGGCGTTTCCGCCGAAGACTGCTTAATTGCCGATTTGGGCATAGACCCTTCTCGCTATGGCTGCCAGTCATACGAGGCCACCCAATTTCTGTTCCGCGACTACCGCATAGACCCGCACATGACGCAAATTATCTGGCAAATAGGGTTAGCAGGAGAAGCAACGTTAAGCGTGCTAGATGCCAATCACAGCCAATCAGGTCTGGCTATGCTGGCAGATATACTGGCCGAGCATTATCCAAGTGATCACGAACTCATTATTTATGAAGCAGCGACGCTTCCTCTTTGCGAACCAAAAATAGAAAAAGTCATGCTTCGTGAGCTCGAATTCGCAAAACCCACCTTGGTGTCGACGCTCGTTGTTCCATCGAAGGGAATGCCAGCATACCGACAAGACCGCTTAGCGAAGCTAGGGCTAACAGAACAACAAGTTACTAACTATAGAAACCCAACCCTAAATTAAAAAAGGATAATAAGAAATGGCAAAATCTATACAAGATTTTTTGGTTGAATTAGACACCAACAGCAAGCTAATGGAAGCTTACAAAAGCGACCCTGTGGCAACCGCAAAGAAGTACGGATTACCTGCCGATGAAGTAAAGATTATTGCGGATAAAAACTGGGACGAGCTTTCTAAGCGCTTTGACGACACCAGTAAAACCATTCGCGTTATTAGCTACTAACTAATAGCAAAAGAAAAATGAAACGGATTGTCTTGTGCATTGTTAGTGTCATTACCTTATCAATTACACTACCTGCTCGCGCTTTCGAAGAGCCGCAAGACAAGGTTTCACCTCCCACACTTCAACTTGACGGACTTAAAGCACGCATTCAGGAAAACGACCCAAACGTTCAAACTACGTTCGCAGAATTAAATGCATTTTTTGCAGCTCACCCTAATGATGATGGGCATGCACGCTTTTTAAACATTAAGTCCTACTTTCATATACTAAAGCAAGACTATGTTTCGGCCTACGAAGCATTACTTGAAGCGCGTAAATACGCGACGTCAGTAAAAAACTTGCTAGACATTGCAGAATCGTATCGCCTAGAAGGGTTGATCCTAGATTTGTCTGGCGAGCATGCCAGTGCATTAGAAGCAATGCATCGGGCTTTAGATATCTACAACGAAGCCGGAAGTGACCGCGTTTTATTGGTTTATAGCGCCATGGGTAACGTCTACATGTCGCTTAAAGACTATGAACTTATGCTTACGTTCGGGCATCAGTATTTGTCTGCAGCCCAGCGTTTTAATAGCAAAGAAGGTGAAGGAACCGCATACTTTTTCCAAGGGTACGCGCAGCGGGCACTCGGTAAATACCAAGATGCTAAAGTTAGCCTGCTATTAGCGGAAAGCCTGCTTCGCGAAGCTGATTATCCTTTTATTGGCATTGTACATAGCGCCATGGCCGAGCTTCACATCGCGCAAGGTAATTTGAGTGAAGCCCTTAAAAAACTCAACCAAGCAGCAGAAGCTGACCGCCAGGTAGGATTCCGGTACAACGAAGGGTCGCACCTTCTTCACTTGGTAGACATTTACCTGCAACAAGGCGAAGTAGAACTTGCTATTGCCGAACTTGAAGCCGGGCTTAAAAAAGACATTATTAAAAATGACAAAGCTTTGGTTATCGATGTTTTAAACAAACTTATTCCGCTTTACGAGGAAAAAGGCGATATAGCGGCCGCTCTAGAATACTCGAAACAGTATCAACAAGTATTTAAGCAAAGCTTTAACGAGCAGCAGTCAAGACTGATGGCGCTGCACCGCGTGCGTTTAGCCATTTCTGAAAAAGAAGAAACCATCAAGCTTTTAGAGAAAGACAACCAACTAAAAGAAGAGCGCAATCTTATTCAACAAAAAAAGAATACTCAGCAACTCTATTTTATTGGCTTTGTGATCCTTTCATTAGGGCTGGTAGTTGGTCTATTAGTTAGAGCTCGGCAGCAACGAAAAACTCTCGACACCCTCACCCAAGATTTGCGCAAAGCAACCAAAGCAAAGTCTGATTTCTTGGCCCGTATGAGCCATGAAATTCGCACGCCGTTAAACGCAATTATTGGTCTTACTAAGCTATCCCAGCGCGCCGCTGAAGACAAAGAACAACAAACTAATTTGATACAAATTGAGGGCGCGTCGCAGACACTGCTAAGTATAATTAACGACATTCTCGACTTCTCGAAGATTGAAGCGGGAAAACTGGATATCGAATCGACGCAGTTCAATTTAGACGCGCTGGTAAACCAAACCATTAGGCTGCATCTTGCCCGTGCACAAGAAAAGCATATTGAGCTTATACAACATATCTCACGAGATGTGCCGCTTAACTTAATCGGCGACCCACTGCGCATTCAGCAGGTGCTTAACAACCTATTAAGCAATGCCCTTAAATTCACCGAGGATGGGCTTATCTCAGTGAGCGTGCGATGCAAGCAAGTCTCAGAAGACATTCAGCTTGAGTTTGAAGTGAAGGATTCGGGCGTTGGACTAAGTAGCGCGCATCAAGCGTTACTGTTCCAACCATTTAATCAAGGCGATGAAACAATTTCTAGGCGTTACGGTGGTACAGGTTTAGGTTTAGCAATTTGCAAACAGTTAACGGCGTTAATGGGCGGTGAGATTTGGGTAGAGAGCCAGTTAGGAAAAGGGTCTATTTTCCACTTTACGGTGAAAGTACAGCAGGACGCATCTCAGCAGATCATATCCCCTTCTACACAGCTTTCCGCGCTGAAGGTACTTATAGCTGACGATATTGAAGCATCGCGAGATGCTATTTCAGAAGCCCTTTCTATGGCTAACATTCAAGCTGACATTGCCACTGGAGGCAAAGACGCGGTTGTTAAAATGCGCTCCGCATTAGCGACATCTACGCCCTATGACGTGCTTATTTTAGATTGGAATATGCCTGATATTGATGGTCTTGAAGTAACGGCCATTATGAATCAAGAGTTTTCAATTAAGCAGCCAAAAGTAATTATGCTTTATGCGTTTGAATCGCCACGCATGCGAGAGCAAGCTAACCAACTAGGCATTCGCAACTTTATTAAGAAACCATTTAGCACCAGTGAGTTAGTAGATAAACTGCAAGAGCTATGTCTTGACGTAAAAACTAAAGCCTTGCCTAAAGACAAACCAACAGTGCCTAACTTAAAAGGCACTCGCATTCTTTTTGCAGAAGACAATGCACTTAACCAAAAAGTAACCCTTGGGCTGTTAAACGACACCCATGCCACTATTGAAGTGGCCAATAATGGTTTGGAAGCAATAAGCATACTGCGTAAAGACAGCGCATTCGACATAGTATTGATGGATATCCAAATGCCAGTAATGGATGGATTAACTGCTGCCAAACACATCAGAGAAGAGCTGAAGTTAACTTTACCTATCATCGCCACAACCGCTCATGCCATGCAACAAGACATTGATAAAAGCTTAGCGGCTGGCATGGATGGTCATATCAATAAACCTGTCGACCCTAATCGCTTTTTTGATGTACTTGTTGAGGTATTGGATAAAAGGCAGTCTTCGGCTACCTCAGAAGTAACTAACGACAAGCTTATAGCGACTGGTTCACTTACGTTAATAGACAAATCAAAAGCCCTAGAAACCTTACTTGGTGATGAAACGCTTTATAACGACTTGCTTAACGATTTTGTGGCTTTAGAAGGTGAGCTTAGTGCGCTCAAACAAGCTATTGATAGCCATGGCTACCCTTCCATCGCAAAGATAGCGCATATATTCACAACGGCGCTTCGATATATCGGCGCATTTCCGCTTGCAGAATTAGCAAGCACGATAGAGATAACCATAAAGCGCAACGAGCACGAAGCAGACGAAGAATTCAATGACAAGTTGGAAATGCTACACAACGCCTTGGTTGATTTGAGTGCAAAGGTTGAGGGAGTGAAGGGTTAAGCAGCGAAGCCTACAGGTTGGTATAAGCTTCACTGTTCACGAATGTGTCAAACGGCTACCTGTTACCCTTCACTAGCCTCTTGCGACGCATACTCATTTTTCATAAGCCATGCGTAAGCCGTGGTAAAGGCTGTTTCTTGGAACTGCTTTAACCCAGTTTCAGAGAACGGCACAGCTAATGGGTTTCTGCGTAGCGATTCTTTGATGTCTGTAGGGCTAAATACAATAACCTCTAACCCATCAATCAATTCGATAGCTGCTTCTAGTTTGAAGCCGATTGCACTTCCTGCAAATTTACCTTTGCTTTGACGCTGACGAATGATCACAGCATCAATTTTATAATCTTCGACAAGCTTAGCGAAGGTGCTTTGAAAGCTTTTTAGCCCCTTGGCACTGGTATCGGCCAGTGTTAATCGGCGCGTACGGCAGTCGGGCAAATGAAACAAACCGTCAGCTAGCGACACCAAACTAATAATTGCTTCGTTACCTTTTAAATCTATACCACAGACTTTCATATTTATTCCTAATTACGTTTGCCTGCTATTATAACCCGTTTCGCGACTGTTATTCACTTGCGAGCGCTTTTCTTTACTTACCATCCATCATGCGTTACCGCACCAGCGGGCCCTGCAAGACTAACTTAGCACTGACCTGATAGTTTCTTTAGATAAGGGCTTCACAAAATGCTCATCGAACCCAGCAGATTTAGAATCCTCGATATATTTGCCTGACCCCCACCCGCTTTGAGAGTAAAACTTAACGCTGTCTGCTTCGGGTAAAACTTTAAGCATTTTAACTAGCTCATAACCATCAATATCTGGCATGCCGATATCAAGGAATACACAGTTTGGCTTAAAGGCTTTAAATTTCTCTACCGCTTCTGTCGGAGAGGTAATTCCCAAAGCAGTAACCCCCATCGACTCAGCTAACAAGCAATAAGCATCGATAAGATCGGCGTTGTCATCCACAAACATCACTTTACTTTTATTTGGTACAACAGATTCCATTTCTTTGTTGTCAGACTGCTCAAAAGCTGTTTTGGAGATAGGTAGCCTAACTTCAAAAGTACTTCCTTGACCGACGCCTTCGCTCATTACAGATACTTCGCCATGATGTAATGCCACCAGCTTACACACCAATGTTAGCCCAATACCAAGCCCGCCTTTGGTATGTGTAGAATGCGCTTCAATTTGAGTGAACATGTTGAACACATCTTTTAGCCTATCTTCAGGGATGCCCATGCCGTTATCTTTAACAGAAACAACAATCATTACTCCGTCTTTTCTGATATCTACAACAATCTTCCCCGACTCTTTTGTATACTTAGTCGCGTTATGAATAATGTTAGAGAAAATCTGGCTTAAGCGCGCTTTATCTCCGTAAACGGTCACATCTTCATCAAGACAATTTACGGTTATATCGTGCTTCTTGGCTTTCACTTGCTGCGCAACAATTTCAAGGGAATCAGAAAGGACGTCTTGAATGCTCAATCTTTCAAATTCAAGCTTAACCTTGCCGCGGGTAATACGAGATACATCCATTAAGTCGTTGATGAGTTTAGACATGTATTCCGCTTGTCGATTAATAATTGCCGTTACTCTTTTACGCGTTTTATCATCATCGACCGTTTCTAAAATGCTTGCCCCCGACATGATTGGGCCCAATGGGTTTCGTAATTCATGCGCCAAGGTAGCAAGGAATTCATTTCTGTAATTATCTTGTTTTTCAAGTTCTTGGATGCTTACATGCATACGCTCTTGCACATCAAGAGCATATACCAAAAACATTCTATTTAGCCGATTGGCGGTATCAACATCTGCTTTATCAAACGGTGTTGAACGCCCCTCAATTTTTCGAGTATGGATAGTAAAAGACGAACGAGGTTTAAGGCGCTCAGATTTTGGTGCTTCTTCTGACTTTTCATCTTCAGCGCCAATCCACTTTTGAACGCGGTGGGTTTCTTTTCTAAACCAAGCGGTAAAGTACTGCTTTTTTTCAAACAGTGGAATGATCATAATACCCGCGATACCATGCTCTCGTGCTTCCGGGTAATCATCATAAAGTGAATCGTTTGTGTAAGGAAAACCGCCTTCACTACTGGCCTTAGAAAAGATGTCTTTAATAAGGTCTATCGGTAAGGTAGAGCCAAGCGTAATGGTTTCGTACTGTGAATAGTAAACAAATCCTGAACTATTGAGCGCATCTAAAAAAGCCCGTTCGCCGCTTTTAACCACGCGACTAATAGGGTTAGCTGGGCCAATTTTGTCTAGCATGGCATCAACAGCTTCATCGGTGACAAACTTCTTCTGTTTCGCAACTTCCTCTTCTTTAGCCAACAAATGCCAGCTAAACAATTGACTTAAATTCTCGCACTGTAGCCTTACATCTTGAGGAATATAACAGGCCTCACGATGATGACAGGAAATGAGCCCGTATAACTCACCATCGGTGACTAACGAAATGGAAAACGAAGCCCGCAAACCTTGGTTTCTAATATATTGAAGATGTATTGGCGAGAACGTACGCAACAGAGAACGAGTGAGGTCCAAACGCTCTCGTCCCGACTCTTCGGCAGAAGGCACTAACCGGGCTGGGGGCAACTCAGTATCAGGAGTTAGCCTTACCCAGTTTGTTTTGTACAACTCCCTGGCCTGCTTTGGTATATCTGAGGCGGGGAAATACAAATCTTGGTAAGACTCCATATCTTCAGCTTTGGCTTCTGCTATAACCTTTCCCGAATAGTCTTCATTAAATTTATAAAGTACGACTCTATCCATATTAGTGAGATATTTTATGGTCGAAACCATCTCTTGCGCCATCTCGCCTAACGACGTCATTTCTTTAAAGCGTGGCGCAATAGACATCGAATAAAGCTTTATAAATTGTTCTGCACTGTAGGTATCTCTAAATTCTGTAGCAGGCTCTAGCTCAACCACATAATGATGACCCGAGTCGTAAACAACGGCTAAATAATCTATGGCCGCACCTTCATTTAAAAGTGATGCTTTCAAATGAAGTTTAATGGGCAGCCTTATTTTGCTCTTCGACACCCTATCGAACGTCTCTTCAAGAAAGGCGCGCTCGTTTGTATTAGAAGAAAGAATATCTAAAAAGTTTTTCCCAATAATCCCCTCAGCAAATATTGTTTCGCAGTTCTCACTGACGATTGAAATATTCAGATCGTCATAGCTAAACGCGATAAGAAAACCGTAACTTTGTACACTTTCAGGAATGTGTATAGGTTCGTCTTCACAACGTTCAAAATTAAAGTTTTGAGGAGATTGAATCATAGAATTCCTAAAGTTTGTATCTGTCCGTCACACACGAGCATGAATCGAAAACTATCCTATCGACAAGTTAATTAATAATGCACTCGCGTTTTACTCGCTTAATTTAATCAAACGCCCGCCTTCCTTATCTTCAAGCACATAGATATTGCCCATGCTGTCTTGCTCGACTTCACGCACTCGCTTACCCCACTCATAGCGCTCGGCTTCTTCCACTTTCCATTTACCTTTATCGTCCTTATTAAAGGCAACACGAACCAGTGCCTTTGAAGACAAACCACCGATGAAACCGTTACCTTTCCAGCTGTTAAACTTATCGCCTTTATAGATGATAAAACCGGCAGGGCTAATAGCAGGTACCCACGCTAATTCAGGTAATTTAAAAATAGGGATATCTTCGTGATTTGGGATTTTTACGCCTGAATAATGGTCTCCCTGCGACACGGAGGGATAACCGTAGTTGCGACCTTTTTCGATAAGGTTAAGTTCGTCGCCATGGCGCGGCCCCATTTCGTGAACCCATAAATTACCTTCCTCATCGAAGTCGATACCTAAAGGGTTGCGGTGACCTAATGTCCAAATTTGTTCGGTTACACTGCCTTGGCCATAAAACGGATTATCTTCTGGCACACTTCCATCTTCGTTCAAGCGCACAACTTTACCCAAATTCATTGCCATGTTTTGGGCTGGCGTAAATTTCTGGCGCTCGCCAGAAGTAATAAACAAATAGCCGTCAGGCGAAAACGCCATACGATGTGAATAATGACCGTTACCCGTCACTTTAGGCGATTGACGCCAAATAAGTGTTCTATCAGATAATGTCGCGCCACTATCGGTAACACTAAGCGTAGCGCGCTCTATTACTGCACCGCTAAACGCATCGTCTTTTTCATCCCGTTCAATGTACGAAATATAAATGGTGTTGTTCGACGCAAAGTCTGGGTGAATAATAACGTCACCCAAACCGCCCTGCCCGCGTGCAGTAACACTTGGCACATTGCTTACAGCAAAACGCTTTTGCTGATTTTTATCAAGCAACCAAAGTGTACCGGCTTTTTCCGTTACCAAACTGTGCCCATCAGGCAAAAAAGCCATCGCCCACGGATTGTCGAAGGTGGCTTGAACATTGCCCGTAACAGACGCGCCATTACTGCCTGTCATTTTAATTTGTTCAGTTGAGTTTGACTGGGCAAAGGTGAAAAATGAGGTAGCAAAAAGCGTAACCAATAATGCGACTTTTCGGCTCATGCTGGTTTTGTGCGTATTTAATGTTTGCATCTACGTTCTAACCTTTTAGAGAATTTGCGTACTACTGGTTACACGTTGAGGCTTTAATGTCACGTCAACGGGCGGCGCAAAGGGTTTCAGTTAGCATTGGTTACGTAGATTTAATAAGTAAGGTTTATATTGTCGCCTTGGTTTTGCTATTCCTTTTTTTGAATAGTGTGTACTTCCCTAAACTTTCTTTAATGACGTCATACTTTACTTAAGCCCCGCCTATGTTATGTTCGAATTAGTTTTAGCAACGAAGATAAGGAGGTGATCATATGTCTAGAGTTAAGGTATTTGAACAGGCAGCTATGAGTGAGGGTCGTTCTAGCTAACCCCTTTTACGCAATTGCTCTATAAGGCTGCCTAGTCAGCCCAGCTCGGAAAGCCGCATCACGTTGCTGAATGCGGCTTTTTTCTTTTTAGCGGGCTATTATTTGGCTATTTTTTGACAAGCAAGAGCGACTATGACAGCGTAGGACAAACAAACTATAAAAAGCTCGCGCCTGATAGCGGGAAAGGGAATTTCAAATGTATCAAAAGCTTGCCTGCGTTTTCATCGGCGCCATATTCACCCTAAGCCTTAGCTTTCACGTAAACGCCAAAGTGCGTGGCGAGGCCGTAATTACAACAATAACGTCAGAAGTTTTGAATGAGTCGCGAGAACTACTTATTCACTTACCTAATAACTATTCCCGCTATAAAGACACCACCTACCCCGTTTTATATTTGCTAGATGGTCAGCGTAATTTTGCACATACCGTTGGCACGCTTGATCTGCTAAATCAGTCTGGAATGGCGCAGGAAATGATTGTTATCGGTATTACCAACACCGAGCGCACGCGAGACTTTACACCTACCTATGATGAAAGCTACAACCAGTGGGGAATATCTGGTGGTGCCGACAACTTTTTAGACTTTCTAGAAAAAGAACTAAAGCCTTACGTAAACGCAAACTATCGCACCAATAACTACGCGCTTATTTCCGGGCATTCATTAAGCGCCCTTTTTACCGTATACGCACTGCACGAGCGGCCTGAACTATTTCAAGCTTACTTCGCATTCAGCCCAAGTTTGTGGTGGCACGAAGAAGTGATATTTCCAGAGGCAAAAGCGTTCTATGCGTCAGATAGCGACCTTAACAAATATCTATATATAAATATGGGTAACGAAGATGGGAACATGCTAAGCGCATACGAACGTTACGTTGAACTACTAAATAGCAGCGAACGAAAAGGGTTTACCTTTGATACCGAACTGGATACATCTGAAAGCCACAATACGACTGCGCTTGCAGGTATGAGCTTGGCGCTTCAAAAGCAGCTTAATTCGTTACGCCCTACAGGTGCGATAATACAAGAAGGTATTCCTGCGGTAGAGCAATACTATAAAGACCTTTCTGCAAAATACGCTTTTGAAGCAAAGCCAGAATATAAAGCCGTAAACCACGCGGGTTATGCGGCGCTAAACAAACAAGACTTTGACTCTGCCATTGCGATTTTTAAGAAAAATATAGCTCGCTTCCCTAACAAATCTGATGCCTACGACAGCCTAGCAGACGGCTATGAAGCTAACGGCGAATTAGGCATGGCGCTTGAAATGAGAGAAAAAGCGCTAGCAATGAGCTATAAAGAAAATGTTGAAAATGGTGCTTTTAAAACGCGGTTGGCTAACTTGCGAAAGAAGATTGCGGAAGGTGAAGAATCAAAAGAAGCGAACCTTTTAAAAACTGGACTAACTGAACGCATTCGAATTGCAGGGCAAGAGGTTGATTACCAATCTTTAGAGCAAAGGCAAGCGCATTATGATGTACCCGGGGTATCTGTCGCGTTTATGAGAAATGGGCAACTAGCTTGGACCATGCAAAGCGGCGTTAAAGATTTAACCACTGAATTGGCTGTTGATGAAAACACGGTGTTTCAAGCAGGAAGTATTTCTAAACCAGCATTTGCAGCCGTTTTGATGAAATATCGCGAAGATAACCCGCTAGATTTAGATGTAGATGTTAATACCTTACTCACCAGCTGGCAGTTGCCTGAACATGAATGGACTGGGCAAGATGTTGTTTCATTGCGCAGATTATTAAGCCACACGGCGGGTACCACAGTACATGGCTTTCCTGGTTACGCGGCGGGCGAACCAGTACCTAACTTGCAGCAAGTGCTAGAAGGTGTAGCCCCTTCCAATACAGACGCGGTTGTTGTTGATCTTCAACCGGGTACACAAATGCGTTATTCAGGTGGCGGTACTACGCTTGCTCAGCTTACCTTGCAAGACGTAGCTAACGAGCCCCTGCCAACCATGTCACAACGGCTTTTGTTTAAACCTTTAGGCATGACGCGTTCTGGCTTCGAACAACCCATATCTACCAACTTATCAAATAATATGGCTACGCCGTATGACGGCGACGGTGCGCCAATTAAGGGTGACGCCCATACCTACGCCACATTAGCAGCGGCAGGCATGTGGAGCACGCCATCAGACATGTTGAAATTGGCAAGCGGCGTACGCAGCGCGTATTTAGGGCAGAAAACCGACTGGATATCGCAAGCCACCGCACAAGAAATGTTAACCAACAATACGCCAAATATTCAGCCGCCTAATGTGGGAATTGGTTTTTTCATCAATATGGATGACAACGGGGAAATACTAGGCTTTGGTCATGGTGGCGCAGATGCTGGGTTCATGTCGCAGCTATACCTTGAACTAGATACCGGCAACGGCTACGCCATTATGACGAACGGCAATAATGGAACACAGTTAATAAGTGAGCTAGAAATACGCTTAAAAGAAGCGCTGAACGTAGGCTACTCGGAAGCTGAGGTTAAGAAGTTAGTACCCATAAGCCAAAAGGAACTGAGTAAATACATTGGAACCTATGTGGTGACCAAGCCAGTTAACGTTGATGTGGTGCTAGAAAAAACAGCCAATGGTTTTGTGCTTAACGCCTTACCTTACGTTGAAAATGAAGAGTATTTTCATGAGGGTGGCGGTCGATTTTTTGCTAAGAACGGGAGTAGCGTTCGTTTTGAGATGGATGAAGAAAATGGGTTGGTTAAGGCGGTTGTGATGGATGGGAATATTCGGGGTGTTAGGAAATAGTAAGCGGTAAAGATAAGCGCTTCGGAAATTAGATGCTCTTTTGCCGCATCGGTATAAATAATGTAATTCACTTTCGCCAAATTGCGGCGAGTATTTCTGCCCAGTTATAGAAATTCCTGTTCTTTTAATCGCTGAAGCTCTTTAAAGAGGTAGACTTTTAACTCGACCGTAAACGTAGAACCATTAAAACCTACAGCCAAAGAAACACCAAAACCTATAAATAAAAAGACATTAAAACCTATAGGTGATATAACACTAAAACCTATAAATAAGGATTGATAGCTGGTCAGTATCACGAGTAATAGTTGGAGCGAACATGAATGACATATCACAAAAACTAGCAGATTCGCTTGAGCAATTACAAAAACTTCAAGAGTCAGGGACTGTTGCCATCCAGTCTAAGCAACTTAGCAGAGTGCATCGAGAGCGGCTATTGAAGCACGGGTTTATTCGCGAAGTCATCCGGGGTTGGTACATATCGGCGATGCCAGATGAAAAGCCGGGTGACAGTACATCTTGGTATACTTCTTTCTGGGGCTTTTGCGGCGCTTATTTGTCACAGCGATTCGACAATGCCTGGTGCCTCTCACCTGAACAATCAATTAGCCTGCACATCGGCGATAGAACCGTGCCTAAACAATTACTCGTGCGCTCGCCTAAAGGCAATAATAAACCCACCGCCTTTTTACACAACACCTCTATTTTTGATGTCAGGTTGAACATGCCTGCCACAGAACACATTGAAGACTTGGAAGGGCTCAATGTTTACAGCTTAGCAGCAGCGCTTGTTTATTCTTCCGCGAACCAGTTTCAAAATGCGCCCATCCAAATACGTACTGCCTTATCGATGGTGACAGATGCATCCGACGTACTATCCGTTTTACTTGCAGGTAATCACAGTGTGATTGCTGGCCGTTTAGTAGGCGCCTTTAGAAATATCGGCCGAGACCTGATTGCTGATAATATCTTAAAGGGCATGCAAGCGGCCGATTTGAAAGTGCAGGAAGAAGATCCATTTGCAGAAAAAGTGCAGGTAAACTTTGGTCGTCGTGATGTGTCACCCTATGTTAATCGAATTCGGTTAATGTGGGCACAAATGCGTGAAAATGTTATCGCGCACTTCCCTGAACAAACACAACAAAGCGTCGACATCGAAACCTATATGGCCGAAGTGGAAGACAAATACGTTACAGACGCATACCACTCACTGTCTATTGAAGGCTATCGTGTGACTCACGAATTGATTGAACTGGTTCGCTCTGGTAATTGGCAAGCTGAAGGTTCTGACGAAAGTAAAAGGCATTTAGATGCCATGGCCGCTAAAGGCTACTGGAATGCATTTCAGGAAGTTAAAAAAGCCGTGTTAGCGGTATTAGAGGGTAAGAACGCTGGCGATGTATTGGAACAGACACACAGCGATTGGTACCTCGCGTTATTTGGCCCAAGTGTGGCTGCTGGTATTATTAAGCAGTCGGACTTGGCTGGTTACCGGACAGGGCCTGTCTATATTCGTCAATCTATGCACACTCCACCAAGTAGAGAAGCGGTTCGCGATATGATGCCAACACTCTTCGACCTGCTCGCAGAAGAGAAAAATGCAGCCGTCAGAGTGGTACTGGGGCACTTCATTTTCGTCTACATCCACCCTTACTTTGATGGCAATGGCAGAATGGGAAGGTTTGTCATGAATCTAATGATGGCGTCTGGTGGCTATCCATGGACAATTGTACCCGTCGAACGACGAGATGAATATATGCAAGCGTTGGAAGCAGCCAGCGTAAAACAAGATATTGTGCCTTTTACAAAGTTCTTGGCATCGTTGATTTAATCAATCTCAGTTTGGAGAAGTGAACACCAGCAAGCTCCGCAACTTCAGCTTGTTTTAAGAGGAATAGTCTCGATTTAGTCGGGCTTGCTTCAACCTTTCGTCGAGCTCTTCTGCTAATAATATGGCAGTCACACCTTTCACTATAAAGTCCCGATTTGGTTACATTAGGGCCCTTTAACCTATTTGAGTAACCATTTTGGGACTTTATTTGATCTTTGAGGAATATTGTTTATATCAGATAAAAGCGATAATCGGGGCGAGCACAGACATCTCTGCATAATGGAGTAAAAAGCTGTTGTCGCTTACCTTGATGGTAACGGGAGAATGGAAAAATTTATTATGAATCTAATGATGGCAGCTGGTGGCTAACCTTGGACAATTGTGCCGGATACGCGGCGAGATGAATATATGTAAGCGTTGGAAGTAGCCAGCGCCAAACAGGATATTGTGCCTTTTACAAAGTTCATGGCATTGCTACGTTAATTAAAATATTAAATTTACTATGTGAATTCGCAGGCAGCTTAATAATGCCCCTGTTATACCTTGGACAGTTTCACCGAATTTGTTGAGGCACCCATTACTATGTCCATAGCGTTATTTGATAGTTTTAATATTTCACAACAGGGTGTATGGTTACAACTTAAGTATAATAAAAGTGGGTGACTAACTCACAGTATCAAGGATGATCTATGAAGCTTTCAAACGTACTTTCTCTAGTTAATCAGGTCGAAAAATCTAAGTTCATTAATGCGATAGATCGCCTATGCAGTGATGCGGTTAAACACGATAAGAAAATAGCCGCCCAACTGAACAAGCTAGATGGACAGATTAAAGATGCATCTAGCACCGACATCACACAATTATTCAAAATTGTCCTTCCGTATTTCGAAAAGTCAGTGCGAGAGCAATTGGCCATGCTTGGTGCCCAGGCCACTTTACTCACTAACATTTTGAGCCGAGACGGCAATTGCATTGCAAGAATTAATTGGATTGAATCTCTTTATGCAAAGGAGTGGGCAATAATTGATAAAAGAGCAAATGAACTCAAGTCAGAGATTGAATCAGTCGAAGATGGTGAGACCTTTAACGATGGAAAGCGCTTAGGGATTTATCACGCTTGCTTAAATGAAGCTTACTCAAATGATGAGAGAAGTAATCGTGAGTCAAAAATTACCGATGACGAGCGAGGTATTCTCAACGTTTTAGCGAAAAAATTAGATGTGACTGCAGACGACCAAGCAGGAATAGAGCACTTGATAGATGAAACGCCTAAAAACGGTGTTCAAGAAGCGCTGAACGAACTACGAGAGATCGGATTAGTTTTTGTTAGCCGTAAGCTCCAAACCGTATACGTTCCAGACGAAATAGTTAACTTACTTCATCGGCTTCAAGGAAAAGAGTTAGCCGACAAACATTTCCTCAGAATCTTACGCACTTTCAGTGATGCCGAGCTTTCAAATATCCTTAAGAATCATAGAAAAAAAATTCGTGGAATTGAGCGCAAAGAGAAAATCCAAAATATAATGAAATTAGGCGTTGCTGTTTCTCAGGTTTTACAAACGGATCTCTATGCTGATAACACTCCTCTCAACGATAGAAAGGAGCGACTTAAAACCTTGATTCAAGACCTAGATTTAGACTTAGAAAAGTTAGGTACTACACTTGAAGAACGTACCTCTATCATTCTAAATACATTAAATACATGCACCGAGCATGAGTTTAACGCCCTAAGCGCCACAGGGTTCAAAGAACTATTTTCAGCAATGCAAAACCATTTTCCTTCCCTCACCTCAGTATTAAAACAAGAGTTTGAATTAGAAGAGCAAGAAGAATTGGACGTGGAAAAATTAAGAGCACTAAGTATTACGCCTTACGATATTCTTTATATGCTTACCAACGATGAAGTGAAAGCGGTAGTTGAGAGCATGGGTATTAAGAAACGCGGTAACCTGCGTTTGAACATACTAAATAGTTTCGCAGACGCTACAGACAAATTGATAGATAACTATGCGGCACTTGCTAGACGCGATTTAGCAGCCTTGAAAGCAGAAAATGTAGAAATTGCCGAAGCTGATATAGGCGTTAAATTTGAGGAAGTAACAAAAGCTATATTTGAACAACTTGGCTTAATTGTCGATGAAGACCTTCGCCGCTCAATAAATACCTCAAAAGACAAGGCCGATATTCTTATTTCCATTAGTGAAACCGACGTGATTGTTGGTGAAGCCAAAACCTGTAAAAACGGGGACTTCGCAAAATACTCGACGACATCAAGACAAGTTAAGGCATATGTAAATCGTTGCGAGAATGCAGGTAAACGAGTGGCTCAAGTGTTGATTGTAGCGCCTACTTTCTCAGAGGATTTTGTAGAAAGCGCGGAGATGGATACCGAAGTAAACATTTCTTTGCTTGAGGCTGAAGGTTTGAAGAAAATACTGGACGCTTATGAAGCTCGACGTAATCCTAAATTTTCTGCGAAGTTATTTACTAAAGGAGGTTTGCTCAAAGCTGATCTGATAGCAAAAAATATTTGATTTAGCTCCACGTTACAAGACTGCATCAGCTCATTGAACTCTTCATAGCATCGATGAGCTAGTTTGATTCACTCGAATTCTTATAAAGAGAATTGTTGAAACTGCATGGCAGAGCCCCAAAGAAGTCAGCAATACTAAAAGTTTGTTAAACAAACGGCCAGTCTCGGTTTATCTATGTTTCGCCTATTTTGTGGAAGATATCAGAATTCACCACATTCGAAAACTATACCTCTTTAATGCCCACTCTCCAAAACCAACGTAAGACTTTGATTTACAATTGATTTAAATCATAAAAAAAGGCAATATGTGAAATTAAAGTTGACTATCAACGGTCTGAGCGCAAGAAGCAAAAGGACTTTTCACCAGTGTAATTCTGCATATTAAAAAAAATTTGTAAGGGATTTTCGAACATATGTTAAAACTAAAATTAAATGATAAATCTTTATTCGGTAACGACGCTGGTGAGGATGAAGCTCAGGAAATTTTGAACTCATACTTTATTGAAAATGATGAATTTGATGATTTTTATGATGATGAGCACCGCCTATGCGTAGTAAATGCTAGAAAAGGTATGGGTAAGTCAACCTTATTATCAAAACTACATTATGATTTAGGCACTAAGGTGGAATATGGAAAGCCGATAGTTGTTCGTGTTACGGGTAACGCATTACTCGGGTTGGGGGATTTCAATGGTAAAGACTCTACATTTTTGGAGAATTATTGGAAGCAGATAATCTGTAAGGAAATCAATATCCACATAGGCAAGGCGATTGGCTTTGCATTAACAAGCGATGAAATGTCTTTGGTGGAAGTTTCTGAACTGGAAGGAATGAAGAGTAAAAACATTATTGGTGGTCTCATATCACGAATAAAAGGTAAAATCCCTATGCTTAGCTCTGAAATCCAAGGTTTTCAACCTAAAAATTTAGAGAAACTTCTTGGTAATTATTTAGAGGAAAATAGTGACAATAGAGTATGGCTACTTGTAGATGATATTGATGCAAAGTATATAGACAGCGAAGAATTTCAGTATCGAATAAGTTCTTTCTTCAGTGCAATACGAGGGCTTTGCTTTGATGTACAAAATCTTAATATCCGAGCAACGGTTCGCTCGGATGTTTGGACAAATCTGAGGCATATTGAAGATTTAGATAAGTGGGATCAATACATTGTAAATATTGTTTGGACTAAAAAACAAATGAGAGAAATGTTAGCAAAGAAAATACTCTCTTATGTTCAAAGGAAGTTTCCAACATCTCAGGAAGCGAAGTATAAATATGAGCGAGATTATAACAAACTATTCAAGCTGATATTTATTTCCCCTATAAAATGGGCAGGAAAAGATGCGCCTGTTTTTGATGCTATTAATGCATTTTCGAATCACCGACCACGCTCAATGGGACAATTGTGCAGAATGGCTGCGATTCAGGCACATAAGAGTCGTTGCAAAGTATCCTTAAATCAGTTCAATGAAATTTTAACAAAATACGGTCAAAATCGTCGTGACGATTTGATTAAGGAACACCTTCATCAATTCCCTGAATTAGAAAACTTGATCGATTCATTTAGAGCAGGTCAAAAGGAATATACGTTATCAGAGATAGAAATTGTTCTGGACAGTAAGTTTATAAAGGGCCGAGAGGCATCAACTATTCCAGTTATTGATGGTAAACCGTATTGTGAGCTAATCGACTTGGGGCATTTTGTATATAAAATTGGCTTAATTTCAAAAATGCCAGCGAATTCCCAGAAGTTTATATTTTACACTGACGATCCAGACCTATTTTATTCTCAACAAAATCGCAATAATGAGTTAACTTGGACTATTCACCCAAGTTATCGGAAATACTTAAATATAAACTGATAACAAGGTAAATAATTGTATACAAGTTGAGAGTTACCTTTGGTTTGCTTTATAACAATTCGATACCTCTATCGAACTGGATAACTATCAGCTTTTTTTACAGAAAGGCTATTAGATTAAGCCGAGACAAATTCAACTTACAACTTAAAAAATCACCCGAATTCAACTGCGAAGTGCGACACTCGTCAATATCAAGCAGCCAATGCCATTTCTTTAAATACAATCGCTGGCTGCTTGAAGCCTAAACACTTTCTTGGTCGATAATTTATTCGCGATA
>Ga0105227_100178_pt1 | contig 28157 bp, 28 predicted proteins | sample Virmet3734_803_FD_89585 | JGI IMG/M metagenome (GOLD analysis project Ga0105227, IMG submission 89585) | Marine viral communities from the Southern Atlantic ocean transect to study dissolved organic matter and carbon cycling - metaG 3734_803 | ecosystem: Environmental > Aquatic > Marine > Oceanic...
AAGAAATGGTCGATGCCGATTCAAAACTGGCGTCAGGCGATGAGTCGATTTATTATCGAGTTCGAGGAACGCCTCGAAAAGCATATTAACTAATGGCAGTTACACAGAATCTGTTACAGGCTCATGAAGTGGCGAACAATAAAGAGGTGTGTAGGCACCATGCCGTTTTACTCTCTCTCAGAGACCGCAATCAATACACGAAAAAGCCAGGCGTATACGTAGTACCCGTTTGCCCTGCTTCGCCTTTATTGAAATACTCTCTCAAATCATCGTACCCGCCAACTCGTTGGCCGTCGATAAAAGCTTGTGGGGTCGTTTGTACATCATGCTTGGCTTTAAATTCGTCAGCTTCTTGTCTAGAGGTGAGTTCATGATCTTCTACTTCATATCCTTGCCTCTCTAACAAGTCTTTGGATCTCAAACCATAGGGACAAATATGCTCATCAGTCACCATTCTATATAGTTTAACTGTTTTACTCATCTTCCCCTCCTTTTCCGACTTTACCCTCAAACGATGGAACTGGTCTTTGGGATGCTTCAGCCTGTGTGATCGCCTTACCATTGGCTTCAATGTCTTTAATTAACCATTCCATTTCTTTAATTTCCTTGCGCTGGGCCTTGATAATGTTATCGGCTAACTCCCTGACGCGAACGTCTTCAATGCCTGAACGTTCACTAGTCAATATTGCAATTGAGTGATGCGGTATCATCGCTTTCATGTAAGAAGAATCTGCTACCGTTGTCTGAGAGCGAACCAAATAGACGCACACCAAGAATACAGATGCCGCCCCAATAAAAATCGCTGTATTTATTTTCTTATTGGTGTACATTCCCAGCATAAACGCCAACATAATTATGGCCATCCCCGCCCCCATATAGAGCGCCATATACGAGCGTGTTTCGCTGAACCAAATATGCGAAACAGTATAGGTGTTAAGATACATCATAATGAACATCGCAGTAGTAGAGGTGATAATCATCGCTGCAAACTTGGAATATTTCATTAGCAATCCTTATTAAGATTTGTAAACTTTACATAAATCTGGCCGTACTTAAGCCATTTAAAACCAAATTCTTGAATTATAGCAAATAACGAACCAACATTATGAACCTATGAGGGTTTGACAGTTTGAGTTAAGCAGAGGGGATCAATGGTTTTAGCAGTTTTAATCGCACTAGTTGGCGTCTTAGCGGCCTGTTTGACACATTACTATGTACTGTACGGACTTCAACGGTATTATGTAAAATGTGACTGCTGTCTTTCCGTATGGCAGGCGATGCTTGCATTACTTATAATATTTGCAGTACATATTGTTGAGTCATTTTACTTTACAGGCATATATTGGGCTGCTCACCAACTCCTTGAGCTTGGTGAATTTACTAAAGCGTTTAAACCAATTTTCAGAGATTACTTTTACCATTCATTAGTGACTATGACGACCCTAGGGTTGAGTGAGTTCAACCCCGAAGGCCATATTAAATTCATCACAGCGATGCAATCACTTCTAGGCTTTATGATGCTGACATGGTCTGCTACGTTTTATTACAAACTTTTTTCGCAAGAAATTCCAAACAAAAAAAGCAATTAAACTCTTACGAACAACAGCACGATTTCACGGTTTTCCGACATATATCAATTAAGTTGCGACAAGCTTTAGCGCACTCCTGATAATACTGGGTTCCATTTTTTCTCAAAGCTTCGCACAGATAACACTGTGGTGAAGTCAATTTTATTCTCAGTCTTTTTTACCAATAAATTAATGAGACCAATGAATGTGCTTGATTTTCCATTCACCATTTTGTTTTTCCAGCACCATTGTTTCCATACCTTCGTAATCGCGCTCTTTACCCTTGTAAGAGCCTGTAGTATGACTACGCGAGGCCGATATCGCAGTATTACCAAGAACTGTCACTTGGTGCTCTAATGTTTCGCTCTTCATAGCCGCCAAGTACTTCATATCAGACAACATATGATGATGAGCGTATTCGTCTGCGCTTCTTTCAACACGACCGCCCTCATAAATGGTGACATCATCAGCTAATTGAGCACGCGCAAGCTCTTTGTTACTTGTTTCTAACGCTTCATGAAAAGCTAATACAACTTTTGCAGCTGGGGTATCCAGCCCTTTAAGCATTCCTTTATCTTTTTGTTTGTCACCAAGAGCGTGAACTACAAAGCTAACCGTCATTAATAAAACGAGTAGTATATTTCTTTTTTTCATTTTCATTCTCTTTTCAGGTTTAATTTACAGGGCCGACAATACTAGTAAGCACTGCTGTTACAGATAAAATGGCAATAGCTACAAACATTTCAATTGAGATTGATTTGGATAATGTTTTTCTGCCATCATTATTTTTGAGCTGCGGGACTAATTTCAATTTATGTGTAGCGGCTATCTTCATTACGCAAATCACTAACAACAATTTAACTAATATGGTTTGTCCATAATTAGTAAATAGCAGAGCATCTAATCCACCCACCAACTGAATTGCCAATAATAAGCCAGCGATTAAGAGCAGACTTACCATGACACTAGCTTGTTTTCCAAACCTTTCCATCAATTGATAAAGCTTTTCGAATTCCAACTTATTGCAGGCTTTTTTAAGAGGGTAAAGGGCACCAAACCACCACGCCATTACAATGACATGCACCATTAATAGACCTTTTTCAAAGACCCCCATGACGGAAACGTGTCCAGCCAAAGTAAATGAATAAGAAAGAAAAAATAGACATATGACAAGCACGGCGTTTAAGACATATTTAGTAAGCTTCCAAACACAAAATTGAGAAGAAATTACTACTATCGCAACCCCAATCAGGCCAATCAAGCGCCATAGTGTGGTATCGCCTATTGACGAATCCCACATGATACTAATCATATCTAGGTCTAGCGCTCCTACTATTCCTTCTTCAACCATTGCGCCAGTGTTAGCAAAGAACCAAATTGCATTTGCTAGAAAAGCTATTAAGGCGGCAATAAGGGTTATCTGACTAAATGATCTTCTTTCTCCATTTTCCAAAGTATTACCGCCGTACACATTGCCAAAAAATGTATATCCAGCAATACAGGCAAAGCCAACGTAGAACGCAGTTTTCGTCAGCACTATGACCGTATTCCAGATATAAATTTCCATAGTAATTACTCTACTTAATTAATGAACCATGAAGCCAAAGTTGTTCTTCATCTTGTGACCATCTTTACCTAAGAAAGTGACATCTACGATGTAATTGGCTGGAGCCAACTGAGGTAGCTTCCATGAGAATTCACTGCTCGCTTCTTTTGAAGGTTGAAAGCCAAACTTTACTTTTTTTCCCTGCTTATTTTTTAACGATACTTTGACTAAACGCACTTCTTTACTGAACTTAAGTGTAAGTTCCTCTGGGGATGTCATTAACATTGCATTATCCGAAGGCGAACTTTTTTCAAGATTTACGTGTGCGAACACAGCGCTACTAATAACAACGCTGATTACCGCTAAGATTTTGATTAATGCTTTCATATTTACCTCTTTTAAAATTTATGGTTTAACGACTAAATTTAGCTTTTTGATAACTCTTGATTAAAGAAATTTATTTCTCTCTTTTTAACAATTGAATAAATAGCAGGCAGTACAATGAGAGTTAGTAACACTGCACTCGTCATCCCACCGACCATAGGTGCTGCGATGCGACTCATGACCTCCGAACCAGTGCCTGTTCCATATAAAATAGGTAATAGACCGATGATGATTGTTGCCACGGTCATCATGACAGGGCGTACACGCAAACCAGCGCCATGTAACAAGGCATCTTGATAATCTGCGTCAGAAATCTGTTCTGCTCGCTCGGTCGCTTTTTCCTTGAGATCTGTAAGAGCTTGATTCAAGTAAACCAGCATGATGACTCCAATCTCTACGGCAACACCTGCTAGCGCAATAAAACCAACACCTACAGCGACGGAAAAGTTAAATCCTTCCAAATACATTAGCCATAAGCCACCAATCATTGCCATAGGTAATGTCACGACAATAATGGCTACTTCGCTAAACGAGCGGAAATTCAAATAGAGCAAGATCAAAATAATGGCTAGCGTTAAGGGCAAAACAAATGTCAATTTTTCTTTTGCTCTTTCCATATATTCATACTGCCCAGCCCAAGAGATTGAGTAACCTGTTGGAATTTCTAGATTTTGCTCAAGGTACTCTTTAGCATTCTCTACATATGTCCCGACATCCACGCCTTCGATATCAATAAATGACCAGCCATTAATGCGAGCGTCTTCACTTTTTATTCCCGGAGCGCCATTCTCAACACGGATATCTGCTACATCTCCCAATGCGATACGCTGATCATTCGGAGTAATAACAGGCAATCTAGCGAGTTGCTCAGGCGAATCTCTATAGTCTTGTGGATATCTTAAATTGACAGGGTAACGCTCTTGTCCCTCCACAGTTTGAGTGACATTCATGCCTCCAATAGCCGTCGATACCACCTGCTGAACATCAGCAATATTTAACCCGAATCGACTCGCCTTTTCACGAGAAATATCTATCTTGATATAACGGCCGCCAGCTACACGCTCGGAATAAACCGATGCTGTTCCCTCTACCGCTGGTAACAATTGTTCAATTTGCTGACCTATTTCTTGAATCTTATCAAGGTCAGGTCCTGCTACCTTTATTCCAACAGGAGTTTTGATACCCGTCGCTAGCATATCTATCCGGGTTTTTATTGGCATCACCCAAGCATTTGTTAAGCCGGGTAATTTAACCAATTCATCAAATTCAGCTTTTAAACTTTCAGTGGTTACTCCGTCTCGCCACTGCTCTTGTGGTTTCAACTGAATGAATGTTTCAATCATCGTTAAAGGGGCAGGGTCAGTGGCGGTTTCAGCACGACCAACTTTGCCAAAGACGGTCTCGACTTCAGGCACTGTGCGAAGTAACTTGTCCGTTTGTTGTAATAATTCGCGAGCTTTACCAATGGATATGCCGGGGTAAGTTGTTGGCATATACATCAGGTCACCTTCATCCAATGGCGGGATGAATTCACTACCAATCTTATTAACAGGCCAAAAACCCACGGCGGTAACCAATAACGCAATTACAATGGTTGATTTAGGGAATTTCATAACCTGTCTTAACACAGGCATATACAGAGCGGTCAGTACGCGGTTCAATGGGTTTTTCTTTTCCGATATAATCTTTCCACGAATAAAATATCCCATAAGAACGGGAACCAGAGTTATTGCCAATCCAGCGGATGCAGCCATCGCATAGGTTTTAGTGTATGCAAGAGGGGCAAACATTCTTCCTTCTTGAGCTTCTAGAATAAAGACTGGTAAGAATGACACTGTGATAATAAGTAGACTGAAAAACAATGCTGGACCAACTTCACTTGCAGCTTTAGCAACAATTTGCCAACGGTTTTCATCCGTCAATGGCACGCCCTTTTTATTAAGAGCTTCCATGTGCTTGTGCATATTTTCAATCATTACAATTGCACCGTCCGTCATGGCTCCTATCGCTATTGCAATCCCACCTAATGACATAATATTGGCATTGATACCTTGCATGTACATGATGATAAAAGACACCAAAATTCCTAAAGGCAAGGTAATAATTGCGACAATGGAAGAACGTAGATGAAACAAAAATGCCGCACAAATTAGTGCAACCACAATTAGCTCTTCAATCAATTTATCTGATAGATTGCTAACCGCTCGTTCAATTAACTTAGATCTGTCATAAACAGGAACAACTTCAACACCTTCAGGCAAAGAGGCTTTTAATGATTCAAGTTTTTCTTTTACACCGTCAATTGTTTGCTGTGCGTTTTCTCCAAAGCGCATTACCACGACGCCACCAACAACTTCGCCTTCACCATTTAACTCCGCTATCCCTCGGCGCATCTGTGGACCCAATCCAACATCAGCTATATCGCCAATACGCAATGGCGTACCCTGCTCATTAACGCCTAACGGTATTTTTTCGATGTCACCAACGGATTGAATATAGCCAGTGGCAGTTACCATGTACTCAGCTTCGGCCATTTCAACAACAGACGCACCTGTTTCTTGGTTACCTCTTTTCAGCGCCATTTGAACGTGAGTCAATGGTATGCCGTAGGCTCGCAACTTATCTGGATCAACTTGAACTTGGTATTGTTTAACCATGCCACCAATTGCAGCGACCTCAGAAACTCCCGGAACCGTTTGAAGCTCGTATTTTAAAAACCAGTCTTGGATACTTCGCAACTGACTAAGATCATGATTACCAGATTTATCAGTGAGCGCATATATATAAACCCAGCCCACACCTGTTGCATCAGGCCCTAGCTGTGGTTTTGCTGCATCTGGTAAACTCGAAGCAACTTGACTCAAATACTCCAACACACGACTCCTTGCCCAATAAAGGTCTGTGTCGTCGTCAAATATGATGTAGACATATGAGTCGCCAAAGAACGAATAACCTCGAACCGTTTGTGCTCCCGGTACTGAAAGCATCGCAGTAGTTAAAGGAAAAGTTACTTGATCTTGTACTACCTGAGGTGCTTGTCCCGGATAACTCGTTTTGATAATTACTTGAACATCTGACAAGTCAGGAAGCGCATCGACAGGTGTATTTTTTAACGCAAATATTCCACCAAATGCGATGATAAGCGTGGTTAATAACACAAAGAAACGGTTACCCACTGACCATCTAATTATTGATTCAATCATTACTAATCTCCCTATTTAATGGTTCGAATGATCGACAACAGCTTTCTGTTCATGATTTGTCTCATGTTCGTCGCTGTTTTTTTCATTTGCTTCAAGGGAAATTTCAGTGATAACCAATTCATCTCTCACTTCAAACGTGAAAGTGACGTTGTCACCAACATTAAAGTCAGCTATTTCTATATTTTCCGCGACGATAAAATCCATCGTCGCAGCAGGTCTATCCCACTTCTCTATTGGGCCTCGACTAATATTGAAAGTGCGATTGCCTAAGGTTATTTCATTAATTAAACCTGAGACTGTTGCAGAGGATACTTCTGGCTGACTCATGATATGAATACCAGTTACTTCATATCCACTATCTTCGGTTTTAGACACCTCGAAGTGTAAAGATTGACCTGACTTTAAAGAGTCAACATCAACATTCTCAGCCACATTAAAGTCCATTGTCATTTCCGGCCAATCCCAAGCTTCAGCCGGGCCATGTGTAATATTGACCATACGATGTCCTGTCATGACGCTGTTTACTTCACCTTGCATCCAGATAGAGTTCGGCACCTCATCATGTGTCATACGCTTAAAGTCTGAGGACTTACTTGATTCCGAATCAATTAGGAATTGAGCAGACGTAACAACAACATCATCTTCATTTAAACCGCTCAGAATCTCGATACTATCTTTATCAACTCGACCAATAGTTACCTCAATTGATTTAAACTGTCCGTCACCTAAGGCGAGGACGACTCTGTCTTGCTTGCCTGTGCGTATGACCGCTTCTTTAGGAACAATAATCGCACTGTCGACTTGATTCGCATGGATCGAAACTTGTGCGAACATATTGGGCTTTAATTGAAAATCAGGATTACCAAATTTCAAGCGAACTCTAAGTGTGCGAGTTTTACTGTTTAATGCTGGGTAAACATAGTCAACCACACCTGTCCAATCTTCTCCGGGCAAGTAGTCTAGAGTCATCGATACTGGCAACCCTTCTTTGATAAGCGCTGCATCTCGTTCAAACACTTCAGCCTCTACCCATACTTGGTCAAGTTTGCCGATACTAAGCAAAGTATCTCCCGGTTTCACATAGAAACCTTCTCGTATCTTTAACCCATCTACAACACCTGCTTGAGGCGAATAAAAGGTAATTGTTTGTTGAACTTTTTTTGTTTGCTCTAGTTCTTTAATCAAGCCTGCTGAAAGTTGTAAGGCTTTAAGACGATCTTTAGCTGCCGTAACTAACGAGCCGTTATTGCGCTTTAAGGCGATTAACAATTCTTCTTGAGCATTAACTAACTGGGGAGAATATAAGCTGTAAAGGGGTTGACCTTTTTCTACAGGGTCACCCTCAGCCTTAACGTATAGTTTTTCGATCCAGCCATCAACACGTGGGTGGATATGAATTAGTTTATCTTCGTCATATTGTACATAACCCACCGTAGAGATTTCAGTGTGCATATTTTCTAGCTCAACAGGTGCGGTACGAACACCAAGATTATTCACCACATGAGGAGCGACCCTAACAGCACCGGGGCCGAAGTCATCAGTTGATGATTCATCTTCATACACAGGAATTAAGTCCATCCCCATAGGAGATTTACCGGGCTTGTCCCGGCGGTAGTTAGAATCCATCGGGGCAACCCAATAAAGCGGCTTTTTCTCTTCAGAATTTGTTTTCGGTCCTTCAGAGTTAGGATTTAGGAATAAACCCAATGTCCCAGCACCTATTGCTGCACCAATGATGATCGCGATAATTATTTTTGTATTAGATGACATTATTTCTCTCCGAATTTACCAGTGTGTGCGGGTGCTGATTTTGAATGTGACTGTGCGAAGAAATAATTGATACGAGTTACTGTTTTCAATGCATCAACATCTATTTTTAGTGCGGAAATTCTGGCATTAAGCATTGCGATTCTAGCTCGAACAACTTCAGAAAAATCACCATCATCGTTGGTATAAGCAGTCAACGAAGCTTCTGCTTGGTCGTGGGTTTGCGTAAGCAATTGTTCTTTATATATTGACTGCCTTTCTGATAGTCTTTTCAGCTGCCTTAGCTCTTTTTCAATTTCGCTAATCATTTGTTTTGTTAACAGCAATTTCTCTGTTCTGACAGCTTCTGTTTCCGCGATTGATGCGGCAACTTGTTTATCTTGTCTATTTTCAGTGAATAACGGTAAATCAAACGTCACACCAACAGAAAACAAGTCTGCTCTATTATCTCCTGATGGCATATCATCACGATAGGCATAGCTGGCGTTTACTCCCCACTGGGGCTTATATTGTTGTTTGGCTATATCAACAGCTGTTTCAGTCACTTTTTTCTGAACATCAATTGAGCGAATCGCAGGGTGATTTTCTAATTCTAATGCCAGAGCATTTCGCGAATAATGAGCCTTCTTTAAAAATGCGGGGGTTTGCAATCGAATTTCAGGTAGAGTTTCTGAGACATTGAATGCCATTGGTGGCGCGTCAAAATCAAACGCTTTTTCATAGTTACTGTCATCATAAAGATGAAGCCATTCGTTTAGACGAGCAATTGAGGTTTCTAATTTTTGCCTCTGGACTGTCAACCTATCTTCCAATTGAACGATTTCTAGTTGTGCTCGAATGACATCTTGTTGTCTTGTTTTTCCAATCACATTTGAGTAACTGGCTTTTGCTATCTCCGCCATCTGCTCAAATAGTTCCCAATCGTTCTCGATTAACTTAATGGTTTGTTGCGCTAGAAAAGCGTCTAACCAAAGTTGGGAAACTTCACTTTTCAATTTCGCCTTACGATTTTCGCGTAACAGCGGGTATTTAGTTGATTCGATTTTTAGCTGTTGTCGTTTGAGTTCCAAACTATCTCCTCTAGGAAACATTTGAGAAACTCCAACTTTAAATTGAGTCATACCTTCCTGATCTAAGTTCCATGTATCTGTTGGTAAATTCATCATGCCCACAGACATAATAGGGTCAGGCAATGTTCCAGAAGCTATACTGTTATACTCAACAGCTTGCTGTTTCAACTTGCTGCCGTGCAGCCAAGGGTCATTTTGCTGTGCTAATGCTATCGCCTGATCAAGTGAAATGATCTTTTCTGCTTGGGCATAAAATGCAGAAAACCCGATCATTAAACTAACAGTAATCTTTAACAGACTTGGAATTCCAAATTTCATTAGAATTGCTCCTCATAGGTTTTCACCTCTGCATACACTTCGCTAGTACCATCTTTAAATAGAATCAACACGTTATAAGGCATAAAACGTTCACCTACTTCCATCCCCGGAGAGCCAACAGGCATCGCTGGGACTGACAAACCAATGGCGTTGTTGTGTTTTTCAGCTAAAAATTGTTTTATGAATTTGGCAGGCACATGCCCTTCAAACGCAAAGCCATTTCTAGTAACGGCTGTATGACAAGAGCGATAATTAGGTTTGATACCGTACTTAGTTTTTATATTGGAGATGTTGCGGTAATCTTTGGAGTGCGCAATCACCCCTTCATCTTCAATATGGGTTATCCACTTTTTGCAACATCCACAAGTCGGAGTTTTGTAAACTAATAACTCGATTAGCTTTGCTTCGACATGACTTTCATGATTATGTTCGGTAGCGTGAGTAAACGCTGGTATTAGCAGTATAGCTACCGCTAACTTAAAAAATAATTTGATCATTTTGCCCCCAGACAATGCTGGATAAAATATAGGCGCAATAGCGCTTAATTAATTAACAAGAAAAGTTATTCTGTGCGTAAATTTTGGACGCACTAACCCTGTGTTAGGCAAATATTGGTGGACGGAAAAGGGAAGTAGACATTGACTTTGGGTGTTCAGCGCCTTGGTTCACTATAGCTTCAGTAAAGCCCAAAATATCAGGTGAACCATTGTTTGAATTCAAAAATGTGACTGATGTACATGCATTTGCAGGACAAATACAGTCTACGTCGCAGCAGTCTTTTGAACTTGAAGCACTAGCCTTCATATCACCATGTTCCATACCTTCATGAGACTTCATTGAAGAGTGTTCCATAGTCATATGAGATTGATGAGAATCTGCCGACATTTCACAAGACATAGATGTATAAGCCAATGCTTGCCCAACAAAGGCAGTAAGCATGGCAACAACAACTAAGACTTTTGAAAGTGGTTTAAACATACAGTTCTCTTAAAAATACCTTATCATGATAATCTAAACTTGTGTTTGTGTAAATGATACAGAGCGTTCCCTCTCAAAAAAACTAACTGAGCACAACGGTTATCAGCAATTCAGATGTGACTGTATAGACGAGGCTAGAAGTAGGATCGATGCAAGTCGCCCAATTTAAGAAAAATGCGCTTGTAGATTAGAAAAATGGAAGCACAGCCACACCAATTGCAAGCCATCCATACGCGACAATCGAAAGCGACAGCAGTAACCAGTCGCCAAGGCTTCGATTAGTTGACATCGATTTTTCTTTTTTATAGTACTGCCAAACGATGAATGCAGTGGTTAGCGCGAGAAAGAGCAAGTTCAAGAAAAACGTGTAGTCTATGTTAAAAAACTCACGATCTGTCATTGACTGAAATCCTGAAGCATCAGGCAAGTGTCCCAAGAGATCGAGTCCATAGTGCATGACGAGCGATACGCCCACAAGCGCACATAGAAATACAATCAGTATATAAATGGCCATTTTCCAGCCATAGTACTGCGCCTGAATCCGCAACACTGGAAATACCACCAGATCACTAAAGATAAACGCCATTACTCCAGCGAAACTTACCCCCTGCCCGAATAACACGGCCGCTAGCGGAATGTTGCCCATGGAGCCGATAAAAGTAAAAAAGGCCGCGACGGGGCCAACGATGGTTTGCGCAAGAATTTGCAAAAAGGAATTCGATTCTTGCCCGGCTCCGATGAAAAGTGATTGAAAAAATTCAGTGGGAACAAATACCGCAATGATACCGGCGACAGTGAATCCAATGGTTACATCTTTCCATACCATCTTCCATTCCATCGTGTAGCGGCTAGCAACTTGGTGCCATCCCGCTTTACTCACTATTTTATCTTTCCAGCTTTTTTCCTTGCTATTCGCTTGGCTATCGCCACCTTCTGCTTTTTTTGCATGCTCTCGCGACTTTTCCTCAAACTCTTTTTTACACGTCAGTTTGACCAACAGCCAAACGGCTAGGATAAGTAGAATACCACCGACATATTCTCCTACAACAAACTGCCACCCAAGAAAAATAGAAATGATTATGCCTAATTCCACCACCAAATTGGTGGACGCCAACATGAAAGCAAGAGAAGGGATTAAGCCTGCACCTTTTACAAATAGAGCACGCGTTGTAGATAAAGCTGCGAAGGAACAGGAACTGGAAATAAAACCAAAGAAAGTGCCCAATGCGACACTTTTGGGTCCGGTTTTTCCCATGGATTTTTGCATTCTCTCTTTGGTGACAAAAACTTGGATCATTGAGCTTATTAGGTAACCAAGCGCGAAGGCCCAAAAAGCCATCCAAAATAGGCCCAAAGTAGTGTGGGCGGCCTCTTGCCATTGCGTTAAAAACTCACTCATGTTTCCCCTCCTTTCGCACGATGTAAATCTAACCCTGATTCAGTTAAAAGCTTTATGGGTTCCTGTTGATTTTTATATCCTAAACATTGGCTAAATGGCTTCGTACACTCTGTGTAGTCTTCCGAAGACTAGGCGCTTCGTTTTATCTGCTCAGTTAACAGCATTACCTGATAAAAATCTAAGTAACTAAAAAACGATTATAGTTTCTATACTATGAATTAAGTCAGTTTTGAGAGAAAGTATTGTATTCGCCAGTTACTTCTTATCAACGTTGATTTCTCTTGCTTTAGTGTAGGCCTCCCAACCTTCTTTTGCTGCATAAGGTACAATGAGCAACGCCGCCACAGGATCTGCCCACCACCAACCTAACCAATTTACCAATAGCAAACCAGCAAGAACAACGATAGTTTGGTATAAACAGATAAAGGTATCTTTGGCATCGGCAAGTAACGCTGGGCTGTCCAGCTTACGACCATATTTTCTTTTGAAATAAATAAGAATAGGGTTGATAAGCAAAGAAGTAACTAAAATGATTAACCCCATAGTGCTCCAGCTTGAAGTTTGCTGACTAAGAAGTTTTGTAATTGAATCATAAGATATAAATATACAGACCAAAGTAAATGATACTGCAATCACGTAGAGAGTAATTTTCTTCCGTCTATTTACCTGATCTTCATCAATTCCTTTAAGCTCACCGTGTAGACGCCAGCCAAGGGTGGCAGCACTTACCACCTCTATTGTGCTGTCCAATGCCCACCCTATGAGCGCTGAACTATTGGCAGTTATCCCTGCTACTAAGGCGACTATTACTTCAATTGCATCATAGATGACATTTAATATTTGAAGCGTTCTCGCCTTTTTTAAATCCCTTTTTATTGTTGGTTCCATACTTTTTCCTGCAACGTCAAAAAATGAACGACACGACAATATTCTAGTTTCGCCGTTCTGGTTAATTCGAAATAAGGGCTTTCGTCATTAATCAGAAAGCCCTTAACATTAGATCGCAGTTTTGCTGTGAACGAGTCTGTAGAGTACAGGTAGTACAACCAGAGTTAATAAGGTAGAGGATATGATCCCACCAATGACCACCGTTGCCAGAGGTCGCTGCACCTCTGCGCCAGTACCTACGTTAAGCGCCATGGGCACGAAACCAAGACTCGCCACTAACGCGGTCATCAGCACTGGCCGCAAACGTGTCATTGCACCATCAATAATCGAGTTTACTAACTCGCCAGTTTCTTCCATCCTCTGCCTGATAAAAGATAGCATCACCAGACCATTCAATACAGCTATACCAGAGAGCGCGATAAAACCAATCCCTGCGGATATTGAAAGAGGCATATCTCTGATCCAAAGCGCAAAGATGCCGCCAGTTAATGCCAAAGGGACGCCTGTAAAAATTATCAAGGCGTCTTTGACTGAGCCGAATGCAATCACAAGTAATGTAAGGATCAGAAAAAGCGTTGCGGGCACAACCAAATTCAGTCGCTGACTTGCGCTTTCCAATTGCTCAAACGTACCGCCATAACTTATCCAGTAGCCACTTGGCAGTACCACATTGGCTGCGATCTGCTCTTTAGCATCATTCACAAAAGAGCCTAAATCACGATCTCTCACATTTGCTGTGACTACGATACGGCGCTTTGCGTTTTCTCGACTTATTTGACTGGGTATATTGGTATATTCAAGCTCAGCCACCTCGGCGATTGGCACATACTCACCATCATTGGTCATGATGGGTATATTTCCCAGTGCTTCTAAGTTATTGCGAATATCTTCAGAATAACGAACAACAATCTCAAAGCGTCTGTCGCCTTCAAATACCAAACCAGCTTCTTTGCCGCCAACTGATGCACTTAACCACGTTTGCAAGTCAGTTACGTCTAAGTTGTAACGCGCCAGCGCATAAGGCTTCGGGTTCACCGTGAAGATGGGGATCTCATCTACTTGTTCTACTCGTGCATCAGCAGCGCCCGGAATATCTTGTAATACGGATAAAACATCACCAGCTGAATCCCGCAGCTTATCCAGATCATCACCATATATCTTGATCCCTAAATCTGCCCTAACGCCACTAATTAATTCGTTAAAGCGCATCTGTATAGGTTGCGTAAACTCATAGTTATTGCCGGGTACATTTTGAAGATCCCTCTCCAATTGCTCGACAAATTCCGTTTTCGATAATGCAGGGTTTGGCCATTCATCAATTGGTTTTAGCATTACAAAAGTGTCAGTGACGTTGGGTGGCATAGCATCAGTAGCCACCTCAGCAGTACCCGTTTTAGCAAATACGGTGTTTACCTGTGGGTATTGCATAATGACCTGTTCAAGCCGTTTTTGCATATCGACAGCTTGTTCAATTCCTGTGCCGGGCACTCTCATTGCATGAAGGGCTATGTCACCCTCATCTAGTTGCGGCACAAATTCAGAACCTAGGCGCATCCCAAACCAAACACTGATAACTACGAGTAATGTTGCTGCACCTACTACCAACCATCGTAATTTTAATGCCCACTCCAGTACAGGGCGGTAAACTGATTTAGCCCCAGTGATTATTGGACTCGCTTTTTCACTGACTTTGCCTGACATAAACATAGCAACGGCTGCGGGCACGATGGTGATTGAAAATACCATTGCCGCTAACAATGCCAATATTACGGTAGCCGCCATTGGGTGAAACATCTTCCCTTCGACACCTGTTAAGCTAAAGATAGGAATGTACACAATCGTGATTATCATCACGCCAAAAAGACTTGGGCCTATCACTTCATTCGTTGCCTCAAATACAACTTCCAGCCGTTCTTTAAGAGGCAGTATTGCACCCGTTCGCCGCTGCGATTCACTTAACCGTCTAATACAGTTCTCCACAATAATAACTGCACCATCGACAATCAGTCCAAAGTCTAACGCGCCTAAGCTCATTAGGTTCGCGCTTACGCCCGTTCTTACCATACCTGTTATCGTGGCAAGCATAGCAAGAGGGATGACAGCAGCGGTGATGATGGCAGCTCGTATGTTGCCCAATAGTAAAAATAGGACGACAATAACCAGCAATGCGCCTTCAATAAGGTTTTTTCGTACTGTGTTGATGGCTTTATCTACCAGCGCAGTGCGATCATAAACACTTTGAATAAGCACGCCCTCTGGCAAGCTTGCTTGGATTTCATCCACTTTATCAGCCACGTCTAGCGCAACAGCTCGGCTATTTTCGCCTATTAGCATCATCGCTGTGCCAAGCACAGTCTCTTGTCCTTCAAGTGTTGCAGCGCCCGTTCTAAGCTCCTTACCGATGGCGACCTCTGCAATATCATTAACCGTAACGGGAGATTGGTTTGTAAGCGTTACCACCACGTTACCGATGTCCTCAACGCTTGATAGTCTCGCTTGTGAACGTACTAGTATTTGTTGGCCGTTGCGTTCAATGTACCCAGCGCCCTGATTAGCGTTATTTCGCTCCAATGCCCGCAATAAATCGTCAGTACTAACGCCATAATTAAGCATGAGTTGAGGGTTAGGCTTTACATGATATTGTTTGGTAAAACCGCCAATAGCATTAACCTCTGTTACCCCTTTCACCAAGGCCAGTTGAGGTTTCACCACCCAATCGTGTAACTCACGAAGCGCCATCGCATCAAATTTTCTGCCATCGGCAGTTACTGTGCCGGGCTTCGCGCTAAGCGTGTACATGTAAATTTCACCCAAACCTGTGGCAATCGGCCCCATTTCAGGCTCAATACCATCGGGTAATTGGCTTTTGATAATGCCTAGCCGTTCGTTTATGAGATTTCTGGCAAAAAAGAGATCAGTGCCTTCTTCAAAAACGGCCGTCACTTGTGACAAGCCATAGCGCGATAGTGAACGTGTGTAGTCCAAGTTTGGTAAACCTGCCAAGACGTTTTCTACCAAAAAGGTGATGCGCTGTTCGGTTTCAAGCGGTGAATAGCCTTTTGCTTGTGTGTTGATTTGTACCTGAACATTAGTGATATCGGGTACGGCATCAATAGGCAGCTTTTGATAGCTGAATAGGCCAAAGCCAATTATCAAAAAACAAAGCATAAGAAAAATGCCGCGCTTTTCGATTGCGGTGCGAATAATGGAAGCTAGCATCTTAAGCCTCCCTTAAAACTGCACGCCATTTGACAGGGAAATATCAGTTGTAGTGAGGCATTAATGATCATGGCCTGCCTCCGATTTTTCCAAATCTGCTTTAATTATGTAGCTATTGGAAGCCACGACGCGTTCGCCTGCTTCAAGGCCACTGATAACCTCGATATAGTGACCATCTGAGACCCCAAGCTCGACCGCTCTGGGCCTATACTCTTCACCCTCAACCACAAACACAACTTGCTTGGCTTCATACTCTTGCACAGCAGATAGAGGAACAGCATGATTGACTGACTTAGTTGATGTCGTAACCTGTGCTTTGACCAGCGTACCGAGTGGCCAATATCCAGTACTATTGTCGATACTTACATTGGCAAGAGAGTGCGGATTGCCATCAGCAGAAGGCGTAATGTAGGCAATTTTGGAGGTTTGATTGAAACCTGCGTGGCTTAGTTCAACTGACTGTCCAACCTTGATGCTGCTAAGCACCTGCGAAAATACAGTCAGTTGTGCCCATACGTTTTTATAATTAGCTAACGAAAAGAGTACTTGTCCGTTTGATAGCTCACCATTATTTGCATGTCGCGCAATCATATTGCCATCAAAAGGTGACGTGATGGGATAACTTTTCAAACTCTCATTGGACTCCACAATCGCTAAAATATCGCCTTTATTAACGGGGTCTCCAATGTTGACTTTTACATCCTTAATAACACCGTCAAACCGTGCTCTTATATGACTTAATGAGGCGGGGTCTGCACTAATTCGCCCATAAAGTGTAGTTTTTACCGCAATCTCACTAGCGAGCACGGGAGTGGCGGAAATATCGTTCTGAATTGCTATTTCATTGCTCATCCTTACGACTTCACTTGCGTGATTGTCTCTATCGTTGGAATTTGCATCAATTTGTTTATCACCTGCGATTGCGGTGAAGCTATAAAGGCTAAGGGTGAAGATGGAAATAAGTACTTTTTGTAGTGTGAATTTATTCATAATCATGACTTCTTATCGAAATGTTAGATGACTGCTGCAAATTGTCTTGGTGACTTGAGTGCATTGAGTCATCATTGTGTTCAGTCTTCAGCGCGAGACCTGTGAGTGTTTCAATTTCTGTTTTGCTTAAATGAACTTGAGAAGCAGCCTCTATTAATGTCAGGCGGGTTGTCAGAAATTCTTGTCGAGTAGTTACCCATTCCAAGTAGCTGAAACGGCCCTCTAAATATGCGCTCTCTACTAAATCTAACGCTTCCTTTAAGGGGGGAATTACGTTGAGCTGAATAGTTTCAACCTCTAGCAATGCACGTGTATGTTCGCCTAACGCTTGATTAACTGAATGTAATAGACTGCGAAGGTTGCTTTGTTTTTGCAGCTCTATTGCGTCAAGGCGTGCCCTATGCGCTTCGTATTCACCAAGGTTTCGTTCTTTTTGAAACAATGAAACGCTTATTCCGGCAACTAGTGCGGTTTCATCAATACCTTGCATTCTGCGAAGCCCGGCTGACCACTCAATATCAGCGAGGTTATTCGCTTGCGCTAGACGAAGCTGCGCAGCTTGCACACGGCTTTGTTTGGCGAAGAGATTAATATGAGGGCCACTTTGGATTGCGACTGCCAGCGCATCAAACGACGCAATTTTGTTAAAAGCAAAAAGATCGCCTTCCACACGCTTAAAGCTTGGTGTCTGCTCACCCCACATGATGGATAAACTGCGCAGGCCAAATCGAAGGTCTTGTTGAGCGAGACTAACATCGAGCTTTGCTTGGGCAAGCGCAGCTTGGGCGCGTTTTTGTTCTAACAAGGGGGATGCGCCTGCTTCAACGCGTTTCGTTACGGCATTTAATGTATAAAGTGCAAGTGTCTCTGCATCTTTTATTACCTCTAAGCTCGCCTGCAATACGAGTACTTTGATGTATCGACGATTAAGCTCACCGAGGATATCTAAGGTGCGTATTTGCTTTTCAACATCTTGCTGTATTCTCCGTTCAGAGAGTACATTCAACCTAGCTGCTGGCTTATCATTGAGCTGTAATACTGATGATAGTGTCAAGGTAACTTCAAGCTCTTTGATACCCGATACCTCGCCGGTTCCCAAAAGGTTCTCTAGTTCAACCCCGGCACTCAGTGCTGGTTTAAGCGCTGCCGTTTTTGACTCTCCGTCTATAACACGTTGTTTAAATTCAAATTCATACAAACTTGGATTGTTGGCAAGTGTCATTCTAATAGTGTCTTCAAGAGTCAGCGTTTCTCGTATGGGCGCTTGAACACTTTCGTCTACAAATCTGTTAGCTTGCTCCGCATGTGCGGTCGGTGGACTGAGTAATAAGCCCAGTATGCAACTGCACACAATGACAGGTGCATGCTCGAAAATAGGAAACATTTTCATTGGAATATCCTAATAATTTATCAATGTTTAGCGTCGCGAGTATTATCGGCGCGGCACTATCGAAAAAAGTACTAGGACGTAATTTTGGGTGGGCGAAGTAATCGGTTAATAGGTGCGTCAATTACCGCATCTAAATAGTTGAAATTGTGGACTGAAACCACTGTTTTCAGACTGTTGATATGACTCTGACTGACCCATTGTGCATGTGTGCCATGGCAGTGGCCGCAATGGTGGCAACAGCAGGATTGTGGTGCTCTGTACTTACTTTATCACTGGTTTCATTGGCAGACAGCTCAGACTGCTCTTGCTTGTGTTCTGAATGCTTATGCTCGTGTTGCAGGTGCTGAGTGTCTATTGCATGAAAATCTAACGAATTCGCCACAGCAGAAAACGACTGAAAGAGTATCAGCGAGATCACGATGTAACCTAAGCGTTTTAGATTTTTCATGTATGAAAGTCTACCAAGCCTAATTCACTTCGTCACGACATTGTTCATTAGCAAACTCCAGCTCAACAGTCGTATGTTCGAATTTATATTTTTCTAACGAACTGTGTATGCTCTCTTTGAGTGACTGGATGTGCTCAAGACTGACATCTCCATCAAGAACAAGATGGACCGTCATTACGTTACGCTCACCGTCTAGAGACCAAATATGAAAATGATGAAGATCACTTACCTTATCGTTTGCCAGTAAATCGCTTCGAATCTTTGAAAGCTGTTCTTCATCGGGCGTTGCTTGCAAAAACAGCATTAGGGTTTCTTTGAGATTGCGAAACACATTGAAAAGGATGAACAAAGTAAAGCCAATGGATAAGATTGGATCTAAAATAGGCCAAGGCTTAAACATTAAGACGATGGACACGATAAATACTGCTACCCAACCAAGCACGTCTTCCAGCAAATGCCAGTTGAGGACTCGCTCATTTAATGAGTCTCCCTCACTCAGTTTGTAAGCCGCAAAGCCGTTTACTGCCATCCCAAAGATAGACAATAAAACCATCCCTTCAACTTGGGGCATTTCAGGCTCAGCCAAACGAGGTATCGCTTCAAACAATATCCAAATGGAGCCTACCGTCAGCACAATACCGTTAATCAATGCACCTAGTAAGGAAAACCGTTTGTAGCCGTATGAGAATGTTTGATTAGAATCTTTATCGCTAAGCTTATTTAATCCCCACGCTGTACCAATTGACAGACTATCGCCCAAATCGTGCACTGCGTCAGCCATAATAGCGGTGCTGTTGGTAAGCCATCCACCAATGAATTCAATAACAGTGAACACCACATTCAAGAGAAACGCCCAGCCGATACGTTTCGACGCGTCGGCTGAATTCCCATGCGAGTGTGAATGGTTATGACTGTGCATTTCTAATTTTTTCCAGTATGGCTTTATTTTCGGGCGAAATGGGCATTGGCTTGAATGGACTCACGTTTGCCCCACCAGTATTGCCCTCAGGCAACAAGCCAATTGCTGTTTTAGTGAGCGCACCTAGCATTCTGAAAATTTGCCCAGATACCTCTTTAAGGTCGCGGCGTTTTATTCCAAACTTAAGCATCTCATAATGCACTCGTGTGTGGTGGTATGTAGAGTGCTGACCGATAACATGCGCATCCTCCAAGGCCTTAAATCCTGCTTCATTGTCATTGGTCGAGAAGGATTTATGCGCGGCGCTCAGTTTTTGAAGTATGTAAGGCTTTGCTGCTTGAGTGAAATTCATACGATCTCTCCCTTCTTTGAGCTGTTTTCACGGAGTTCCTGTCTGGCATCTTTTAGAATTAAGACTGCGCCGCGTAACACAACGATAGAAACAATAAAACCTATGACCAAATCAGGCCAACGAGTATCAAACAGATAAACCATTGCACCCGCTAAAATCACTCCCATGTTTGCGATGACGTCGTTTGCAGAAAATATCCAACTGGCTCGCATATGCACCTCGCCATTTTTTTGCTTCCTGATTATGGCCAAACATATAACGTTGGCTACAAGTGCAACACAACCCATGCTCATCATAAGCATAGATTCAGGCTCACTTCCAAAGGTTGCGCGACGAGCTATGTCAAACAAAATTAACAGACCTAATGCCAATTGAAAATATCCACTTACCTTTGCAGCATTGGCTTTGTGAACAATTGTTTTCCCTACTGCATATATACCAACACCGTAAACGACTGCGTCAGCCAGCATATCAAGGGAGTCTGCAATAAGCGCTGTTGAGTCAGCGATAAAGCCTACACTCATTTCAATGATAAACATCACAGCATTGATGCCCAATAGCCAGTAGAGAACTGCCTTTTGTTCTTGGTCTTTTATCTCTATTTCGCACCCACAACCACTCATAAAAACACTCGCTTTGCTCACTTATGACAAAAGTGTAAACTCTATACTTGGTATAGGGTCAAGCAATGAGTAAGTTGAGATGAAAATTGGAGCTTTAGCGGCTAAAGCAGGAGTAAGTATTCAGACAATTCGTTTTTATGAGCGCAAATCACTATTGGCTGCACCTGAGAGAACGCTATCGAATTATCGAAGCTACTCTGAAGATGCACTGAAACAATTATTGTTTATTAAGCAATGCCGCGCCCTAGATATGACAATCAAGGAAATCAAGTTAGTACTGGAAACCCGAGCCAATCCAGAGAGTAGCTGCGAAAACGTTAATACCACAATAGATAAGCATGTTGACGATATTGGACATCGGATAGCTGAATTAAAATCACTACAAGAAACACTGGTTTCCATTCGTTCTGCTTGTGATCATAATAAGAAGGTTAAGGAGTGCGGGGTATTGCATCAGTTAGATAGCATTGCAGAGGCGTGTTCTTCTAATACGGATAATTAGTCTCAGCTAATCTGCTAACTGCAACAACCGCTACCCTCTTGAATTGGGGGGCATTTAACTGTTCCATATGAGCAATAAACACAGCAGTCTCCGCTAAGAGGTTTCAACACTATTTTGCAGTGAGTGCATTCATAGAAAAATTGACATGCAGTGGTTGGCATTTCCTCTTGCTGGCTATGATTGCATTGAGGACATGTAATTGTCGATAAAAGCTCTACTTTCGCCAAAGCGCGGTGCTCCACATGTATGTTAAAAAGAACAATTCGAAAATAAGTTACGATTTTACTCGTGTAGGGAAACCAGCATTCTCTGTCGCTTTCGTTAGTACATCAGGGCTAGTTACTTCATCGTCAAATTTTACAACAGCAAGTTTATTTTCGAATGTAACATCCACTTCCATTACACCTTCAACACGCTCAAGCGCTTTTTTTACTGTTATCGGGCATGTAGCACAATCCATTGAGGGCACTTCTAAAGTAAGTGTTACATCTTTCGCGAATGTTGCAGTGCTGCTTATTAACAACAGTGATGTGATTAAAATTTTCTTCATTTTTTTCTCCGATAAAATTAAGGTGATAGTCGCTATACTAGCCATAAAATCCAGTAATTACTGGTGACAAAAAGAAATGCCAACAGCGCGGTAGACCAGAAAATTACTTTTCTTCGCGCTCTTACTTTAGAGATTGAACATGACTCACTTTTTGCACAGTCGTTTATGGGCCGATGGATTTGCCACCCTGCAAACCCAAATAAAACTACTACGGCAAAAATAAAAATAGGGCGATAAGGGTCTAAAAGCGTTAGATGGCTGATCCACGTTCCGCTAATACCCATTAAAAGAAGCACCAGCGGCCCAGCACAACATGCACTAGCACCGATGGCGGCAACAAGACCGCCTAAGATAGATAGTTGACTACTTTTTACCATATTATGACGTAATTTTTTAAACAATCTGAAGCATACACTCCGTATCTAGGTACGGAGTCAAGTGGTAGTGTTATTTTACGGCTGGAGTGACTGAATGATGGGGCAGATTTTGTTTTTCGGGTTGTTTTTACAGTCTGATACGAGGGATTCAAGGCTGCCTTTAAGACGACTTAAATCTTTTAACTTATCTTCAATAATATCCAGTTTATGCTCAGCGAGGGACTGGACGTCGTCACAGCTGCTGGTACTCAAGACTAATAGTGATGATATTTCAGCCAATGTAAAACCTAAATACTGAGCACGCTTTATAAATAACACTCTGGTAAGTGCCTGCTGTGTATATTGCCTGTATCCTTGCAATGGTTTTATCGGTTGTTCCAATAAGGCCTTCCTTTCATAGAAACGAATGGTTTCTACACCTACATTTGCTTCTTTCGCAAGTTTACTTATTGTGTACATTAATTGCCCCGCATAGTCTGAGTCTATCTTCATTAAGCAAAAAGTGGCATTAAGTCATACTTTAAAGCAAGTTTTCATTGATTCATGGCGGATAATAACAGTAACTGCTAAGTTTCATGCGACAAACTCGCTCGGTAATTAGACTGATAATTTCCCTTCCTGATCACACTAGTACATCTGAGGAGAGTGTTAGCCATTTGCGCAAAAAATCAACTATCGCGTTAAGCGGTAAAGATTTTTTCGACGACGAATCGGTTTTCCTTAAGATAGCCTTCGGAGATTTCACCATTGGGTGTAATTCGCCTGAGTTTCTTACTTGTCTGACTAGGCTCATACAAATCATTTCCATTACTCAAAAGTTCGGCCGCAATAGAACCCGATGCCGATTCTTGGGCGACCCTTTCAGCAAGTCGAAGAACATCAAGTTTATCCATGATAACCTCCTTTGAATAAGAAGCTAAAAGCTGACTAATTTCGAGAGTTGCCAGAAGCTCATACGTCCATTCTCATGCCTTACCAAATAACTTCAACATAAAAGATAGTGTTGATTCATGAGAAAGAAAAGAGGTGACGTATTATAAAAGAAAAAACCAATCAGACATTTCCAGTATAGGTAGCTCTCATAGCCAAAATCAAACTTATGCAAGTGAAGCTAGTCTAGGGAAGCTATTAAGCCAGCCTTGACAAGATTCGAGTGCATCTCGGACTCAGTATTGGACTGGGAACGAATATATCGTAGATCGTCATGATCAAGCTTCGACCATTTCCCGTAAGGGACGACGTTAGTCTTTGGTTTTTGCTCTTTTTTCTGAACCGATTTTAAACTTACTTTGCTTGCATCAACTTCAGCAATTAACTTTCTTACAAGGCTGACATTGTCGATGTCCGGGTACTCATCTTTTAAAAGCGCAATTTCACTGACATGCTCCTTGTAGTCGAGTTTGAAAAACTCTAATAATGATTTCAGCCCATTTTCTTCAGGCTCCTTCTGCTCTGAGATATCAAGTTCCTCAACATATTGCGGCATGTTTTTCACAACATCCTCAATATCAACCGTAGGTATCAAAAGGTCAGAATACTTCAGGATTTCCTTCTCGTTACCAGAGCGTAAAGCGTCTAGCATAGGGTGTACGCTTTTCATTTCTTCCGCATAAACGGTATCAAGCAATGGAATAGTGATTTCTTCAGCTTTTGTAACAATTGCTCTTATCTGTGCAATCACAAACAGCTTAAGTGTGATGTCAATAATGCCCTGCGACAGTACGAATAAGTGTTCAAGCAGATCGCTATCCGGCGTTTGGGTTCGCTTCTTAACCCATTGAAAACGCCATAGTCGCATAGCAAAGCTCCGCCATTGCTTCATATCGCTTTCAGTTTTGGATATTCCCCAGTTCATACTACCAAAACCAATTTCCCTCCTAGCGCCACGCAAATCCTTCGAAATACCCGAGGCTTTTGGAGTTCCGACGATAAGTACTGGAACACCGATGGTATTAGTCAATTCAGTAAAAAAGTTTAACAGTTCATCACGTTTGTCTTTGGTATCTTGCAGGTGCTGAATCTCGTCTATCACAAGTAAACCCAGCGAATGGTCTATCACTATCTGTTTCATTGCTTGCAATAAAGTTTTTTCGCCTACTCGAATCTCATAACCATAGCGTCGGTGATACTTAGTATTGAGCACCTTGTCAATCGAGTGAAAGAAATTCTTACATAGACTCGCTAAATCGCCGTTATAGGGACATTCAACAACCACGTAGACGAGTTGTTGATGCATATTGTAGTCAGGGGGCTCAATTAATTGAGGGTATGTTGATAAAACTTTCCTTACCGCCGTAGTTTTGCCACTGCCAGAGCAGCCAATTAACGTCGTACTCTGAACTGATCGATCTGTGGTCGGGAATACTTGAATTCTCTCTTCTTTTCCTTGAGATTTTAAATAGTTTTCTTGCATCAATTGTTTGTCGTAATGTTTTGCAGGGTTTCGTTTAACGTAGCCGCTACGAATCATCAGAGACAACTTTTTTTCGAGGTTTAGGTGGTTTGGCAATGGATGAAAAAAGTCACCATCAAGTAACCGCCCTAACGCGTGCATACGCAATTTAGGATGTAGCTTTAAGTCACCCTCACTATGTGTTGGGCGGGATGCCAAAGTCTTTGCTAATACAAGATCGACCTCGTAAATCTTAGGCAAAGCTTCAATAAGCGGATTGCCACGATACTCTTCTAGCCCCGGATCAATATAATTTGCTGTAACCGCTACATAAGGCGTTTTCAATCTTCGTCTCCATAAATATCATCTGGAATATCAGGGTGAGAGAAATCTTCCTGTCTTTTCATCGGTTGAACATTATTTGGTGGTGTTTTAGGGTCATTATCAGGGTTGCTGCCGACAGCACGTTCCTTGCGCTCTTGAGCTATAGCTTCCTTTTTATTAGTTTTTATAGATTTAATACGAGCACTATTCGACGCAGATTTACTGCCAGTTTTGGCATGCTTTTCTGCTGACTCCATGCGCTTTTGAATTTCTTCGTCAGCAGAGAGCTGTTTGTCTTTATTGGCATTGGCAGCCTCACTGTTCGCTAGTTTACTTACTTGCATAGAAAGCTTTGCTTCATAAAACGTCATATCTTTATACGCACGGCTCCGGTCGGTCAACTGCGCGATCCAATACTGAGAAGTCTGCCCCAGTGGGAACACATAAATTTTATTCGTGCTCCTTGGGTCAAATCCTATTTAGACTTTCTGTGGTCTGGTTCGATGCTTGTCTCGAATAAACCATCCTTTTTCGAAAGCCTCTGAACAACTATAAGTCAGAGACTGATACTTTATTCCTTCATTTGAAACCGTCGCGGTATTTCTCGGTAAAGTTAGCACCTTAAACTTTTCCACGTCATATGATTTTAGGGCACCAGACCTATTCGTTATTCCCCATTGCCACAAGTCCTTTGGGGTGTAGGGCAGGTCATCGGGAATTCCTTCATCAGCATCATATTTTTTCATCCCTTTTAAATTATGCTTGTATATAAGTAAGGCAATGATCTCTTCCATTTGTCGCAGAGACAATTTCGCATCTAGGCGATAATCCTTACCCCCTCTTTTTTTAACTGTTTCTGTTGTCACAACGCCGGGGGCATAAGGTTTAAATTCAGCCTGTAAGGTTCTAAATCTCTGTTCAACAATGCCTTTAGCGTCACCTCGGCGAGCTTTTGCGTTTTCTATACGGGTGTTAAAAACGTTGACTAAAGAATCTGCTTGGTGGGTAAGAAGCTCTCCTTTATCCGCTAATACTGCCGTCGGAAGACCTAGCGCTGGCCAATCTTCAAACTCGATTGAAATGCCTAAACGCCTACAAACGTCTACTTTATTTTCTAAACAGTTTGCCAATGACATCATGGCTAAAACATAAGATGGTGGTTCAAATGTCAGATAGTAACCTGCCGTTAAACGAGAAAAAACATCGATTACAATGAGAAGCGTGGGGCGACCAATAATTTTTGATGGGTCTTTTTCACTGACCAAATAAAGATCAATGATGGTGGCGTCAAACTCAAACCTATCTCCGGGTCCAAGCACTTGAGCAGTCGCTGTGCTAGTAAGTTGCCTCACGTCCTTTTCGAACGCTATTGCTGTGTTACGCGCTTGTGCGGTTTTAATGGCCTTGTATTCCATATTAAACAAGTGTTTTAGCTGCGTAACAGTTGGTGAATCTTGTCGTGTAATAGTGGGATATTGCTTCCTAAATTTAAGTAGCACTAGGTCATGAACTTTTGTCCACGGCATTCTCATGGAATTCAAATAATATTTATCAATTGCCTCCCTAAACAATTGTTTAATCTCATCCGTAATTGGGATGCCTGTGCCAACAGTCGTGATACGCGGTCTGCCTACTTTTTTATTAGCAATGTTTCTCGGTTGCTTTGGCGCTCCCTGCTTATGGAAATCAGGCCTTAGAGCATTTTTGTTCTGGCCACGCTGTAAAAATTGACGCAGAAGCTTGTAAAAGTGTTTTTTGGAAAACTCAGGATTATTCTGATCGATAACTTCCTCGTAGAGTCGAAGCCATCCATGTTTGAAGAGCCGATAAGGATTATCAGCAACTTTTTGCATAACTGACCAGTTTTCTTCTAACCGTTTTTTTTGAGCTTCGGTGGGGTGTTTTAGCGATTCATCGATGAATGGATCACTGACGACTTGTGTGTGTTTGCTTTGAATAGCTTCGGTTATTGCGCCTAGGTCAAATTCAATAGGATCAGCAAGTCGTTTGTATATATCAATCCAAATAGCGTGTTCCGGTGTGATGGCTAACACCCTATAAAATTGTCCGTTTTCATGCACAACGCTATTAACCAACAGCATATAAATCTCCGCTATCGAACCCGAAGGACACGCTATGGATGTCAGAGCAGATAAGATATTGATAGGGCTTATGGATATCAAACGCCAGCAATCGATAGCTAAAGGCGTTTCGAGCTAATTTTAATGCTTCACCTAACGGTAGGCCATGACGCTTATCATAATCTGAGCATGCTTTAGAGAGCTTAATGTCAGGGAAGCGCTCTATCTCTTCCCAAAGATCATAAACTTGCATTTGAATAGATTCGCCAATGTGAAGGTCTTTTCCTCCCAGTATCCAATCAATATTGGCTTGTTGAATATGAGGTATGTCGAGTTCAGTAATTAACTTCCACTGCATTCCTTTGGCCAGACAACTTCGCCTCTCTATTTCGAGCTTAGCAATAACATTTTTATCCATCAGCTCATCATTGTATTTGACCTGAATCGCGATTTGATTGCTCTCTAACCCATCAAAGTCTAATAACAAATCAGTTGGTGAATACGTGATATTTATTGCCTTTTTGCGGATGTTTTATGCCCGCTTTGTCGGCTACTTCCAGAGTGGTTTCTAGAGCAAACGGATACTGCTCTCGAATGTCATAAATTGACTCATTCCAGTCGTAGAGTGAAAAAGCAAGGTATTCTAGCTTGGAAAGCAAGTGAACTACTCTGCCGGTGCGGTGAGATAAGGCACGATAACTCGTGCCATCACTGGATATTTCTTGAATGTAAATCCATGGCTGATATTCGCTTTTACGGCCCATTCCTCTGCCGCTTGTGAAGCGCTTATCGATTTCTTCTCTTGTCAGCCATTGCAGTTTCTTCATCGCCTACGCCCTATGCCATCTATGGCATCTATGGCATAGGGC
>Ga0105227_100190_pt1 | contig 26741 bp, 20 predicted proteins | sample Virmet3734_803_FD_89585 | JGI IMG/M metagenome (GOLD analysis project Ga0105227, IMG submission 89585) | Marine viral communities from the Southern Atlantic ocean transect to study dissolved organic matter and carbon cycling - metaG 3734_803 | ecosystem: Environmental > Aquatic > Marine > Oceanic...
ACCCCAGTCTCTCCCCCAACAAAGCAAACCGGTAGAGGCTTCCCGAAACACGCCAGAAACCAGGTTAAAACCTGTCATTTCAAAGCCTACAGAAGCAGTTGATACTAAAGCTAAAATTACAGAGCGCCCCGCCCCTCAACAGAAAGAGAATACAAAGGCAAAACCGCTAAAAGCCCCCGTCGACATTAAGCCCACTAACACACCGGCAACGCCCATACCTACGCTTTCACAGGATGCAAATCGGCGCGCTGGCTCGCTAAATCTATCGGTAAAAGACGGTTCGGCCCTTTATTTTGAAAAGTATCACAGGGACAAAGTAGCTGAAGATGCTGAACAGGCAGCAAGCGCATTTCAAGAGCGCAAAAACAGCCCGAAACTCGGCGGACCAAGCACACAGCAAATACAAGCCGCCGAAAATAAACGCCCGACTAAACGCGTGAATTGTAGTAGTAACACTAACAAAACACTGGCGATTTTAAGCGGAATTACCGGTGGCACCTTAGAATGCACCAAAATGGACGATCACAAGCGTTTTATTGACGCTAGAGTCAATAAACTCCCGAAAGACGAAAAGCGAAATTAGCTGTCGCGATCTGCCATACCCAAATAAACAGCAATAGCCTGAGCGCCGCTACTTTCTCTTAAAAAACTTAGGTGGCTGCCCGAAATATGCTTTGAACCGTCGACTGAATGCTGCAACATCTTCATACCCTGTTAGCTGAGCTATACCCAACATGGGCGTATCGGTATTTCTCAGTAACGCTTTGGCCTTTTCCATTCTTGCTTTCACCAAGTAGTCTCGCAAACTAAGTCCGGTAGCGTCTTTGAAACGCGTTTTAAACTGCGTTGTGCCCATACAAGCTATCTGCGCTAACTCCACTTGCGTAAAGCCTCGGGCAAGATCGCGATGAATATGACTTAATACGGGAGTGATACGCTTATCCATGCTACATCCTTTCAAGGATGTCTCTAACAAGGTTAAAAACAGCGCCAAAATCTCTTCATGTCCATGGTCTGCAAACTGACTAATTTGAATTTCTACGAATGACAAAAACGCTTGCAATGCTGACGATACTTGGAAAATAGGGTGTAGCCTGTCATTTAAACTAACGGGCACATATTCCAAGTCTGCCACAATGAATTTTGATAATTCATTAGCACTAAAATAATGAACCTCGTTAGGCGCAATACATACGCCTTCGCCGACGCCTACTCGCCCACGAAAATTATCGATTTCTATCAAGATATGCCCATTAATGGGCAGCACCAGTTGAAAATAGTTATGTTTGTGGCGACACGTTTGTTTGGTATATGAGCGTACAGATAACGATGGCACTGGGCTGTCAGTCATTTAGTTGCCCCCTGTACCCAGTCCTGATTTTGTTACTTGGCTCCCCGTTTATTTGCATCTATTTCCCTTGCGGTTTCCTTAATGCTCTTTGCCGTTAGATTAAGCACTTTTATTCATTTTGTCATGATCGCTACCCTTTCGTTGATCACCCAGAACTAGTAAACAGTATTTGGGGTAATTAAGGTCAACATGAGAAGAGCACGACGATGCTCTTCTCAACTCACGCTTTCGATGTGCACGAAGCCTCGGTAACCTTATCAAAAATGGCTATCTAACGGCCTTTATCTTCGTTGTATATTACCTTTGTTTTGAGTAGGCTAAACTGCAATTCAGTAGTTATTTCTCTAATAAATATATAATAAAGGATATTCAACGTGGCAGCAGCTAACTTACTTGCCCTACTTGATGATATAGCAACATTGATGGACGACATTGCAACCATGTCGAAAGTCGCTGCGCAAAAAACAGCGGGGGTTTTGGGTGACGATTTAGCGGTGAACGCCGATCAAGTCCAAGGCGTTAAAGCAGAAAGAGAATTGCCTGTTGTGTGGGCCGTAGCAAAGGGCTCGCTTATCAATAAAGCTATATTGGTTCCTGCTGCGTTAGCGATAAGTGCTTTTGTCCCCTCACTTATCACTGTATTGCTCGTACTCGGCGGGCTATATTTATGTTTCGAAGGTGCTGAAAAACTTCTGCACAAATACCTGCCCCATGATGATGAAGAAATAACACGAGAAGCCAGAATAGACGCATTGACCCATGAAAATGTCGACATGGTCGCGTTTGAAAAAGACAAAATTAAAGGCGCCATTCGCACCGACTTTATTCTGTCGGCTGAAATTATCGTTATTGCACTTGGCACCGTGTCTGACGCCACACTGACAACACAAATTGGCGTGTTAGTGGCGTTAAGTTTAGCCATTACGTTAGGGGTTTATGGCCTGGTTGCAGCATTGGTCAAGATGGACGACGTTGGCCTTTACATGCTTCGTAAGTCGCTAACAGGTTCGATGAACACACTTCAACGGTTTGTTGGCAGAGCGCTTTTGGTTACTGCTCCTGCACTTATGAAAACGCTGGCTGTTGTGGGCACGGTTGCCATGTTTTTAGTTGGTGGAGGTATTCTTACCCATAGTATTGGCTTTTTGCACGTAATTACAGACTGGTTCGCAGGGGTTATTCCAGACGCCACACTCGTCATGTCTATACTCGCCGATGGCGCAGTGGGTGTTGTTGCAGGTGTCATTATTGCTTTGGTTGTAAGTGCAGCGTCAAAATTGAAGCGCAAAAGCACGCGTTCTTAATCATTAAACATTTGCAGTGAAACATCTGCACTATTCATTCGAGACTGAATAGTCGCGCATAAATGGGGGTTACCCAACGTTGGCCCTCCCTTATGCCTTCTATGCACAGCTATTTTTTATTGAAGCGCGTATTGGCAAACGACAACGCGCTTCACTTTTCAACAGTTAGCCATTTCAACCACATCATTTTTCAAATACACCAACTTTTAGTTTTTTTATTAAATCCATTTCCTTGCCTTTGAATACTTAAAAAAAATAAAAGCAAACAAATCAGTAAGTTAACTAATTTCGCTAAATTGGCACATCCCTCGCTATAAACTAATTGTTAATTGATAGCGACTTATTATCGAAACCTATAGCAACATGATAGCTGCCACGCAGTATGTTCAAGTGCAGTGTCTAACTTTACATTTATGGAGATTACTATGTTTACCGCTCGCAAAACTTTCACTGCATTAACGTTGGCAACTAGCATTTTGAGTGCATCAGCATTCGCTAACGATTCACAGAACAACATTATGTCGCATACAGACTTCATGGTAGAAAGCGCCATGATGGATGTGAAGCAAAGTTTAGAGCTTGGTGTGACATTCGATGTATTAACTGCAAGCCACACCTTCGAGCCTGAAGTAGAAGAAACTAATACGCTGGTTGCCGAGATTACTGTTACGCCAATTAAGCCTGTCAGCACAGACGATAACGACGCATAAGGAGAATGCAAATGTTAACCGCCGCTACACTATTTATGGTAGTACTCGGCCCCGTTATTGCGTTTTTAGTGAGTGCACTGGTTTTTTCAACAGCACGCTTATTCCTTCAAAAAGGTCACTGAAAACGCAACAAAAACAAATAGGTACCTAACCGACTACTGCTACCCATTTTTGCCTTCCCTGGGCCTTAACTCCAGAGGGAGATAGAAAGCACGGACTGTACGCTAGCCAAGTGATTGTGTTTTCTATCTTCTTACTGGAGCTTTTTTATCCAAATATACGCTCCCACCAGCTTTTTTCTTTCTTATCGCCGTTTTCGTCTACCGGGCGACCAGCACAATCTTGCTGCGCAGGAGGCAGTACATCCAAAATAGCCGGAACACTTAAACTTCCTGCGCACCCAGCGACCACTACCGCCCCCGTCTTCGCATCGAAATGTGCAATACCTAACCCTTTAGGGAAACGTCTAGATAGAGACTTCGGTGACTGTGACTTCATATAATTTACAAACACAGGCAGCGCGCCACCTGCACCGGTTAAATTCACTGGTTGATTATCGTCATTGCCGACCCAAACGGTCACCACATTATTTCTGTCGAAACCGCTAAACCAACTATCGCGATAATCATCGGTTGTACCTGTTTTCCCTGCCATATTTACATTACCAAAGTTCCAGCCTATGCGTTTTGCTGTACCTTCTGTGGTCACCTTGTACAGGGCGTAGTTCAGTAAGTAAGTGGCGGCTTCATCCGTGCGCTGAGCAAAGAACTCGGCCTTCTTCCAAAGTAATGCATTATCTGCCGTAACCACAGAGCTCACCGTGTGAAGCGGTATGTAGCGGCCATCGTTTGATAGGGTTTGATACATTTGGTTTGTGCTAAATGGCGTTAGTTCGAAAGCGCCCAAGGTTAACGACGGTACTTTATCTACTGGCGTGGTAACCCCTAACCGCTCAATGGTATCGGCTAACGCATCTAGGCCTATCTGCATGCCTAAATTAACTGTTGGCACGTTCAAAGATTCGACTAACCCCTGAAGCAGAGGCACCTGCCCTCTGAACTCTTTATCGTAGTTTTGCGGCGACCATTCGGTGCCGTTTCTACTTTCTAGGGTAATTGGCTCGTCTTTAAGGGGTGTAGCCAAGTTAAACTGGGTAGGATCTTCTAAGGCAGTTAAGTACACAGCTGGTTTAATCAATGAGCCTATTGGCCTCTTAGCGTCTAATGCTCGATTAAAACCTTTAAATGCAAAGTCTTTACCACCTACGATAGCGCGTACTTCACCGCTTGCACTGTCGGTGACTACCATGGCGCCTTGAAGCGGCACGCTGCGATCTTTTTGCAGCCCGTTTAGGGTGCTAAACAGTGCTTTTTCTGCCCTACGTTGAGCAACGATATCCAGTGTGGTAAACACTTTAACGCCCGAGTCTCTTAGGCTCGGCTCTGCTAAAATCTCATTTAGTTCCCGGCGAACCTGCTCCATGAAAGCAGGGTGTTTACCGCTTGCTAAACTCGCACCGCTGGCAAGCCCTAACGGCATGTTCACATAGCGCTCGTAGTCTTGACGGTTTATTTCATTTTCATCGAACAACATTCGAAGTACTAAATCTCGACGCTCTTTTGTGCGCTCTGCATACTTTCGTGGATTGTAATAAGATGGGCCTTTGATAATAGCAACCAGCGTGGCTATTTCGGGCGTGCTTAGCTCGTTGGCCGGACGGTCAAAGTAGAAATAGCTAGCAAGCCCAAATCCATGTACAGCCATGTCGCCGTTTTGCCCTAAAAACACCTCATTTAAATAGGCTTCGATAATCTCAGACTTGCTGTAGCGGGCGTCTATAATGACCGCCATTATGGCCTCTTTAGCCTTGCGTACAAGGGAGCGCTCGCGGGTTAAAAACATGTTTTTAACCAGCTGCTGCGTCAGCGTGCTACCACCTTGAACCGTACGACCAGCAGCAATATTCGCCATTAGGGCCCGCAATATTGAAAGTGGTGCAACACCATGGTGGTTATAAAAATTGCGATCTTCCACCAGCGTCAGCGCTTTAGGTAACATTTCAGGGATAGTATCTAACGTCACTAACATGCGGTCTTCATGAGAGCCGCTCGTCATGCGTGTTACTAGCCATGGCTCTAACTTTACAGAACCGTAGGGACGGCCTTGTGACTTATCGTATATTTCACCGATACGCGCCCCTTCCCACGTTAATACTAAGTGTCGAAGAGGCTCCGCTCCCTCGGGGAATTGAAACGCGCGGCGCTGCACAGTTAACACCTTGTTTTGATAGCTATATTCACCGCTACTGTCAGCAAAAGTCACCTTGCGATAGCCCAGCAAATTGAGTTCATCAATGACTTCTTGTGGCGTTATCTCCTCGCCTTTACTCACTTCTAAAGGACGTGCGAAAATTTGCGCAGGTACTTCCCACTTGTTACCCGAGAACGCATGTTTAATTTGTGCGTCGAGATAAAAGGCATATGCCCCTAGCACCACAAGCCCTATAAGGCATACACGCCAGAACAGTTTAAAAAACCACGAACGTTTGGTTGTACTTTTTCCCGCTGCAGTTTTTTTCGAAGCATTGCTTTTTGAAGATGAATTGTTTTTAGTCTGTCTTTTTGTCACGTGAAAACGCCATGAAGATCATTAAGATGGCATCGCAATCATTGCGATATGGACTACACCAACGCCCTTAGAACGCTGTGATTAAGTCGCTAAACATTACCATTGAGGCCGCCGCGCAACAACTGTTTCCAATTATGCACACTGCGCCTGCGGTAACCACAATGGACACTTCTACAACGTAAAACCTACAGGCAGAAAATGAATTATACTCGCGTTTCACGGTCACAATGCGATAGCATGCAAGCAAGTAACACAGGAACCGTACTATGCGCTTAGCTTCACTTCAGTTTTCTTTTTTATCGACATTTTCACTTAAAGGTGGCGTGTTTCGTACATCACTTGCGCTTCTTTTTACAGGTGCTGTTATAAGCTCAGCCTCTGCCAATGAGCACTTTTCCAGCTGTACTGCGGCCCTTGCCGACAGAGCAAAACAAGAAGGTGTCAGCCAGCAAATTATCGACGAGATATTTCCTCACCTTGTACATCAAGACCGCGTAATTGAGCTAGATAGAAGCCAGCCTGAGTTTGTACAAACCTTTCCCGGTTATTTTAGCAAGCGCGTCACTGACTGGCGTACCGAGAAAGGCAAAGCAATGTATGCCAAGCACGAAAAGCTATTGCATAAGCTAAGCGATAAATACGGCGTGCCTCCCCACTATCTTCTTGCTTTTTGGGGGCTTGAGACCAATTTCGGCTCGTACAAAGGGAAGATGCCTGTACTTGATTCACTGGCAACCTTAGCCTGTGACAAGCGCAGAAGTAAGTACTTCACCCAAGAGTTCTTGGTTGCCGTAAAGCTTATGCAGCGGGAAAAGCTTAAAAAAGACAACATGGTAGGCTCGTGGGCCGGCGCGATGGGCCATACCCAATTCATGCCTTCGGCGTATACTCATTATGCAATTGATGGCGACGGTGACGGACAAGTTAACCTGTGGGAAAGCGAAGAGGACGCTTTGTCTTCTGCGGCAAACTTCCTTGCCAGTTTAGGCTGGGAGCGCAGTTTTCGCTGGGGCCGTGAAGTTAAGCTACCAGAAGGCTTTAACTATCAGGAGTCTGGCTACAAAAACCGCAAACCTCTTAGCGAATGGCACGAGCAAGGTGTGAAAAAAGCCGATGGTTCGCCATTAGGTGAAGGCGAAACGACTGCCTATGTGATTGTACCGGCGGGTCACAATGGCCCGGCTTTTATCGCTTACAAGAACTTCCGCGTTATTATGCGTTGGAACAACTCTGAGTTTTATGCCATCGCCGTTGGCGTATTGGCTGACCGTATTGCCGGCGCATCAGGTATTAAGGCTACGCTGCCTGACCTACCCGCCTATAACCGTAAAGACATCATTGCCTTGCAAAGTAAACTTAATGACTTAGGTTTCGATGTGGGTAAGCCCGACGGCATAATTGGCCCAGCCACCCGAGAAGGAATTCGCAACTACCAAATCAGTAACAATATGATCGCAGATGGGTTTCCAGGCCTAGAAGTGATGGCAGCACTGAATATTGACCTAGTAAGCAAGGCTACCTCTTAACCTTGATAAATGCCGCGCCTTTTCAGGCGCGCATTCATCACATGGTGTTTTCAGTGACCGGAAAGGTAAAAAACGTTCAGCTTATTGGTTACAGAACGTATTCAAACGTTAGGCTTGAAAAGTAAGTTTCAAAATCTGCTGCAGAACTATTTGTAAGGGGTACGGCCCAAATCGTATTTAGCATAACAGGCCCTTCGACATTGAGTTTAAACGTCGCCTTTCCTTCACTGTCAGTTTGTATCGCTTGCACTTTGGCGCTGTGGTCAACCAAGGATACTGCATCGATAAGTGCATTGTTTAAGGGCTTTCCTTTGAATAACACCTGAACAGATAGGGTGTTATCTGAAAGTTTATAAGGGTGTTCAAGGGGCACTATTTCTAACGTATGGCCTATGGGTTTTAGCGCATTATCCGTTATTGCCTCACCCACTTGCACAATGGTTTTTGCTTTCCTTGAATAAAGCTCTTTTCCGGCGATATCGTTTTGCCCTCTCGCCTCGCGATGAGCCAGTATCTCAGTTAAGCCTTCATCTTTTGCATACTGATTAAACTTATTCGCTTTTAGTACGCTAGTAGCGTGATAGCTTTCAAACCCTATGACATGGGTGCCAGAAGAAAGCTTGGCCGTTTTAGCCATGCCGGGAAGCATTGATGTTTTAGGTACAACGCTGGCGGCCATATCACTTACACCATCAGAAGAATAGGTGCGCAGCGCAACTATTCTATTCCAAGTAAGGTTCCAGTGAGAGGTATCTTCCTTATGACCTACTTTAAACTGCAGGGCAACAGCACTTGGCTCTTGTGTACGATAGCTTGCTGGCTCTAACCAAAAATCGTGAGCCTGCGCGCTTAAAGATGTAGCAAACAGAAAGCCCGCGGTGGCTAAACTGGATAATTTCATAGCGTAAGGTTACCTAAATAAACGTTTGAGATTTCTATCATCAACTTAGCTTAGTTTTTAGTGTGTAACCACTGTCGTTAAAAACAGACTGTGCAAGAAACTGGCGTATAAGCAGTTGCTGGTGTTTAAAATACACGACATTTATTGAAAACATTAAGTGGTATAGCCGCATCAGCGGCTACATATGCTTTTTTGTTTTACTGGTCGGCAATGCATTGGCTGGATCATCCGGCCAAAAGTGCTTAGGGTAACGCCCCTTCATCTCTTTTTGTATTTCCTTATAGCTACCTTGCCAAAACGCCCCTAAATCACTGGTGGTTTGCAGTGGCCTACCTGCTGGCGACATCAGCTCGCACACAACAGTGACTCGCCCACCCGCTAAGGTTAATGGAGCGCTTTGCGAATACAATTCTGGCATTTTGACCGACAGCACTACATCACCATTGTCGCGATAATCTAGGCTAACCTCTCTGCCCGTTGGAATGATAATGTGAGTTGGCAAAAGCGTGGCCAATGCATCTTGCTGAGGCCAAGATAACCCATTATTCAAGGCGGTTTTCCACGGTAACTGCTTAAGGCTTTTGATACTTTTACAGCTTTTTAAAACAGGCGCCAAACTGTCTTTTGCCTTATGCACCAGGTCACTTAATGAAAGTGGCCAAGGTTCTGGTTCGTCAAAGGCTTTATCTTGCGGCAGATTGAGCTTTGCGGCCATCTGAACTCTTCGCCACCATTGCCAATCGGCATCCGAAAGTGGCCAATTGGATAACGGCAAGGTATCGAGATAGGCAAACCAGGCATCGCACATTGCGCTATCCCAAAACGCTTTTTCGCGGCTTTTTTCCTGTCCGGATACTGGCGCACTATTTAGTGTTATGTCATAAAACCCAGTACTTACTCTGGCTTCCATTACACCAGAGTCGCTGTTAAAAATAACACTACGCTTTTCGCTAAATGCGTCAGGAAAAGCTAAACACAACCAGCGTTCGGGAACATGCTGGGCTAAGCGTATTGCCACTGTGCTTTTAATTAACTGCCCCTCGAGCACCGCTATCCAGGGTTTATTGTCCTTTTCGCTTTCAGTGGAAAACGTACTACCTGCTGTATTTGTTAGTTCAGCCCCCTTACCGCTTGCCAACTTGTACTCAATAATATGAGACTGAGAAGCACCGCTACGTGTAGCCCCTTTTGTTACGGTTTTCGAACTACCAAGGTTACCGCCATGGTTGTTTGGCGTACTTCGCCTGTAGCCCACCTGCAAAGGAAATGCGATGGCGATACAAAGGCCAAGGGCGCGTTCGTCTAATGCGTTAATGTCAGGCTTAAAAGTCTGCGCTTTTCCCTTCTCGCTTTGCACATAGCGCGCATAACGGGAAGCTTGTTGTATAAGCTGATTGCGAGTGCTGCTGTTAGCATGAATCAGCGCATCCATTACGTTTGTCGCACCACTCACATTAATATTGCTTTCGCTTATTGCCACAACAAACGGTGCAGCAAAGCGAAGCGCGCTATTCTCATCAGCACTCAGCCCGTCTATGCCTGTTTTTGCCGTTAGCAATAAGTGGGCTAAATGCGGCTGACATGGCAACTGGGCCAACGCTCTTCCATAAGGGGAAATGCTTGCCTTTGCAATAGCATTAACTCGATGAAGTTTTTGCTGTGCGACGTGCAGTTGCGCAGGTGAAGGTTTAGTCAACAATGCCAATGCATCTGGGCTGCTGCCCCACGCTAAGGTATCAAGCAGGAAGCTACTTAAATCTTCTTTTTCTATTTGCGCCGCATTGTGTTTGGATAATCGCTCGAAGCTGCTTTTACTGCATAGCCTATAGCAGGTACCCGCCATTACCCGCCCTGCTCGCCCTGCTCTTTGAGTGGCAGAAGCTTGCGAAATACGTTGCTGGGTGAGCGCAGTAATATCGCTTGAAGGATGATATTGCGCACTGTTCTCCCACAGACTATCAATAACTACTGTCACGCCTTCAATGGTTAAACTGGTTTCAGCAATATTAGTAGAGAGGATAACTTTCCTTCGCCCGTGGGGGTCTGGGGTTATAGCGTCTTGCTGCGCAGACTTGCTTAGTGCGCCATAAAGCATGTGAATAGCAATGTCCGCACTCTCAGCTAACCCTTTTATTTCTCTGGCAACAGCATTTATGCTCCCCCGACCAGGAAGAAATACCAAGATATCGCCATCGTGTTCGCCTACTGCTTGCTTTATGATATTGCAAGTTTTCGGTACTAACTCATAAGCCTGCACATCTCGGGTGTAGCGAATATCCACGGGAAACACGCGTCCTTGTGTATTTAAGTTCACCACGGGCAGCGCGCTAAATTCATTAAGCAGTGCTTGAAGTGGCGCTATATCCAAGGTAGCCGACATCACAATTAAGCGCAGGTCGTCGCGAAGCCCAGTTTGAACCTCAAGCGCTAGCGCCAAACCAAAATCGCTGTGAATGCTGCGTTCGTGAAATTCGTCGAAGACAATAGCAGTGACATCTGCTAGCTCTGGGTCTTGCTGAATCATGCGAGTCAGCACACCTTCTGTAATAATCTCAAGGCGAGTGGCTGGCGATGTTTTTGATTCGCCTTTAATACGATACCCCACCGTTTCACCCACACTTTCGTTTAACTGCTTAGCTAAATAGTCAGCGAGGTTTCTCACCACCACGCGACGTGGCTGCATAAGCAATATTTTACCCTTAAGTGGTGATTGCAGCAGTGACAAAGGAAGTACGGTAGACTTTCCCGCGCCAGGTGGCGCACCAATAATGATATTGTAAGCGGCAACCGACTCTTTAAGCGGTGTAACAAGCTCATAAGCAGGTAAATGAGAAAACGGCTGTAACATAAAGGGAATAAAGGTGTTATAAGTTAATGGGTATAGTGTACCTGATTTGATCAATGCACCCGAACATCACGGCTATTTTTTTAAACTGGTTAAATAGCTCAACACTTGCGATGGGTTTTACACCCCGATAGTAGCGCCATGATAAGCTTATTCTAGTATGGGCGTGTAACTGCACTTTTAAGCTTGTGGGTGGTCATTTAACGTGATGAACAAAGAATAGGGCAAATCGGAAGGAGTAAAGCTATGCGAAGCTTTATTGGTTTAGATCTTAGCGCCACAGAAAAACTTGCTTTGGATAGCTGGCGTCAACAGGCATTGCCTGAAATCATGCCTCGCCAATGGGTAAAAAACGAGTCGAGCAGGTCTCGAAAGTCTGGCAACAAGCGCAACAATCACAATAGTGGACAAGGACCTTCGCTACCTTATGCCGTGCCCGCGGCAAACTTTCACATCACACTCAGCTTTTTAGGCGAGATAAATCACCGTCAGCACGAAGCGCTGGTGTATGAACTCGACCAGCTCGTTAGCGAACCATTTTCATTAACCCTAAATGCAACAGGGTTGTGGAATGGCCCCAAAATCCTATTTGCTGCGCCTACGGATACACCAAAGGCACTAAGTGAACTCGCCAAGTTATCGCGTAAAGCTGCCCGCAAAGCAGCAATAGAAGTAGAAAACAGAGAATATAAGCCTCACGTTACCGTTGTTAGAAAGGCTACATCAACTTTACCTCTGCCACTTTACAGCCCCAGTGTAGACGTTCACGTCTCGGCATTTCACCTGTTTGAGTCTGTCACTACACCTCAGGGGGTTACCTACCCTGTTCGCCAGTCTTGGCCGTTAAAACACAATATGTCGGTAAGAGAAAAGCTACGTCGGGGAATAACCGACGAGTAAGGGAAATACGACACAGTGCCTACCTTGTTAGGCCGCTATCATTTGAGGGACACCTTTCACCGCTAAGCAGGTATAGAGATTGAAAACTTGTTAAGATTTAGTGTACAAGTTTTGTAATTATGAGTTATAGCAATTTAAGCTTGTTTTAAATCGCGCTTCGCCTTTACAACGCGTAGCGTCACGGGTAAAAAGATAGCCTGTTTTTTTAATCATTCTGCCCAAATGCAACAAACATTTAGATTAGTAATAGACTGCCCAGACCAAATTGGGCTAGTGGCCAGCGTGTCACAATTTTTAGCGGACCATAACGCGACCATCGTTGAAGCGAACCACCATACCGACTTACAAACAGGTCGCTTTTTCATGCGCCATGAAATAAGCACCGACTCGCTTAAGTTAGACCACCAGAGCTTCGTAAAAGAGTTCACTCCCCTTGCGAATGAATACCAGATGAACTGGAAGCTTAGCGATTCAAATAAAAAGCAACGCGTGGCCTTGTTGGCTAGCCTTGAGTCTCACTGTTTAGTTGACTTGCTTCATCGCTGGCATACAGGCGAACTACACTGTGATATTCCCGTTATTATTGGCAACCATCCGCAAATGAAGCAGTTTGCCGACTGGTACAAAGTGCCGTTTCATTGGGTAGACTTTAAAGCACTTGGGAAAGAAGCTGCATTTGCCCAAATTTCGACCTTGCTTGAAGAATACAAGATTGATTTGACGGTACTTGCACGATTTATGCAGATTTTACCCGACAGCCTATGTCAGCAGCTGCAGGGTAAAGCGATTAATATTCACCACAGTTTCTTGCCAAGCTTTGCCGGCGCTAAACCCTATCAGCAAGCTTATGATCGCGGTGTGAAGTTGATAGGCGCAACGTGTCACTACGTCACTAAAGACTTAGATGAAGGCCCTATTATCGAGCAAAGCGTGAAGCGTATTAGCCACAGCGATAGCGCAGCTGACATGGTCCGTAAAGGCAAAGATTGTGAAGTTACCGCTTTGGCTCACGGCGTACGCTACCATTTAGAAGACCGCGTAATTATACACAGAAATAAAACCGTGGTATTCGCTTAAACGCGCAAGGCTCCTTTTTTGCAAAAACGTTTAAATTTAAGTAAAACCTGCGCCCGACAGTAAAAGCCCACCGGCTGAGCTTTTACTGTCGGGCGTTTGAAATCTAGCTTTAGACAGGGCTGACCAACATAGCGCGTCTAAGTCTTAGGTAATACCACAGGTTGGATACGGCAAATAATGCTTCGGTAATAGCGAGCCCCCACGTTTCTGTGATGACACCGTAAAGTGTAAAATTCAAAGACCCCAGAATCATACAAATTCGAAGCCCCGCTTCTTTGCAGTAAAGTTCGCCAAACCGGTAAGCCATAAAAGTAAATGCTGGCATGGTTTCTATAAACGAGGCTTTACCTGTTAAGTTATTTACAGAAAGCACAATACACAACATAGTGATTAGCGTAAGGTAAGTTGCGATAGGCGACAGCAGTTTTTGCTTAATCAAGCGGTAACTCGTACTCAATCCGGCAATAGTAATAACAATGGCACCGCTCCACGCTTGTTCGAACGCAAGCAGCAAACCAACCGCCACACACAGCCCCAAATTCAGCAGCAGTACTTTTCGCTCGGTATTCGACCAAAAAGAGGCCAATGCGAAGACAATCGGAAACCCGTGGAGAAGAAGCTCAAGCATGATGATCACTGTAAAAGAATAAGGGGTTAACAGGGTGCTGAGAACAGCTGATTAAAAAACGGGCGCAGTGTAAATTCCATACAGTGAAAATCCAATCAAAAGTTATGCAATTTCGACGAATTGCATACAAGTGCGATTCGTCTCTCAAACCGCTGTACTGCAAGGAATTACGTTAAAGAGCATTTAACTTATTTTTACATTATCTTAAGATGATATGTGTCAAAAACGTATAGATAAAAACAGACAGGAAAACTCATGGGTAAATTTAAAACATCACTTACCGCGATGGCGGTTGTGATTGCGCTAGGCGCGTGTTCAGAACAAAAAGCACCAGAGACAACTGGCGCCGATACACAAACTGCCACAACATCTGAGCAAGCACAGTTTGATAACGTGCTGCTTCAAGAGTTTAAAGGCCCTTATGGTGGTGTACCGGCCTTCGATAAAATGAAGCTTGAAGATTTAAAACCTGCGCTAGAAAAAGCCATGGCGTTAAATCTTGAAGAAATTGAAGCCATTGCCAATAACGAAGCCCCTCCGACATTTGAAAACGTTATTGTAGAAATGGAGCGCGCAGGCGCTGAACTTGGCCGTGTGTTTACTTATTACGGCATTTGGAGTGCAAACAAATCTAGCCCTGAATTCCGCGAAATTCAGGCAGAGATGTCACCTAAGCTTTCGGCGTTTTTCACTCAAATCACGCAAAATGAAAAGCTTTTTGAAAGGGTAAAAACCGTTTATGAGTCTGACGAACTTAAGTCTTTAACGCCCGAAGAGCAGCGCATTACGTGGATGACCTACAACGGCTTTGCGCGTAATGGCGCAACCCTAGATAGCGAAGCGAAGAAGCGCTATGCAGAAATAAATGAAGAACTTGCCACGCTGCACACTAAGTTTTCAAACAATGTACTCGCTGACGAAGAAAACTATGTCACTTACATCACTGAAGATCAGCTAGACGGCTTACCGGCGTCATTTGTAAAAGCCGCCAAAGCAGCAGCCGAATCTCGTGGTGAGGAAGGCAAGTACGCTATTACCAATACCCGTTCATCAATGGACCCGTTCCTGACATATTCAACAAATCGTGAACTACGTGAAAAAGTATGGCGCACCTACTATAACCGCGGCGACAATGCTGATGAATTCGATAACAACGACATCATAAAACGCATTTTAACCTTGCGTGACGAGCGCGTTGAACTATTAGGCTACGAAAACTACGCCCAGTGGCGTTTAGAAGACCGCATGGCGAAAAACCCTGAAAACGCCATGGATCTTATGATGAAAGTTTGGCCTGCCGCCATCGCTCGTGTTGAAGAAGAAGTCGCCGACATGCAGGCCATTGCCGATGAAGAAGGCGCCGACATTACTATCGAGCCTTGGGACTACCGCTTCTATGCTGAAAAAGTTCGTCAGGCTAAATACGATTTAGACTCAAACGAAGTGAAGCAATACTTACAGCTTGATAAACTTCGCGAAGCCATGTTCTATGTAGCGGGTCGCTTGTTTAACTTCAACTTTACCCCGGTTGAAGAAGGTAAAGTAGCGGTATTCCATGAAGACGTTAAGGTATGGGAAGTTACCGACAAAGACACCGGCGAGCACATTGGCCTTTGGTACCTTGACCCGTTCTCACGCCAAGGTAAGCGCTCTGGTGCATGGGCAACGACGTATCGTTCTTACACCACGTTCGACGGCAAAAAAACCGTACTGTCTTCAAACAACTCTAACTTTGTGAAAGGTGCAGATGGAGAAGCGACATTAATTTCGTGGGACGACGCAGAAACCTACTTCCACGAATTTGGTCACGCGCTTCACTTCTTAGCGTCTGACGTTGAATACCCATCATCACACTCTGGCGTGCGCGATTACACTGAATTCCAGTCTCAGTTGTTAGAACGCTGGCTAACTACCGATGAAGTTATCAACAACTACTTGGTTCATCATGAAACCGGTGAACCAATTCCTGCTGAGCTAGTGGAAAAAATCAAGAAGGCATCAACCTTCAACGAAGGCTTCAAAACCACAGAATACATGGCCTCGGCTATTATGGATCTGAAATATCATACGACGGATCCGAGCCAGATTGACCCAGACACCTTTGAGCGCGAAGAGCTTAAAAAATTGGATATGCCTGAAGAGATTGTGATGCGTCACCGTTCACCGCATTTCGGTCACGTATTCTCTGGCGAAGGTTATGCCGCCGCTTACTATGGTTATATGTGGGCAGAAGTACTAACCGCTGATGCGGCAGAAGCCTTTATGGAAGCGCCGGGCGGTTTCTACGATAAAGAAGTGGGTGATCGCTTGGTTAAATACCTCTTTGCCGTACGCAATGCAATGGACCCAGCGGAAGCTTACCGTAAGTTCCGTGGGCGCGACGCTAAAGTTGACGCCTTGATGCGCGACCGAGGCTTTCCCATTCCTAAAGACTCAAAAGAGTAAGTAACACTACAATGACAGGCGAGCGACACAACTTGTACCGCTCGCCTTTTTTATACCCGTTTTCAAAACTGTAAATAAACACTTTCTTATTGACCTATTGGTCAATCTTACCGCACAATCCAAATTCTCGATTTCTTCGCCAAAAGTATAAACTTTTGCGCGATTAAGCCGATATGTTGTCTACGTCATCTAAAAATAACAATAATACTGACGTAAATTTCACAACATTCAGACGTTGCTGTGCCTGCAATGCCACGTCATTTAGATATTTTCCTCAGCATTAACTAACGTGGTCGAAAGTCATGACTTTCAGTATAAAACAAAAACTTATTCTATCTTTGATTGTGGCAGTTCTAGCGGCTGCTATTTTAGTTGGCTCCATCAGCCAGTATATCGCCCGAGACCTAGTAAAAGAAAACATGGAAGCCCTTCAGCTTCCTTCTTTGCTTAAACAAATTGGAAACCGTGTAGACCGTGAAGCGAGTGTAATGCTTACTGTGGCACATAGCATCGCTTCCAACCCCGATGTTTTAGCGTGGTCAAAAGCAGGAGCAGATAAAAGCGGTGAACGCAGACTCCTTAACTATTTAAACGATATTGTTGCGTTCAACGACTTAACCGTTGCGTCGTTTGTAGACCGAACAACTTATAAATATTGGAACCAAGACGGCTTTTTACGAGAACTAAAAAACGACGAATTTGATGGCTGGTTCTTCGCGTATAAAAACAGCGGCGAACCTATTTCGCTGAGCTTGTACAATGAGCCCGGACAAGGCTACCGGCTTTTTGCCAACTACCAGCAAGTCGATGGCAGAGGCATGTCGGGGGTAGCGAAGTCTGTAGATGAGCTTTTAGCAATTATTAATGCAGTTAAAATTGCTCAAACTGGGTTCGTCTTTCTGGTTGATGGTAACGGCACCATTATCGCTCACCCGAATACTGACATACTAGGTAAGGCGAAGCTCGCTTCAATAAGTGAAGCAAGTACAGCAGGCAAGTTACTTAACCGCCAAGACTTTGCTATGGCCACCAGCGATCACGATGGCGATACACAGCTCTTCGCCAGTACCTTCGTAGAAAAAGCCGGATGGTACGTAGTAGCACAAGTCCCTGAGCACGAGCTGTATGCCTCATTAAATGCGGGAAGCCGCCAGATTATATTCTGGGCGTTGGCCATTGCTTGTGCCTTCGCGCTTATTGGTATCTGGCTTGCGGGCTCACTCACTAAGCCGCTGGAGTCTTTAGCCGACGTGTTTCAGCAACTTGGACGCGGTCAGGGTGACTTACGCTCTCGTATTCCTGTGCCAGAACAAAAAGAGATCGCCCGTTTAGTGGAAGGGTTTAACAACTTTATAGACCACCTTCACGGTACTATTTCTCAAGTTGCGAAAACGAGCCACGCACTTAAAGCCTCAGCACAGGATGTTGCGCAACAATCCCACCAAACTGAAAGCTCGACAAAAGGTCAGCGCGATCAGACGCTACAGGCAGCCGCCGCTCTGACTCAAATGGGCAGCACTGTGAACGAGGTCGCCCAGTCGGCGACGCTTGCCGCACAAAATGCCAATCTTGCGACCACAAACTCTGCCCACGGTAGAGAGATAACCCAACGAGCGGTGCATGCCATACAGGGGCTATCTGAGCAAATTCAAGACGTATCAGATGTCATTCAATCATTGGACGCCCACACTGCCGCCATCGGTGGAATACTTGATACGATAAGAGGCATCTCGGAGCAAACTAATCTACTCGCGCTAAACGCAGCCATTGAAGCGGCGCGAGCCGGAGATCATGGCCGTGGCTTCTCAGTGGTAGCAGATGAAGTAAGAACACTCGCCCAGCGTGCGGCTCAAGCGACCGATGAGATACAGGTCAAAATTGATAAGTTTCAGCAAGACTCTAAAACTGCGGTTTCACAGATGGAATCAAGTCGTGCGCGCACTACAGATGTCGTTACCGCCACCAACGAAATCGATAAGCTCCTACAAGATATTGCAGATGAAATTGCGCACATTAACGATGTGAACACCCAAGTGGCAACGGCTACCGAGGAACAAGCGACGGTTGTTGAAGATATCAGTCGCAATATCAATGACATTAGCGTGTCGAGTGAAGAAACACTGGATGCGACTAAAATATTGGTGAACGTTAGCGACAAACTAGACGAGTTGGCGCAAGAGCTCTCGACAGAGGTAAGCCGATTTAAGCTGTAACAGTGGTTATGTTAGAAGTCGTAGCTGCGGTGGCTATGGCTTCTGACTAAGCGCTATGGCGTTGGCCATATAGATGAAAGCCCAAGGTTGCGTGGTTATTAAAAGGTAATGGCGTATTGAACCTTAACCTGATTGTCTCTGCTTGAACGCCAAGGAAGTTGAAGCGATGCACCATCACTTTCCCAAGACTCTCTCAGTGCACCAAGGGTGAGTAAATGCTTATTTTCTTTAAAAGGAATTTCTAAATACACGCCCGCCGATGTACTAGTAGGCAGTTGTATGGTGTCTGCGACGGGAACACTCATTTCATGACGAGGACGTACTTTGTGGCTTAGCCCCACCCGATAGTCACCGCTATCCCACCAGCTTACTACTTCAAACTCGTGGCTTTTGACCCGTTGGGATAGCACACCATAATCAAGCAGCCCTTTGTTGTAGTGCACAATCGCTTCGATATTAAACATAGGAGCAATACGCTGACTAAACGCTAATTGATACTGCTTTTGCTTACAGCCTTTAAATTTAATTTTGTTTTTAGTGAGCGTTAGCGAGAATGTGTCGTCACTGTCAGAATACTTATTCAGCCACTGCTGTGCTTTTTCAACCACAGAGGCATTAGCTACGCTTGCCATTGTTATGCAAGGGCAAATACACGCTATTAGCAGAGCCTGAGTAAAACGTCGCATTTTCGCTGCCTTTTTAAATGTGGTTTAGTTAACACAATTTCAGTATAGACAAGAAAATAGGAGGTTGGGTATTAGCCATATTACTAACACCCGAGAAAAAATAACGTTTATGTTGGCGTAGCCTGTTAGCTTCTCCATGCTTATCAGCGAGCTACGAACCACCTCTACTACAACAACACTTAATAAATGTATTATCTTTTTATTGAAGCGCTAGATAGCGAAGCCTTTCGCCCTTCGGTTGCTTCTTCGCTAAACCAGTAAAGGCCTTGGCTATCCACGCACACGCCTTCAACCTGTTTGTAATGTTCAAGGGGCCACACGTCGAGAAGCGAGAAGTCTTTTGACACTTGTGCCATAAAAGTCGAAAAGTTTCCGAAAGGATCTGATTTATACCCTGTAATGACATAGCGCTCTTGGTGTTGGTCGAAATCTACCCCTGTAACCACGCCTGGTAAGCCCTCAATAGACGCAAAAGGGCTGATGATTTGAACGCGCTCGGCCTCATTAACCTGATAGATATGCGTTATACCTGTGCGCCAGCTTTTAGAAAACAACAATAACTTGTTATCAAACTTCACCATGGCTTCTGAGTCGAAATCATGTGCATAGGGGATATTGTTTGTGGCGTCATTTCCAGCGTATTTCAGCGTGATTGTTTCAATATTATTCACATTGGCGCGATTGACCTTGTGAATTTCTACTTGCTCCCTTTTGCCTTTATTGTTACCGACATCAGCAATGTAAAAAGCATCGGCATCTGCCGTTATTGCTTCCCAGTCTTTGTTAGTAAGCGCCAGTGGCGTTCGCTCTACTATCTCGCCTTGGTAATTCACGCGATATATTACAGGCGCATTGCCTGAGTCGTTAAGCGAAAACATTCCGCTTTGTTCACAAAAAAGCCCTGAAGTTTCTGCCAGCTCATCGGGGAGTTCAACCACGCTTTTTATCGTTAATGGCGCTGAAGGCGCAGGATAGTTAACTGCACAGGCCGTGGTTAGCGCAAAAGCAGTGGATAGAAACACAACCTTGAGTAATAGGTTCAATGAAAGACTCCGGCTTAATATTAACTTTTAAATAATAACAAATTTACTGATTATCTCACGTATATTTCATGGTCCATTAGGACTAAATTTGGTGGAAACCGTGTTCATTTTTATTGCTAACATTGCGCTATTTAATAACTATTACTTAAAGCGCAGCATAACCTAGTATGTTGGTCTAAACTTTCACTCCATGCGTATATTGCTATACGTTGACTTGGTCTAAAGTTGCTGTATGACAAAAGCTTGGGCTGATATACGATGGAATAATATAAATACGTTAAGGAATCACTTTTGTCAGACCCACTTCTCTCTCTTGTTTCTGTAGGGTTGCTCTCTATAGCGTGTCAGTACCTGGCTTATAAAATTAGGCTTCCAGCGATATTACCGCTATTAATCGTGGGCATTGTTGTCGGCCCCGTGTTTGGCGTACTTAACGCAGACGACTTATTTGGAGACTTACTGTTTCCGGTGGTTTCGCTTTCTGTAGCTATTATTCTTTTTGAAGGCTCACTGACACTTAAGTTTAGTGATATTGCCGGCCACGGCAATATGGTAAGGAATCTGTGTTCCATTGGCGTGGTGGTAACCTGGGGCGTGGCGGCAACAGCGGCGCATTACAGCTTAGATCTTTCCTGGCAGCTCTCTTTCTTATTTGGCGCAATAGTTACTGTAACCGGCCCTACGGTTATTGTACCTATGCTAAGAACGGTGCGCCCGCAAACTAATTTAGCGAATATATTGCGCTGGGAAGGTATTGTCATAGACCCTATTGGCGCACTCCTTGCCGTACTTGTGTTCGAATTCATTGTTGCATCACAAGAAACCGCCATCACGCATACCCTCATTGCCTTCGGAAAAACCGTAGGGATCGGCTCTGTTCTTGGCCTTGCGGCAGGCTATTTGTTAGGCCTTTCTATTCGAAAGAAATGGATCCCTCACTATCTTCTCAATACCGCGGTTTTAACCATTATTTTGGGTGTGTTCGCTGCGTCTAACTATGTGGCTCATGAGTCAGGCCTGCTGGCTGTGACTATTGCCGGTATGGTACTGGCCAACATGAACGATGTAGATGTGGAAGACATCCTTGAGTTTAAAGAAACCCTTAGCGTTTTACTGATCTCTGGGCTATTTATATTGCTAGCTACACGCCTAAACCTCGAGTCTGTAATCGATGTTGGGTGGGGCTCTATTGTTGTACTCGCAGCTATCATGTTTATCGCTAGGCCTCTATCGGTATTGGCCTCTTCTATAGGCACAGGCCTTAAATTAAATGAACTCGCTTTGCTAAGCTGGATTGCACCACGAGGCATTGTGGCGGCGGCAGTGTCGGCCTTATTCTCACTCAAACTTGAAGAAATTGGCTACGAAGGCGCCGGTATTATTGTCCCTATCGTATTTATGGTAATCATTGCTACTGTGGTGGTACAAAGCCTTACATCGCGCACTGTTGCGTCTTTACTCAAGGTAAGGGCACCTGCACCAACGGGCTATTTAATATTTGGCGGAAGCAAGTTTAACCGTGCGCTGGCCTGTGAAATGTTGAACCAAAAGCTAGATGTGACTATTGCCGACACTAACTGGGACGCAATTCGTGAAGCCCGCATGATGGACATTCCCGTTTACTTCGGCAATCCCATGTCAGATCACGCAGCACGTCACCTCGATATCAGTACCTATGGCACTGTACTTATTATGTCACCCTATAAGCAGTTAAATCCGCTTATTGCTTATCACTTCGAGTACACCATGGGCAAAGATAAGGTTTGGGCGTTAACGAATAACGAACAGTCTACCCGCCCTAGCCATCAAGTTAGCGAACAGTACGCCAAGAAGCTAACCTTATTCGACGAGGGAGTGACCTACGGCTATTTAGCGTCAGCCATCGCCCGCGAGTCTCAAGTCAAGACGACCCGTTTATCTGACGAATTTACCTATGAGCAATATACTCAACAGTACGGTGAGCGGGCAACGCCTCTTGTCGCGATAAATGCGGAAGGAAAAAGCTTTACCTTTATTAATGGAAATAGCATTCAGCCAAAAGCGGGCTGGCGCGTGATAAGTTTGATTGAACCAGAAAGAGTAGAAGACAGTGGCGACTTGCCATAAGTGATAAGTAAGAAAGCCTCCTGCCCACCGGCAGGAGGCCTCTCCCTGGAAAACCGCGTAACGCAGTGCCCTTTTTAAAAGGTGCGTATTTATTTGTATTTTACTGTTGTTACGCTGTCGCGCTTTATTAAGCAAGGAATGAACCAAAACCTCAAAACGCAATAGCTACAATAACTTACATCCACTTCCGACTAAAAGATGTACGTTAAACCTCAACAAACCATCCATTATGGTGCGTGCTGCGCACTATTTGGGGGTTCATATTTCGCACAAAAACAATTAGTTAACGTATTTTCGAATGCATTGAACCGTGGACTCAAGAGCGCCACTGTTATCTTCGAGCACTTTACGACCTGCTTGCCCTGCCTTTTTTCGTTCGTTAGGTTCGCAAATCCATTTATCAACAATAGTGAACATCTCTTCCCCACTGTCGATTTTTACTAATGCGCCGCATTCTTCTAAATGGCTACATATGACTGGGTTATTGTAAGTGTTAGGCCCCATCATGATAGGAATAGAAAAGCTGGCGGGCTCTAGCGCATTGTGACCGCCCTTATCAGCGATAGAGCCTCCTACAAATGCGAAAGCGCCCACGGCGTAGGCATCGTTTAACTTGCCCATTTCATCTAACAAGATCACGTTAGTATTTTCAGGAACAGACTGCTCTTGTGAGCTTCGCACGAAAGGTAGCCCTGTCGCTTCGATAAGCTTTGCTACAGAATCGAACCGCTCAGGATGACGAGGGACAATAATGATTTTTAGTGAAGGATTTTTACGCCACAACAGGTTAGCCGCGTTTAACACGGCCGTTTCCTCAGTGTCGTGAGTGCTTCCTGCCACTAAAATAGGGTATTCTTCCTTACTTAAACCAAGAAAGGGATGGCCTGAGGCTACCGTTGATACAACTTGATCAAACTTAATATTGTTTGTAAGCGTTAGCTTTTGTTCAGAAACCCCTAACCAAGCGTAATTGGCAAAGTCGCGCTCGCCTTGCGCGCATATATGGTAGAGCTTCCCAAGCATGGGGTTAAAAAGCTTGCTGATCTTTTTATAGCGCCTAGCCGATCTATCTGTCATTCGGGCATTCACAACCATTACTGGAATATCTCGTTTCCAACAGGCATGAATTAAGTTAGGCCAAAGCTCTACCTCGGTAATCAGCACTGCTTTAGGTTTTATCCTTTTTAGCATACCGGCCATAGCCATGTGCAAATCATAAGGTAAATAAAAGTGGTGTACCGTATCACCGAATATGGCACGCACTCTGGCAGAGCCTGTTGGCGTGGTTGTAGTCACGGTTATTTGGCACTCAGGTTCGTCTTGCATTATCCGTTTAATCAAGCAAGAAGCGGCAACCACTTCCCCCACAGAAACACAGTGAAATAAATAGCCATTTTCTTTAGGCGCATGTGACACAAAACCAAAGCGCTCAAACCTAAGTCGGTTGTAGTTTTTATTTCTGGTGGCCCCTCTTAGCATAAGTTGTAAAAAGGCAAAGGGGATAACAAAGACTAATACAAATGAGTAAGCCCATCGGCATATGTCTTCAATAAGCGTGGGTTTGTAGCCGTTGCGCTCGGCAGCAAACATAAAATGTCCTTAATGGTAAACATCAATTCATACATCGCTGTCATTACAACGTGCGTCATTAAACTGTCGTCAAACTGTGGTGATATACGCAGTGAACTCGCTTTACTTGAATTTTGAAAGCCTATTCTAATGCCACAAGACGTACAACACATTCTTTTTATCAGGCTAAGCGCCATTGGCGATATTGTAATGGCTTCTGGATTGCCGTCTAGCATCAAGCGTACTTATTCTCTCTTAGGTCAACCCATTGAGCTAACATGGTTAGTTGAGGCGCCTTATACGTCTCTAATAAGCCATCATCCTGACGTTGACCACGTTATCGCATGGCCAAAAAGTGAATGGCGCGCTTTACTCAAAGCAAAAAAATACTGGCAGCTGTACAAAGCGGTAATGTTATTTAGAAAGCAGCTAAGACAAAGAAATTTTAAGGTCGCCATAGAAGCCCAGGGGCTTTTGAAAAGTACCTTCTTTGCATACATTAGCGGCGCGTCTGAACGAATAGGTTTTATCAGTAAGGAAAACAGTCATAAGCTGCTTAATCATGCCGTCGATAAACCTACCTCAGAGCTGATTAGCAGTGAGTACCGTCATCTGGCTAACGCTATCCACACCCATTACTTTGGCACCCAAGATACTGGTGTACCAAGATACGAACTATCGATCGCCGCGAGTAACACTGCACAGCAGTCAGCCGCCTCTAAAATCCGCGCGTTTGGCATTAAATCCGCTTTTATTGCTATCGCGCCTTTTACTACTCGCCCACAAAAACACTGGCCATCTAAACACTGGCAGGCACTCATTGAACTGTTGCGCAATTACAGCGACTTGCCCATTGTAATCTTAGGCGGGCCCCAGGATGCAGTACATGCAGAAAGCCTAGCTTTTGAATGTAACGACGTTATCTCGCTGGCCGGAAAGGTCAGTTTAGAAGAATCTGCTAGCGTAGTGCTTATGTGCCATGCGTTTGTTGGTGTTGATACTGGCCTTACGCATTTATCAACGACTTATCAAAAGCCAACAATCGCTATATTTGGTTCCACACGCCCCTACACTGTAACAGACAGTAAACGTACTCATGTGTAGTTTGAAGATATGGCGTGTGCTCCCTGTAAGCGCAGGCCTACCTGTGATGGAAGATTCGATTGTATGTCACTGGTTACGCCAGAAAAGGTCTTAAACCGCCTTAAGCCGTATATAAACTATCAGTAAAAACAAAGGATGTTATTTGAATATTCGAGTGTTACATATTGAGCTAGGCAGGCATTTGTATGGCGGTGCGAAACAGGTAACGCATCTTGTGCACGCGTTAGATAAAGATAGCGCTTATCAGCAGCACCTTCTTTGTACTGAAGATAGCGAAATCAGCAAGGTCAGCTTTAACCGTTGTACCACCCATACAATTCGGTATCGTGGCGATACTGATTTAATGGGTTTTAAACGAATGCTCAACAAGGTAAAGCAAATCTCACCTGACATCATTCACGTTCACAGTCGTCGAGGGGCCGATATTTGGGGTGCCCTTGCTGCAAAGCTTACGGGCATTCCCGCAATATGTACTCGTCGAGTGGACAACCCTGAAAGTCGGTTTGCGTATTATAAATACCGGCAATACGATGCAGTAATCAGTATATCTGAAGGTGTACAAAAGGTTGCGGCCGTACACTGTGAAGGCGTAAAGCACCAAAGGGTTATCCATTCAGCGGTGGATAAAAATGAATATTCAAAACCACCTAATCGACAGTGGCTCAATGAAAAGTTCGATATTCCACCCGACAATTTTGTGATTGCTAATTTTGCGCAGTATATACCACGTAAAGGTCAGGCCGACCTTATACTGGCTATGCGGGACGTAGTAAAAAAGTATAAAAACGTAACCTGCCTACTGTTTGGAAAAGGCGCACTGAAAGAAAGCTATCAATCGCTGATAGATAGGCATGAATTGCAACACAATGTGAAGCTTTGCGGTTTTACTAATGAAGTGGCGCGTATTCTTCCGAATATCGATGCAGTTGTACACCCAGCTTATGCCGAAGGGCTTGGTGTGATACTGCTACAAGCTGGAATGAGCAAATGTGCGGTTATATCTAGCCCCGTTGGCGGAATCCCTGAAATTATCAAACATAAAGAAACAGGGTTAATGGTTGCGCCAGGCGATATTGGCGGCATTGTTGAATCAATTGAATATTTGCTAAGTCACCCTGAAACACTCAAGGTATTTAGCGATGCACTACACCATCATGTTGTTAATACTTTCAGTATTGAAAGTATGACTAAGGCGTATTCAGCGCTCTATAACCACATCGTGAAAGCGCAGGTTTAAAAGCGATAGCGCGGTTAACTTCACATTACTATGTAGATTTCTTATCAATGGTAAGTACGTCATCAAAAACAAAAAAGCCGCTCGAAAGCGGCTTTTTTAAGACTTTGAAAAAAGTTAGCGATTAAACGCCAGCTTTTTCAACAACGTCAACTAGCATCCAAGATTTGTTCTTAGATAGCGGGCGACATTCACGTACTGTTACTACGTCGCCTTGGTTGCACACGTTGTTTTCGTCGTGGGCGTGAAGCTTAGTAGAGCGCTTGATGAACTTCCCGTAGATAGGGTGCTTAACAAAACGTTCAACTACAACAGTAATGGTTTTATCCATCTTGTTGCTAACCACACGACCTTGTACTGTACGAATTTTTTGCTCAGTCATTACGCATCAGCCTTTTGAGTCAGAATGGTTTTAACACGCGCGATGTTACGACGTACTTTTCTCAACTGATCAGTTTTTTCAAGCTGACC
>Ga0105227_100192_pt1 | contig 26592 bp, 26 predicted proteins | sample Virmet3734_803_FD_89585 | JGI IMG/M metagenome (GOLD analysis project Ga0105227, IMG submission 89585) | Marine viral communities from the Southern Atlantic ocean transect to study dissolved organic matter and carbon cycling - metaG 3734_803 | ecosystem: Environmental > Aquatic > Marine > Oceanic...
ATGCGATGAGATTTACTTTTTTACATATTAATCAAGGTTTTAATGTCTATGTCTGACATCTCTTTCAATAGAAAACTCTCTGTGGCACCTATGCTGGATTGGACAAGCAGCTCTTCTCTAGCCCTTTAAATACAAGGTTTAAAGCAACGTTCCCTCAATACAATTCCACCTATTAGTCCCCGCGTTAGTGCGAAAGTCTCGCGAAATCATGCTAATTGAATTCCACTAATTTTCAAGTTTCTAATGGTCTATATTAATAAGGCGTTGATATAGCTTTTCGAGGAGATAAGTGCTTAACAATGCTTCTGCTAATTCTACTATTACAAATGCGAGATGTTATCGTTAGTCGAACTCAACTGAACAATAAGGTGCAGTCCCTGTAGTGATTGAAAGTGTATTTTTTTCAATACGTTATCTTTCCGATTTGAAAATATAAAGTGTTCCTCATCATCCGGTATGTGTATACTCGTGGAGAAAACAGGGACTCTTAGGAAATAAAGAACTCAATTTTCAACTAGTCTAATCCGTACCAAGACCATTAGAAGAATTGTACACATGAATAAGGATCATATTTTTCGCAGCATCGCGATCATAGCTATTACGGCAAGTTTAATTTCCTGCAAAGCAACGAACACAGCTCCTGAGAAAACGGGTGATATAGGAAATTTTACCGAGGAGGTTGCAATTAATGGCTTTGAGTTGAGCCATGAAGCAAGTTCATTTAAAGATGCATTTGAAGAAATGGCCTCTTTTACTGAAAGCAGTGTTCATGAAACGGAGCTTTCTGGTAAATCCGTAGAGTGGTTCAATTACGAAAGTGTTGGTGGTGATGCTTTTTCCTCAATAGTCTTCTATGAAATTTATCCTCAGCTGAAGCAAACTTGCCCAGGTCAATTATCGCCAATACATACGCTTACTCCAGCTTTTTTTGAAGGCCTCATAAGTCCAGAAGCTTATGGTTTTTCGGCGGGAGTGGCTGAGTTACTTAATGACGCGCCTAGTAAAGGTTGGAGTGAGGGGTATATCAGACATAACAATCCCAGCGAGGCTGATTTTAGAGGAAGTGTCGGGCCAATATTCGGCTTCGGGAAGAATGTTTATGGTGGTCTAGGAGTCTATGTAAAAGAGTTGATGGGCAGCGCTAACAAAAAAATTACGAAGGACAATATTTTCACTTGTTCAGTAGGCGGAAAGTTCAAAGAAGCACTCTTTTTTGGTCACAACTATTACAGAAAACCAGAATCCTCAGAACCTCCTAAGCAATATGTTATGTATTTGAATGAAAGTACACTAACTGAATTTATTAAGAAAGAAATGAATGACGCGATCAAGCCTCTACTACAGAATCAGGAAGCGTCAGAAATGCGTAGAAGAGAGAGCAGAACCAGAGATGAAAAGCGAACGCACGAAAGGCAGGACTTTTTGGAAAGGCAACGTAAGTCTCTAAAAGAGTTAAATGAACTTGAACGGACTGCGTACTGGGAGATTAGGGAGGCGATGTTCGCATTGCTATCTCAACCAGGTAAAAAGATATGTAGTTATAAGGGTAACAAAATGGGATTTGTTGAGGAAGTTTCGGGCAAAAAGGTCAAGGTTCTTTGGAAAGGAAGAATTCTAGATCAGCCTGATGGTTTCTTCTTCGGTCAGAAGCAGTTTAGCATTATGAGTGATAAAGTTATTGGCGAGTATGACTTTCGCTACGATGACTCTCTAACGGATATGACTTGGGTGGACTCAGATACAGTGAGTGTGTGTAATCACGTTCTCTAGGACAGCTACCAAGTCAGCGTTGGTGAGTCTTCAGCGATATTTTTGCTTCTATGGGCTTTACCACTAATATTCCGCCGAATTAAGAAGTAGTTTGGTGGGTTGGCGGTGAAAACTCGTTCACCGCCCAAATAGCTGAGGAGTTTTGTTCTCAGCTTTCGCGTTCGTTCTAAAAGCCCTGCTCCCAGTGTTCCACTCCCGTTAAGCGTCATGCTAATCTTGAGGCACATCCCCAAGAACCACTACCTCCCTCTTTTTGTAAAAGTAGTCAGCTAGATCTAGCACGCTTACCAAGGGACGAGACTTACGATTTTCTTTCTCTACTTCCATGTAGCACAGTTCTTTATAAGCTCCGCTTTTCAGCTTTGCTTCTGCCGAACCAGCTGAGATTTGAAAAAGTTGAGCGGCTTCACCAAATGGAACAACTGCGCGATTGCCGAGCTGCTGAAAGAAAAAGGTGGCTAGTTGGAGTTTTGACATTGACGCGTTTAGCGTATCCACAGACTGTTCGTGAAGACTGATATCTTGCATATTTTTTGGGGTACTCAGTTTAGCTGACTTGCTTGCGACTAAATCCTTAGCCACTTGCATCAACGAAATATCACAATCCAATTCCTTCGACTGTGCGAAATACTTTGCCAGATCGGTAAGAAGCTTCTTCGAAGCAGGTTTCGCTGCAAACCACGTTGAGATATCACTTGGTTGTACATACGCATTATTGAATTGTTGAACCAGTAATGAAAATAAAGTGATTACCATCGATACAGCCTCATTTTGTTCTGACAGGTAAAAGTGTATTTGGAAAAGCGAGAAATAAACACAACCTCATTTGCGCTTTAGTGAAAATAATCTGTTCTTTGGGACTGGCACACTTTCGAAACCTTATTAAAAGTTGACGTGATGTCTCTGTTAACCATCGTTTATCAGACCAAGTATTCACAAGCGTGCGAATCCAGCTCAACCGTAATTAAAAACTACGGTGCTACTGGCGATATAAAGAAGTTTGCAATCAATTGGCGATCCTTCATTTCCAAACGAAACGCAGCTTCGACAAAATCAAATTTCGATGCATCTTCGCCAGAACCCGTCCAGACTGCCTTGAAAAAACGGAAGAGCAGGCGGTCACTTTTTGTCATATAGACACTTTCATCATCAAGCAACAGCAACTCACCATCGTCATGCTTCTCAAAGTCCCAGTATTGTTCGAGCTTTGGATAACGCTTTAGCATCGAACGAAATTTAGTCGTGTCAGGGTTGGGTTCAAAGGTGATTTTCGTTGTGAACATGGGTTCTCTCCAAAATGACGAATTATTGGTAAATGTTAGCGATTAGGCATACACAAAGCGCCTTAAAATCAAAAATTAATTTGAAATTAAGTTTCTGGCTAATAGTTAAGAGATGGGATGTTGTTGCTTGAAGTTGAACTATTGAGCTTCGTCGCGATTCATCGAAGCGTTTACAAGTGGAGAAACAACAGGAACGAAGGCTTTGGACTCGTCTGTTAGGCAAAAATAAAGCCAGCGAAAAGCTGGCTTCAGTAGTTCAAAGTCTCTTGATGAACTTTGAAACGCTACAGTTGAACAAATAATGAAAATGAGGCAACGCGGCGCTTTCGAGAACGTGCTGCGTGACTTCTGACTCAAAATGTTTCAGAACCGAGAAGTGCGGTGTGAAATAAACACCCGCTACAGTTCTGAACTTCTCGTCCAAACTCATCATCAAGTCGAAGCTGAGCAGCAGAAACTCAGTTTGAGCTGCATAATTTCTCACGTAATAGATATACGAGCCTTCGCTCTCGTATAAAGCAATGTAGTCCTCATCATCTGAGATGCAATGCTTTGGCTGTTCAATGAGCGATAGGTGTGTCATGTCTTATTTCCTTTCCTGGTTAGTCTTATCTTTTAATAAGTCAGTAATAGGGAAATTTTTCTGACAGAGAGGCTAAGTAGTCATGAATAACAACAAAAAGGAAAATTTATGACTACAAATACCTATCTATGCTCCGCAATCGTATCCGACATTTTTTATAATCTGGCAAACGCATTTGAGGCTTACCGTGACGAATTTGATGGGAGTCAGTACAGAAACAATCAGCACATGGAAGACACAATTATGAATGTGATAATGAAGAATCATATAGTGGCGAATCCAGCGTATTTTCCCGTGATACGTGAACTCATCGGCGTTGTATTGAGCGAGCCTGAGCTTTATGCCGAGTGGACAGAAGACGATTTAGATTTTTTCTCAAAACAGATGAAGTTGGACTTTCACACTGAAGAAAGAGAGGAGTTTCCCATCTAGGAGCCTAGTTACTTCCAAGGACAAAACAGGAGTAACAAAGTGCAAGACAAAAAACTAACTATCATCAGGAAATATCAACGGCGATCAAGGTCGCCATTCGAAGGAGATGACTCAACGATTCTATTATTAGCGAATGTGACAGCAGAACCATCTGGCATTGTGTTGGATTATCAGCGATACATATATTTGCATCGCGATAATGTCGGCAGATGGCTGGGGATATCAATAAGCCATTCTCTTGAGCAAGAAATGGATGACGGAGTTGGTAAATACCGCCAAGGAAAAGAAGCGCTCTCTCTGCTGCTTTCTTGCCATCAAGAGATAACCGACTTTTTGAGACATTTTTCTGGTGATGTTGAAAGTATTTTTGGTATCGATGCTGAAACGTGGATGATTGCGTGTAAAGCACGATGGCGAAAAAAACTCTTGTAACGATTTGGCCTCTTAATGAGGCCATTTTTTTAATCATATTATGGCGAAGATGGTACGAGATTTTTTATAGTCCGAGGACTCTAAATCTATTGGTGTTAACAACTCTAAATCTATTGGCTCATATCTAATCTAACACTTTTTTTTTTGCTAATTTATTAAACACCTGACAGGTAGCTTGCGACAAGGAGCTAACTTACGATAATTTGATTTCCGACTTCGGGCTTTGATCAACAGCGGTCATTCCAAAAATACTATCTAGCTCACTTTAGAACTATTGATTTTACTACAGCGGACATCGACTTCCTTCTAGGCGGATAGAAATGGTTGATTATAATCGCGAAGCCGTTGCTAACGATTTTTATTCCGTTTAAGGAGTTTGTTTTAATTTAATTCCCAGCAAAATTATTTGTAAGTTGTCCAAGTAAATCGACTAATTCTTGCTGTTCCGCTTTCGTTGCAGTTCGTAAGTTTTCCACTAGGTTTTTGACAGTAGACTTCTGAGTATTGACTTTACGCATCTTTGTCAAAACCTTCTTCATTCGGTGTAACTTACATATTTTAATAGTATCGCAGCCTTTTCCATCATCATCTAACGCTTCATAAATAGCTCCTTCATGAATCTCAATACACTCTTCGTAATCATCAAAGTGAGCGTGAACAATCATAATATTGCTCCCACTTCTAGGATATTGTTTTATAGGTTTATGTAACACATTTTTAGTACCTTTCGATGTATTACATCCAGGGCAAGAAAGAGCCAAATTTTTGGGATTAAAAGTGAACTGACTATATATTGATTTAGGTATGATGTGCTCAATATCAACATTCTTAATGTCGAATCCAAGATCCCATTTACAATAACAACATTTATTATTTTGTTTTACCCTTAAATCAGCAATTAAATTAGACCTAAATTCATCAAATTTTCTATTTGTCCAATCTTTCTCGTCTTTAAAGTGATTTTTTATAGTCCTTATTTCTTCACTAGATAGAATATAAGGGGATGATATTTTATCTGCCATAATCAACGACCTAAGCTCACTAGCTTGCTTAATACATCATATAGAGGATCTACACTTTTTAGATTAGGTAAGTAACTTTTGAACTTGTCAATTAATTCCTTGTACCTTTGGTTATCTTTATTACCACTAGCTAATATTTCAAGGGCCTCTGAAACCTGCTGAGATAAATAGTAATTTCTAGTTGAAGGCATTTCAAAAACATTTAACAAAATATCTTCAGCGGCCAGCCCTTGAGTTTCTTGTTCAATATAATCTGCTTCAACAGTCGCTCTATCACCCTTTTTTAGATGAACTATATGAGATCTACCTACCGGAAGATCGGAAATTATAAAATGAGAATGAGTTGCAATAAATATGTGACAACCTCTTTTTTTACTGATTATCCTATCTAATAAGTTTACATACCTATATTGCCATGATGGGTGAAGACTTATCTCAGGTTCATCAACCACAACCAAAGAATTATCTTCCAGTTCTGGAATTAAAGCGATTAGGGTTGATAAAATACTAGCCTCTCCTGAACTAGCATCGTTAAAATCAAATTCTCCCCCGCCTTTTTTATATAATCTAACCTTAGGGCCTCTAACAAGCTCGAACCTACGAAGTTCTTCAAGAGTCATATAAAGTTTATTTTCATTAAAACCAAGTTGTGTCATTTCTCGATAGGAATTCTCTAAGGAGAAGTTGAGTAATAGCGTGAAGTCATTTCTTTTTCCTCGCGACATAACCTCTCTTCCGATCAAGGTATAAGCCTTAGCAAGTTCTTCCCAGTAAATATCTTCTTCTTTTTCCAACGCTCTGCGAACAGAATCTAACCTAAACCCCCCACGCCTTTCTGCTCTCTCACGAATGATTTTTTTTAACTCAGTTCCGTCTATTTCAATACCGAATAAACCTTCAAAGGGCACCACAGATACTCGATAATCTAACTTGATTATTGGTTCATAGTTTAAATAGTCAAATATTTCTCTATACTCTTCATTGTTACTAGCTTCATGAATACTTGAAAGCATAAGAGAAATTGCTTTGTCCAGCAAAGCTCGATTAGAAGCCGCACCGATTCGATTTCTGACCCCTAGATATGAATAATACTCTTCCTTATGAGTAGAATTATCTCGCTTTTTGTTTTTACTATCTATAGGAAATTTGTCAGATAAACTTGTAGTGATAGCTATAAGTTTATTTGGGGGTTTTACCCCTGAAGCATCAATTTTCTTTCTATTCTGTACACGCTCTTGTACTTTTTGATGCTTTTTTCTCTCAACATTAAAATTTTCACCACACAATTCATAATCTAAAATGTATTCAAAATTAATCCTTCTATTGCTTTCTTTAAGCTCTCTAAATGAGTCAATTAAATTAACAAGAAATCGGCTTTTACCTGTCCCATTGTTGCCTATAAGCACAGTAAAGTAGTTTGAATCGTCAATTTTTTCATTTTTAGATAAGCTTATCATTGGTGTTGAAAAGTGACCGTTTTCAACAAAAAATTTTCTAACCCTTAATGACATTTAAATTTATTCTTCCTGATTTAGTGAGCGACTATAATTAACGTTAATTAGTGGTGTATAGATAAAACCTAACTCTAAGCCAAGGGGTAAAAAGTGTAAGCTACAATGCGAGGCAGCCTGCATGTTTTTGTCCCAGCATACCGCTATCGCGGGTTGCGAGCTAAACGCCGTTTTAGTTGCCACTGCCCGCACTAGTTCCAAGCGTTGCATATCAACAACCTATAAATGACATTACAGCATAAAGTACAACTCGGATATAGAATGAGATAGGGGTTTCATGAATAGTAAAAGTATTACCTCTTCTATGAACTTCACCACCATTTATAGCATCCATTAAATCGCCAATTTTCAGATATGCTAATACATTACACGCTGCCTTACTCGTTCCTGAGTTCCCTTTAAAATTTTTTTGACAACAATGCCCCACACCTGATTATGAGCTAGTTCCCAATGAATTATTTCAGTGCTACTAAGAACTTTCAGTAATTCCGGAACTGAATTAACGCAGTTTCAACTAATGTGATGGGGTTTGAAAACGAGTTGAGAATGTGGGCTAAGAGCAACTCGAACTCAGCATTTTCGCCATCGCTTATGTCTGCTTCACGCTCATTGCCGACCTTTGAGCCTAAAAGTCCCACCTTCCGCTCCACGTGCACACAATACTGCCAGATTTGATACTGCTCTACCTATGAAAGTGTCAGGTTAAGAGGCGACTAATTCCCTCTAAAATATACCTTGCTGCTTCGGTGCCTCTTTGTGGTCTTTCACCTCTGTTATGATTTTTTCAACTCTAAGGCCTTGAGGGGTTTTAGTTTGAATTATATTCATATCAACAATAAGCAGGTCTCCTTTACCAAACCTTTCGCCTTTATCCACTTTATCAAGGAAGTTCTTATCGGTGATTTCAGCATAAAAGCTTGACTGTCCGTCATATAGCTTCCACTTGTTTCCATCTTTAAAGGAAGGTGACTCTATAGTTAGCCCTGTTGTAATCATGTTTTTCGACAATGGTAGCTCAAAATCTAAAGGCTTAAAAAAGTCGGCGTCGTTTGAGGAGGCTTCTGTTTCAACATTAAACTGCGATGACTTCAATTTGACCGTACTGAGTCCCTTAGTGAGCGGTTCGCGAATAAAAGTGTCTAATGAAATAGATGCTTTTGGATCAGAAATTACATTTAAAGTTTGAATGTGGAACACTTGAGTGTCGCCAAAAGCATTTTTGACGCTTACACTATTATTGTCGCAGTCATTATCACAACTTTCAGGTTGCTTTCCTGCTAAATGAATACAAGCTTTAATCGAATCAGTTGCTAACGTTATAAGATCTTTTGGCGAGCCTGTACAAAAGATCGTATTCGACGCCAATCCAACAACCTGTAAAACGAAATCCACATCAAACGATTGGCCCCTAAAGCCTGAAACATCCATGCTCAGTGATACATCGTTGCCATAAGCCTCTTTAGTAACGACGTTCATAAAATCATCTAGAGCTAAAATATATCTCGCCACATCCCTTGCTTTCAAATGGCCGTTCTCAACAGGTGAACCATAGTATTCAAGCGAAAGCTTGTCTTCTGTGATCATTTGCATGATATCTCCCTATCTATGCGTAATACTCAATGCTAGATATAAACCGTATAGCATTGAAACGTCCAGTTTTTCTAACATATTTGGAGTTTTAGTGGCACAAAAAGCGAGGTCTTGGTAGACCAATCAGGAAGATGATTCAAGGAAATGGCGTTTTTTTGTCTGTAATAAGAACAATTGAAATTCAAACAGAAAGCGTTTGAAGAAAGCTGATATTCTTCAGTGCGGTGAGGCTTAAAACCTAGAGTAATGTTACAATCTCGTGCAATATAGAAGTCATGATAGTAGGGCATTGAAGCCCCAAGCAATAAACAGGACAACACCCAAAATATGCTCACAGGCAAACTAAAAAATCAAGTCGATGAAATCTGGGAAGCTTTCTGGACGGGTGGTATCACCAACCCTATCTCAGTTATCGAACAGTTCACTTATCTTCTGTTTATTCGTCGTTTAGACGAAATACACACGGCTCGTGTAAAGAACGCGCTGGTCATGGAAACCGAAATCGAAAAGCCGATTTTCGGCACTGAGCAAGACAGCTATCGCTGGAGCAAATTCAAGAACCAAGATCCACAAGTTATGTTCGAGCTGGTTCGCGACAAGGTTTTTCCCTTCATTAAGACGATAAACGGTGAAGATACAACCTTTGCTAAACACATGCGAGATGCCATCTTTATGGTGCCAACCGCTGGCTTGTTGGATCGCGTTGTTACCATGATTGATAAAATCGACATGGACGATAGAGATACTAAAGGTGATTTGTATGAGTACATGCTCAGCAAATTACAAAGTTCAGGCACTAATGGTCAGTTTAGAACACCGCGTCACATCATCCAAATGATGGTACAAATGACAGCTCCAAAACTAGACGGCGACAGGTCAGACGTTATCTGCGACCCAGCCTCCGGCACCTGTGGTTTCCTTATGGCTGCGGAAGAGTATGTGCGTAATACGCAAAGTGGTGCATTAATGCGCCCAGAAAACTCAAAGCACTTCCACAACCAAATGTTTAATGCCTATGACTTCGACCAGCATATGCTGCGAATTGGGGCTATGAACCTAATGCTACATGGCGTGGAGCACCCAGTTGTTGAATATCGCGACAGCCTGAGTGATCAGGGTGAGCATAACATCAAAGACAAATTCACACTCATCTTGGCAAACCCACCATTTAAAGGCAGCGTTTCATATGATGACTTAGCGCCGGACTTACTTACCGCTTTGGGTAAAACACCGAAGAAAGCCACGGCGAAAACAGAGACAGACGAAGACGGTAACAAGAAAAAGAAAAAAGGCCCGTCCGAAAAAACAGAGCTACTTTTTCTAGCACTTATTCTTCGAATGCTTCAACCAGGTGGCCGTGCCGCGGTTGTAGTACCTGACGGCGTTTTGTTTGGCCCTAGTAAATCACACAAAGAAATTCGCAGAACATTGGTTGAAGAGCACAAATTAGAAGCGATTGTTTCATTACCTGCTGGGGTGTTCAAACCCTACGCGGGTGTGTCAACGGCTGTTTTGTTTTTTACTAAAACCAATGATGGCGGCACAGATAATGTTTGGTTTTACGACATGCAAGCCGACGGTTTTTCTCTGGACGATAAACGTACGCCGCTTATTAAAGAGCAAGCCTTAACAACCGAAGCGGATGCGATTGACTATAAAGCAGCTGAAGGTGAAAGCCTTGAAAAGGGCCAGGCACCTTCAGAGCTTGAAAACCATAAACTCAATAACATTCCAGATGTGCTGTTCCGTTGGCAGCATTTGCAAAATGAAACTGGTCGTGAGCGCACTGAACAAAGCTTCTTCGTACCGTTATCTGACATTCAATCAAACGACTATGATCTTTCCATTAATCGCTACAAAGAAGTGGTTTACGAAGAGGTTGAATATGAGTCACCCCGAGTAATTTTGCAAAGAATCAAAGTGCTTCAGGCTGAGATGGATAAAGGTGTTGCTGAGCTGGAGGCTTTGCTGTGAGTTGGAAAGTGTTGCGTTTAAACGAAATTGGCGACATTGTCACAGGAAATACTCCTAGCAAAACTAATTCTGAATTTTACGGAGGAGAAGTTCCTTTCGTATCTCCAGCTGAATTGGGACACGGTAGAATTGTAAGGGCCAAACAGACTCTAACGCAGCTTGGTGCTAAAAGCGCCAGAGTTCTTCCAAAGAATTCTGTGCTTATATGCTGTATAGGCTCTTTAGGAAAAGTCGGGCTAGCCGGAGTTGATTTAGCCACCAACCAACAAATTAACAGTATTATAGTAAATGAGCGAGTCGCCTATTATAAGTATGTTTATTATTACTGTTTGACTCTAAAAAAGCGGTTAGAGTCAATAGCGCCCGCTACTACTGTAGCGATAGTCAACAAGAGTAAGTTCGGTGATCTAAAAATACCTTTGCCTTCGTTAGCTACGCAAAAGCAAATAGCAGCGGTACTCGAAAAAGCTGATAACTTGCGCCAACAAAGCCAGCAGATGGAGCGAGAGCTTAACTCGCTCGCGCAATCTGTATTTTGGGATATGTTTGGTGATCCCAAAAGTAATCCCAAACGGTGGCAAAAAAGACCATTAAAGAGCATCTTAGAAAAACTTGTCGGTGGAAAAAGTTTAGCAGCCCCTGAGCAGCATACAGATGTAAGTGAGTATCGAGTCCTAAAGATTAGTGCCGTAACCTCTGGTCAGTACAATCCATTGGAGTCAAAGGCATTACCAGCCGATTACATTCCACCTAAAGAACACTTCGTACAAGTTAATGATTTATTGATTAGTCGAGCCAATACCACTGAATTGGTAGGTGCAACTACTATGGTTTTTGATACGCCAGAAAACTTGTTACTTCCTGATAAGTTGTGGAAGTTTCAGTGGAAGGAATCTGAACCATTGTCTCAAATCTTTATGTGGAAGTTACTAAGCTCAAAAGCAATGCGCCATAGATTAAGTGAGATATCCTCAGGGTCAGGAGGCTCGATGAAGAATATTTCAAAATCAAAACTACTTGAGCTTGAGGTTATATTTCCCGATTATGACAAACAGATGGAGTATGAAAATTTTTATCTAAGGCTTAGAGATCAAATGTTGTTGAATAAAGAATATATCAGCCAAGCTGAAGGGCAATTTAATTCATTGATGCAACGCGCTTTCAAAGGCGAACTTGAAATAAAAAATGTAGCATAAGGATGTAATAGCAAGGAACGCTGATGTCGAACTTCGAATTTTTAAAAGAGTGGCCCCAACTTCACGAACATGCGGTTATCGCTGAACAGCAAGTAAACGCTGAGCCGCGTTCCAGCTGCTTCTACAGCCGTTACACGCTGGAGCGCACTGTAAAGTGGATGTTCGAGTTCGACAGCTGGTTGCAAGAACCAAAGTACGATAACTCTCTAAACACACTTATCAACGACCCTGAGTTCAAACGTAGTCTGGGCAGTAACGTTTTTCCTAAAATCAAAGCGGTTCAGCGTGCAGGAAATAATGCTGTACATAGTGAGCGTAAAGTCAGCGCCGCAGAAAGCATTCAAACGTTAAAAGAGCTGCATCATTTTCTTTATTGGTTTTATCGCACCTACACCTCAAACAAGCCTCCGATTGACCAGGTTTTCGACACTGCGAAGATCCCCAATACCGTTCAGGTAGATGCAAACTTGGTAATGAACAGTGCTAAGCAGCTTAAAGCACTGCAAAAGCAACTGTCTGAGCGCGATGAGAAGCATAAAGAGCGGCAAGAACAATTACTAACTGAAAATGAAGCGCTAAAAAAAGAGCTAGAAGCTCATAAAGCTAAAGTTGCTGAAGACAAGAAGCAAAACCAGCAAGTCAAAGATAGCCATAACTATAATGAAGCAGAAACCCGTAAGTTCATAATCGACCAATACCTGAAAGAAGCTGGCTGGGATGTCACAAAGCCCAACACCGTGGAATTCAAAGTTTTAGGAATGCCCAACAATAAAGGGGTTGGGTACGTCGATAATGTACTATGGGGTAGCGATGGAAAGCCGTTAGCAGTTGTAGAGTCGAAACGTACTACGGTTGATGCCACGCAGGGCAGACAACAAGCGGTACTCTATGCCGACTGTTTAGAAAAAGCATACGGCCAGCGCCCACTCATTTACTACACCAACGGTTATGAAATTCACTTTTGGGACGACACACAGCAGCCTCCAAGAGCAGTTCAGGGGTTTCATAACCGTGATGAGATGCAGCGCATCATTGATAGGCGGGCACTTCGGGTTCCGCTGACAGACGTTGCTATTAATACTGACATAGCAGGTAAAGATCGCCCGTATCAAACCCTTGCTATTCAAAGCGTGTGCGAACGCTTCACGTTAAACCAGCGCAGGTCGCTGTTGGTGATGGCAACAGGCACAGGTAAAACACGAACAACTATCGCGTTAGTAGATGTGTTGATGCGTGCAGGTTGGGTGAAAAACGTTTTATTTTTGGCTGACCGAAATGCACTGGTTAATCAAGCAAAGAAAGAGTTTTCTAAACTCTTACCCAAAACATCGCCTGAAATACTCACATCAGCCACCGATACGCTACGCGGGAGGCTTTACTTATCAACCTATAATACGATGATGAACTTGTTGAGTGTTGATGCACGAGACCGTTTGTTTGGTATCGGTCATTTCGACCTGGTTATCGTAGATGAAGCTCACCGCAGTATTTATAAGAAGTACCGATATATTTTTGAATACTTCGATGCGTTGTTACTTGGCTTAACTGCAACTCCTAAGTCTGATATTGATAAGAACACTTACGACATTTTTGATCAGCCAGACGGTGACCCCACCTATGCTTATGAACTTGAAGAGGCGATTGCTGATAAAAAGCTAGTGCCGCCAAAAGATGTTGCTGTCGATTTGGGTTTTATTCGTGAAGGTATTAAATACAGCGATCTAAGCAAAGACGAGAAAGAAGAGTGGGAAAGTAAAGAAGAGCTTGTTGAGCGTGATGAAGTTCTGCCAAGTGAAGTAAACAAGTTCTTATTTAACAAACCTACAGTGGATAAAGCACTAGAGGTGTTGTTTGAGCGAGGCATACGAGTAGCTGGAGGAGAGCGGTTAGGTAAAACCATTATTTTTGCCGCCAACAATAAACACGCAGAATTTGTTGTAGACCGTATAAATGCGAACTACCCCAAATATAAAGGTAAGCTTGCCAGAGTTATCACCTATAAAGAAAAATATGCCGACTCGCTTATAGAAGAATTTAAAGGTGAGAAGAAGCCCGCCGATCCCAATTGCCCACTTTCTATCGCGGTGTCCGTCGATATGCTGGATACGGGCGTTGACGTGCCTGAAGTAGTGAATTTGATGTTCTTCAAGGTAATAAAATCCAAAGTGAAGTTTCTTCAAATGCTAGGGCGCGGAACAAGGCTTTGTGATGACTTGTTTGGGCCAAGCGACGATAAGGTTTTCTTTAAAGTTTTCGACTGTTGCAAAAACTTTGAGTATTTTGAAATGCAGCCCGAGGGCGCAAAAGACTCAGGCAGTAAAACCCTCTCACAAGCCATTTTTGAAAAGCGCCTAATTCTGTCACAACATTTGAAAAGCAATGAACAGTTCGGCACTGACGGAGCTGAATTACAACGTTCACTGGTACAGAATTTACAAAACCGCGTAGCGGGTATGAATCTGGACAACTTCATCGTTCGACCTCGACGAAAGGTAGTTGAGAAGTACCAGAAGCCAGAGACCTGGCAGCACCTAACAGATGAAAATGTGGGCGAGATTCAAAAGCATATTTCTGACTTGCCCACTGAAGCAGAACCAATAGAGCCGCGAGAGAAAGACGAAGAGTTAGCGCTGCGTTTCGACCACATGTTACTTACTATGCAATTAGCAATGGTTGAGAAAACAGGTATCAGCGACTATTACCGCGACAAACTAGTAAATATTGCAGCGAAGCTTGAAAGCAAGACTAGTGTTCCTGCGATAGCCGAAGAAGTGGAATGGCTTGAGTATATTCAGTCTGCCAATTTCTGGACTGATCTTACGCTAGATGAGTTGGAACAGACGAGAAAACGCCTTCGACTGCTCATGCGCTTTATGGATAAGGAAGGCACGGGCTACGTTTACACTAACTTTCAAGATGAGCTTTTAGGTGTTAATGAGAATGAAGGCATCTATGTACCTAATAGTGGCAATGAACTTCAGCTATATCGAAAACGAGTAGAGTCTTATATTAAAGAAAACCAAGATAACCTGACCATCGCTAGACTACGCAAAAACTTGCCTATTACGCGGCTGGACTTAGACGAATTAGACGTTAAGTTGATGGCAGTGAGTGGTATCGATGACCTCACGCAGTACCAAGAAACAATTCACCCAGATAAGAGCTTAGGCGTGTTTATCCGAGAGCTTGTCGGTCTGGACAGAAGCGCAGCGAAAGAAGCCTTCGCTGGCTATCTCGATGACGCTAAATTCAACGCTCAGCAGTTGCGGTTTATCAATACCATCATCGATTACCTCACCCAAAACGGCGTGATGAGTCCAAAGCAACTAGCACAACCGCCTTTTAGTGACATTCACTATGAGGGGATAACAGGCGTTTTTTCTTTGGAAGAAGCGATTCGTATTAGGGACACCCTTAAAGGGATTGAGAGCAGGGCGGTAGGGGAATAGCTATGGCGAATCAACAATATAAAAATCAGAAAAAACAGTTAAGATTTTCTAAAAAGGAGATAGACAGAGCCGCGAGAAAGATTAGGCTTGGTGAGGTATCTGGTGAAGAGAAAAATTTAGAGATTGAGAAGGTTCAGAATTTTCGAGAGTTTCACCTATACCCACTTATGCTATTAAAAAACCACTTGGTAAGAACATCTAGGTCTGTTGATGACAGCATCATAGTTGCAAGGCGATTAAAAAGGTTATCAACGATAATTGATAAACTAGAAAGACCCAGCCTTGACGGTAGTAGTGACAATTCTATTAAACTCACCAGAATGCAAGATATTGCTGGTTGTAGGGCCATTGTAAAAGATCTAAACGATCTGAAGGCTTTGCAAAATCGACTAATTCAGAGTCGGTCTGTTCACAAGATTGTTAGCACTAAAAACTATCTTGACCCAAAACCAAGTGGTTATGGGGGCGTACATTTGATTTATAGCTGTTATCGGGACAACGAAACAGCAGAAGACACACCTTGGAAAGGTTCTAAAGTAGAGGTTCAGTTGCGTACAGAACTTCATCATGCTTGGGCAACCAGTCTCGAAATAATTGATACGTTGGAGAAAATATCGCTAAAAACCACTCATGCAGGGCATGAGGAATGGAGAGAGTTTTTTTCAATTGCTGGGAAGTTGGTTGCGTCAGATGAAGGAGCTATCGTTTGCGACGATAAGCTATTAAATAAACTCAGAGTTAGGTTCACTCAACTAGAAGCGCAACTTGATGTTCGTCGAAAATTGTCTAGGTATCGGATAGCCATCGATTTCAGTTCAAGGAAGAAGCAAAACGCCGCTAAAAGCGATGGGACATTTTTAGTAACAGTCCATGTTCCTCAAAATAAAGGCAAAAAGTTTCCTGTCCGTGTATCACACTTTAAAAACGAGGAGAGTTCTGAAGCATTACGGCAGTTGAACGAGGCTGATTTGGAAGAGGGGATCATTATCGCAGTCCTTGTTTCAGCTAGCGATGTCAGTACGCTAAAGAAAGCTTACCCTAACTACTTCGGCTCTACGCAAAAATTTGGGAAGTTTGTCACAAAGCATATTATTACTTGATTAATTACGACTTCAAGTGATTGACTGCTATCAACGTTTGGATAGTAAAAAAGAGAAAACAGGAGGTTACATGGTCAAAATAACTATAGGTGAACAAACAGCTTATTTATCTGATATCAATGAAAGCTGGATAAATAAAGCTCTTCAAGAGCTAAACCAAAAAGGGTATTCTCAATCCGTAGGCCTTGAAATTTCTACAGTTAACGTGAATCTCCGCTTAATGTCTCCATCGCTACCATCAAATGGTAAAGGAAGAAAAGCCACAGAAGAAGAAAAACAAATACTGATTAACTGGGAAGCTTCAAAATTAGACGATTACTTCTCAAGATCATCACTATTCAGGTTTCTTAAAGACGTAAACAGGCTCATTTAATATGTTACGAGTATTTATCTCTTATTCGCATAAAGACGAAAGCGTAAAGCAAGAATTGGACACCCATTTTGCCATGTTGAAAAGAACAAGTATCGATGTCTGGCATGATAGACGGATTGAGGCTGGGGACAATATAGATCATGCAATAGATGAGAATTTACTGAATTCAGACATCATAATTCTTCTAGTCAGCAAGGATTTCATCGCTTCTAAATATTGTTTTGACATTGAGATGGCAAAGGCTCTTGAGTTACATCACAGTGGCTCAGCCAGAGTTTTTCCCGTTATTGTTGGTGTCTGTGACTGGCATGATACTCCCTTTGGCAAACTGAATGCGCTGCCGCGTGATGGTAAGCCTATCGATAAGTTTCCTGATAGAAATGATGGATTTATGCAAGTTGTGAAAGCTGTAAAGGATTTCGCTAAGAAAAAGGTTTCAATAGCCACAAATCCCACTTTACAGATGACTCAACTTACAAAAACACAAGTGAAAGCAGCTTTTCCTCGAACTGGCAACTTACGAGTGAAGCATACCTTTACGGATAAAGAAGCTCACGACTTTATTGAGTCAGCTTTTGAATACATATCAAATTACTTCGAGGCGTCCTTAAACGAGCTTGAGAAGAGAAATGTTGGTATAGAATCTAAATTTACGCGCATAGATGCAACACACTTTGTCGCTAGGATTTATAAAAATGGTAAATGTGTAAGCGAATGTAAAGTTTGGCAATCATCAAAAAGAATGATGGGAGGAGACATTTGTTACTCAAGTGATGCTAGTAGTGGTGATAACTCTATGAACGCATGGGTATCTCTTCAAAATGATGGTTACCAACAATATTTTTCAAATTCTGGCTTTGGCCTAATGCAGCCTGGAGTGGGAAATCATGAACAGCAACTAACTAATGAAGGTGTTGCGGAAGAATTTTGGACACATTTGCTCTCGCCTTTACAATAAACTCCCTGGTTTTGTACATATTTATGTTCAGGACATTTCAATTCTCAGTGTGGGTGCTCAAACGTCACTTCGTAAACTGCCAACCCGCGGACTTCCTAGACTCCGCAACGTGATTGGATGCCATCAAGGGTCTCCGGCTGCTTACCTTGTTGTATTTGCAGTGAAGAGCCAATGCTAGGTTCATTGGTTGATATCTCAGCACGAGTGCGCTGCTTGAGATATCTGATGATCGGCAGAGCAAAAAAATGGAAAAAAGCAGGCATTTCGATGCCTGCTTTTTCTTTTGTCTAAGAAATTTCCCTATTGCAAGCCTAGGTATCGTTAGGACTAACTAGGGATATCAATATGAACATCAAAAAAGAAGTTACATTCAACACGCTAATCAGTTTTTCGAAAAACACTATGAATCTAGGTTACACATTCTTAGCGTTTGCTGTGTTCCCATTGGTACACGACACAATTGCTTTCTATCTGGACTGGAAACCTAGAGAACAGATTAACTTAGAGTTGAATGATTATTTTTACTACAACATCGTTTGTGTAATCGCATCAGCATTTTTTGCTCTACTTGCGGCACTAGTGCTGCGATGTATGAGCGATGATGAATGACGCAACATTATTGCGGGCACTTAGTGCCCGCTTTTATCGCCATAATTTTCCCTATGTGTTCCTACTTGTTGTTGCAAGTCATATACAATCTAGGAGGACAAATGACCAAGCAACAACAAATCGTCATCATGGCATTAGACATGATTACTAAATTTTTGATGAATATCGGAGACGTGACTTTTGTTATTTGGATATTTCAAATGATCACTGAGTTTGAGGCGCATAGCTCATACCCATTTGTTGGACTTAAGGGGGCTATGTATATACTTCTAATATATCTGCTCGCTCTCGCAATATACTTTCAAGAAAAACGGCTTCGTAAAAAATTTCATTAGTAAATATTCAGAGCACCGCAAGGTGCTCTTTTTCTATTTCTACCGATAAAAAGTCTGCTCGATTGGGGCTATAAACTTAGTTCTAAAGATAATTCTCTCACGAAGCAAAGCGGCGTCATGCTGGGTTAATAACGGCCGTTTCGTTTTTCTATCGATGCGATTAGGAAGCTCTTCTAATAGTTGCTCATAGAAGCGCTGAGTATCAGCATTGATTCGTTCCGAGCAAGTGATGATAAACACCTTATCATACAGCGGGCTATCATTGATCAGTGAATCTTTTAATTTAATCAGTGTTGTCTCGTGCTGCGCCTTTCGTTTAAAGGAAGCCTCAAGCTCCACAGCAGCGACTTCTCCCGTCGGCAGTAACACTAAGCCATCCACATTTTTAACCGTTGCAGATGGATACAGTCTTTTGAATTCCATTTCTGTTAAAAACGAAGTCCAAAGTGGCTTGGCTAAACCTTCTGAAGTTTTGTTATTAATCCCTTCGTTCAGAACAAAACTTAAGATGGAGTCATGCATTATCGCATTTTGATTTACCTGTGTTATCGGCTCTTTAGCCGAGCGAAATGGCACATCAAGCCGTATCATTTCAGATGCAAACTGAGCACCTTTGTGAGTTAAAACATAAATTCGTCTATCCGCAGCGCGTTCTGTTTGGGCTAAGGCTAGGTATCCTTGAGAAACAAGCTGACCTAGAAATTCTAAAGCTTTGGCCCGCGTTACTCCCCAGATCTGCTCACAGACTAGTGCTGATACAAATCCGAATCGAGCTGCATTTATTAGTGCAAAACGTGTTTTATTGCGACTGCGTTGAATATTACTTGGCGCAAGTCGATATTGCATATCAATATTGAAGTAGATTTCGTACCGTTCAAGAATACTTTTAGTAATACGACTTTCAGACATGATTTCTCCCTTAAATCTAAAAATAGTCATTAGAAAAAAGGCTCAAAGGGCGAGAAATATTGAAGTAGAAGATCTCTTTGTTGGTTTTTAAGTCGGGATATCATGAGTGCTTGCTCGCCCTTATTAATCTCCCAATAAAAAACTGGTGTTAAGGACTGCGCTCACAACATTCGTTGTGAGCGAAACGCTTATAGTGCCCGTCGCTGCTTGTGTTGACGTTCGTCAACGCATCGACTCTACGACGCATTCGCGTCTAGCACTAACGCTAATGCCGCATGTTCTTGTGCTGCGCACTACCCCCCATTTTGCACGTTCACGCGAATGTATTTCATACATACGGGTTCACTGCGTTCGCTTTGCTCTGCGCAAGGGTTTGATTCATAGCGCTATCGCACCATTCATCAATTTTTTCTGAAGAAAAAACAAAATCGGGGGTAGTTCGCAGCTGCGAACATGCGCTTGCTACGTAATCAAATGTGCTTCGCAATTGTCTTTCTACGCGAGCTGTTACGTTGTTTCACAACGAGCTTTTTACAGACGAATTATCAATTCGCTGTGGTGCTTGCGCTTCGCTTTCAGAACGTCAGTTTGAGTTAAAAGCATAATTTACGTTTTTTTGTGTACACCGTTTGTTGGACAATACATTTGCTCAAACGAAGTGTGTATTTCGCAAAAGTAAGACGTCGCTTTTGCTCCAATTCGTTTGAATTTCTAGTTGTCGCGACAACGATTTTTGTGCTGTAAAAGCCAAATAAGGTGAAAAAATAAAAGAGAAGGTAAGAGGATTTACGAAGTTAAGCTGCAATATCATTGTTGCTGAACGTTGCAGTCAATGAAATTGAAAATGCCACATTTTTCATTAACTTTCAATAGACCAGTTAACATTTGAAAATGAGGAAAAAGTGATGTTATTACTGAGTTTGAAATTATTCGGGCACTGCGCTGACGACGGTGGGGAGGCTATTGCGTCTGATTTTACCGATGATAATGAGACGGAGGCGTGCGGGGTAAATGAAGCCACTGGATTGCCTTTGGTTTCAAGCGGCCTTAAGGGTTGCCCAGGTATTATTGACGTCGAAGGAAACCCCAGAGGAACCGACGTGTCAGGCTTTTCTGATACAAGCCTCTTACATGATGATTGTTCAGTGGGTGGTGACTTAAGCTGCGGTATGGATATTCACTCTGATACCGTTTGGATATGCGATGGCTCACCCATGGATAGCTGTATTGATGATTTTGGATGTAGTGACTTATCTGGACTCGATAGCGATTGGTAGATGACTGCTTTTCAGACTGGTTTATTAGTGCTGTTGCTTCTCGTGGCTTTGGCTATCTCGCTAATACCCGCTATCGAACGGTTGATAGAAAAATATATTAAGACTGACGGGTAGTCAGCGCCCCTTATGTCCTCAAAAGTTTGCCCGTATAGTGCGGGCAATTTTTTATTTGAATGCTGGTTAGTCCAAAGTGAACGTTAACCGGAAATTTAGTTTCAAAAATATTGGCCCTGGTTAGTCATTAAATGTTCGATTTCTGCAAATTTCTCACTAAAATATTTTACCCCTTTTAAGTTTGCAAAACAGAGTAAAGTATTGATAATCTCATCGAAATAGTGGTACTAGTTCATGGAAGCTATTGAGTAGTATCCATATTGTAAAAACAAGGAATTTATAATGAAAACGATAATCACAATAATTGCATCAGTGATTTCTTTTAGTTCTATAGCCAATCAAGAACTTATAAGCGTTAGCCAGTTGAACAAAATTTCGACTTCTAGCTTTGAAGAAAGAGTAAAGAAATCAGACCCGCAAAATTATGTTAAAGCCTGCATCTCACAAATATCAAAGGAGCTGAAGAATGTAGCTGAGACAAAGAATCTCAAAGTTTTGGATGATAAAGAGTTAAACTTTGATTTTGCTAAGTGCACGCAATGGAAGTCTGGATTTTCAAGCTCTAGCATGACGGATAGTGAGTTGGTCAAGGATATCGTATTAAAGGATCTTTTGAATAAAGGTTTTTCGATTACGCAAAGTGGGAGTAAAGATCAGTACAAGATTAGTTGGTAAATTCTTAGTTAGCACAACTATCTGAACCGCATGTGCATATGAACTATTTTCTAAGATGGGACTGGCACTCATATTGATAAAATCAGCCGCTAGCTTGTAAATTTGAATGGCAACTGATGCTGTCTATTCGTATTAATTTATGAATATTTTATATTAAGAGAGGTGATAGTGCTCATCGCCCAGCTGATAGGTTTACGGGCGAACAGATCAATAACTACCGCCAGATACGCCCATCTATTGCCTGTCCAGATAAAGCTAACATCACCGCACCAAACTTCATTCGGCGCGGTTATGACGAACTGTCTATCCAACAGGTTCGGGATAGCAACATGCTCTTGTATTGCCTTCCTGTATGCATATTTAGGAAGCTGGCAGCTAACCAGGTTCATAGCTTTCATAAAGCGTCCTGCGCGATAACGCGTCAGGGTAATATCGTGCGATTCATCGTTCGTGATGATATCAGCAATGGTTCCGGCCCCTGCTGAACTACCATTCAGACGATATGCTTCACGGACAAGCCTGCGCAGCTTGATAGCCTCAGGGAACCCCTTTGAGGCCATCGACTCAAGCTCTTAGGGTGTCTACTACGCCATGTTGTTTCAGCTCAGTTAAAACCTTTTGCCAGAACTTAGCGCTTGCATTTTCGACAATGCACATGCCCATTCATTTGTGTATCCAATGCCGCACCAACGGTTATTTTCTTCGACATCTGCCTATCCTTAACTTTCCCCAGAGTAAATTGAGATAGTCAGTTAAACAAAATTAACTATAGTATCTCTCAAGTGTACACAACGACACTAGCTGCTAAAAAATGCTATTCGCCTGGAAGCTGAATCGACTTCGGAGAAAAAATTCGGTTAGGATTTCCTTTATCATCAAATCCTAATACAGCGTAAACCAACTCGCCTTTAGTTATAGGGCCTTCAAATAAGATGTTAATGAAGCAGCTATTAGGTGTAGAAGACTTTTTCTTGGTAATCATGATTATATTCTCAGGCTTGACTAGTAGCTGAGATAAATCTTCACATGGAGTACCTTGAATAACATAATTTTGTACTGAATATCGCTTTTTGTCTTTGATATAGTTTGCGAAAAGTTTAGTCGCGGGATCTGCCCAAACACTCGTCTGGACAATACATAACAACATAAAAAACATGATCTTTTTTATCATGGGAGAAGCTCTTAATATAAAAAATAGGATGTTAAACATTTTCCCTGTGTGGTCAAGGGTAAAAATAGTGTAAAAAACGTGCGCTATTGGTACGGAGCACCCCTCGGCTTTGCAAGGGGCGCGGGCTGATTAGGGCATATATGAGACTTCCAGATTTGTGCTACTCTGACTTTAGATCTAATACTTTAAGCTCTATTATGCGAGCCTTGCGCACCAGCCTATGGCTATTTTAACTCTTCGCTTTAACTCGTAGTGCGAATCGTAAAGCTGTTCGTTATCCTCGTTCGCATCAAACTCAACAGAATCATGATTGTAGTATTTGGGATAATTAGAGTTGTCCCACATATCATAAAGGTCGATACCGACTAGCTCTTCCATTTCGTAATCTAAATAGAGCACCTGAAAATCTTGAAAGCTCATCTTGTTAAGCATTTCGCAAAAGTATTCAGCATTGTCACTACTAACTATTAAAGGGTCAGGCCACATAGCTCCGCCATTACCGTTTGACTCGATGTAACTCTCATTAGCAGGCGTAATTGAAATAAAAGAGTCACCCGCGCTAATGTCCTGCTCTACGACACTAAGAAAATGTTCAAGCTCACTTTTCGAGAGATAATCTTCGAAGTGGGCAACGACTTCTGAATGAGCAGAATTTAGTTCTGTTACAGCTTGTTCCCAAGTAACATCTGGGGCCGACATGTGCTGCTGTGCCACTCGATTGAGCGCTTGCGTCAGTGTGATGTTTTCTAATTTTTTAAGCTTTTTCGCATCTTTTTTAGCGCGGGTGAGGGATATACCAGAAGGGAATGATGGCTCGTTAATATTCATAGCGTCAGCTCCAAAAATAGCGTTTTTTTAGACACGCCCACAGATCTAAACACGCCGATTTTGGTGTTTAACTATAAATAATTTGAGTTAGCTGATTGTCCAACGGGACTGCGCCTTGAGTGGGCGTGACAAGCGTATCAGGGAAGCTTTCTAGCATTGTCCAACAAAATGGTGAACTGTTTCAAGTGATTAACATTGATTCACAGAAAAAACGTTTCATCTTCTTAATCATTGGATTTCGTGTCGCTTAAGGAAATGTCTTACCTTCTAGCAATATTCACTGCTTGGGCAGCGTTGTAAATTTTTACGATCATATCGATGTCCTTATGACCCGTGAAAGCAGCGATCTGCAACACGCTATAACCTTCCTCCACCAATCGAGACACGCCTTCACGCCGCAGATCTCTGAGTTGAAGCCCAGTGATACGAGCATGACTTACAATTCGGGGGAACAGGGTCGTCCAATACTCCGTAGTTATGTTAAAAACTAAACCTGACTTTTCTTCACCACCTTTTAAAGACTTCAATATTTTGTAAGCAAGCTTTGTTAGAGGAACTTCTCTAGGCGCTTCCCTCGTTCCATTGCTGCCTGGACGAACATTTTTTCCGACTGCAATAGTAAAGCGGTGCCTGTTAAATTCAATATCCTCCCAACGTAAGGATAGAAGTTCAGATGCGCGTAGCGTCGTTTCAATATATAGAAGAATAAGGTAATCATATCTAACGCCACTTTTGTTTCGGTTGGAAAATTCCTTCGCAGAGCTAAGAAGTCTTCTAAGCTCGTTCCGGTCTTTAATTCTTCTGTTGCGAGACTTCGAGTCGGAAATTAATCCATTTTTCTTTAGCGTTGCGTAACTGCTCTCAAAGTGTGCTTCTAGCTGTTCGCTCTCAGTAGCTTTTGAAAACTTGTTCATTTCACGTAATTCTCTTAACGCCCGTTTCAACGAACTGATTTCGATACGAGTAGTTGACGAGCTGCACGTGGCGTTTCGCTCTTTACAGTATTGTTCTAGGGTCTCATAGCCGACGAAGCAGAGCGGATAATTGGCGAGTTGATATTTACAAATTGTACGCAGTGCATCCTGTGTTGTACTCGAAGCGGGTAACGGCATTGAGTTTGTATAGTCTAAATAGGCGTTGATAACGTCTTTAACTGACGATTTTGCGTCTAACTTAGGCTGGTGGTTTCTAAAAACGACTCGCTTTAGCTGAGTTTCTGAAAGCTCATTCACTTGGCCTATAGCTTGCTGGTATTGTCTCTCCATCACCACAAACATATTTGCTGCCCAAGCTTCTGCTTCCGCTCTGCTAGCGAAAGTTTTTGACTTGGACTTTACAATCGCATCTTTAGCGCGATTCTCGATAATTGCCTGGATACGGCCATTAGTTTTAACGCGGAATTTCTTATGCATATAACGTGATCTCATTAACTAAAAAAAAGAGATCACGTATTTTATACACCAAAAATCAAAAATTGTGCGGTAACCATTAAATCGGAAGGATTAGTTTGAAAACGATTACCGGAGGTTTGTTATTTGAACGATTTGTTTATTAAGTGAGCGTTCTTAATTTTTCAAAGCGACTTTGAATGTGCTCTGGTGTAATCGAGACGTACACATTCCACAGTATGTTTAAATCTTTATGCCCAGTTATTCGTGATGTCTCTTCTACTGACATTCCTGCTTCAATTAAACGACTAGCTCCTTCACGCCTAAGGTCATGATACCGTAAGTCTACTATTCCAAGTCGTTTACGAGCGCGTCGAAAACCAGCTGTGACGCTTCTAGAGTTATATGGAAATATACGCTCTTCTAACTTTGGTTGTTTAAGTATGATAGAGAGACTTTCCCCTAAAAGCGGTAATATCGAATTGTTGTTTTGTGAACCGCTAGGACTTTTCCGGTTTCTAACTAAAATATGGCGTTGCTCTACATTCAGGTCTTTCCATTTAAGCTCACAAAGTTCACCAATACGACAACACGTTAGTAAAGACATCATGAACATATCTGTGTAGGGGATCTCGTTACAGTGGTGATAAGACATTTTTTGAAATTCTTTGAGAAGCGCTGAATATTCATCAGCGCTGACTCGTCGGTTACGTCTATTTGACTTAGCAATTAGCTTTAAATCGTGAAGAGCGGGGTATGCGTTTATCACAGCACTGTCATCAGCGGCTACGTGAAACATTGACCTTGCAACTCGCAGTACCTTTCTTAAACAGCTCACATCTATAGATATTGTTTGTGAAGCAGTCTTTTTTCTGCGCTCAATACAAAAGTCAACGATGTCATTTGAATTCAATCTACTAGCAATTACCTTTGCGATAGGATAGCGGCATAGTTGATTCAGACTGTATCGCGCCGTTCGTCCTAAAGGCTTATCTGAGCCATCTTTGGCTTTAATATAATTTTGAATTAACTCTCCTACAGAGATATCGATGTAGGAATACGGCTCGTCTTTTGTATTATTTTCCACCTTATGAGCGGTTTCTTTCGCCCATTTGTTAGCCGCTGACTTAGTATTGAATGTTTTACTTTTAGAAAACGTAATAATGCCACTTTGCTTCTGCCTAACCCTTGCAGTATAGGAAACTCCATTTTTTCTCGTCCCCTTACTTATGGTAATATTAGCCATCTTGTTTGACCCATTGTAGAGGGTGCGCCAAAGCGGAAAATTATTCCACCATTTGGGCACCGCGTTCCCTTAATGGGGGCTAAAAACCGTGAAAAGTCCAATGCTTTTGGCATTGGTGATTATTTGAGGAATGCTGTAAGTGCCTGATATTAAAGTTTTAAATGAGAATTGTGTTAGGCCTGCTATCGACAGGCGTTTCTCTGTCGCTCCAATGCTGGATTGGACAGATCGCCATTGTCGTTACTTCTTACGCTTGTTGTCCAAGCATACGCTTTTGTATACCGAAATGGTGACCACAGGGGCGATTATCTATGGGAAGGGTGATTATTTAGGCTTTAATACAGAAGAGCACCCCGTCGCAGTGCAG
>Ga0105227_100195_pt1 | contig 26326 bp, 25 predicted proteins | sample Virmet3734_803_FD_89585 | JGI IMG/M metagenome (GOLD analysis project Ga0105227, IMG submission 89585) | Marine viral communities from the Southern Atlantic ocean transect to study dissolved organic matter and carbon cycling - metaG 3734_803 | ecosystem: Environmental > Aquatic > Marine > Oceanic...
ACGAGTTAAACCTGTTCTGGCGATGCTTATTGTTTTTTTGGTGCTCCTTTTTATCTTTTTTCTGGCGCTGACTAAGAACCCCCACTTCCCGGAATTTCTGGCTTTTGGTGGAACCCTGATTGGTGGGATAACGGCGTTTTATTTTAATGCCAAGAGTGGCAGTGCGTAGCAGGTTTTCCACATTTTGAGGTTGGGATTTTGTTTTAACCTTACTCATATATGAGTAGAGAGGCTTGATTTCATGGAGATTTACTCATATTTGAGTAATTTCCGGGCCCCAAGGCTTGGTAAAAACGCCGAGCGTTATCGTGTCGGAAAGGCGTAGAAGATTTCGCTCCGCGCGATAGCGCGGACAAGAATGGGGTAACCACTGAAGAGCACGAACAAAAAAGGGGCCTGACGTTTCCGTCAGGCCCCTTTTTCTTTATCTGGTAGCAAGGGGCGGACTTGAACCGCCGACCCCAGCATTATGAGAGCGAATCTAGGCTGTCAGAAGTTGTCTTAGCCTTGCATATCAGTCTCCTATATATCCTGAAATTGCAGAAATATGCACTGGGTGACTGAGTGGTTCGTGCGTAGTCATTGTGCGACTTTGTCTAGACGTTGATTTTCCTACTCGCCAGGCATTTGGTCCCAGTTTGGGGCGATTTAATGCTGGAATTACACTTTTGTAGGATATCTCTTACATGGGAATGGGCGTCTGTCGTATATACTAATGCATTGGTTCTAGTCGCAGCGGTTGGCTTGCTCGCTTTTATTCTAGTCTAGTTTAAGTTTGCTGTTCGTAAGAAAAGGGAGAAGGGATGAAGCTTTCTTATTATGGTTACTCTGTAGAAAGGCATAGTGACCAAGAGAAGTATTTGTTTGATATGCGGGGGTTTGTTGATGCGTTTTCCCGTTTTCAGAACTTTGATTTTAAGAATCGGTTTTTTCACGCAGGGGAAAATGTTAATCTTCTTAGGGTTAAGGAAAGCTTTTATTTATACTTGATTACCCGATCACAAGAGGTGATTAAGAAAATTAAGTCTTCTGATTATACGGTTTCTGAAATCAATAAAATGCTAAGTAGAGATGAAAGACTTGGATTTGCCTCTTATGTTTATTTTGGTGAAAGCTACATTGGTTTTGCGTCAACTATAATGGCTCCAAAAACAAAGTCATTTGCATTTTTTGTTAATGATGTCTTCGATGCTGTGGGCTTGTCGGATTACAGATTTGTTTTGCATCCTTTTTTTCAGGAAGCGACATATTCCGATGCTATGTCAATGCCTTTTTTGGGGCGATCCTCTATTCAGGTAAATAAAGATAATAAATTTTATGAGGATATAAGGAATTTTTTTAATGGTACTGCGGAAGAGTTTAAAGATGTCGACTCGTTCGAGGTAGTTGTTAAACCTAAAAAGAGACAAAACATCGATGCTGCTGTTAAAAAAGTTATTAGTAGCGTTGGCTCTCAAGGGATTGAGAAGTTTGTTTGTCGTGCCAAGCATGAGTTGAGCGATCATTTGATGGATATGTACTTAGTCGGAAACGGCATGATCTCTGATATGATTCCTAAGGGGTCTGATTCAGAAATTTATGATTCGATTATTGAGAAAGTTACAGTAAATGACGGGCTTGTGATTAAGCGTGAGGAGCATCAAAGTCATGAAAGCTTCAAGAAAGAGAGGCCTAAAGCTTTTTCTGGTTTTTTTGACGTTGCTTCCTGGTCCGATATGTTTCCTGATCTATGATATTATTGTAGAAAATTGGCCCTTTATGGCCTTAGGGCTATATTCGAGAACTCAGGATTTAGCAAGTATTATTTCTGGTTTCTCGTTTACAATGCTCGGTTTTTTGGCTGCAATTATTACTATTCTTTTTGCTGTGGTTTCTAGTGCATCGTTTAAAAGATACTCTAGGGTTGGGTATTTGGATGTTCTTTTCTTTTTGTATTTTTTTACGCTGTTTTGTTTGGTTTGCACGGCTTTTGTTTCTTTGATTGTTTTTTCCTCGGCTATTGGGTACTGGGGAATTCGTATCCTTATTATGCTATTTGTGAACAATGTTGTTCAGATTGCCATTATAACTTCTGTGATATGTAGTCTTGCCAAGAAAGCAAGTTCTACTGACTGAGCTTGATATTTAGAGGGGATTATGCCTAGAAAATATTTTTTACTTACTTATTCCGTTTCACCTGTTTCTGATAAGAGCAAGGATCTTGCGGATAAGGTTCGAAGAAAAATTTCTGAAATTGATGAGTGGACTAAGTTGTCAGATGTGGAGACTGCGTTTGCGGGTTCTCTATACCTCATTTCTGATACAGAAGAAAAAAGGCGAACGGAGGCAAAAAAAGATGTTACTACCGTTTTTAGATCAGTCTTGGATGAGTTGAACGCATATTCAAGTGTCCTAATCTATGTCGCGTTGCTTGTAGACGGACATTCTCCATCCATAGAGTTTTCAATTTAAATTATAGGTTGTTCCTTTTTACTGTCCTTTGTTGATTGCCGCCTGTGCACAGACTGTTCATGTCTCTTCCATGAGACCTGAAATTACACACTGTTGAACTTCGTGAGCTGCATTTAGTCATTGTATTCAGCTTTTGTTCTATTGGAAAACCACCTTTGCGCAGCGCGTTGGGTGATCTCTATCCCTTTCTTGTGGTGACAGGGGCAAGATGGGGAGAGGCGGAAAAGCTGACGTGGGCAGGGCTGCTGCCGGGCAAGGTGCTATGGTGCTATATAGGGGCGAGAGCACTAAAACCGGGAAGAGTAGGGCGGTGCCTATTGCAGATAACGTGCTTGATCAGATCAAAGCCGTGGCCAACCCGGCCCCTGGGAGACTTTTCAATCCCTGCCGTGATGCTTTCCGGTCAGCCTACAAGCGTGCCGGCTTCCAGACACCCCAGCAAATGACCCATATCCTTCGCCATACCTTCGCCAGCCATTACATGATGAACGGCGGTGATATCCTTTCCCTGCAAAGAATACTAGGCCATGGCAACATAACCATGACTATGAGATATGCGCATTTAAGTCCTGACCATTTAAACTCAGTAGTTAATTTGTGCCCAGTCTCCCGTCTTCTTTAACAACAAAAAAATGAGTCCCGGGAATGGAAAAATTTAAGAAGTTAGAAGATATATACTTGCCCGATACTAGGAGTGAGCGTTCCATTAGATTGGAAAATCGATATAAAATTCTATCAGAAGATATCGTTCTCAACGAAATGGTTCCTGATGATGTGGTCAGTCAATTTAACATTGCCCGTAATTTGTGCTTATACACTTGGTTTAGCTACTCGTTTCACCAAGTATCAGAGTTAAAAGCTTTCTCTGTACTTGAGTACTCTTTGAAAGGTCGATACAAAAAACGTGGTCTAAGAAACCTTATTAACCTCGCCCTTAAAGATGGCCTTATTAATGATCTAGGCTTTCGACACGTCGACTTTGATCCCCAAGATCCAACTGAGTATTGCAGAACACTCCCTAAATTTGTCCCTGACATGAGAAATAAACTTGCCCATGGCTCATGCAAGTTATTGCCAAACTCACTAGATATGCTGGCACTTTGTGCGGATTTTATTAATCAGGTGTATGCGGGCCCGCCCATGCAGGACTATTGGTAGTCAATATCTGGGCAACTTGTAGTCAACCATAAAAAAAGGGTTAGAGATCGCTCTCTAACCCTTTTTCGTTATCTGGTAGCAAGGGGCGGACTTGAACCGCCGACCCCAGCATTATGAGTGCTGTGCTCTAACCAGCTGAGCTACCTTGCCATTTGAGGCCGCGAATTTTCCGCGAGGGAGGGGTGGGTGTCAAGCGCTGGGTGCCTGTGTGGGCAATGTTTGATCAGTTGTTGGCAGGGGGAGGGAATTTCTGCCATAGTTGCAGGTCAAATGAAAATGATTCTTAATTGTAAGCCATTAATACTTGACCAAAACGCTCAGGATTACTACGCTTCACGTCAAATACACGCAATAAGGGTGTGGATATGCGCTTGACTACAAAAGGTCGCTACGCGGTGACGGCGATGCTGGATCTGGCATTGCATGCGGCCACGGGCCCGGTATCGCTGGCGGATATTTCCGATCGCCAGGGCATATCCATTTCCTATCTGGAGCAGTTGTTCGCCAAGTTGCGCCGTAGTGGCCTGGTGAACAGCGTGCGTGGGCCGGGCGGGGGCTATCAGCTGAGCCGGCCCAGCGAGGATATTGATGTGGCTGCAGTGATTGCGGCGGTAGATGAATCCGTGGATGCCACCCGCTGTGGTGGTCACGGGGATTGTCAGGAGGGCGACACCTGCCTGACCCATCACCTGTGGTGCGATCTTTCCGACCAGATTCAGGCGTTCCTCAGTGGCATTTCCCTGGGGGAGCTGGTGGCTCGCCAGGAAGTGAAGCAGGTGGCCCAGCGTCAGGACCGTCAGCACCAGCGCCTGCCCGTCAATAGCCTGTAAGCGATTTCTACACCCTCACCGTTATCCCGTGGCGGCGACAGGTCTTTGCCCGGCCGCCACGCTGACGGTGTGGATTCAGGTATAATTTCGTCTCCGTTGCTTCGCCAACTCCCAATCGTTACAAGCCAAGTCGCCATGAGCCAAGCTGTCTATCTCGACTATGCGGCAACGACCCCGGTAGACCCGGCGGTGGTTGATGTGATGGTCCGTCATCTCGGTCCTGAAGGGACCTTTGCCAACCCGGCCTCCCGTAGCCACCTGTATGGCTGGCTGGCGGAGGAAGCGGTGGAATCTGCCCGCCGTCAGGTGGCGGACCTGCTGCAGGCGGACCCGAGGGAGATCGTCTGGACCAGCGGTGCCACCGAGGCCAACAATCTGGCCATCAAGGGCGTGATCGAAGCCCGAGGGGGTGGCCATGTGATTACCAGTGCCACGGAACACAAGGCGGTGCTGGATGCCTGTGGCTGGCTGGAAAAGCAGGGCCACCCGGTGACCTACCTGAAACCGGCTGCGGATGGTCGTATTGATCCGCAGAGTGTGGCCGAGGCGTTCCGTGAGGACACCGTGCTGGTGAGTGTCATGCACGCCAATAACGAGACCGGGGTGATCAACGATATCGCCGCTATCGGCGCCCTGTGCCGCGAAAACGGTGTGTTGTTCCATACCGATGCGGCCCAGAGTGTGGGTAAGCTGGATCTGGATGTGCAGGCCCTGCAGGTGGATCTGTTGTCCGTGTGTGCCCACAAGATTTATGGGCCCAAAGGGATTGGTGCCCTCTATGTGCGCCGTGCGCCGGATGTGAAGGTGGCCGCCCAGATTCATGGTGGTGGCCATGAGCGGGGCATGCGCTCCGGCACCCTGGCCACCCATCAAATCGTCGGTATGGGCGAAGCGGTTGCCCTGGCAGCCCGTTTGCGGGATGAGGAAGGCCCCCGTATTGCCGGGCTGCGTGATCGTTTGTGGCAGGGCATCAGTCAGCTGGACGGGGTGAGCCTCAATGGTGAGGGGGCGCCGCGCTTGCCGGGGCACCTCAATGTGGCCTTTGCCGATGTGGATGGCGAAATGCTGCTTACCGCCATGAATCAGGCGGCGGTGTCTTCCGGTTCCGCCTGCACGTCCGCGTCCCTGGAGCCGTCCTATGTGCTCAAGGCCATGGGCGTGCCGGATGCACTGGCCCACGGCTCCATTCGCTTCTCCGTGGGGCGCTTTACCTCGGAGGCGGATATCGACCGGGTGATCGACAATGTGACCCAGGTGATCCCGCGATTGAGAAAGGTGGCGGGTTAATCCTAACCGGCGGCGGGTTTTATCCCCCGAGCGGTTTTCTGCACGGTAGTACCTCCCTGCTATGGTGAATACACACCTGAATGGGAGGGGGTTCTATGCACGGCGTCATTATTTCCAACCTGAAAAAATACGTGGAAGAAAAACTGGGCGAGGACGCCTGGGATAGTCTGCGCGACAAGGCCGGGCTGACCGGCAAGGCCTTTATTCCTATCAGCATGTACCCGGACAGCGATCTGGATGATCTGTTGGCGGCGGCGGTGGAAATCACCGGGCAAGGCCGTGATGACATTCTCAAGGATTTCGGTGCCTGGGTGATCCCGCCGTTGATGAAAATGTACCGTTCCTTTATCCCCGAGGATTGGGATGCGGTGACCTTTCTGAAAAATATCGAAGAGCGGATTCACGAGCGGGTGGTGCGCATGAAAGATGCCAGTGCCAAGCCGCCCCATATCAACGTGTCAGAAATTTCCCCGGGTTTGCTGGAGGTGGAGTATCAATCCCATCGGGATATGAGCTATCTGGCGCTGGGATGCGTGTACGGTGTGGCCGATTATTATGGCCAGAAGGCCACGCTGATGGAGGAGAAGCGGGTGGTGGGTACCCACAGGAGCTTCATCATGCGGATCTCTGCCGGGGAGCAGGTCCAGCGGGATGCGGTCTGAACGGCGCTGAAGCTAAAGGCAGCGTTAACCCATTATCCGTTGGCGCCTTGCTCGCAAGGCGAAGGGCAGGCTGTTGGCGCTGCGCCAGAGCAATCCCCTTCGCGTTGCGAGCAACGCGCCAACGGTCCTTTCTTGCCTCGTCCTGATGCGTTCCCGCCAGGGGATGAATCGCGCAAAAACCGAAAAATGTGACCGCCTATGTCACCCGGCGTCCAGTCGCCTGTTGATCCCGGCGCCAGTGGTGGCGCCGGTCGGTTGGACGGTCGTGCCGGCGGCACAGCTCTTGCTGTGTTAACGGAAGAGCCGGCTCGGGAGCAATGACATGCATGGCGTGATCGTGACCAATTTCAAGCGGTATCTGGATGAATTCATCGGCATCGAAGCCTGGAAGGAGGTGGTCTCCACCGCCGGGTTGCAGGGCAAGACCTACCTGCCGGTGGCACTGTATCCGGATGAGGAAATGGAGGCGCTGCTGCGGGCGGCGGAATCTGCCACCGGCCTGCGCCGGGATGATCTGCTCGCGGATTTCGGCGAGTGGGTGATCGGGCCGCTGATTGACATGTACCAGGCCATGATTCCTGCGGGCTGGGATGCCATGACCTTCCTGCTCAACATGCAGCAAATCCACGAGCGGATTCTGCGACTCAAGGATCCGGCGGCGACGGCGCCGAAGATCCAGGTGCACAAGCGCGGCGACGATACCCTGGAGATCCACTACCTCTCCCAGCGCAATATGGCGGCGATGATTCATGGCTCGGTGAAAGGGGTGGCCGCCTATTTCAATGAAACGGCCAGCTTGCTCGGCTCTGAGGCGGGAGAGGGCGGCGAACAGTGGTTTGTGTTCCACATTCAGCCAAACAAGACCCAGGCCCGGGAAGCGGTATAGCGTTTGGCTCGCAGGGGCCCGTAGCGGGTCAGGCTGTCAGGGACTGGGCCTGTTGTTTGATCTTGCCGACCATGGCACGCAGGCCGTTCCCGCGGGTGGGGCTCAGGTGGTTGAGCAGATCAATGCGGTCGAAGAAGGCGTCCATGTCGTAATCGTGAATCGCCTGGGGGGATTGGCGGTTCAGGGCGGACAGCACGATGGCAGCCAGGCCCTTGACGATCAGGGCGTCGGAATCCACCGCCAGATAAAGGGTGTCCGCGTCGCTGTCGTAATCGGTTTCCAGCCACACCTGGCTCTGGCAGCCGCGCACGAATCGGTCTTCGGTTTTCAGTTCATCAGGCAGTTCGGGCAGCTGCTTGCCCAGGTCGATGATGTAGCGATAGCGCTCTTCCCAGTCATCCAGGAATTCCAGGTCTTCACTGATGTCCTCGGCGGTAATGTCTTTGCCCAGGGTGATGCTGTGGATATCGAACACGTCGCTTGCACTCCAGAGATAGCTGCAAGCTACAAGCCCCAAGTCTCAAGCTAAACCCGGGGTTCCCCCTTGTAGCTTGAAGCTTGTGGCTTGCAGCTTTTAAAACATTCCCAGCTCGAGCTGAGCCTCTTCACTCATCATATCGCGGCTCCAGGGCGGGTCGAACACCAGGGCCACTTCCACCTTGTCCACGTTGGGCACCTTGCTCAGCCGGTCTTCCACATCGCCTACCAGTACCGGACCCATGCCGCAGTTGGGGGCGGTCAGTGTCATGCGCACCTGCACCACGTTCTGGTCATCGCGCCGGATCACATCACAGCCATAGACCAGGCCCAGCTCCTTGATGCTGACCGGGATTTCCGGGTCGAAGATGGTCTGCAGGGTGCTGTCCAAGTCGTCCTGGCGCACGCTGCCGTCCTCGTTGGCGGGGGCGAAGTCCAGCTTCAGGGGCTCCTGGCCGATGGCGTCCGCGTCGGTGCCGTCGATGCGCGCCATATTGCCATTGATGGTCACCGTGTAGGTGCCACCCAGGGCCTGGCGCAGATTCACGAAGCTGTTCTTGGGGATGGTGATGCGGGTGCCGTCCGGCACCTTGCGGGCCGGCACGTCACGCTGAACGACGACGGTTCTCTGTTCTTGCGCCAATTCAGACCTCGTCCACGGTGAAGCTTTCGCCACAACCGCATTCGCCGGTGGCATTGGGGTTGCGGAACTTGAACAGGCTGTTGACGCCCTCGGTGACGTAATCAATGACCAGGCCATTGAGCATGGGCAGCCATTTCTCCGGCACGTAAAGGTTCACGCCGTCGATCTCGAACAGCTTGTCGCCGTCTGTGGGTTCTTCCACAAAGTCCAGGGTGTACATGAACCCGGAGCAGCCGGATTCGTCCAGATCCAGACGGATGCCGCTGGCACTGGCGCGCTGGATTTCCCGCAGGGCCTGTTTGTTGGCTGCCTCGGTCAGGTGAAGGGTGACCTGGCCAGGTTGGAATGTCTGAACTGTCATGAAATTACCTACCTTGCATTAGCGCATGGTTCGTAGGAGCGTCGCTGGCGGCGCGATGATTTGCGATCTGCGCTGACATATCGCGCCGCCAGCGACGCTCCTACGGAAAGGTTTTCCGTGTTGCGTGCCGCCTGTTGCGTCTGGCGTTATCAGAGAAAGGTCTTCACCTTCTCCAGCGCCTCGAACAGGCGATCCACCTCGTCAAGGGTATTATAAATCGAGAATGACGCCCTGACTGTGCCAGGAATGCCGAGCGTGTCCATCAGCGGCATGGTGCAGTGATGGCCGGTGCGTACCGCCACCCCCTGTTTGTCCAGCAGCATGCCCACGTCCGCCGGGTGAGCGCCTTCCAGCAGGAAGGACAGCACACTGACCTTATTGGCGGCGGTACCGATGATTTTCAAGCCGTCGAAAGCCTCTGCCTGTTTGGTGGCGTGAACCAAAAGGGCGTCTTCATGGGCTTGCAGTGCCTCCCGGTCCTGCTGATTGAACCAGTCGATGGCGGCGGCCAGGCCGATAGCCCCGGCAATATTGGGGGTGCCGGCTTCGAATTTGTAGGGCAGCTGATTCCAGGTGCTCTTTTCGAAACTCACCGTTTCGATCATTTCTCCACCGGTCTGATAGGGCGGCATGGCTTCCAGCAATTCGCGGCGGCCGTACAGCACACCGATGCCGGTGGGCCCGAACAGCTTGTGGCCGGAGAAGGCGTAGAAATCCACGTCCAGGGCCTGCACATCCACTGGAAAGTGGCTGACTGCCTGGGCGCCGTCGATCACGGTAATCGCACCGGCCTCACGGGCCTTGGCGACCATGTCCTGCACCGGATTCAGGGTGCCCAGGGCATTGCTGGCATGGCCGATGGCCAGGATTCGGGTGCGCTCGCTGAGCAGCTGGTCAAAAGCCTCCATGTCCAGGCTGCAATCCTCGCGCAGCGGGATCACTTTCAAGGTGGCGCCGGTGGCCAGGCAGGCCTGTTGCCAGGGCACGATATTGGCGTGGTGTTCGCTGGTGCTGATCAGCACCTCGTCGCCGGGCTGCAGGCGCTCACGGCCGATGCAATGGGCGACGATGTTGATGGACTCGGTGGTGCCCTTGGTCCACAGGATCTCTTCGCGGCTGGCGTTCAGGAAGCGGGCCACGGTTTCCCGGGCACCCTCGAACTGGCCGGTGGCCAGATCACTGAGATGGTGGGCGCCCCGGTGCACATTGGAGTTCACCGTGCGGTAGTACTGCTCCAGCACATTCAGCACCGCGGCCGGTTTCTGGGTGGTGGCACCGTTATCCAGATACACCAGCGGCTTGCCGTTAACCTGTTGATCCAGGATCGGGAACTGCGCGCGAAGGGCTGCCACATCAAACGTCATTACGCGGCGTCTCCGGCCGGGTTGGCATGGGTCAGTTCTGCTTCCAGCCAGGGCTGGGCCCACTCGGTCACGGCCCCATGGGGCAGGGCCATCAGCAATTCGTTAACGAACCCCAGGCTCAGCATGCGTTTGGCTTCGGCAGCGGGGATGCCGCGGGATTGCAGGTAGAACTGCTGACCGGCATCCAGCTGGCCGACGGTGGTGCCGTGGGCACACTTCACGTCGTCATTGTAGATTTCCAGCTCCGGCTTGGTGTTGATCTCGGCACCTGGGTTGAGCAGCAGGTTCTTGTTGGACAGCTCAGCATTGGTGCCGCTGGCGCCCGGGTGAATGTGGATGCGGCCATTGAAGACCGCCTTGCCGCTTTCACCGGCCAGGCCCTTGAAGTTTTGATCGGACTGGCAATTGGGCACCGCGTGCTCCACGCACAGCTGGTTGTCCACGTGGCTCTTGTCGCGCACCACGAAGATGCCTTTCATATTCAGTTCGGCGCCGCTCTTGCTGACCAGGGCGCGCACGTCGTTGCGGCGCAGGCGGTTGCCGGTCATCAGCTGGTAGCTGTCCACCTGGCTGACGCCCTGCTGATCAATGATCAGGGTGCCGATGTGCAGGGTACTGGCCTGCTCACCCTGCAAGCGGTAGTGAGTGAGCTGGGCGTTGTCGGCGGTGATCAGGGCAGTGACCGCATTGGTCAGGGCCTGGCCTTCCGCGTGGTAATGCTCAATGACGGTAGCTTCGGCGCCGCTGTTGAGTTTGACGATCACGCGGGGATTGCAGTGTGCCGGCGCGTCACTGGCACTCTGGATCTGCACGTGGATCGGCTGCTCGATACGGGTATTGGCGGCCACTTCCAGTACCACCGGCTGGCCGCAGACGGCGCCGTTATAAGTGGCAAAGGGGGTCTGCAGGCCGTTTACCGCGGGTGCGTCATGATGGAGATTGACGCCGGCGGGCAGGGTGCTGCCCTGCAGCTGGCCATTGTTGATGGTGACCACAAACTCGCTCAGTGCCGGCAGGGGCTGGCGGATCTCGCCGTTGGCAACCGCGTTCAGGTGGCCATCGGCCAAGGCCTGCAACGAGGTGTACTTCCAGCGTTCGGTCTTGCGTTCCGGGAAGCGGGCAGCCTCCAGGTCGGTCAGCGCATCGCCGTCACTGCCGTGGCGGCGGGCGTTGGCCAGGGCCTGGGTTTTCAGGTCAATGGCGAGGTCGCTTGCAGAGAGACTCATGCGGACTCCTCTTCTCCTGTGAGCCAGCCGTAGCCTTTCTTCTCCAGCTCCAGGGCCAGTTCCTTGCCGCCAGACTTGATGATCTGGCCGTTGGACAGCACGTGCACAAAGTCCGGCACGATGTAGTCCAGCAGACGCTGATAGTGGGTGACCAGAACGATGCCGCGCTCCGGGCTGCGCAGGGAGTTAACGCCCTTGGCTACGGTCTGCAGGGCGTCGATGTCCAGGCCGGAGTCGGTTTCGTCGAGCAGCGCCAGTTTCGGCTCCATCAGCAGCATCTGCATGATTTCGTTGCGCTTTTTCTCACCACCGGAGAAGCCTTCGTTGACGCCACGCTTGAGGAAGCTGGCGTCCAGATTCACCTGTTTGCAAGCCGCACGGGCCTGGCGGAGCAGGGTGACCGAGTCCCACTCTTCCTTGCCCTGGGCACCGCGCACGGATTCCAGTGCCGCCTTGAGGAATTCCATGTTGGAGACGCCGGGGATTTCCACCGGGTACTGGAAGGCCAGGAACAGGCCCGCCTGGGCGCGCTCTTCCGGTTCCAGGTCCGCCAGGCTCTTGCCTTCAAACAGTGCTTCACCACCGGTGATTTCGTAGTTGTCACGGCCGGCCAGCACATTGGCCAGGGTGGATTTGCCGGAGCCATTGGGGCCCATGATGGCGTGGACTTCACCCGGGTTCACGGTCAGGTTGAGGCCCTTGAGAATCGGCTTGTCCGCTACGGTGGCGTGCAGATCACGAATTTCCAGCATGTTTTGATGCGCCTTTCGGTTGGGCTGGGTTCCAGCCCCGGTTAATCAGGGTGTTGTAGGAGCCATGCGTGCATGGCGAAGGGGTTGCGATGGTTCGCCATGCGAGCATGGCTCCTACAGTGTCATTGTCAGGGAAGGGGCTTAGCCCACGGCCCCTTCCAGGCTCACTTCCAGCAACTTGCCCGCTTCCACGGCGAACTCCATGGGCAGTTCCTTGAACACCTCTTTACAGAAGCCGTTCACGATCATGGAGACCGCTTTTTCCGGGTCGATACCGCGCTGGCGGCACAGGAACATCTGGTCGTCACTCACCTTGGAGGTGGTGGCCTCGTGCTCAATGGTGGCCGAGGGGTTTTTCGACTCGATGTACGGGAAGGTGTGCGCGCCGCAGGTGTCGCCCAGCAACAGGGAGTCGCACTGGGTGAAGTTGCGGGCGTTTTCCGCCCGGGGGCTGATCCGCACCAGGCCGCGGTAGCTGTTGCTGCTGCGACCGGCGGAGATGCCCTTGGAAATAATGGTGCTCTTGGTGTTCTTGCCCAGATGGATCATCTTGGTGCCGGTGTCCGCCTGCTGCATGTGGCGGGTCAGGGCCACGGAGTAGAATTCACCGATGCTGTTATCGCCACGCAGGATCACGGAGGGGTACTTCCAGGTGATGGCGGAGCCGGTCTCTACCTGGGTCCAGCTGATCTTGCTGTTTTCGTGGGCCACGCCGCGCTTGGTGACGAAGTTGTAGATGCCACCCTTGCCGTTTTCGTCGCCCGGGTACCAGTTCTGCACCGTGGAGTACTTGATCTCCGCGCCGGGCAGGGCCACCAGCTCCACCACGGCCGCGTGCAGCTGGTTTTCGTCCCGCTGGGGCGCGGTGCAGCCTTCCAGGTAGCTTACATAGCTGCCTTCGTCGGCGATGATCAGGGTGCGCTCGAACTGGCCGGTGTTGGCCTCGTTGATACGGAAGTAGGTGGACAGCTCCATGGGGCAACGCACGCCCTTGGGGATGTAAACGAAGGAGCCATCGGAAAACACGGCGCTGTTCAGGGCGGCATAGAAGTTATCGCCCTGGGGCACCACGGAACCCAGGTATTTCTGGATCAGTTCCGGATGGTTCTGGATTGCCTCGGAAATGGAGCAGAAGATCACGCCCGCTTCCCACAGCTTCTCTTTGAAGGTGGTGAATACGGAGGAGGAGTCGAACACCACATCCACGGCAACGCCGGCGAGCATTTCCTGCTCGTGCAGGGGAATGCCCAGTTTTTCATAGGTGGCCAGCAATTCCGGGTCCACCTCGTCCAGACTCTTCGGGGCGTCATCCAGGCTCTTGGGCTTGGAATAGTAGGACACCTTGTTGAAGTCGATAGGGTCGTGGTGCAGATGGGCCCAGCCCGGGGAGGGCATTTCCTGCCACTTGCGGTAGCTGTCCAGGCGCCATTCGAGCATCCATTCCGGCTCTTCCTTCTTGGCGGACAGGAAACGGATGACTTCCTCGCTCAGCCCCGGGGGCAGGGTTTCGGTGTCCACCGTGGTGGTGAAACCGGCCTCGTAGTTGGAGCGGATCAGTTTGTCCAGTTCAGCTTGGCTCATAGGTCAGGGCCTGATGTTGAATACCAGAGTAATTTAGTCAGGTATTATACGCCATTCGTGAGCGCTGTCGACCACTGGCCGGGGAGAAACGGGCTTTCGGCCGGCTCCCGGTGGTGGCAGGGCGGCAGGCCCGTGGCGGGGGCGGCAACGGTATCATAATTCACCCTGCTTGCGTATAATCCGCCGGTTCCAAAGGGGTGGCAGTGGTCTTTGCGTCCGCAAGGTGCCGGATTGCCCCTTCTCTGCCTGGGGGAGCTTGTTTTGGGTTCCCGGGGACCATTTAACGTAAATTCTGGAGTGAACTGACTGATGGCTGTTGAGCGCACCCTCTCTATCATCAAGCCTGATGCCGTGGCCAAGAACGTAATTGGCGACATCGTATCCCGTTTCGAGAAGGCTGATCTGAAAGTGGTTGCCATGAAAATGGTACACCTGAGCGACGAACAGGCCGGTGGTTTCTACGCCGAGCACAAGGAACGCCCCTTCTTCAAGGATCTGGTGTCCTTCATGACCAGCGGTCCGGTGATCGTGCAGGTTCTGGAAGGCGAAGACGCCGTGACCAAGAACCGTGACCTGATGGGTGCTACCAACCCCAAGGATGCGGAAGCCGGAACCATCCGTGCCGATTTCGCTCAGACCATTGACGAGAACGCGGTACACGGCTCTGACTCCACCGAGTCTGCTGCCCGTGAAGTGGCTTACTTCTTCGCTGACGAAGAACTCTGCCCGCGCACCCGCTAAGATAGCGAGTGAGCACCTCCAGCCACGGCCTCTGGCCGTGGTTGGCGTTTAAAGGAAACCCGGTTTCCTACTGGAGAATGCAATGACAACCCAACAGAAGGTCAATCTGCTCGGTCTTTCCCGTCCGCAAATGGAAGAATTCTTCCTGGCGATGGGCGAGAAGAAGTTTCGTGCCCAGCAGGTACTCAAATGGATCCACCACCATCAGGCGGATTCCTTCGAGCAAATGACCGATGTGGGCAAGGCATTGCGCCAGAAACTGTCCGAGGTGGCGGAAATCCGTGGCCCGGAGGTCGCCCATGAGAGCATCAGCCGCGATGGCACCCGCAAATGGGTGTTCGAACTGAGCGGTGGTGGTTCTGTGGAGACCGTTTTTATTCCTGATGGTCGCCGTGGCACCTTGTGTGTGTCGTCCCAGGTGGGCTGTGCCGTGGACTGCAGCTTCTGCTCCACGGGCAAGCAGGGTTTCCAGCGCGATATGACCAGCGCCGAGATCATCGGCCAGGTATGGCAGGCCAGCCGTGCCTTCGGTCCCCGTCGCAATCTCGGCGAACACCCCATCACCAATGTGGTGATGATGGGCATGGGCGAGCCCATGCTCAATTATGACAATGTGCTTACCGCCATGCGCATCATGAAAGATGACCTGGGTTACGGTATCGGCAAGAAGCGCATTACCCTGTCCACCTCCGGCCATATTCCGAGGATGGACCAGCTCAGCCAGGATCTGGATGTGTCGCTGGCCGTCAGCCTGCATGCACCCAATGACGAGCTGCGCAACGAATTGGTGCCGCTGAATCGCAAGTACCCGCTGAAAGAATTGATGGCGGCCTGCAAGCGTTACAGCGACAACATCACCCATCGTCACAACACCATTACCATGGAATATGTGATGCTGCGTGATGTGAATGACAAACCGGAACACGCCCGTCAGCTGGTCAAGCTGCTTAACGGTATTCCGGTGAAGGTCAACCTGATCCCGTTCAATCCTTTTCCCCATGCCGGTTACGAACGGTCACGGAAAAGCGATATTCTGGAATTTCATAAGTACCTGAATGACAATGGATTGCTGACCACCGTAAGGACAACGCGCGGTGACGATATCGATGCCGCCTGTGGTCAGCTGGTGGGGCAGGTGCAAGATCGGACCCGGCGCAGTGAGCGCTGGAAGCAATCCATTTTTCATCGCTCCGAACAAACCGATAACAACACAGCGCAAGCGCAATGAGACGTTTTTTTCGGGTTTTTCCAGGTCTGCTGATCGCAGGCCTGTTGGCCACCGGGTGTGTCACGGTGGAATCGGGGCAACGGGAAGTCAATCTGGATGATGCGGTGAGCAGCCGCGTGGCGGCCGGGCTGCAGTACCTGCAGCAAGGCGATCCTGCCGAGGCCCGTCGTCATTTCTCCCGGGCTCTTGAGCATAAAGATGACAGCGCCGTGGCGCACAATGCCATGGCTCTGCTCTACAAATACGAGAATGACCCGGAGCGGGAAGAATTCCACTACAAAAAAGCTTTGCGGGCAGATCGTGATTACGCGCCGGCGCTGAACAACTACGGCACCATGCTGTACAGCCGGGGCGCTTATCAGGAAGCGCTGGAAAAGTTCAAGCGTGCCGCGAACGACCCGTCCTACCAGGGCCGCGGCAGTGCCTGGTCGAATATAGGCCGCTGTTACCGTCAGCTCGGTAATGACGAGGCGGCACAAAAGGCGTTTGTGAAAGCCATCCGTCTCGACCCCCGGGCCGTGATGCCGAATCTGGAACTGGCGGAGCTGTATTTCCGGCAGGACCGTATGCGTCTGGGTTGGGATTATTACCAGCAGTATCTGCAGCGCAGTGGCCGCCAGAGTGCCCGGTCATTATGGCTGGGCATTCGCCTTGCCAGCGATCTGGGGTACGCGGATCAGCAGTCCAGCTATGAGCTGGCACTGGAAAATATCTATCGTCGCTCAGCGGAATACCGCGAGTGGCAGAATTGGAAAGCCTCTCAGGAGAGCGGGAAATGAGCGATAACATGGTCGTGCTACCGGGTGAACGTTGTCGCAAAGCCCGTGAGGCACTGGGCTGGACCCCTGCCGAAGCGGCAAAGCGCATGCACCTTTCCCAGAGTTACCTGGTGGCTCTGGAGGCCGATGATTACGAGCGTCTGCCCGAAGCAACCTTCGTTAAAGGGTATCTGAAAAATTACGCCAAGCTGTTGGGACTGCCGGCGGATGAAATCGCCAATACCTTCCAGCAGATGGTGAACGATGATGCCTTCGACAAGCCGCTGGATCTGCCCAAGATGGCCCCGCCGCCGTCCGTGTGGCGCAAGCCGTTGCTGGCGGTGGTGGCGCTGCTGGTCGTGGTGGCGTTGCTGATCTGGCTGTGGCCGGAAGAGGAAGCGCTGGCGCCATTGTCCAACTCTGGCATGAATACACCGGAAGAGCGTGCGTCTGTTCCGGCCGATGAAGAGGTCGGCGGCGAAACTGGCCCTTTTTCCAGTGAGCAGGAGCCGGCCCCGGAGCAGGGCGCCGGTGACCCGCTCGCCCCCCAATCCCTTGACGATACCGCCAACGACGACCAGCCTGAAGAGACCGGGGCTGCGGTAGACGGCGAAGGCGTAGAGAGTGCAGACAGTGCGGACCGAGTCGAAAGCAGCGACGAACCGGCCCCGAGCATGCTGGCCGAAAACGGCCTGGACCGCCTGTTGATGGCTTTCTCCGGCAACTGCTGGATCAGCGTCAAGGACGCCACCGGCCGCACCCTTCGCCAGGGTGAGCAGCAGGGCGGCACCTCTTTGCAGCTGGATGGCAAAGGGCCGTTCAGCCTGACCCTGGGTGATGCCGGTGCCGTTGATGAATTGATCCTCAACGGTGAGGTTGTCACCTTACCGACGAATTCCCCCGGTACAGTTGTGCGAGTCTCCATTCCCTGATTCGCGAGGGCAGAAACACCATGGAACCGGAAGTCAAAATCCAGCGCCGCAAGACCCGTCAGATCTTTGTTGGCAATGTCCCGGTGGGCGGCGATGCCCCCATCTCCGTGCAAAGCATGACCAACACCGAAACCTGCGATGTGGACGCCACGGTTGGCCAGATCCGCCGCTTGCAGGATGCCGGTGTGGATATCGTGCGGGTATCGGTGCCCAGCATGGAGGCTGCCGAGGCGTTCGGAAAGATTCGCCAGCAGGTGGATGTGCCGCTGGTGGCGGATATTCACTACGACTACAAGATTGCTCTGGCCGTGGCAGAACGGGGCGTGGATTGCCTGCGTATCAATCCGGGCAACATCGGGCGCGAGGACCGCATCAAGGCAGTGATTCAGTGCGCCAAGGACAAGGGATTGCCGATCCGTATCGGCGTCAACGCCGGCTCCCTGGAAAAGGAATTGCAACGTAAATACGGCGAGCCCACGTCCGATGCCCTGGTGGAATCCGCCATGCGCCATGCGGACATTCTCGACCGCTATGATTTTCAGGACTTCAAGGTCAGTGTGAAGGCCTCCAATGTCTTCATGACCCTGCAGGCCTACCGCAAGTTGTCTGCCCAGCTGGAGCAGCCTCTGCACCTGGGTGTCACCGAAGCGGGGACCTTCCGTTCCGGCACGGTGAAATCCGCCGTGGCGCTGGGCGCACTGCTCATGGAAGGCATCGGCGATACCATCCGCATTTCCCTGGCCGCCGACCCGGTGGAAGAAGTGCGGGTCGGTTTTGATATTCTGAAAAGTCTGAACCTGCGCAAGAAAGGCGTGAATATCATCGCCTGCCCCAGCTGTTCCCGGCAGAACTTCGACGTGATCAAGACCGTCAACGAGCTGGAAGCCCGCCTGGAAGACATCAATGAATCCGTGGATCTGGCCGTCATTGGCTGCCTGGTGAATGGTCCCGGCGAAGCCCGGGAAGCGGATGTGGGCCTCACCGGCGGCACGCCCAACAACCTGTCCTATGAAGACGGCAAGAAAAGCCACCATGTGACCGCGGAGAATCTGGTCGATGAACTGGAGCGCATGGTGCGGGCCAAGGTGAAGAAACAGCGCGAAGACGAAGCCAAAGGCATTATTGCCAGAAGCGAATAACAAGCCGGACGTCGCGAGTCGGACGTCCGACTTTTTTACCAAGGACATTCAGTGAGCAAGAAGATTACCTCCATCCGCGGGATGAACGACATCCTGCCGGAACAGACCGGTCTTTGGCAGTGGCTGGAAGACCGGGTGCGCGGCGTGCTGGCCAGCTACGGCTATCAGGAAATCCGCATGCCGGTGGTCGAGCAGACCGACCTGTTCAAGCGCAGCATCGGTGAAGTCACCGATATCGTCGAAAAAGAGATGTACACCTTCGAGGACCGCAACGGCGACAGCCTGACCCTGCGCCCGGAAGGAACCGCCAGCTGCGTGCGTGCCTGCGAGCAGCATGGTCTGTTGTATAACCAGACCCAGCGCCTCTGGTATACCGGCCCCATGTTCCGCCACGAGCGCCCCCAGGCTGGCCGCTACCGCCAGTTTCACCAGATCGGTGTGGAAGTGTTCGGCATTAGCGGCCCGGATATCGACGCGGAAGTGATCCTGCTCACCGCCCGACTCTGGAAAGCCCTAGGTCTGGCGGATAAGGTCACCCTGGAGCTCAATTCCCTGGGCGACAGTGAGGACCGTGCCCGCTATCGCGATGCCCTGGTGGAGTACCTGAAAACCCATTTCGACCGTCTGGATGAAGACTCCCAGAAGCGTCTGGAGCGCAGCCCCCTACGCGTACTGGACAGCAAGGACCCGGGTACCCGCGAAGTGCTCCAGGATGCGCCGCAGCTGGCGGAATACCTCAATGCCGATGCCCGCGAGCACTTTGACGGCCTGAAAGCCTTGCTGGATGCCAACGGCATTGCTTATAAAGTGAACCCCTATCTGGTGCGCGGTCTGGATTATTACGGCAAGACCGTGTTCGAGTGGACCACCGATGCGCTGGGCGCCCAGGGCACTGTGTGTGCCGGTGGCCGTTACGATGGTCTGGTGGAACAACTGGGCGGCAAACCCACCCCCGGTGTAGGCTTTGCCATGGGCGTGGAACGGCTGATTCTGTTGATTGAGCAGGAAAAGCCGGAACTGTCTGCCCCTGTGGACGTCTATGTGATGGCCATGGGCGATGTGCTGGCACCGACCATGGCCCTGGCTGAACAGTTGCGCGATGCCTTGCCCGGTCGCGGCATCCAGCTGCATTGCGGCGGTGGAAGCTTCAAGAGCCAGATGAAAAAGGCGGACCGCAGCGGTGCCGCCGTCGCCCTGATCATGGGTGAAGATGAATTGGCCAGCGGTGTGGTCACGGTGAAGCCGTTACGTGGGCAGGCCGAACAGAAACAGGTCGCCCAGGGCGATGTCACCAACGCGCTGATATCATTTCTGGAATAAAACGATTTGCGGCAGGCGGCAAACGTCATGACGCGATCACACAGGAACAGCGACGGCGCTGATCGTGTCGCCGTGTAAAACGTGTTCCTCGCCGGCGTGAATGGCAATGCCGGGTACACGCAATACCCAAGCGTCGGGAAGAATGCTTCCCGGCAATAAAAACGAAAGGAGAGCAGGGTGGTCGATTACATCCGCGACGAAGAAGAGCAGGTTGAACGCATCAAGGCCTGGTGGCAGGAAAACGGGACTGCGGCAGTCATCACCGTGGTGCTGGCGGTGGCGGCACTGATCGGCTGGCGCCAGTGGCAGGGCCACCAGGGTGAGCAGGCGGCCGAGGCTTCCACCGAATACCAGGTCATGCTGGAAGCCCTGTCTGCCAATCCCATGGACAAGGCGGTGATCAATGACAAGGCAGACCTGCTGATTGAGGATTTCGGCAGCAGTGCTTATGCGGATTATGCGCGTCTTGCCAAGGCTAGCCTGGCCGTACAGGACGGCGATTACGACACGGCGGTGAGTTTGCTCCAGCCAGTGGCGGATGACGGTGCCACCGATGCGCTGAGTTACACCGCCAGCCTGCGTCTGGCGCGGGTGTTTCTGCAACAGCAGGCCTGGGACAAGGCCGATGCCCAGCTTTCCGGGCGTTTCCCGGACGCCTTCAATGGCATGGCGCTGGAGCTGAGAGGGGATCTGGCCAAGGCTCAGGGCGAGGCAGAGCAGGCCCGTGATCTGTATGCGCAGGCCCTGGATGTCCTGCAGGACGGTGGTGAAAAAGACCGTGTGCAGATGAAACTGGACGACTTGAAAAGCGCTTCCTGATGAAATTTCTCTTCCCCATCGTGCTGGCCGGCCTGGTGCTGGCCGGCTGTAGCTCCAACCCCAATGCCATTGAACCCAATGACCTGCCGGACTTTGAGGCCACTTACAAGGTCAAGCGGCTCTGGAAAGAAGGTGTGGGTGACGGGGTGGAAGACAGCCAGCTGTCCCTGCGCCCGGCGGTGACCGAACAGCAGGTCTTTGCCGGCGATGTGTTCGGCAACGTCTATGCGGTCAGCCGTGACGAGGGCAAGCGCCAGTGGCGGGTGAAGACCGAAGACCGCATTGCCGGTGGTTTTTATGCCGGTTACGGCATGGTGCTCTACGGTACCCGTGAAGGCATGGCGGTGGCCCTGTCCATGGAAACCGGTGAGACCCTCTGGCGCACCCGGTTATCCGGTGAGGCCCTGGCCATCCCGACCAGCGATGGCAGCATTGCGGTTTTCCAGACCCAGGACGGCCATGTAAATGGCCTGGATGCCGAGACCGGGGAACAGATCTGGGACTATGAAACTCCTGTGCCGACCCTGACATTGCGTGGGCTGGCGCAGCCTACCCTGGACAACGGCAAAGTCTATGCCGGCTTCGCCAATGCCAAGCTGGCGGCGCTGGATCTGGAAAATGGCGTTCCCCTCTGGGAACAGCGTATTGCCGAGCCCACCGGGCGTTCCGAACTGGATCGTCTGGTGGATGTGGACGGTAACCTGATCGTGGAAGGCGGCGGTGTGTTCGCGGTGACCTTCCAGGGCAAGGTCGCCGTGGTCGACCAGGAAAACGGTCGTCCGTACTGGGACAAGGAAATGTCCAGCGCCCAGACCATCAGCACCCGCAATGGCAGCCTGTTCGTGGCAGACGACAAGGGCGTGGTGCGCGCAGTGGATATGCGCAGTGGCAGCGTTCTGTGGAAGCAGGACAAGCTCTATGGTCGCCGTCTTACCGGGACCTCCGTGCAAGGCAACCACCTGGCGGTTGGCGATTTCGAGGGCTACCTGCACTGGCTGGATGTGGATGACGGCAGCCTCGTCGCCCGCAAACGCCATGATCGTGATGGCTTTGCCGGCACCGCGGTCAGCTACGACGGTGTGCTCTACGTGCTCAGCTATGATGGCAAACTGGCCGCGTACCAACTGAAAGAACGTTAATCTTTACAGAGGGAGCGGTGCAGTGGCCGCTCCCTCTGTGCCTTCCCCTGTTTCCTGATTTTCTTCTCTCCGCCTCTATCACCGAATTGCGTTACCATAGCGCCCAGACATCCTTGCAGAGACATCTATGAAACCGGTCATCGCCCTGGTGGGGCGGCCCAATGTGGGCAAATCCACCCTGTTCAACCGACTCACCCGAACCCGTGACGCCCTGGTAGCGGATTACCCGGGCCTGACCCGTGACCGCAAGTACGGTGACGGCAGACTGGGGGACTACCTGTACACCGTGGTGGACACCGGCGGTATCGGCGAGAACGATGATGGCATTGATGCGCCCATGACAGAGCAGTCATTGATGGCGGTGGGGGAGGCGGACCTGGTGTTGTTCCTGGTGGATGGCCGGGCCGGTCTGACCGCCGCCGATGAGCAGATCGCCATGGAGCTGCGCAAGCTGCCCAAGCCCACCTATCTGGTGGTGAACAAGACCGATGGCATCGACCCGGATACGGCCATGGCCGATTTCTATACCCTCGGCCTCAATGAGGTGTTGCCCATCGCAGCTGCCCATGGCCGGGGTGTGCGCAGCATGATCGAAACCGTGCTGGCGGCCTTTCCGGACCTGGAGCCCTATTACGATGAACAGGGCGAACCGGTGGATACCAACGACGGCAGCATTCGTGTGGCCGTGCTGGGCCGGCCCAATGTGGGCAAGTCCACCCTGATCAACCGCATGCTGGGGGAGGAGCGTGTGGTGGTCTTCGATCACGCCGGCACCACCCGGGATTCCATCGAGATCCCCTTCGAGCGCATGGACAAGGCCTATACCCTGATCGATACCGCCGGGGTAAGGCGCCGTGGCAAGGTCGCCGAAATGGTGGAAAAATTCTCCGTGATCAAGGCCCTGCAGGCGGTGGACGCGGCCCAGGTGGTGGTGCTGGTGATCGATGCCCGTGAAGGCATCACCGACCAGGATCTGCACCTGCTGGGTTATGTGCTCGATAGTGGCCGTGCCCTGATGATCGCCGTGAACAAATGGGATGGTCTGGATGCGGACCACAAGGAACGGGTGCGCGTGGAACTGGGACGGCGCCTGGAATTCGCCCCCTGGGTAAAGATCAAGTTTATCTCCGCACTGCACGGCACCGGGGTGGGCGATCTGTGGGGCATGATCGAAAAAGCCTGGGATTCCGCCTTTATCAAGGTGGGTACCAACGAGATGACGCGGATCATGGAAAGCATTACCGCCGGCCATCCGCCGCCGCGTAATGGCCGCTTCCGTGCCAAGCTTCGTTATGCGCATCTGGGCGGCAACAATCCGCCCACCATCATCCTGCACGGCAACCGTACCGAATCGTTGCCAATCAGCTACAAGCGTTTTCTGGAAAACCGTTTCCGGGAAGCCTTGAAACTGGACGGCACGCCCATCCGGCTGGAATTCAAATCCGGTTCCAATCCTTTTGAAGGGCGCAAGAACGTACTGACGGATCGCCAGGTGCACAAACGCAAGCGCATGATCAAGCGCTTCAAGAAGTAACCCCGCAGCACGGGGGAGGGGGTCGCATCAAACGTCGGGGATCGTGGGGCAAACATTGGGGGCAAGGTTTGCTGGTGGTGGCCTGTGGGCAGAGCGTGCAGGCGATGGAGCCCATGATGCCACTGGCGGATGCCCCGGCCATGGTGCTGACCCCCGCCCGTCTCAGCCAGCCCCAGTCCGAGGCGCCTGCCAGCGTCACCGTCATTGACCGTAATCTGATCGAAGCCAGCGGCGCCCGTGAGCTTTATGAAGTGCTGCGGCTGGTGCCGGGCATGTCAGCGGTCAAAGTGGATGGCAACGTGCCCACGGTGGCCTACCACGGCACCCAGGCCCGGGACTCACGCCGCATGCTGGTGCTGCTGGATGGCCGTAGCCAGTATCAGCCCGGCCTGGCACGGGTGAACTGGAATGACATGCCGGCGGACATCCGTGATGTGGAGCGCATCGAAGTCACCCGTGGGCCCGCCGCCGCCGCCTATGGTGCCAACGCCTTTACCGCGGTCATCAACATCATTACCCGCGACCCCCGTGATATCAGCAAACACACCCTGGCCATACAGGGCGGCAATAACGGCATTCGTGATGGCTATGCCTCCGCCGCCGGCCGCACGGACAGCGGTGCCTGGCGGGCGTCCCTGTCCCGGCGCGCGGATGAGGGTTACGACGAACCCTTTGAAGGCCGCGAGCTCAACGACGCCAAGCGGATTGAAACGCTCAATGGGGAATGGGTTCATGAACTGGATGGCCAGAATACCCTGATCCTGCAGGCCGGCGGCAGCCAGATCCGGCTGGAGCGCCAGCAGGAAGCGGGGGTGCAGGATCTCGGCAACTACCAGCAGGACCCGGTGCAACAGGGTCAGCGCACCTTTGCCTCCGTGCAGTGGCAACACACCTTCAATCAGTCCCACAAGTTGCAAGTGACCAGCTATGGCCAGTACACCCGGGATGTGACCGATTTTTCCGTGTGCTACCGGGATCCGCTCACCGGCCAGTTCGGGCCGGGCGGGGGCGTGCTGTTTTCCCGGGAGCTGCGCGAGCTGTATCTGGAAAATGATCGGGATGTGGGGGCCACCTTTGCGGCGGCCCAGACGGATCCGGATTTCGCCAACCGCTACGCGACCTTGCAGGCAGCCAATGCGCCTTTCTGTGCCGGCAGTGCGCTGGATATCGAGGAAGAACGCTATGACCTGGAAATCCAGGATACCCTGCAGATGGGCGACCGGGTGCGGTTGGTCAGCGGCCTGAATTTGCGCCATGACCGGGTGAGCTCCGACAGCTATCTGTCCGGCACCTACGACAACGTCAGCTACCGCGCTTTCGGTAACCTGGCGGTGGATCTGCTTCGTCCGCTGACCCTGAATCTGGGCGGCTATTGGGAGCGGGATCGCATTTCCGGGCAGCATTTCAGCCCCCGCCTGGGGCTGAACTGGCGAGCCGCGCCGGGCCACAGTTTCCGCTATGTATTTTCCAAGGCCCTGCGCACCCCGGATATTTATGAGGACCAGGCGCGTACCAATATTCGGGCCCGCGAGCTGTCGCCGCCTTTTGCGGCCAATACGGAAGCCCTGCTGGGCTGGTCCCCGGCCAATTTCTTTATCACCCAGACCAGCCCTGGCACGCTCAAGCCGGAGCGCATTCGCTCCTGGGAGCTGGGATACTATGGGCAGTTCTCCGGCCTGGAGCTGGATGTGCGCTATTTCCAGGAAGCACTCACCGACCTGCTCAGCCATGCCCTCAACCCCTTCGAGTTCGAGCCCAATAACGAAGGCCGAGTGGACCATCAGGGTACCGAAGCCCAGTTGAGTTGGCGGCCGGGCGTGAACCATTTACTGAGACTGACCGGGGCCCACATCCATACCCGCGTCAACAAGAAGACAGAAGGGCGTCTGGCTGCCCGGGATAGTGCCAGTGCCCTGTGGGCCTGGCAGTTGAGCGACAACTGGGGCCTGTCCAGCGCCTATTATCTCGCCAACGACTACAACGACAATGTGTTCGAGCGTGTGGACCTGCAGGTGCGTTTGCGGCATCGCGTAGGCGGCACGGAGCTGGAATGGAAAGGGGTCGTTCAGCATGCTCTGAACAAGCAGCCCGTGGTCTTCCAGGAGAATCGTTATCAGGAAGACCGTTTCTGGTTGGGACTGGCGGTGAGGATCTAGGGATGAACAGGCAGGGACGCCTCATCCTGTTGGTGTGGCTGGCCTGGCTGGCCCCGTCCCTGTGTGCCCAGACCCTGTTGCCGATTCACGTTCTCGCCGATGAGGGTCCCTTCCGGGACAGTTTTATTCAGGCGCTGGACGCCGCCGCGATACCACCCCTGACCCGGGTGGCGGATCCGCAACAGGCAGAACTGCTGATCGCCATCGGTGATCGACAGTTCCGTCGCGCCCAGAAACTGGACAAGCCCTTGCTCGGCGTCTACGTGAGCCGCTCGGCAGTTGCCCTGGCTCAGCGCAAGCGTTGCCAGTGTCAGGGCATCTGGGCCGGGGTGGCGTTGCACGATCAGTTAGCCATGCTGGAAGTGATGATGCCCCTGGCCCGCCGGGTGGGAGTCATTGTCGGCCCGGAAAGTGCCTGGACCCCGGGCATGGTTCAGGATTATCAGGGGCGGCTGGGCCTCACCCTGTTGCCCGTGTCGTCGGTTGAAGTGTTGGGGGATCGGCTCCGGGAGCGGCTGGCCGACTTCGACGCCCTGTTACTGCCGGTGGATGGCCAGCTGTTCGGTCCCGATACGGCCAAGCTGATTCTGCTGACCAGCTACCGGTTGCGCCGGCCTGTGTTCGGTCCGGACCAGGCCTATGTCCAGGCGGGCAGTGTGGCCAGTCTGTATGCCAGTGGGGCGGATCTGGTGGCGGAGACGCTGGTGCATCTGCAGTTCTTTCACAGCAGCCGGCGGTTACGCCGCTCCGGCTTTGTTCACACCCCGACCATCGCCGTCAACGAACACGTGGCTAACAGCTTTGACATGGTTTTCCACGACATCGAATCCCTCCGTGACGCCATGGAGGCCTCTCCATGAGAAAAGGCACCGTGAAAAAGGG